>Ga0299915_10000100_pt1 | contig 63562 bp, 62 predicted proteins | sample RVTome_13_FD_200263 | JGI IMG/M metagenome (GOLD analysis project Ga0299915, IMG submission 200263) | Soil microbial communities from uranium-contaminated site in the Upper Colorado River Basin, Wyoming, United States - RVT92D227 (version 2) ...
CGCCCCCTTGAGTGGTACGCTGTCGGATCGGATCGGAACGCGCGTGCCATCGACACTGGGGTTGGCCGCTCTCGGCGCCGGGTTGTTGCTCCTGGCCGGGCTTGGGCCGGCCTCGTCGATACGTCAAGTCGTTGTGTTCCTCGGCGTGGCAGGCCTTGGCGTAGGGATATTCACTTCGCCCAACAATAGTGCCCTGATGGGTTCCGCCCCTCACGAACGGCAAGGGATCGCGGCGGGGATCTTGGCCACGGCTCGCAATGTTGGGATGATGATGGGGATCGGTCTCGCCGGGGCGATCTTCACCTCGATCTTGGCGCGCTCAGGATCGACCACGGCCGGGTCCGGGCTCTTCAATGCCGTCCACTACGGTTTTCTGGGAGCCGCCGCGGCGGCGGCGCTCGGGGTAATCGCGTCACTCTCTGGACGCAGCGTACCGGGCGGGGTGCCGGAGGACTTCGGCCGGCTGGAGGCCTAGCCGGGGGTCTTCAGATCGATAGGTTGGATCTCCGCCCGCGGAGGAGTCGGCGTGCCCGTCGCAAAACCCTCGGCCTGGACACTGAAGAGGCTGCACGAGGAACCAAACATCTGGCTGGCGACGACTCGGCCTGACGGCCGGCCACACCTTATTCCTTTGTGGTTCGTCTGGCGTCGAGGGCGGCTTTACCTGTGCGTGGAATCCAGGAGTGTGAAGGCCAGAAATATCCGGGTTGAGCCGCGGGTTTCATTGGCGCTGCAAGACGGGTCGAAGCCGGCTATCTGTGAGGGCCTCGCCCGTGTGCTCACGGAACCATGGCCGCCCGAGGTTACTCAGGCATTCCTCAAGAAGTACGATTGGGGGATCGATCCCAAAGACGAGTACGATCAGTTGATCGAGGTCAAACCGACGAGATGGCTCGGATGGTGATGGCCCGGAAGCCGTTGGACCCGGTCAAGGGCCGCCTTTCTGGCATCCGACCATTGTGACGGATTGCGCGCGAGATGGGGAGAGTCGTCGCTTGCGCCGTCGGCCGGGTTTGGTTCAAACTGATGCATGGCCTCCGGCCACGGAGGTCATCGAATCGCGGGACCATTGAGAGGAGACCCAACCCATGGCAAAACGAGCCACCCGTCAGTTCACCCCGACACCGTTGAAGACACTCCGTCCGGTCCCTTCGGACATCGAGATCGCCCAGGCGGCGAAGCTCAAACCGATCTCGGTCGTGGCCGAGGAGCTCGGCTTGCTCCCGGGTGAGCTTGAGCTGTACGGTGACTACAAGGCCAAGGTGCGTCTGGAAGTCCTGCAGCGGCTGGCAGACGTCCCCGACGGCAAGTACATTGACGTGACGGCCATCACCCCGACCCCGCTCGGGGAGGGGAAAAGCACGACGATGGTCGGGCTTAGCCAGGCCCTCGGCTCTCACCTGGGCAAGCGCGTCTTTACCTGCATCCGGCAGCCGAGCCAGGGACCGACATTTGGGATCAAGGGCGGTGCGGCCGGAGGCGGCTACAGTCAGGTCATACCCATGGAGGACTTCAACCTTCACCTGACCGGAGACATTCATGCCATCACTGCAGCTAACAACCTGTTGGCGGCCGCAATTGATGCTCGCATCTTCCATGAGGCCCAGCAGACCGATGACGAGAAGCTGTTCAACGCCCTTTGTCCGAAGAACAAGGAGGGCAAACGAAGCTTCTCGCCCGCCATGCTGCGGCGCTTGGAGAGGCTCGGGATCGCCAAGACGAACCCCGATGACCTCACACCGGGAGAGCGCAGCCTGTTCGCCCGGCTCGACATCGACCCCGACAGCCTGACCTGGCGTAGGGTCGTCGACACCAACGATCGTTTCCTCCGGGAGATTACGATCGGGCAGGGGCCCGAAGAAAAAGGCATGACGCGGAAGACGGGCTTCGACATCACCGTCGCCAGCGAGGTGATGGCGATACTGGCCTTGACGACGGATCTCTCCGACCTGCGCGATCGGCTTGGTCGGATCGTCATCGGCACTAACCGATCCGGAGAAGCGATAACGGCCGAGGACATCGGCGCCGCCGGCGCGATGACCGTCCTCATGAAGGACGCGATCAAGCCCAACTTGATGCAGACGCTGGAGGGGACGCCGGTCTTCGTTCACGCCGGCCCGTTCGCCAACATCGCTCACGGGAACAGCTCGATCATCGCCGATCGGATCGCCCTCAAGCTGGCTGACTACGTCGTCACCGAGTCGGGCTTCGGTGCCGACTGCGGCATGGAGAAATTCTTTAACATCAAATGCCGCGCTTCCGGCCTAATCCCTAGCTGTGTCGTCCTCGTGGCCACGGTGCGTGCGCTCAAGATGCACGGTGGCGGCCCTAGAGTTGTCGCCGGAAGACCCCTCGACTCGGCCTACACCGACGAAAACCTTGAGCTGCTACGCAAGGGCCTGGCGAATATGGAGCATCACATCAAGAACATACGCAAGTTCGGTATCCCGGCGGTGGTGGCGGTGAACTCCTTTGCCACGGACACTGCGGCCGAGGTCAAGCTTGTGCGCGATGCGGCCCTGCAGGCGGGAGCCGAGGATTCAGTGGTCTGCACGCATTGGGCCGACGGCGGCGCCGGCGCGACCAAGCTGGGCGAGGCGGTGGTCGCTGCTGCCGAGAAGCCGAGCAACTTCAAGTTCCTCTATCCGCTCGAGATCTCGATCAAAGAGAAGATCGAGACGATCTGCCGTGAGATCTATGGGGCCGATGGAGTGGATTACCTTCCGGAAGCCGAGGCGAAGATCAAGCTGTATACCCGTCTGGGTTTCGATAAGCTTCCCATGAACATGGCCAAGACTCATCTGAGCCTGAGCCACGACCCGGCTTTGAAGGGTGTGCCGAAGGGGTACCGGATCCCCATTCGAGACATTCGGGCTTCCGTCGGCGCCGGATTCCTGTATCCGCTGCTGGGCGAGATGCGGACCATGCCCGGGCTCCCCACACGGCCGGTGTTTTATGATGTCGACGTCGATCTGGAGACGGGGCGCGTGTTGGGGTTGTTCTAGGGCGGAGACCGCTTGGCTTCAAGCTCCAAGCTTCAAGCTCCAAGCGGCAAGCATCAAGCTATCAGCAATAAGCAATAAGCAGTAAGCAAGAAACGGTCCGCAGTCAGCCGAGGACCCCGACTGACTGCGGACCGCTGTTGGCTTATTGCTTACTGCTTATTGCTCAATGGTCAATGCTCAATGCTGAATACTGATCGCTGTTCGCTGATCGCTGACCGCTGACCACTGACCGCTATCAAGGTGTTATCTCAACGATCACTCCATCCTCGGCCCAGTTGTAAAGTTCCTCCGCCGCATCCAGATCGAGGATGATGCAACCGAATGAGGCCGGTCGTCCAAGCACATTGGCCCACAGGCGTACCCCACTGGAGAGCATCGGCAATCCGTGGATGCCGTTGGTGAAGCCGGGGAGAGCGTCGTAAATGCCCAGAAAGTGCGGCATCCACAGGTCCCAGTTCGAGGCATAAGCGTTTTCGTAGTGGGATTCGATCTGGAACACGCCGGGCATGGTCGGCGAGCGCGCGATCCCGGTGCTGACGACGTGATCGCTCCGCAGCTCTCCGTCCTCGTACACCCACATGTGCTGCTCGGCAATGCTGATGACAATGCGCTTGTTCCACACAATCGGCAAGACCAGGTTGGCGTCCCGCGCCGGGATGTTGATCGTCTCACCTGGCAGGGGGTTCCGTCCGGCGGCCTGAGGGTTTTCATCCTGCAGGCGCCAGGGTGGGATCCCGATCTTCCACCCGATCGAAATCCAGTTCTCTCCGGCGCCGGCCTGCCGCGTTGTACGCCGGTAATGGATCAAGATTGGCTGGGTGGGGGAGCCTCCAAGCCCAGCGTTCGCTTCACCCATCGCCTCTTCAAGATCGAAGAATCGCTCCCCACCCAGGCTTTCGTTCAATCCAGCGATGTAGTCCGCCATGCGATCCTGGATCAGCTCGATGCTCAGAGCAGCCTGGGCAGGGCTCTGGTCAAGGCGCTCGACCTCGAGCCAGCCGGCGATGATCTCCAGCCCTGGGGTCCACTCAAACCACTCGTCGGCCACCGGGTCGTAGGCGCGCAAGGTGAAGCTGGCGTTCATCAGCCGCTGCGCCTGTCCGCTGGCTTCCGAGACCGAGCCGACAGCGGGCGGCAGGAACTTCATGATCAGCGGAATGAAGTTGTACTCGGTCATGACCGCATCGGCGTTGGAGGTCAGGAATGCCTCGGTGGCCTGCATGTCCAGTGCTTTTCCGGCCCGGCCATCTTCGGCCGACACGTTGGTCCCTTCGATTCGGACGAAGCCGTCGACGGGTGCGATCAAGGCCCGCGCGGCCCAGGCTTCCAGACCCGCCCGGGCAGCGATTGAATCAAGGGTCACGATGGGATGGATGCTCCAACGCTGTGTCTTGCTCGTGTACAAGGAAGACAAAGCCTGGAGGATGTCTCGTTCACGACCGACACTTAGGGCCAGCCGGGCTGTCGACTTGGCGTCGACGGCGAGGCCGATCTCGGATGGAGAGACCTGCCACGTCCGGCTCACGTCGGTGTTGTCGATGAGCTTGAGGGTATGAGTCTTGTTCCAGATCCGGTCGATTTCAGCCGAGGCCTGCTGCAGGGTCAAACCCTCAACCGGGAGCGAGTCGACCCACACGCCGGGGACAACGGTGTCGGTCAACTGGACGTAGCCGTAGATCCCGGCTGCTGCCACTGCCGGGATGCCGGCGATCAGCAAGGCCAAGCTCATCATAGCAGCCAGAAACCGGCGGATAAGTCCTCGCTCACGGCGCCGGCTCTCTGGGCGCACAGGTACAGGCACGCCAGGCTGGCCGCGGCTGACATGGGTGGGGCGAGTGATCCCAACGCTCATCTTTCGACCTCGGACGAACGTGGCGAGCCGTCACACTGACGCGAGGCTACGGCGCCGGCTTCCCGCCGCCGGACCCCACTGTGGGCCGAAACCTCATTTGCGATGAAAGTCATGGGAGGAGCTGAGGGGCGGGGACGCAACAAGGCAGCCATGAAGGTAGCGCGCCTGGCCCGGTTAGCGATTTTGCGCATAGCCACACCCATCGACGGGAACGGCGGGCGCCGCAAAAGGGAATGACGCCGGATCCGGGGTAGCTAGCGACGGCGTAGGAGCAGGGCGTCGGCGGCAAGTGTTTGTCCCCGATCTGGCTTCCGCACGCCCTTAGGGCGGGGGCCGAGGTAGCCTGCTGCCGAGATTAATAGAAGGCGGGCAGCCTCGGCGTCGATCCGCATCTGGTCGGGATGTGGTTTGCGCAGCTCATCTATCGGTGTCGCGTCCATAGAATCTGCCTCCTCATCCGGCCGTCATGAGCCCGAGCACACAAAGGGATGCAAGAAGCGGGCCGAGATACGCGGGGTCACCAAAGGCGGGAATAGGAGATAGGTAAGACTGACCGGCGGCTACCGAACCTCGGCAGCGAGTTCCGGTAGCCGCACCCTTCATGGGTGCGCCGAGAGCCGGCTGACGCCGGCGGCCACCAAACCTCGTCGGCGCGGCCTGGTGGCCACACCCTTCATCGGGAGCCTTCGTCGTTCGGCTTAGCTTAGGATGCCCCAGAGTGTGAGCCCGACCAGGCAAGCCAGGGCAAGAAGGACAAAGGCCTGGGCAATCCTGCCCTCTGGATTGAACCAGATCGCCGTCCCCCTCCGGCTGCGATCGAGGGCGTAAGGCAAAGCAATCAGGATCACCAGCAGGGCGGCCGGAACCCCAACACCGAGCAGCAAGGGATCCCCGAGGCGGAGAAGCCGCTGCACCCAGATGAAGAACCACGGCGCCGTGGCCTCGATCGGAGGCTGACCCAGGTCCATCGGGCCGCCGAGACTCGGCGGGAATAGGAGCGAGAGCAGGACGAGGGTGGTCGAGGCCAGGACGGTGGCGAGGGCTTCTCTCGCCAGCAACTCGGTACGGGGAAGGCGGTCAGCGCGAGGGGCGTCCTCCTGAGCGACGGGCCCCTGATGGGCATACTCCAGATGTGAAATGCCGCCGTCTCGCCGAACTCGAAACACATGCCAGATCATCACGGCGAAACCGGGGAGGGAGAGGCCGAAGATGTGCCAGGCGTAGAAACGGATGATAGTCGGCGGGCCGAGTTGGCCGCCTCCGACGATGGCCACATACAACCACGGGCCGACCAGCGGGATGCTTCTGGTGAGGTTGGTGCCCACGAGCACGGCCCATGCGACGCGGTCATCCCAGCGAAGGGCGTAGCCCGTGAAGTCGAGCAGAAGCACGGCCGCGAGTAGTGCAACGCCCAGGACCCAATTGAATCTGCGGGGCGCCTTGTAGCCTCCGGTTAGGACCACCCGGACCATATGAAGGAGGGCTGTCACGAGGAGCGCTTGCGCTGCCCAGAAGTGAAGCGCACGGACCAGCCAACCGAAGGGGACCAGGAAGGTGAGGGTCTGCACCGAAGCGTTGGCGCCCTCGGCGCTGGGGATGTAGTAGAACAGCTCGAGGGTCCCGGTCAGAATCAGGCTGACGAAAAGGAACACCGACAGCCCACCGAGCCCAAACGTGTAACGAAAGCGGGCCTCACGGAGGGGGAGCGAAGGCGGATGAAGGTGAAGGAAGAAGCTCGGGCGATTCTCGCGCGGCTCCGCAGGGCTCGGATAGGATTCGCCGTTCACCGTCTCCGCCTTATCCAGAAGGATATGGCCAATGCGGACCCGGATATCACGAGCAAGCCGAACCCGGCCAGAATGGCAGGCCTCTCGTACGGACGTTGGCGCACCTGGCGCGACGGATCGAACGCCGACAGATTCGCCTCACTCAGGCCGATGCCTGGCGGGAGGGCGTCACGCTCCCGAAGCAAGTATGCGGTCACACCCAGGCTCTGTTGCGGGGTCAGCGAACCGGGCGACCACCACGGCATGGTATCGGCGATGTACTCATGCAGAGCCCTGGCATCCTCAAACCGAGCCATTGTGCCTTGTCCGAGAATCGCAGGCACCGTTTTGGGCAGAAGGAACCCCTGGGGCGGGTGGTTCGCGGCATGGCACTTCGACGCCCAACAGTTATTGTCCTCTCCCCAGGCATCGCGCCATTCGTCGGTGAGGCCTTGGCCGCCGTCCCCATGACAGGCCATGCAGATCCCCCAATAGACCAACTCGCCCTTGTCGGTCTGGGTCGGATTGGAAGACAACCCGGGTCCGTTGAACCGCGGCTCCACTCCGGCCAGCTTCCCCACCGCGATGTTGTCCGGGAGGGCCGGGTCGTCGGTCGGAGTTGAATAAGCCATCGGGACATCTGGAGGCCGGCTGCAACCGAGGACGAACGAGGCAAGTGCGAGAACTGCGGCTAGCCCCGGGTATCGGCTCACTGACCCACCACAGATCGAAACTCGGCCCGAGGACGAACCATGCAATCAGATCTTCGATCCAGGTCGACAACCCTCGAAAACCAGTGCTCGTCGACACTCCTTGACGGAGGGAACATGCTCACGCCACCCGACCGGAAGCGAAGAACGTCGGGACGAAGAGGATGCGCTCACCGGCTGCCCTCGACCTCTGATCCATCTCCCGATAGACGGCAAGCCGATCAGGCTCCACGACCCCGGAGAGGTCATTGTCAAGGACTTGCCACTCCGACTCGGTGGTTTCTGGATCTTCAGCGGCGCTCCATTCTCCGCCGAGAACCCCCGCTACCACGTGGGTGAGGCCCGAGGCATTGAGCAGGGCCCGCAGCTTCCGCCCGATCGACGGATCTGCCCCGCGGTCCCGCAAGGCCTCGGCCTGGGTCGAGCCGAGCTCCACGAGTCCCTCCGGGTGATCGATCCTTGCGCAGTAATCCGGCTCGGCCAAGGCAATGACCTGGCCGTCGCTCCGGGTCACGCGCACCATCTCACGCAGAAGCTCAGCGGGATCAGGCACCCATAGGAGCAGGAAATGACATACGCAGGCGTCAAATCCCCCATCGGGGAAAGGTAGGGCCGCCCCATCGGCCACTGCGAATCGGCTTTCCATGTCGTACGCCGCGGAGAACGCCGTTGCCGCGGGGTCATTGTCTACACCATAGGTTGTGCCGGCGTACTGATCGGAGAGTTCGGAGGTGATTACACCAGTCCCCGACCCGACTTCCAGGATACGGCCGGCCCGATCCGATGGTAGGTCGGCCAGCAGACGTCGCCGGATGGCCGCCGTCCAGGTCGCTTGAAGACGGTAGCGTGCATGCAGCCCGGAGTAGGATGCAGCCATGGGTGGATTGTACCTTGGGGTCTGGGCGCGGAATCGGGGACGGATCAGTCGAGCGCCCGCTCCCAGATCATCGGCCAGGGATCTCTGAGCATATTCCCGAGGACCTCGTTCAGCCCTTGAGATGGCAGCACGTCGCCATCCGGCTCGACGTACAACCACGAGCGCCCTGAACCAGGCGTCCGCTCTTCGACCTCCAGGTAGATCGGGTTTGCGGCGGAGTACGGGACGGGGAGATCCCATACGAGATCAAGCCCGAGGGACGCAGCGCTCTCGCGCGCGTCCCCGAGCGCCATCAGCGTATCGGGATCCTTGTCGGAGGCCGACAAGGAGACTGCCGGGACTCCCATGCTCGCGAGGTGGCTCAGCTCAGAGATGGCGGCCTTGAAGTTCTTTAGGCCCATAGTCAGGTGGACTGCGGTAAAGACGTCAGAGTCGATTGCGTTCTTCAAACCCGCCTTGCTCAAAGGATCCTTGAGGTCGAGGACAAACAGGATGTGATCCAGGCCGGCTTGTTCCAGATCTTTCATATTGGACACTTCGGCCAGCCGACGCCCGCCGGTCAGAACCCCGGTGATCTGGCCGAGGGACTCCCCATGCCGAATGAGCTCCACCAGATCCTCGCGGCGCATAGGCTCACCCCCGGTGAATGTCACGTGGGGGATGCCGGCCTGCCAGGCGGACGTCATCACTGCGCGCCACTCGTCGGTGGAGAGTTCCCGATCGACGCGTCGCCGGGCCTCGGGATCCATCGCACCGTCGGGGTCGGCCGAGTAGGTCAGTGCAAGATCCAGTCGATAAGGAGCGGAGAGCTGTTCCGTATGCACCGGCGTCCGTTCCATCCCGAGGTACATGACCGGGTCGACATCCGGGCTGACAGCCAATCGGATAACCTGCTCACGCAATGCGCGTTGGTCCGCCAGCGCCTGGTCGCGAGCAACTCGATAACGAGAAGCAACGACTTTGGCTGCGGCTGTTTCAGATGCGCCTTGGACGAATAGAAACGCGTGCTCGGTGGCAGTGGGGTTGAGGTGGAGAATGATCGAAGCGTTGACCATCATCACGCTCGTCCCGTCCGGCTCCACGCGCAGGTGCAGGCGGAAGGGACGGGTGGAGTCGTCCTTCGATGCATAGTGATACAGTCCCGTCGGGAGAGGGCTCGGCCGGGGTCCGGTAGGGATGATTCGATCGATGAAGGATGTCATAGACGCTGTTCCTCGTGCAATGCCTGGTTGTGGACCATCACGCGTGCGAGCGGATCGGAGGGAGATTGCTGGGCAAGGGAAAGTGGACAGCCGCCGCCGCATTCGGAGAGAACCGGGCAGGCGTGGCAGACCGAGGGAGTGTAGCGACGCTCGCGCAGCCAGAGTGCGAGATCGTGGTTCCAGATCGAGTCCCATGGGTCCGTCGACAAGTTCCCCATCGTCTCATAGTAGGACTGGCATGGGATCACGCTTCCGTCGGGCTCCACGCACATGTTGTAGGCTGCAGCGGTGCAGCCTTTGACCCCCAGCTCCATCTGGACCGGATCGAAGTGGCAATACTGGGTAGGGGTGTACCAGATGAGCCTCTGTCCGTGGCTGGTCGTGCGTTCGCGTGCAAGCTGCAGCAGCGGCTCGAGCGAGGCTTCCGCCAGCCCGGTGCCGACGGACACACCGTGGCCCGCGTAGATCAGAGCATTGAAGCCGACTGTCGGCACGCCCAGCCCGGCGAGGTAGTCGATCGTCTCTCCGAGCCCGGAACAGTTCTCCGCGAGGAGTGTGGTGTTCGTCATGACGAACAGACCGGCGGTGAGGGCATTCTGTATCCCGTCGACCGTTTGTCTCCACGCGCCCCGCCGGGCGACCATCTGGTCGTGAATCCCAGGTTGAGAAGACTCGAGCGTGATTTGGATGTGATCGAGCCCGGCCTCTACAAGCCTGTCGGTATAGGATCGATCGGACAGGCGGCGGCCGTTGGAAAGCAGTCCGGTGATCTGGCCGAGCTCCTTGGCGTGCTTGATCAACTCGGGTAGATCGTCCCGCAGGGTGGCCTCGCCTCCGGTAAAGCAGATGTGGGGCACGCCGACCTGCCAAAGCCGGTCAAGAATCCCGCGCCAGGCATCGGTCTCGAGTTCAGGGAAGGAACGCGGCCGCGCGTTGTAGCAGTGTGGGCAGTCGTTATTGCAGCGATACGTGATCGCAAGATCCATCCTATAAGGCGCAGAGGGTGGTCGATCGAACGGGGGCAGGATGTCCAGACCAAGGTCGTGGATCAAGCAGAATTCATCGGGATGAAGTAGGCCGTCGATCTGGGATCGCAGATGCGCATAGTCACTTTCTAACTGGCTGCTGTCGACGCGGAAGCGCTGTTCGAGCCAGCCAACCGCCGCGTTTGTCTCGACTTGTTCCAGGACCAGCCAGGCCATCAAGGCAGCTGTCGGATTGAGCCGCACAGCTCTGTCGGCGTTGACCATGAGTAGCGCTTCGCCTTCAGGTTCTAGCCGCAAGTGGACCTGGGCGCGGCCTCCCTCCCAGGTCAAGGCATAGCTGCGTAGCCCCGGCTCTGGCGGGCGGGATGGACCGTTGGTCTTCCGTCTCGGGAACGGGATCACCGACCACCGCCGGCGCAGGCGCACGCGCATCCGGCACACGCGCAAGCGCAGGCACAGCCGCCGGAATGGAACCCGCCCGAGCTCCAGCCACCCGAAGACCGTGGTGGTGGTGGGGGCGGGGGATTGGTGGTCTTGGTCACCCCGTGGGTGAAGTCGACGACATTCGACACCAAATTACCGGCGGTATTCTGAACGCCGGTGACCATCGCCGCGGCGAAGTCAGCTCCGGGGAGATGTGGCATCCCCGACGTGCCGGGGCCCAGTGCGCCACCGCCAGGAGTGGAGACGGGTGCAGCCAGGCCCTTAGACCCACGCGCCAAGCCGCCCCCCGAGTAAGCGGGGCTGAAGTTCCCCCACCAGATCGGGACGAAGACCGGTCCGGTGTTGAAGACTCGCCGGGTGCGTCCGTCGAAGTCGCGATCGAGCATCGTCCATTCCAGGTTGTCGGCGTATTTCTCAGACCGGACTTCGGGTGTCTTGGCAGCCTCGACTTCCTCCCAGGCCTTCTTCATGATCGCCCGGTAGTAGTCTTTCGTCTCACGCAAGCTGAAGCCTTTCATCTTCTGCTGGACCGATTTGACGAGGTCGATCGAAAGCTCCTGCATGCTCTTGCTGCGCTTACGCGAATCGGACTCCTGGATCCCGGCCAGGAATGCCAACTCGTATGCGCGCAGGCCCTCGGGAGGGGGAGAGATCGGTTCGACCTTCAACGGCTTCTCCGATGCCACTCGGGCCGCGTTCTTCTTGATCAGGCCGAACAGGATCATCGTCAACACGCGATCAAGCGGGCTTTCGAGCAATATCGCCGATTCGACCGCTGTCAGGCCGCGCTTGATGCCGTGGCCTTGCACCGAAATCTTGGGCGGGAGATAGTCGAGTTTGCGACGGCGGTCGCTGTTGATGGCCAGGGCCACAAAGCCGACCGCCAGCAGGGCGAATCCTCCGAAACACAGGATTGCCGAGAGGACCCCCGAGAGGGCACTTGTTGGGCTGGAAGAGACTCCCGTAGACGGTTGGCTGGCGGGCGCCTGCCCAGGCTGGGCGATCGCCTCGCTCGGGACGTACTTGCTTGGGAACGAAGCTCCGAACATGTACTGGGTATACCCATTGGCGGAGACGTTCTTCCATTGGTAGGCAATGCGGTTGTCAGACGTCGTGCCGGTGTCAGGCTGGGAGGGCCATCCGGAGGGGGAGGAGTGCCAGCGCGGCTCTTCCGGCTGGACGCCCGGGGGGAAGACGAAGGTCACCGTCATGTCGGTCGTACCGTGGACAAACTCGCTGCCGAACCAGGTCGGAGAGAACACGGCACTGACGTAGTCGTTCACTTCGGCTTCGAAGAGCCGGCCGGTGACGCGCCCGATGAGTACTTGCACAACACCCGTGGCCCCGGGTCGGATGGCGTTGTCTCCAAGCCCGAGTGCGATACCCGGCTGAACATACGGTGAAGGCTGGATGTCCTTGATCTCATTCCCGTCGACGCTGGCGCTTATGCTCGAGGAATCGTAGCTGCTACTCGGCAGGCCGACGTCGATGAAATCGATCGGCGAGGCCGAGGCGTCGTTGGTGAAGGTGAAGGTGTAGCGGAGCTCCAGCGATCCGTCGGCCTGCCAGAAAGCACCGATCTCCTCCTTGTCCAGACTGAAGGAGTAGTTTTGTGCCCCGGCTGGGGCCGGAGACAGGATCAGTGTAAGGAAGGCCGTGACCAGGAAGGTGGTGATGATTCGTCTCATGGCGCCTCTACCACTTGGGCTCTTCAGTGAGCTGATAGCTCGTGCCGCAATAAGGGCACATGACAACGGGTGCCCCGGCGACCATCTTGATGTTGTCGCTCGAGAGCGCGCCACCGCAATTCCGGCAGGTGAGTTTCTCGAGGTTGATGTCTCCCGACAGCTCGATCTTCTGGATCAGCTCCTGTTTGGCTGCTGCTTCGCGCCTGCCGAAGACTCCGGCAAGCACGATCAAGCCGAAACCGGTGGCCACACTGATCGCACCAACGAAGATCCAGCCTGGAGACCCTTGAGGGCTGAATGCCCCCCAGATGAACAGCACGCCGAAGAAGATCAAGATGGCGGCCGCGATGTAGGCGATGACCCGAATTGCCGACATTTCACCTCCAAGCCCCTGGCGTCAGCCAGAGGCACGGCCCTCAGCCGAGATACTACCTGGTCCTTCCTCATTCCTCAGACCGCGCAATAGAATCAACCAGAAGGCACCCATCTTCGATCAGTCTAACAAAACGGTCTGGGCGTAACAATTGACGAATGGCACTCCCGAACAGTGCAGGTGGACGCCGGGACTTGTCCCAACAAGAGGGCTCGCGGTCCGCGAATCTTATACCCGGCCACGTCTCTTGTGAAGGATTGCACAGCCTCCGGCGATTTACCTGACGTTCGAGGGCCTGGGCCGCACCCGGAAGCTGACATGGAGCCGGGGACTGCGCGTCAGGGGTTGAGCCCGAGGATGGGTTCGCGCCTAACTGGACCTCCGACAGGGATGCTTGCCGGATTCGGGCGGATTGCCTCGGCGGACGGATGCCGCCGCTGCGAGGAGGGTCTCTCGGGCACGGTGATAACCTTAGGATCGCCCCGGTCTTCAAGGCCTCATCCACGAACCTTCGGGCTATAATCCAGTCTATGGCCAAGCGCGACCTACAGTCCAGAGTGGAGGGGCTCAGGCGAGAGATCAACTCGCACAATTACAGTTATCACGTCCTCGATGCGCCTGTTGTCAGCGACTCAGAATACGACAGGCTCATGCGCGAACTCCAGAAACTCGAAGAAGAACACCCGGAGCTTGCCACGCCCGACTCCCCGACCCGACGCGTGGGCGGATGGGTCGCCGAGCGTTTCAACCGGATCGCTCATCCGGCGCCGATCTTGAGTCTGGGCAACGCCTACGAGGCCGACGAAGTCCGCGCCTGGTTTGATCGAATCCGCAAGCTCGATCCGCGTGTGGCTACAACCGAATTTGTCGTCGAGCCGAAACTTGACGGCCTGACCGTTGTGTTACATTATGAGGATGGGCTGTTCACTCTGGGTGCCACCCGAGGCGACGGCGAGTTCGGCGAGGAGATCACCGCCAACTTGCGCACGGTGCGCAGCCTGCCCCTGCGGATCCCCGTCGATCCAGGCTCGATGCAAGTCCCGCGGCATCTGGTCGTGCGCGGCGAAGCGATCATCTTCAAGCGCGACTTCGATGCAATGAACCGCCGCCTCTTGGAAGCCGGCGAGCGCACCTATGTCAACCCGCGCAACACTGCGGCCGGCACATTGCGCCAACTCGACTCGAGCCTGACCGCTGCCCGCCCGATCCGGCTGTTGTGCTACGCGATCGTAACCGCCGAAGGTGACGTCCCGGACCACCAATGGGAAGTGCTGCACTACCTGAGGCAACTGGGATTTCCCGTGGCGGACCAGATCAGCCTGTGCGCCGGGATTGAGCAGGCGATCGCCGAGGTCAAGGCGTGGTCCGAGAAACGTGAAGGTCTGCCATACGAGGCGGACGGGATGGTGATCAAGATCGATGATCTCGGTCTGGCGGCAGATCTGGGTGTCGTGGGCAAGGATCCGCGCGGCGCTATCGCCTTCAAGTTCCCGGCTCAAATCGCCTCGACTCTCCTGCAAGACATCGGTGTCAACGTCGGGCGGACCGGCGTGATCACGCCCTATGCGATCCTCGAACCGGTGGAGGTCAGCGGCGTCACTGTCCGCCAGGCGACGCTCCACAACTTCGACTTCATCGACGAGAAAGACATTCGCGTCGGTGACCGCGTGCTGGTCAAACGCGCTGGCGAAGTCATTCCGTACGTCATCGGGCCGGTGCTTGAGGCCCGGACAGGGAAAGTCAAGCGGTACAGACCTCCGACACGCTGCCCGTCCTGTGGCGACGCCCTCGAGCACCTTCCGGAGGAAGTCGCAATCTACTGCGTCAATTCTGCCTGCCCGGCCCAGCTCGTTCGAAACCTGGAGCACTATGCCTCCCGAGGGGCGATGGACATCGAGGGAATGGGCATCAAAGTGGCGGAACTGCTGGTTGGCCAAGGGCTTGTGACGGACGTTGCCGACATCTACTCGATCACCAGAGAGGGTCTTCTGGGGCTGGAGGGTTTCGCCGAGAAGCGGGCCGACAACTTGCTGGCGGCCATCGACGCCACGCGTCGGCAATCGCTCCCCAGGCTGATCGGAGCGCTCGGAATCCGTGGAGTGGGGGAGACAGTCGCGGCAGACCTGGCTCGCCAGTTCGTGGACTTGGGCGAACTCCAAGGAGCAAGCCTGGAGGACCTCCAGGAAGTGGCGGGGATCGGCCCGAACACAGCCACGGCCATTGTGGACTGGTTCTCCCGACCGGCCAACAAGAAGGTGATCGACAAGCTTCACAAGGCCGGGGTCTGGCCTCGCGGCCAGGCGCGTCGCAGTCGCTCAGGGCCGCTCCCGCTGGAAGGTCTGACCTTCGTGATCTCCGGCACGCTACCGGTCCTCAGCCGGGAGGAGGCCAAGGCATTGATCGAAGACAACGGAGGCAAGGTCACCGGGAGCGTCAGCCGCAAGACCGACTTCCTCGTCCTTGGTGAATCGCCGGGGTCGAAGCTTAACGATGCTGCCCGTCTCGGCATACCCAGCCTCAGCGAACAAGGGCTGCGCGATCTCATCGAAGAACGGCGGCTATAATTCGACTGGCTCTCTCCGCTCAGTCTGACGACTAGTAGTCGAACGCGGGGAGCGTTCTTCAACCCGAATGCAGACGCCCCTGGGGGTGGGGGCATTCTCACGTAATAGAAAGACACTTCAGACGTCCAAACCCCCGCGCGCACGCCGTGAGGGGACTGGGGCTTGGGAGCGAACTTCATGGCACTTATTCGAGCAGACGACAGCATTAGCAAGCGCATCGCAGCGATGTGCGAACGCGTCAATGCAGCCCAGGTTGCTGATGAGTATTTCTACAACATTCCGGTCAGCGAACTGCACGGCGGTTCGCGGGTCCTCATTGGCGGGCGTGAAATGGGCATGTTCGCCTCGTACAGCTATCTCGGCCTCATAGGTCATCCGCGGATCACCGCTGCCGCCCAGGCGGCTCTGGCCAAATACGGGACCGGGACACACGGCGTCCGGATTCTGGCCGGGACCTTGCCGGTGCACGTCGAGCTGGAGCGGGAGATCGCCCGGTTCAAAGGCGCCGAGGCCGCCATCACTTTCAGCTCGGGGTACGTGACGAACCTGACGTGTGTGTCCACCCTCGTCGGCCGCCGTGACTACGTGTTCAGTGACAAACTCAATCACGCAAGCATCGTCGATGGTTGTCGGCTCTCGGGTGCGAGGTTCGTGCGCTTCCGGCACAACGACATGGCAGATCTGGAGGCGCGTTTGAACAAGGCGCCAGCCGAAGCGGCCAAACTGGTCGTGTCCGACGCCGTCTTCAGCATGGATGGCGATATCTCCGACCTTCCAAACCTGGCCCGCCTGTGCCGCGAAGCCGGCGCATGGCTCATGATCGACGAGGCCCACTCACTGGGGGTCTTGGGTGAGAAGGGGCACGGGATCGAGGAGCACTTTGGTCTCAGCGGCGTGGTCGATATCAAGATGGGCACCTTGAGCAAGACGATTCCCAGCATCGGAGGCTACGTTGCCGGCAGCGCCGAGATGGTGAGCTACTTGCGCCACCAAGCGCGAGGCTATGTGTTCTCGGCTGCGCTGCCACCGGCTCAAGCCGCCGCGGCTTTGGAGGCTTTCGAGGTCATCGAGGACGAACCATGGCGGGTCGAAGCGCTGCGCCGCAATTCACGTCAGTTCATCGACGGCCTGCGGAGTCGCGGGTTGGACACGCTGTACACTCAGACGGCGATCGTGCCGATTCTTTGTGGCGAGGACGAGGCGGCTTACCGAATGACGAGCGCTTGCCAGCATGACGGCTTGTTTGTGCTCCCAGTCGTCTCTCCGGCAGTCCCGGCCGGCCTAGCGCGCTTGAGGGCGACGGTGACCGCCGCGCACACAGAAGACGAGATTTCGGGTGCGCTCGATATCTTCGAACGGGCGGGGAAGCACTCCGGCGTGATTTCATGACCCGGGTATCAGCCCCCGCTCACGCCCCTCGCTGGGATCGGCGAGTGTCACGCAAACCGGGATGATCCAAGTCCGTCTTAAGCCCAAGCGGGAGAAACCTCTCCTGCAACGTCACCCATGGATCTTCTCGGGCGCGGTCGACTCGGTCGAAGGCGTACCGGAGCCGGGGGAAACGGTTGACGTTTGCTCGTCGGCGGGCGAGTGGCTGGCCAGAGGCGCGTACTCCCCACATTCTCAAATCAGAATCAGGATTTGGACCTGGGAGGAATCCGAGGCGATCGATGAGTCATTCATCGCTACCCGGATCCAGCGGGCGCTTCTCTCCAGGGAACGGCTGGCCGGCGACCCCGAAGTCACCGCCTACCGCGAGGTCTTCGCCGAGTCGGACAGTGTCCCCGGATTGATCGTCGACCGGTATGGAGACCTGCGCGTCGTTCAACTCCTTACTGCCGGGGCGGAGCGATGGCGGAGGCAGATCCTCGATGTCCTGGCGAGGGAGGGGGAATGTCGCGGCCTGTATGAGCGGTCGGACAGTGATGCCCGTGCCTTGGAGGGGCTGGCGGAGAGTGTCGGGCCGGTGTGGGGCGAACCCCCGCAAGGGCCGGTCGAGATCAAGGAGAACGGGCTGAGGTTCTTGGTCGACCCGGTTGCGGGACAGAAGACGGGCTTCTACCTCGATCAACGTGAAAACCGGTCACGGGTAAGGGCGATCGTAGGGGGTGGGGAGCTCCTGGATTGCTTCAGCTATACCGGCGGATTCACCGTGGCCGGGTTGAAAGGCGGGGTGGAGCGTGCGCTGGCCCTCGAGTCCTCCGCCGCGGCGCTAGAAATGGCGCACTCAAATCTGGCGTTGAACGGCCTCGCCGCCGACCGTCTCGAGGGGATCGTCGGGGACGCATTCGTCGAACTCCGGCGATTGCGCGATCGCGGCCGGCAGTTCGATGTGATCGTGGTCGACCCGCCTCGCTTTGCGCCTACGTCGTCCCAAGTGCAGCGTGCTGCCCGGGGCTACAAAGACATCAATCTCCTGGCGTTCAAGTTGTTGCGCCCTGGAGGATTGCTGTTCACATTCTCTTGTTCCGGGGGAGTCGGGCCCGACCTATTCCAGAAGATCGTCGCCGACGCGGCCCTCGATGCCGGGGTGCAGGCAAACGTAATCGAGTGGCTGGGCCAGCCTGCGGACCATCCGGTGGCCCTGTCCTTCCCCGAGGGGCGATATCTAAAGGGGCTTGTTATACGGATTGGGGGTTGAGAGGTTTCGTTTGTGGAGTGCGCAAGTTGAAGGCTCCCGGAGCCTAACGGCTACCAGACCGCGCGCAAGCGATGTTTGGCAGCCGCCGGCTTCAGACTGCGGCGGTGCCCGGACCACTCATCTTGGCACGCATGGCCAGTCGCAGGGCGTGACGGTGAAGGTGACGAATCCTCGCCGCCTGTTCGGTTTGACCCTCTTGCTCCATCCGTTGTGCGCTGCTCATGAGCGCCGATAGAAGCTGATCATCGATCTGTCCGGCCGATGCTTCCAGCCTGGCGGTGGCCTCAGCTTCATTGTCCATTCCGAGGAGGTCTTGAGCGAGTTGCAGAGACGGTGGAAGTGACTCGCGAACGGCCTTCCGGATGAGGCGGTCAATCTCTCTCAGGCGATCTACCACGGTCGGCTCGTTCCGGTCCGATGCTGCGCGAAGATTCGCCTGAAGGATCCCCAGGAAGATCTCGTCGATCAACGGTAGAGCCTGTTGAACTGCTTTGGGCAGATCCTCGGCGCTGACCAGCGATCGGAGGAGAGCGGCAGCCTCGGCGGCCCGCGCCTGTTGAGCCTTGTCGAGCTCTTGCGTGATCTCCAGAATCCGTTGTCTCAAGCTCGCGATCCGTTCCCTGTCTTCGCCTGAAGCACGGTCGATCCTCTCGGTCAGCAATTGGAAGAATGAATAGTCGAGGGCCGGGCCGGTCAGGTTGGACAATGCCAAGACGCGGTCGTCGTTCGGCGCGCTCATGAACAGCTCGAGAAGCTTTTCGCGGGTCAGCGACTCGCCGGCTTGCCGCAGGCTCTCGGCAGCAAGCCGAACCTCTGCCTCTTGCGCCTGAATCCGTTTCCCGAAGGTGCTCAGGCTGAGCGCGGCTTCCAGGCGTTCCGCCGCATGAGCATTGGCTTGGGACTCCTTGGCCGTCTGGAGTGCCAGGCTTGCCAGTTGGAAGAAACCGGCATCAAGGTCGGCGTCGTGTTCGGCGACGAATTGCGGCAGGTTCTCCTGCGAGGTCTCCAGGAGCTGCATGAAGAGCCGCATCTTGGCCTGCTGCGCCTCGATTTCCTCGCGCGTGATCCCGTCGGCCTCGAGCACGCGCTCGAGCAAACCCTGTACAGTCAGAACCTTCTGCGGTTGAAGGAGATATGCCTTCCGCCCCTCGGGCGGGAGATGGTCCATGACTTGCTTAATGAGCTGCCCGATGGCCCGCTCTTGGTCGTCGCGGCTGAGGTCGATCTCGACCGGGATGTGGGTGAGCAGTAGTTCCTTGGCCGGATCGTGATACACGAGAGGCGTCGCGACTTGCCCCTCAAAACCGCACACTGGGCAGCGGATTCTGTTCAGAGCGCCCGAGAGGAGCCTGGCTTTGGAGCCGGGATCCTGACCGACGTCGACAAGCTGCTCGACCCGGGCCTGGATCGGGTTCCTGCAGTTCGGGCAACGGATTTGAGTGCGGGTTTCAGGCATCCAACCCCTCGAACTTACGCTTTGGCTGGGATCCAATCAGCGGGGTAAGGAGAAACAAATCCGGGCGCCGAGCTCGACCTGATCGTCCACCCAGATTCTGCCTCCGTGGGCTTCGACAACGGCCTTGGCCAGGAACAATCCAAGCCCCGCACCTTTGGTCCGCCGGGCGGCCTCACTCGAGCGGTAGAACCGGTCGAAAACTCTGGGGGCATCTTCGCGGGCTATCCCGGCGCCTTCGTCACTAACACACACGACGATCTCCCCCGGTGGTAGCGAGCCCTTGATCGTCACTTTCCCGCCAGCCGGCGAGTACTTTACGGCATTGGACAGCAGGTTACTCAGTACCTGGGTCAGGCGTTTCTCGTCGGCGGTGATGATCGGGAACTCGGACGGGAAAGATAATTCAAAGGAGTGATGCTCGGATTGAATCCGGAATCGCTCGACCAGCCGCCTGGCGATGGCGTCGATAGCGACTTCGGAGTAATCCAGAGGCAGGGCGCCGGCCTGGAGGCGCGAGGCGTCAAGGAGGTCATCGATCAACCCCGCCAGCCGATCGGCCTCCTCTTCGATCACCTGGAGCGAGTCCCCGACGATCCCGGGATCCCACTCGGCATCCTCCCGCCGCAGGGTGCCCACATAGCCCTTGATCAACGCCACCGGGGTTCGCAGTTCGTGGCTGATGATGGAAATGAACGTGCTCTTGAGCTCCTCGGCTTCACGGAACCTGGTGATGTCGCGCATATTGGCCACGATGCTCATCAGCCGTCCCGGGCTGGAAAGCGTTGGTGCGTAAGTGATTCCGACGCTGACCGCACTGCCGTCACGCCGTCGAAGGTCGCCTTCGGTGTAGAGGCTGCTGGTGGCAGAAAGCGGCCAGCCGCCGGCCACGGCCTCCTGCAGGGTTTGTCCCTGCTGGCGGCTCCGCCAACGAATGATCTCATCATGCTCCTTCCCGATTACTTCATCGGGCGTAAACCCGGTCAGTCGCGAGCATGAACGATTGAATCGCTCGAAGCGCAGTCCCGGATCGAGGATGAAGATCCCGTCGGCCGACGACTCGAGGATCGCATCCAGGTGCTGGTTCTGCTGGGCCACTTGCGTGTACAGTCGGGCGTTGTGGACGGCGATGGCGGCCTGGGAAGCGAATGACTGGAGGAGGTCGCGATCCTCCCGCGAGAATGGGCCGCGATAGGAGCGGAAGACGAAGATCGCTCCGAGCACGTCGCCCTGGGCGATGAGTGGCAGCCCGACGCAGTTCAACAACCCCATGCTGGCCGCCTCGGTGATCCGCTGCAGCCGACGGTTGACTTCCGGCAGTTGGAATCGAGCGCTGTCTCCGTGCACAGGGATGTCGGCCAGAAGGGGCTTGAGGTGGGTTAGGAAGGGGGGCTGGATGCCAAAGGAGGAGGCGATCTCCCAGCCGCCGTCGGTCTGGCGCAGAGCGACCAGCCCGGCGTGGCCTGCCAGTAGCTCGCCGGAGAGCCGTACGATTCGCGTTAGGACCTTGTTGAGATCGAGCTCCTCGGTGATGGTGCGCGAAATCTCAAGCAGATAATCGCGTTGGCGGACGCGGAAGTCGGGCAACATCCTTTCAGTCCAAACCCTCCGCCTCGGCCTCGGCGATGGAAGAATCCAGGATTTGCAGGCCTTCGTCGAGCATGGCACTCCCGATCATCAACGGAGGCGCGATGCGAATGGTGCTCTTGCCACATCCCAGCAGGAGCAGGCCGTGAGAGAAGGCTTTGGTAACGATCCGTTGGCGCAAGCGTGGGGCCGGATCGCGTGTCTCGCGGTTTTTCACGAACTCGACTCCGATCATCAATCCCTTCCCCCGAATGTCACCGATGCTGGGGTGGCGGACTTCGATCTCCGCCAACGCGTCCAGGGCCCGCTGCCCCATCTCGGAAGCATTCTGCATGAATCCCTTCTCGATCAGATCTATTGTGGCGATCGAGGCACTGCACGCGAGGGGGTTACCACCAAAAGTGTTGCCATGCGCGCCTTCAGGCCAGTCCATCACGCTCTCGCGTGCGATCATCGCGCCCATCGGCAGGCCGGAGGCGATGCCCTTGGCGGCGCAAACGATATCCGGCTCGACTCCCCAATGCTGGACCGCCCACCATTTGCCTGTCCGGCCGACGCCCGACTGAATCTCGTCGACGATGAGCAAGATCCCGTACTTATCGCACAACGTCCGCAAGGCGGGGAAGAAACCGTCCGTGGGAACGATATAGCCGCCTTCGCCTTGGATAGGCTCAACCAGGATCGCGGCGCACTCTTCAGCGGGAGTAACTCGCGCGAAAACTACATCCTCGATGTACTTCACGACAGTCTCGCCGTAATCCGATGAAGTTGGCACCAAGAGCTGGCGATATGGATCCGGGAAGGGGACGTGGGTCACCCCGTTCAAGAGCGGCAGGAAGCCGCGCCGGTAGACAGGCTTGCTCGCGGTGAAGGCAAGAGCCCCCATCGTCCGGCCGTGGAAGGCTCCATAGAAGGCGATGAACTGTTGTCGCCCGGTGTGATGGCGGGCGAGCTTGACTGCAGCCTCAACCGCCTCCGCCCCTGAATTGCCCAGGAACACCTTGGCCTTCTCCTTGAAGGGGGCAATTCCGGCGATCCTCTCCGAGGCCTCGACCCACTTCGGGTGGTAGTAATCGGACGAAATATGCAGGAACTTGTCGGCCTGGTCCTTGACCGCCTGAACGACCTTGGGGTGGCTGTGGCCAGTAGAACAAACGGCGATCCCGGCGGCAAAGTCGATGAACCGATTTCCGTCGACGTCCCAAGCCTCCGAGCCGCGACCATGGTCCATGATGAATGGGTAGGCCCGCGGGTAGGAACCGGAGACCACGGCACGGTCGCGTTCCAGGTATTGCCTGGCCTTGGGGCCGGGCAGGGAATACGTCTTCAAATCATGCTCCTCCTGCAGGTGAGGAAGGCTCGATTGGAACGGTTTCGTCGGGATCCGCGCCCGCGGGTCGCAGTGCGGGAGGATCAACTCGCCTTTGTTCGGGATCGACCCGCGTCCAGGCGAGGAAGGGCGACATAACGCCGAGGGATTATATCACTCCGATCGCGCACTCGGCCGATATGGGCGTGAAGTGTTCGGCGAAGGAGAGATCGTTTGAGAGGATCTGATGTGGACTGCATCGAGTTTCTGCTCTGTTCGGTAGAGGAGGAAGACTACCTTCAATAACCGGTTGGGCCTGACGCCTGGCTCGGATCATTCTGTTGTATAAATGAATTAGCCACATCCCCGCACGCCTCCTCAAGCCACGACACGAAGGGAGATCAGAACATGGAAGACCGACCCTGGTTCAAGAAGTACGATCCTGGGGTGCCGCGCCGTATCGATTACCCGCCGGTTCCGCTCTTCCGCTTTCTGGAGGACGACGCCCGGAACTATCCTGACAGGGCATGCACAATCTTCAAAGGAGGCAGGCTGACCTATCCGGAGATGAACGCCCTGACCGACAGACTGGCGGCCGGTCTGGTAGATCTGGGGGTGAAGAAGGGAGACCCGGTAGGGATTTTCATGCCCAACACCCCACAATTCGTGCTTGTCTTCTTCGCCATCCTGAAGGCGGGTGGGGTGGTCGTGGCGACCAATCCTCTGTACACCCCGCGTGAGGTCAAGTACCAGCTCGAAGATTCCGGTGCTGAGATCATGTTCGTCATGAGCAACTTCTACAAGACGCTGAAGGAGGCTCAGCCGGGCACACCGCTAAAGCGGATCGTCGTGGCGAACGTCAAGGAGTACCTCCCGCCTGTCCTGAGGTTCCTCTTCACATTGACGAAGGAGAAGAAAGGCGGACACCGTGTCGAGCTCGCTGACGGCGACATCTGGCTGCAGGATCTGGTTTCACGCCACACCCCGGCCGACCTGCCGGATCTCGACATCGGACCTGATGACGTTGCTTTGTATCAGTACAGCGGAGGGACCACCGGCGTTTCGAAGGCGGCCATCGCCCTGCACCGAAACCTGGTTGCGAACTCGCTCCAGATACGCGCATGGATGAGCAATATCGAAATGGGCCGGGAAATCGTGTTGATGGCCATCCCTCTGTTCCACGTCTATGGCATGGTCGCCGGGATGACTTTCGCCATCAGCGCCGGTGCAACGATGGTGATGATCCCCAACCCGCGGGACATTGACGACGTGCTTTCTTCGATCGCCAAGTATCGTCCGACGGCATATCCCGGTGTTCCGGCGATGTACAACGCCATCAACGGGAACCCGGACGTCATCGCCGGGAAGGTGGATGTCAGCTCGATCAAGGGCTGTATCTCTGGCTCGGCGCCGCTGATGCGTGAGACCAAGGAGAAATTCGAAGCCCTGACCGGGGGAAAGCTGGTCGAAGGTTACGGACTATCGGAGGCGCCGACGGCCACGCACTGCAATCCACTTCAGGGCGAGAATCGTACCGGGTCGATCGGCCTACCGTTGCCGGACGTGGACTCCCGGATCATCTCACTCGACGACGGCGAGACGGTTCTGAAACCGGGCGAGATAGGCGAACTGGCGATCAAGAGCCCGAACGTGATGCATGGGTATCTCAAGATGCCGACAGAGACCGAGAACACATTGCGGGATGGTTGGCTGATGACAGGCGATATCGCTCGGATGGACGAGGATGGCTATTTCTACATCGTCGATCGCAAGAAGGAGTTGATCAAGCCGGGAGGGTATCAGGTGTGGCCGCGCGAAGTGGAAGAGGTCCTCTCCAGCCACGCCAAAGTGCTCGAGGTCGGTGTCGCCGGAGTCCCGGATGCCTACCGCGGCGAGACAGTCAAGGCCTGGGTCGTCCTTCGCCCGGGAGAGTTGGTCGATGCCGATGAGCTTCGTCAATGGTGCAGGGAAAGCCTGGCACCTTTCAAAATCCCCACCCAGATCGAGTTCCGAAGCGAGTTGCCCAAGACGACGGTCGGGAAAGTCCTACGCCGCGAGCTGGTTCGGCAAGATCGGGAAAGTGCCACACCACCCGAGCCGGTGGATGCATAAATTTAGCCCCCGTCAAAGACAAGGGGCGGTCGATAGCCCTTTGCTGGGTTGGGCGACGAGGCCGGCCAGCACGCGAGAGAGCCCCCGGGAGAATCCCCGGGGGCTCTGTCTATGCGTCGAGCTAGCCGTGCAGGCGGGCTACACCGGACCGGCCATGGCGACCGGGACGGGCGTACCGCTGTTCTTGGGATCGACCTGCTCTGTGAAAAGCTGTTCGAATTTCTCGCGGTCGATCGTTTCGAGTTCGATCAAGGCCTGGGCGACGTTGTCGAGCTGATTGCGGTAGCTGCTCAGGATCTCCTCCGCCCGCTCGTACGCTTCCTGAACCAGGTGGCGTACCTCGTCATCGATCTTTTCGGCCACGTGCTCGGAGTAGTCGCGCTGTTCGGAGATCTCTCGCCCAAGAAAGATCAACTCCTCTTTCTGGCCGTAGACCATTGGGCCCAACCCTCGGCTCATGCCGAGCCTGGTCACCATGGCGCGCGCCATCTTGGTCACCCGGTCGAGGTCGTTAGAGGCGCCCGAGGTGATATCGTTGAACACCAGCTCCTCGGCGGCGCGACCTCCCAGTAGGCCGGCCATGTCAGCCTTGAGCTTGTTGCGGGCCATCAAGGTGCGTTCCTCGGAAGGCAGGGCCATGGTGAACCCGCCCATCAGGCCGCGGGCGATGATGCTCACCTTGTGAACCGGGTCGGCCTCGGGGATGACGTGCATCACCACCGCATGTCCGGCCTCGTGGTAGGCGATGATCTTCTTCTCTTCGGCGCTGATGAGCCGGCTCTTGCGCTCCGGCCCGGCGATGACGCGTTCGATCGACTCCTGGAACTCGTCCTGACCGATCATGCGCTTGTTGCGCCGGGCGGCCAGGATTGCAGCTTCGTTCACGAGATTCTCCAGGTCCGCCCCGACGAAGCCGGGGGTCGCCTTGGCGATTATGTCCAACTGGACCTCGGGCTCGAGGGGCTTGCCCTTGACATGCACCCGCAGGATCATCTCCCGGCCGTGCATGTCGGGCCGGTCGAGCACAACTCGGCGGTCGAAGCGGCCGGGGCGGAGTAGGGCCGGGTCGAGGACATCGGGCCGGTTTGTGGCGGCCATGATGATCACGTTGGTGTCGGTGTCAAAGCCGTCCATCTCGACGAGCATCTGGTTGAGCGTTTGCTCGCGCTCGTCGTGGCTTCCGCCGAGGCCGGCACCACGCTGGCGCCCGACGGCGTCGATCTCATCCACGAATACGATGCAAGGAGAATGTCGCTTGGCCTGGTCGAAGAGGTCTCGAACGCGGCTGGCGCCGACGCCGACGAACATCTCGACGAACTCGGATCCAGAAATCGAGAAGAACGGAACCCCGGCCTCGCCGGAGACCGCCTTCGCCAGAAGAGTCTTCCCTGTCCCGGGCGTGCCGATCAGGAGCACGCCCTTCGGGATGCGAGCCCCGAGCGCGATGAACTTCTCCGGCTCCTTGAGGAACTCTACGACTTCTTGAAGCTCCTCTTTGGCCTCCTCAATGCCGGCGACGTCTTCGAAAGTGACCGTTGGTTGGTCACCGGTAAACATCCGCGCCCGGCTCTTTCCGAATGACAGGGCCTGGTTGTTCGAGCCTTGCGCCTGGCGCAACATCAGGAAGATCAGCCCGACCACCAGCAGGCCGGGAAGCAAGTAAGTCACGAGACTGAGAACGGTGTTCCAGTCGCTCGGCTGCTTGATCTCGAGTTCCAGACTCCCCGGGCTGAGCTGCTCCTGGGTAACACCCAGGTCCATCAGCTGTTTGACTGCCGATTCCGAGGGTTCTTTTCGCGAGAGGGCACTGTGCCCGTCGCGGTATATCACCTCGATGTTGTTGTCGTCAACCACGACGCGCGTGACTTCGCCCTTCTTAACGGCTTCAGCCACCTGATTGAAGTACAGCCGTTCGGGCTGAGGCGATCCAGCCCTGAACTGAATGATCAGAACGGCGATGATCAGGAGCAGAATCAGGAGGACGAGGGTGTTACGGCCTCTTGCTGAATTCACGTGTACCTCCATCCAGATAGTACCACTCCAACTAACCTCCGAGAGGATGGTAAGGAGCTTCGGGAATTATACCGCGCACCGGGAGCACGAGCCAATGCGCCGCATGGGTATCGTTCCGGACGAGGTGGATGCCCTACCAGCCACCGCGAGATCAGCTTACCTCGGGCGCGCGGTGATGGATGATTGGGACGATCAGACTGCCGCCCTTCCTGATCTCTTGCGGGCCGCGGGCTTTGAACGGCCCGGGCGCGGGAAGAAGGAACGGGGCCTACGCCAGGCTTGCTTAGGCGCGCCCCTGGCGTTGGTTCAGGGTTGGTCCTCGTTGAACGATTCTGGCCTCGGCCGGGTCTCGCTCTCCGCGTGAGTCGCGCCGACCCTTGGGATCTCTGACGGACCCACAAGGGTCTCGGCCTAAGGTCCACGTGATGGTGGCTTGGGAGCGCGAGGTGCTACAAGCCTGAGAGAGGGCATGTCGGATAGAGCAGGCACGCCCAGAGCCAGAGGGGGATCAGTCCCCCGACCGCCAGAAGGACCAGTAATCCTAGCAAGACGGCCAACCAGTCGACTTGATCGCTGCCGAGTTCCATCGGGGCGGTCAAGGCCTGGGGGTCATGAACCGGTTCCGGGATGGGGACCGCCGCCGGCAGCGCCTCGGCCATCCCGACCTGGGAAGCAAAGGTCATCAAGACGCGCCCCATCTGATCCGCCGTCCGGTAGCGGCTGGCGGGTTCCTTGGACAGGACTTTGAGGACGATCGACTCCAAGACCGGCGGAATCTCAGGATTAATGGAACGAGGTCGAGGGGGAGGCGTGTGCAGATGGAGTTGAGCCAACGCCTCGCCGTCGGTCGCTTCGAACGGGAGCCTTCCAGTGAGCATTTCGAAGAAGATCACGCCCAGGGCATAGACGTCCGTAGCCGGAGAAGGCGCGCCGCCCGAGGCCTGTTCGGGTGCGAAGTACTGGGGGCTTCCCCAGACGACGTCCGTCCTTTCGCCGGGGGTGATAGAGGCCAGGGCGCGGGCGATGCCAAAGTCCGTGATCTTCACCCGGCCGTCGGCGGCGACAAGCACGTTGTGGGGCTTCAAATCGCAATGGACCAAGCCAGCCCGATGCGCATAGCCAACCCCGGCGGAGATCTGGATCATCATCTCGATTGCTTCGTCGACTTGGAGCCGGGCCCGTCGGCGGATTAGGGTCTTGAGGTCGGTCCCGACGACGTATTCCATCACGATGAAGTATCGCTCGGCCTCGGTGCCGAAGTCGTACACGGTGACAATGTTGGGGTGGATCAGATTGGCTGCCGCGCGCGCCTCTTGGAGGAAGCGGGCCTGGAACGCGGCATCGTGGATCAGGTCCTCGCGCAGGACCTTGATGGCGACCTCGCGCTGGAGATTGAGATCGCGCGCGCGCAAGACCTTGGCCATGCCGCCCGTGCCGAGCTGGCCCAAGATCTGGTACCTTTCGCCGAGATAGGTCGCCTCGTCGCCCAATTCGCCTCGCCGACAAGATTCTAACCGTCCACGCCATCAGAGGCAATCCTGTGCGTGCTGCGGAAGGCCGACAGTGTGCGCGCGAATCAGCACGGCACGTGTGCCAGTTGGATAAGTCTTTGGAGGCCCGAGGAACGCTGCGCTATAATCGCAGGGGGGAGAGGCCGATGCGGAGAGCCTGGCTAATCTACAATCCATTTGCTGGGCGATTTCCAGCGGGTCCGCTGCTAAGCCGTGCAGTGCGCGTGCTGACGGATGCCGACTGGGAGATCGAAGTCATAGAGACGGCTGAGGGCCAGCAGCTTGCCGATCTGGCACTCCAAGCGGCCGAGAAGAGATGTGAGGCCGTCTTTGTCGCTGGCGGGGATGGATCGGTCGGGCGAGTCGCCTCGGCGCTCGCCGGCAGAGACACTGCCTTGGCGGTCTTGCCGGCCGGTACTGCCAATGTCTGGGCTCAAGAGCTGGGTCTTGCCGGTCTGGATTGGACGCACTGGTTCGCCCTGGAGGATGCTGCGGCCAGGCTTGCTCATGGCGATATCCGCCTGGTCGATCTCGGCGTGTGCAACCAGCGCGCATTCTTGCTGTGGGCGGGAGTCGGGCTGGACGCCCGGATTGTAAACAGCGTCGAGCCGCGCGACCGCTGGGAGAAATCACTGGCGACCGTCCACTATGTGACCATGGCCGTTTGGACCTCTTTGGGGTGGGACGGTATCGACCTGGTGGTGCGGGCGAATGGCGAGTCGTGGCAGGGTCGCTTCCTCGTGGCCGTCGCCAGCAATATCCGGGCCTATGCCGGCGGCTTGCTGGAGCTCTCCCCCCACGCTAAGGTCGATGACGGCCTGCTCGACTTCTGGTTGATTGGTGGACGCTCAATCAAGGACGCGGTCGTCCGCGTGGCTCAAATCCTGATGGGCACGCATGCCGAGACGCCAGGGGTCGTCCACTTTCAGACGGATCAGGCCGTGTTCGAGTGCGAGGAGTCGATCACTATGCAATTGGACGGAGAGCCGATCGAGTTTCCCTCGCCGTGCGAATTCACCGTGAGACCAAGAGCTCTGAAGGTCATCGTCCCTCGGCCCGCCGGGCCGCGGGTTTTCACTCTTGGCACTCCCTCGGGGGATGATCTCCCGTGATCCGCCGCCTCGGGCAAGAGCTAAAGTCCAACCCGCTTTACTGGCTACTTGTGTGCGTACCGCTTGCCCTGGCCTTGAACACCCTTGGCGGTCCCGCCCGTGTGGGTGATGCTCATGTCAGGAGCGGCGCTGGCGCCGATGGCCGGGCTGATTGGGGAAGCGACAGAGAGCGCCGCTGCCCACACTTCGCAGAGGGTAGGGGGCCTGCTCAATGCGACGTTGGGGAACAGCGCCGAGTTGATCATCACCATCGTCGCCATCCGGCAGGGGTTGTTGGAGCTCGTCAAGGCTTCGATCACCGGCTCGATCCTGGGTAACCTGCTGCTTGTCTTGGGGATGGGCATGCTCGCCGGCGGGACCCGGCACGGGATCCAGATGTTCGATCGACGCAAGGCTTCGAGCGATAGCATCCTTCTGCTGTTGGCGGTCACCGCCCTCGGGGTGCCTTCCCTCTTCTCTCGGGTTGCCGGTGGCATCACGGACAACGGCGCCGTCGAAGCGCTCAGTCTGGGTGTGGCGGCGTTGATGATCGTGATCTACGGCCTCGGCTTGATCTACGGGATGAAGCTGGAGCCGAGCCCACTATCCTGGCCCTCGACCCAGGTCGTCGCCGACGAGCCCGGTTGGAGCATGCGGAGCGCTGTGATCGTCTTGGTCGCTTCAACCCTGGGGACCGTCTGGATGTCCGAGCTGCTGGTCAGTCAGGTTGAACCGGTTGTCGCCCAGCTTGGGGTGTCGGAGTTCTTCCTGGGGATCATCCTCGTCCCTATCGTCGGAAATGTGGCTGAGCATCTCGTGGCAGTGCGCGTGGCGATCAAGAATAGGATGACTCTGTGCACGGAGATAGCCATAGGCTCGAGCATCCAGGTCGCCCTCCTGGTGGCTCCGCTGTTGGTCTTCGTCAGCCTGCTCCTCGGCCATCCCTTGACCCTCGTGTTCAATTCCTTCGAGCTCGTTGCCTTGATCGGCGGGGTAGTGGTTACGGCTTTTGTCGCCTCCGATGGAGAGTCCAACTGGCTCGAAGGAGCTGCGCTACTGACCGTATACCTCATCCTCGGCCTGGCATTCTTCTTGCTCCCTCGATGAGTCAGACACCGAAATTGAAAGGGATCGGCCTGGATCTGAATCGGCTTGTCCCGATGATCGGCGGGGCGCTGGGGCTGGCTTGCGTCGGAACGGTGCTGATGCTCGGGGCGTTGACCCGGCCGGCGAGGTCACGCGGGGAGCTGCCAACGCCGGTCTTCACAATAGTTGGACTTGCGAGCCGGACTCCCACGCCCTCCGCGGCGACGCCCACCCCGCCCGGGGTTCCAGCCATACCATCACCCACACTTCCCTCCGGGGAAGGAGTGATTCTCGTGCCGGGCGATCTTGTCGAAGTGACCGGGACCGGTGGCGAGGGCCTTCGGCTAAGGCGTGCGGCCGGCCTAGAGGCTGATATCGTGGTTCTGGGTGTCGAAAGTGAGGTCTTTCGTGTGATCGCCGGACCGGCAACGGCGGATGGCTACACCTGGTGGCAGCTTGTCAATCCTTATGACAGCGAGAAGCAGGGCTGGGCGGTCGGACTCTACCTCAGCAAGCTGGGGACCAACCCTTGATTTGCTTATCTCCACCCGCAGGATTATGATGCCCGTCCGGATGAGACCCAGATGAAGCCACGTCCGTCGAATGTCACCGCCAGTCGATCCAGGAGTCTGCTCATGATTGACTGGGAGGATGGCCATCACAGTGAGTACCCACTGGCCGGTTTGCGCGCGGCCTGCCCGTGCGCTGAGTGCAAAGGTGGGCATGCCAACATGGGGGAACCGGGATCCCCTGACCTGCTGAAGATCCCCCTTCAGAGCATCCAGGCGGCCGAGCTCGTCAGCCTGGAAGGTGTGGGCAACTACGCCATTCAACCCCTCTGGAAAGACGGGCACAACTACGGAATCTACAACTGGGAGTACCTGTGGCAGCTCTGCCCGTGTGGAGAACATGAAGAAATCGGGATCGCAGGTGAGTCATCCTCTGGATGATCTGCTGTCCTTCGCAGAACAATCCTACATCCGCATGCAGGCGGAAGAGTTGATCTCGCATTGCCTGGCGCAGGGGGACACGTCTCCCTTTGAGAACCTTGTCGAAGGACTGGTCCTGGCTGGGGCCTCCTCGCTGGCCGTGATGCATGAGATTCTGGAGGAGATTCGGATTGCCAAGACCCACCACAGCCAGGAGGGGCTCGGCGTAAGGCAAGACCTGGCGGATGCCCTGGAGGAATTCGGTGTGCGTCTACCGCAGCTGGTCGCGGTTGCTGCCCCTGAGGCCTTCCACAAGATCGTCAGCCAGGGCCTGCGACGGGAAATCAAACAGGCCGCACCCGGTCTGGAAAAGGAAGACGAAGCCCTGCTCGAGGAAATCTGCGTCGACGCCGCTGAACGGATAACCAAGGTCGCGCGACGGATGACCTTGCTCAATCAGATCGAGGCCAACCTCAGAGATTGGTCGGGTAGCCTGGCATATCACGCGGCAAGATCGTTCGACCAGGCCGGGGAGGGGGAAGCCAACTCTCTGATTCACTAAGGCGGATCAACCTCCGGGCCGCAGTCGGTCTTGCTCGCGATAGTCTGCGCAAGGCCTGCGGTGTGTCGTGGAGGCGGAAGACGAGAGGCGCAGCGCCAAGCTAAATTCTGGGCAACGCGAAACCGAGGCTGCACTGCAGCCTCAGTTTGTTTCCCTCTGGCGTGCCGACTTCTACAAGTAATCCTTCAGGTTGTGCTCGACGGCATAGGCTGCGGCCTCGGCCCGGTTCCGCACGTTGAGTTTCGACAAGATGCTGCTGACGTAGTTGCGGACTGTGCCCTCACCCAGGTAAAGCATCTCGGCGATCTGGCGGTTGGTCCTCCCCTCAGCCACGAGCTGGAGCACGTGCATCTCCTGCTGCGTCAAATCGGAGAACGCCGAGGCTTCCTCTTCGCGAGCTGCCTTCCGAACCTCTTGGAAAACGCGCTGTGTTACCGCCGGGTCGAGCAGGGCCTCGCCTCGCCCGACCGATTCGATCGCCCGGATCAGGTCTTCGCCCCCGATTTGCTTGAGAACATAGCCGGCGGCGCCGGCGCGGATGGCCGAGAACAGCATCTCGTCTTCGGCATAGGATGTCAGCATGATCACCCGGGTGCTGGGGAACGTATCGGTGATCTCCTGGCAGGCTTCGATCCCTGAGCCGCCCTTGAGGCGGATGTCCATTACGACCACGTCCGGTCGGAAGGCCTTGGTCTTTTCGACTGCTTCGTGGCCGGTCGAGGCTTCGGCTACAACGTCGAAGTCAGGGTGTCGGTCGAGCAGCGATCGCAGCCCGAGGCGGACCACTTCATGGTCGTCCACCAGCAAGATCCTTTGGCGAGGCATAGAGACCATCTCCGAATTACGGGATTCTAACCGAGGCACATCGGAGAGACAAGTCGAGGCACGAGATCGAGCGTGCCAGGCACTTGCCGGACGAGTCGTGGGTTCGGGAAAGGGATCAGGTAGCCGCACCCTCTATGAGTGCGCCGACGAAAGCGGAAACTTCGCTTCCGAGTGCAAGCTCTGCTCACGCACTCCAGAGACGAACGCATTGCAGGCTCCCGGAGCCATCCGGCCTCCGGGAGCGCTCGTCCGCTGACTTTCAGGTGGCCTTACTTGGCCTTCACGGTGATGGTCTTCGGCTTGACTTCCTCGGCTTTGGGCAGGCTGAGGGTCAGGATCCCGTTCTCGAATTCGGCCTTCGCCTTATCGGCGACGACCGCGGTCGGGAGGGCCAACGACCGCGAAAAGCTGCCGCTGCGGCGCTCGCGGAAAATGTAGTTGTCCTTCTCCTCATCCCGCTCCGACTTCATTTCACCCCGGATCGTGAGTGCGTCTCCGGTAACGGAAATGTTGATGTCGTCCGAGCGAACGCCTGGGAGGCTGGCCTTGACAACAACCTCGTCCTCGTTCTCGATCATGTCGACCGCTGGGGAGTGCAGCATCCCCAGGCCGGATGTCGGCCGGACGAAGGCATCGTCGACCAACCGATCCATGACATCGCGCAGGCTCATCATCTCGCGGAAGGGGTCCCATCGGACTATGCTAGCCATCTTGAACCTCCTGTGCTCCCATAAGGGACTCTTTGACAATCCCAAGATAGCGGGGCCAGGTAAGCCGAATGCAAGAGCAGTGTTAGAGATCTGTTAGCGGTAGGGGATTACAGGTACGGAGGCTGTCGCCGTTCGGCCGATTCCGATCAGGCGCCGGCCGTCGTGGCACCCGGCTTGCGACGGAAGTCTACGAACCGGTAGCCAACCCCTCGCTCAGTCAAGATGTACTGGGGGTCGGCGGGGTTCTTCTCGAGCTTCTGCCTCAGGTAGTTGATGTATAGGCGGAGGTAATGCGTCTCGTCCCGGTATTCGTAGCCCCACACCTTGGCCAAGAGCTGATCGTGGGGAACCACCCAGCCGGCATTCTGTACGAGGTGATAAAGCAGCTTGAATTCCGTGGGGCGCAGCCGAACGAGCTCACCGTCGACCCACACCTCGCGTCGGTCGAAATCGATCCGCAGGCGGTCGTCGACCTCGATCGGTGCGTGGCTGGCGGGGCTGGGAAGCTCGGTCCGCCGCAATACGGCCCGCACCCGACTGACCAGCTCGCGCGGGCTAAAGGGCTTGGTGATGTAGTCGTCTGCGCCGAGCTCCAGACCGCGAACCCGGTCTTCCTCGTCGCCGCGGGCGGTGAGCATGATCACCGGGACATTCGATATCTCGCGAATCAAAGTCAGGGTTTCAAAGCCGTCGATGTCCGGCATGAGGACGTCGAGCAGGACCATGTCGGGCAACTGATCACGCAATTGCTCGAGCGCCTGGGTCCCGGTGGTCGCTTCAGACACGAGGAACCCATCATGCTCGAGGTTGAGCCGGATGAAGCGAGTCATCCGCGGCTCATCATCGACGACCAGGACGCGCCGACGCGAACCCCCGGAGGACATCCTACTCTCGCACGAAGCCGATCAGCCTCTCTTCCTCGGCGGTCGGCATGATCTCCATGAAGTTCACTCGATGGATCGGCCAGACGACGGTGACGACGTTGCCTTCAAGGTAGGGCAGGTCCTTGCCGTCTCGCCGGCGCGGGTTGCTGATCGTAATAGTCGTGTCGGAGGGAGCAGGGAGTTCTTCAACCTCGCCAACGACCGGATCCTCACCAGACAGGTGAAGCAGAACAGTTGTCGCCATGGCAATCCTCGAATCAATGGTAGCGGGAAATCAACTGCAGACGAAGCTGGCCCAACTGGATGATGTCGCCGTGGTGGATCGGTGTCGCTTTTTGGGGATCCAGCCGGGCATTGTTGACCAGGGTGCCGTTTGCGCTGTCCAGATCCACCACCGCCACGTTCTCTTCGGTGAGGCGGATTTCGGAATGGATGCGTGAGACGCCGCTCTCGAAGGCACTGTATTGGCTCAGGTCGATGTCCGGGATGACCGCCTGGCCTTCGCCGGACCTTCCCAGGGTGTAATTCTCTCGGCCGATCAGGGGCAAGATCTCATCTGTTCCCAACACCCGCAACCCGAGTAGCACGCCCGATTGGAGTTCTGCGGTGTCAGGGTGAGGTGCATCGCCGAACACCCCCTGAGAAACGGCCTCTCGGGTGGCGACCACTCCCTTCAAGGGGCTGGTGTGAACCAGTCGTGTCCCACACTCGCCGCAATATAGCGTGCCGACGAACTCCTGATTACTGCAAGTAGGGCACTCGATCACCGAGCACTCGACTTCGCCGGCAAGAGCAGGGCACGCGTTCCATACTTGAGCATCTTCTCGCCCTCGGTTGAGAGCTTGCGTGTGTGGTTCAGCCGATCGGCTTCACTCAAGGCGGCTTTCGCCAGGTCCCGCTCACCGGTCGCCAGGAGTTGTGTCGCCAGGTTCTCCAGCCGGCGGGCAGCCTGGAGGGCTTCTCCAAGGCCAGCTTCGATTCTGGCTTTCTCCTGCATCCGGTATAGGGAGATGAAACTCAGGGCGGATACGATGTCCTCCGGCGGCGGTGTAGGATCGGGATCAAGGGTCACCGGAATGCTCACTTGTAAAGGAAGGCCGGTGGCCTCCGAACCCTGACCCAGGATGTCGCCGTTAACGGTGAACTGGCCGAGGACAAGTTCCTTCAAGTCGCTGACCGGCTGGACGACCGCCTCTACCAACAGGCGGATCGCGCCGTCACGCGGCAGGTGACCGAGGAAGAAAGGAAGGGCGTCGCCGAGAGGCATCGGTTCAGGTTCCAGCCGGAAGACCGAGCGGACATCGACGGCCACGGAAACAGATCCTTCGATGCGTACCCGGCTGGCGACGACATGGGTTAAGGTGTCGAATATGCCCTGGAGGAGATCGGAGATGGCGTGGGGAGAGTCGAGGAACACCACATTCCCGCCGGTCTTGCCGGCGATCTCATCCATCAGGTTGTCACCCCATTCGGAGCCGATCCCCACGCAGTTGATAGCGATCCCCATCCCGGCGGCATGATTGGCCAGGGCGCGACAGGCATCCTCATCCCCATAAGTCCGCCCGTCGGTCAATAAGATCATCTGGTTGACCCCGTCACGCGAGAAGTTATGTTTGAGCTCACCCAGCCCGGCCTCGATGCCCTGGGCGATCTCCGTCCCACCGCCGGCCTGCAACAAGCTAAGGCGGGCGCGGGCGACCGATGGATCGCGTGCCTGGTCGGGGCTCACGAAAACCTCGGCCCGGTCACTGAATGCGACGACGGAGGCCGAGTCACCCGGTTCGAGGTTGCTTATGATTGAGAGAGCGGCCGAGCGCACCAGGTCCAGCCGTTGACCGCGCATCGAAGTAGAGCGGTCGATAACGATTGTCAGATTGACCGGCGGGCGCACGTCGGGCAGGCCAGTTGCCGGGCTGATCTCAAAGAGGATGTAGTGGACCTGCGGCTCATCCAGCTGAAGGAGGTTCTTGCGGCTTTGCAGTACGTGGCAACGAAAACTTGACCGGGAGGCAAGCCGAGCCTCTTCTTCAGCCAATTCGACATCATAGGCCGCCCGTCGATCGGGATCGATCAGGGTTTCGTAGGCCTGTTGGACCTCGAGGAAGCGCTCGGTATCGCCTGGACGCCGGTTCGTGTCGGGGTGAAGCTCGAGAGCGGCCTCGCGGTAACCCCGACGGAGCTCTTCGACCGAGGCAGACCTGGGCACCCCGAGGAGCGCGTAGTAGCTCTGGCCAGGCACGCCTCAGCCCTCAATCCTGAGGGAAGTAGACAAGGACTGCCGTGATATTGTCGGGTCCCCCGGCGGCGTTGGCTGCACGGACCAGCTCGTCGCAAGCCATCTGCGGGTGGTTCGAGCTGGCCACGATGCGCAAGATGTCGTCGTCCGGGACCACTCCCCAGAGGCCGTCGGAGCAAAGGAGCAGGTAGCCGTCGCGCGGCGCTGGCTCAGTGAATACGTCCACCTCAAGATTCGCCCCTTGCCCGATCGCCCGATACAGGACGTTGCGTTGCGGGTGAGCCGCGGCTTCTTCAGGTGTCAGCTGGCCCAACTCGCGCAGTCGTTCGACAAGGGAATGGTCTCTGGTAATGGTCTTGGCGTGGTTATTGGCGATGACGTAAGCCCGGCTGTCGCCGACGTGACCGATCGTCATCTGCGTGCCAAGCAGGACGGCCAGAGTGAGCGTCGTCCCGCCTCCCGGCACACGATCCACTACGCGTTGATTGGCTTGCTCGAGGGCATTGCGCACGAGCTCCTGGAGCGGAGGCCGGTCGTCGCGCTGTTCGAAGTCGAAGAGATTGAGGACACCATCCCGCGTAATGCTCTGAGCCACGGTCCGAACAGAGATCGCACTGGCGACCTCACCCGAGCGGTGCCCGCCCATGCCGTCGGCGACAATGAACACCCCGAAGTCGGGCATCGCCTCCTCACCGTAAGCGCTTCCCAAGAGGATGAAGAGCGAATCCTCGTTATGGGTCCGTTCGATGCCCGTGGATTGGGAGGCGCCGATCACGATATGACGGCGACCCTCGGCATCGGTCCGTAGCCCCAGGCTGCCGGGATCGAGCGGGGCGGTCTTCACCCCGTCCGGGGAAGGAAGGCTCTTCTTTCTGCGGAAGATCCTGTCAAGGAACGACATAGGCTCTCTTGTCCGTCGCGATCGGATGTGGTTCAAGGCCTCAAGCCAGCAGTGCGTAAACCCTGTGATCGGTCGACCCGAAGAAGATTCGGTTGTCGGCGAGCGCCGGTGTTCCGGTGATTGGACCACCGGTGGTGAAGTTCCAGCGTTTGCGGCCGGAGCGCATGTCGAGACAATACATGTTCCCGTCGACCGATCCGCAATACACCGAGTCGTTATGGATGATCGGCGATCCGGTCACCTGATGGTCCGTCTGGAAGCGCCAGCTCTCGCGGCTGGCCCGGGCGTCGATTGCATAGATATTCCCGTCGGCGCATCCGATGAAGATCTTCCCTTCTGCGTAAGTCGGAGTGGAGATGACCGGCCGTCCCATCCGAAACCGCCAGAGCTGCCAGCCTCCCTCGCCCTCGAGAGCATAGAGAGTCCAATCCATCGATCCGAAGTAAATGATCCCCTCGACCATGATCGGCGATGAGGTGATGGCGCGCTTGGCCCTGAAGCGCCACTTGAGCTCACCCCGGAAATCGACGCAGTAGAAGTCGCCGCTCTCGCAACCGTAGTACACGCGCTCGTGGCCGATCAAGGGCGTGGTGCGAACCGGGCCATTGGCTTCGGCCCGCCACGCCCGACGTCCGCTCAGCATGTTTAAGACGTGCAGATGGCCATCGTCGGCCCCGAAGAATACATGACCGTCGGACAGTGTGAGCGAGGAACGTACCGGCCCGTCGGCAAAATAGGTCCAAATGAGTTTCCCCCGGCTGGCTGTCACGGCATGTAATCGCTCATCCTCAGAACCGACGAAGACCATATCTTCTTCGGCTGCCGGACGGCTGACGATGCCGCCCTCGGTCGGGTATTTCCAGACGAATTCGCCGGTCTTGGCGTTGAGCGCGTAGAGGTTATTGTCATAGCAACCAATGTACACCAACCCCTCGTGCACGGTCGGGGAACCGCGGATCTCGTCTTCGCACTCGAAGCTCCACAGCTCCTGGACCTCATTGCGTGGGCTGATGACCGTGGCGGCTTGGGCAGAGATCAGGATACCTGTCTTCTTGGCGGCGGCCATCAAGGCTTGTTTCATGGACTCGATGCTGGGGAAGCGGTCCTTGGGGTCGTACTTGAGAGCCGCGTCGACGACGGCCTCGAGCTCGCCCGACACCTTGGGGTTGATCTCGCGGATCGGCCTCTCCGAGAACGAGAATGGGGGTTCGCCGCGTGGATCGCGCTTGGTGAGCAGGTGGTGGAGGGTGGCGCCCAGGGCGTAGACATCGCCCACCGGCGAGGCTTCGCCGCGGTACTGCTCCGGGGGTGAGTAGCCCTCGGTACCGATCATCGTGCCCTTCTGACCCGGCTGGAAGACCCGGGCGATGCCGAAGTCGATCAGCCGAATATGGCCGTGATGGTCGACCATGATGTTCGAAGGTTTCAGGTCACGAAAGACGACCGGCTGGGGTTGATGGTTGTGCAGGTACATCAGGACATCGCACAATTCGACGGCCCAGGAGATCGCCTGATCTTCGGCGATCGGTTCATCCGCTTCGCGCAGGATCGCCTCGAGATCTTTTCCCTCGATGAACTCCATCACTAGATAGGAATTGCTCTCGTGGGTGAAGTAGTCGTAGATGCGCGGGATGGCTGCATGGGAGAGCGTCGCAAGCAGGTCCGCCTCGCGTTCGAAATTGCGCACGATCATCTCGTACATCGTCTGATCGGCAGCCATGTTGGTCATTTCTTTCACGGCGACGAGCTTCGTGACGTTGGGGAAGTGAAGATCACGGCCCTTATAGACCGAGCTCATCCCGCCATGGCCGAGCACGCCCAACACCAAGTAGCGATCCTGGAGAGTAACGCCGGCCTGAAGCTGGCCGAGCGCCCCAGTCTCGCCGCCCTTGCTATCAAGCGCACGTGTCGTCCTGCGCATCGCTCTCCTGCCCGATAGTGGACAGATTATAGCATGCTTAGATTCCGGTGCAACGCAGGACCGTAGGGTGGTATGTGATTTGTAAGGTCTAGGTGGAAAAAGGGTGCTCGCGAGGGGGTGGGAAGGTCGGAAAGTGCTCCTAACGTTCACGTCCGAGCAAGTTAATCGACAACCGGTGAAGCTCGTCCGCCGCCGGTTGGAGCGGTCGGGCGGAGTCAAGCGCGGCCAGGGCCGTGTCCATGTGCTTCTCCGAGGCTTGCCGCGCGTAGTCCAATGCGCCGCCGCGCTCGAGTTCATTCGTCATGTCCTGGATGTCATCCGGGCCGAGAGCCGAATCGTTCCAGAGCGAGGCGAATTCCTTCGAGTTGTGAAGACCAAAGAGAATAGGAAGGGACTTCTTACGAGATCGCAAGTCGTCCCCGGCAGGCTTACCCGTCACTTCCGGCGCGCCCCAGATGCCCAGAATGTCATCCTGGATCTGGAAGGAGAGGCCGAGGTGACGCCCAAACTCACGGTAAGCCTCGACGATAGGCGGGCTAGCCCCGGCGACGAGTGCGGCAGACTGCGTGCCGGAGGCGATCAGCGCGGCGGTCTTGCCCTCGACCATCTCCAGGTAGACCGGCTCGAGGACATCGGGGCGGGTTTCGAAGGCCAGATCTTGGTACTGGCCCACCGTCAACCGCAGACAGGCTTCGTCCAAAGCCCGGTGGACCTCCAGCACGGTCCCGGCCGATATGCCCGTCTGGCGCAATCGTTGACAAGATAGGTGAGCCAGGATGAGGACGGCGTCACCGGTGTTGATCGCCTGGGCCACGCCCCAGCGCTTCCAGACCGTCGTCCGGCCGCGACGGGTTTCGCTTTGATCTTCGATGTCATCATGAATCAGGGTGAAGTTGTGAATGAGTTCGACGGCGCTGGCAACAGGAACGCAGGCGCGCCACTCGCCGCCGGCCGCCTGGCAGGTGAGCAGGCTCAGCAACGGCCTGAGTCGCTTACCTTTTCCGGCGGCTGGCGCGCTCTCACGCCAACCGAGGTGGTAACTGATCATCTCGATCATCTCGCTGCCCGACTCAGGGTCGAGAAGGTCAAGCGAAGTGTGCAGCCCATCCTCGATGGCTTCGAGCATCTCGTCGACAAGGGTCACGGGTTCGGGTAGCCGAGTCATAGATCGACCTGCACCTTCCCACTCCGCAAGGCCTTCAAGTCGGCCGAACCTGTGGCGAACATCGAAATCCGGATTTCGTCGGCCATCAGCTCGACAGCCGCCGCCAGGGCCTCGGGCGACTCGACCGCCGCTCGCAGGAATGGTCCCGCCATGCCTCCCAAATCCGCCCCAAGCGCGATGCTCTTGACAATGTCGATCCCGCTTCGTAGCCCTCCCGAGGCAATCAGGGGGATGTTCGGCAGCGCGCGACGTACGTCGATCACGCAGGTGGCCGTCGGAATCCCCCAGTTGATGAAGGCGCCGGCGAGACGGGCGCGGCGTGGATCCGGAGCGCGATGCATCTCGACCTGAGACCAGGATGTGCCGCCAGCCCCGGCTACATCGATGGCAGCCACGCCGACCTCAACCAGGCGGCGCGCGGCCAGGGCGGAGATCCCCCAGCCGACCTCTTTGGCAATCACCGGCACATCGAGACTCCGACAGACCTGGCCGATCTTGTCGAGGAGTCCGCTGAAGTCGACGTCGCCCTCAGATTGCAGGGCCTCCTGAAGTGCGTTGAGGTGAAGAACGAGTCCGTCCGCCTCGACCATCTTCACCGCCCGCCGGCATTCATCGACGCCATAGCCGTGATTGAGCTGGACGGCGCCCAGGTTGGCCAGCAGAAGGACGTCCGGAGCCACGCGACGGACCTGGAAGGTCGCCGCCAGACTCTGATCTTCGACGGCCGCCCGGATTGAGCCGAGCCCCATCGCCAGGCCATAGGTCTGGGCCGCCTCGGCGAGCGTCAGGTTGATCTTTCTTGCTGCGCTGGTCCCCCCGGTCATCGAAGAGATCAAAATTGGATAGCGCAGACCGCGGCCAAGGAACTCGAGCGACGGGTCCACCCGTCGCATGTCCAACTCGGGGATCGCATCGTGCTTGAGCCGAACACGATCGAGGCCGGTCGTGAGTCCCGACTGTACGTCCTCCTCAACGTTGATCCGAATGTGATCGGCTTTACGCGCTGAGGTTGGCGTAACCTTTGACATGAAAGGGTGTTCCTAGATGGAGAGCGGTATCTTACCAGTCGCAGATGGTCATGTCAACGGGCGCATCCTGGGTGAAGGCCGGAAGAGAAGCGGGCCCGATCTCACCTTGCGTCTGGCGAGAAGGCGCGATTACAATACTGCTGCCGGTCATGGGCATCGATGATCCAGGAGGCGACAGATGGCAGAAACTTTCGACACAGTCAAGGACATCATCGTGGAGTTGCTGGGCGTCGACGGGGCCAAGGTCGCCCCGGAGGCCCGCTTCCGCGAAGACCTCGAAGCCGACTCACTTGACCTGGTCGAACTAATCATGGCGTTCGAAGAGAAGTTCGGTGGGGAGATCTCGGACGAGGACGCCCAGAAGATCACGACCGTGGGTGATGTGGTGGGCTATATCGACACCCACATGCGCTAGCCGTCGTCACGTGGCAGTTAGAAGACGACCGGGCCGGGCTGCTAGCCCGGTCCGTTTCATTCCAGGACTGGGGTCGGCGGACCGCAGAAAGGAGCCTGAGCCTCGGCCCGGCGCTTGGAAGGGCGAGTGTCTGCACCGGACCGCCCAGGGCGCAGGCGCGGTTTCCCGCTTGGATGGCTCCGGCGAGTTCAGCCGGCGGCCTCCACCTCAGGCGCATGATGAAGCCGGCCGAGAAGGGACGAGAGCTCGTCTTCCTCTTCGGCCTGCAGTCCTAGATAGCGCTCGATGAACTTTGATCTCCGCAAGCGCAGGGCCATCGGCGCAACCGTGTGGACATCCCCTGGTTCTGCCCTCGAACGTCCGTCGGCGACGGCAAAAGCCCGAGCGGCCTCAAACAGTGTGATCTCAGCCCGCAGGGAATCGATCTTGAGTGATTGGATCAATTTCATCCCAAGATCGAGCGCTTCGGCCGAGATTTCGACCTGGTGAAGCGCCTTTCGAGCGGCTTGGAGTTCCTGCCGGGCGGTCTCAGTCGATTCACCGTAACGATCAATCATCTGGCGTGGACTTTGTCGGAAGCTGAGCGACCGCCGGTAGGCCTCGAGACGCTCATCCGGATTCTCGAGACCCTTCACCACGACTCGTAAGCCGAAGCGGTCCAGAATCTGCGGCCGCAAACGGCCCTCTTCCGGGTTCATCGATCCGATCAACATGAAGCGCGACCAGTAGACTGCTGAGAGCGGCCCGCGCTGCACGGAGTAGGTTCCTTGCGAGGCGGCGTCGAGTATGGCGTCTATGATCTCGTCGCCGAGGAGGTTGACCTCGTCGATGTACAAGAGGTTGCGGTCGGCGCGGGCCAGGATCCCCAGGCTGATCCTCAGGCGTTTGTGAACCGCGGCCCTTTCGTCGATCCCGCCAATGACGTCGTCGATCCGCGCGTTCAGGGGGAGTTCGATCAGCCGGACCCGATCATCGTACGTTAGTGGTTCGCCTGTGGCATACCGGCGGGCGCAGTCCGGGCAGACCGCATCTACACCTCCCGCCTCGATATCCTCCGGCAGGCAGCCGTAGGCGCACCGGCTTCGGGCGACCTCCGGAAGAAGATCGGAAAGGCTGCGCACAGCGGTGGTCTTGCCCGTCCCGCGCGGCCCGATCAAGAGCACACCACCGATGTTCGGATTGATCAGCCCGAGGAGCAGGGCAAGCTTCATGTCCGGCTGCCCGACAAGAGCTAGAAACGGGAAGGCCAGGTTTTCCGCCAGCCCGAGCGATTCCGGCGCAGGGGCTTCGAGGAACCTGCGTGAGCTGACGCGCTGGAGAAGCTCGGTCAGGGACTGGATCTCTTCGCTCAATCCATGTCCTCTTTCAACTCGCCATAGTCCGTCGTGTGCAGCCGTTCTGGTTCATCCTCGAAGACGTCGATGGTGTCGTATTTGATCTCGCGCATCATCGGGGGCAGAGGGACTGTGGCCGGTGGCCTGACTTCATCGGACGGTGGAGGAGGCTCCTTACGCTCGGGCATCTTATCGTACGTCCGTCTGCGGAGGATGCGCGGCTCGTCCGTGAGCCAACCCACGTAGAAACCATCGACATCGTAGACCTGGCGATCGGGTGTGACCCAGCCAATCCACTCGCCGACGGTGTTATAGATATGTGGGAAGACCATCAATGCTGCCCAATCCCCTTGGGTCGTGTAGATAGGGATTGGCCTGGTCCGGCTTTCCCGCCGCATCCTTTCCTCCGTGAGGCTGTGGCGCCCAGTTGGATTATACAATCCCCTGAGTGTTGGAGTGGCCTCGTAACTGCATCAAGGCGCAGCCTGCCCGACTTCCCGTCATCCCACCTCGTCCATTCTGCATCGTCGGTGTATTCGCCGTGGCCCGGCGCTCAGGAGACGTCGGAATACGTCCAGACCCGGTTGACGCCGAAGTTCCAGAACAACACCACGACTACGGCCAGGGCCAGTGCCGCGTTGCGCCCGATGATGGCTGCGTCCAGCGACACACCGGGACGGATAGCGGCCAAGAAGCCTGCGGAGGCACGGATCAGCCGCGGCTCTGCCAGGGCGAAGATCGGCGTCCGGATCGCCAGCCCGATCAGGTTGACAATGGCAAACTGCCCGGCCTGATGCCGAATCGGCTTGGTCCGCGAGTCGGGGTAGGTCCAGAATCGATTCCATACGAAGTTGCTGGTCACCGCGGCACTGAACGACAGCATGCTGGCGACAACGCTCCAGATCCCAAGGATGGCGGAGAGAACGTTGAAGGTCCCGAAGTCGACGACTGCACCGACAAGCCCCACAACCGTGAACTTGAAGAAGCGCTTTCCTTCGCGAACGACGCGAGGTGAGATGGCGCTCACCGACGAATCCGGAAGTCTTCGATGGTCCGGCGTAGCCCGGTCTCCAGATCTACTCCCGGATCCCATCCCAGCGTCTGTTTGGCTCGGGCGATGTCGGGCTTGCGCCGCTGAGGGTCGGCTGCGTCTCTGCGTTCCGGCATGACCCGGGTGCCGGCCTCATTCTCGGTCATTTGGTTGATCAGCTCGGCCAGTCCACCGATCGTGAGTTCGGCCGGATTGCCCAGATTGACCGGCCGCATCTCTTCCGACAACAACAGTCGGTATAGCCCTTCGACCAGGTCGTCGACGTAGCAGAAGCTACGTGTCTGCATCCCATCGCCATACACGGTAAGCGGTTCCTCGGAAAGGGCCTGGACGATGAAATTGGGTACGACCCTCCCATCGTCAAGACGCATTCGTGGGCCGTACGTGTTGAAGATGCGTGCGATCCGGGTGTCGAGATCATGGTAGCGATGATAGGCCATGGTGATGGCTTCGGCAAAGCGCTTGGCTTCGTCGTAGACTGATCGGGGGCCGATCGGATCGACGTGCCCCCAGTAGTCCTCGTTCTGAGGATGCACCTGGGGATCCCCGTAGATCTCTGAAGTCGAAGCCAGCAGGAAGCGAGCCTTGTGCGCTCGGGCGACGCCCAGTGCATGGTGGGTCCCGAGCGCGCCGACCTTGAGGGTTTGGATCGGAAGTTGCGGATACCCGTAAGGTGACGTCGGATTCGGGCTGGCCGGGGAGGCAAGGTGCAAGACGGCGTCGACCTTCCCGGGGACGAAAATGAAGTTTGATACGTCGTGCTTCAAGAAGAGGAAAGCCTGATTGCCGGCCAGGTGCCCGATGTTGTCGAGAGTTCCAGTGATCAAATTGTCCATGGCGACCACCTGGTGGCCTTCGGCCAGGAGACGGTCGCAAAGGTGAGAACCGATAAAGCCGGCCCCTCCGGTAACTAGGATTCTCACAGAGTCCTCCTGCGGATCTCTGTCCGCCGCGGCCGCGCAACCCCCGCCACCACACGGGGCGGGGGGATCATTCTTGCCAGTCGTAAGCCGTCGTCTGACCGTCACCGGTGATACGCTGCCCGATGCCGGTGGCGATATCGATGAGCCACAGGTCTCCCCGGTACACCGTAGCAAGGCGATCGGCATCTGGTGACCAGGCAATTGTCCCCAGATCCTCAGGCGCCAGCCCTGGATCGCCCTCGGCTGGGAATATCGTGCGGCGGTTGCTGCCGTCACGATCGATAATCGAGATCCGGTAGAAACTGTCTTCGCTCTCGAGCGGGGCCGATGCCTGCAGGTAGGTGATCTGGTATGCCAGTTCTCCCGACGGCGTCTCAACCGCCGGCGAGATCGAGGGGTTGGCGAACATCCCGGTGCGTTCGACCAAGGTCAGCTCGAGGCGCCCGTCGGTCGAGAGCGCTGCCAGGTTGAACACGGGTGATGCCCCAGCCGACTCGATTCCCAGAGGCGCCCCATGGGAGACGAGGAACAATGTCGTTCCCGCTTCGCCCCAGGCGACACCCGGTACCCAGGCCCAATCTCCAAGCGTCTGAAGTGGCGCAAACGTCAGGAGAGGCTCGAACGTCGGCTTGGCCAAATCGATCAGTCCGACGCTATCGGCGCGGGCGTAGGCCAACATCCTCCCGCTAGGGGCCCAACTGAATCCGGTGCCCCACCAGCCATACTGACCACCGGCGTTCTCGGGAATAAGCGTCTCGCGATTGATAACCCGGCCGGACGAGGTAAACGTAATCCGCTGCAGGTCGTTGTTGGCTTGCCATCCGGGTGCGGCCGCCCGCGGCTCTACGGTGGAGTAGGCGATGCTGTAGACCGTGCCACCCGAGGCCTGTGGCGACCAATCCGCGAAGTGGATAACGTTCGAGACCCTCAAGGGGATCGGCGAGGGATCGCGTTCTGTCGTCGAGATCGCCCACAAGGAGTTGATGTCGTCTCCATCGGCCTCGGTGTGCCGGGTGAATAATAGCCATCGTCCATCCGGCGAGAGCTTGAAGACGCGCCCGTCCAGATCACCGCTCACGACGACGGGCCGGCGGTTGGCGGTTCCGTCTTGGACCACCCAGGCGTTCCCACCGGAAACGTAGGCTAGCGTGCCCTCGATCGGCAGAGGGGTGTAGGCTGCTTGAGCTCCGACCATCACGATTTCGGGGACGGGCTCGAGAGTGACAACCTCTTTCACCCGAGTTCTCGAGACCTCCAGGCCGCCTTCTTCGACGATGCGGAACGTGATCTCTTGCGCGCCGTTCACGCCGGGCTGCAGCAGGCGCGTCTCACCCTCTGGGAGGGCCTCGTTGCGGATGGTCTGCCGCTCAAATGGTAGGACGACCGTCTCAATCTCAAAGCGCTCACTGGCCCTGATGATGGAGATGGTCGAGCCGGCCGTGAGGACGGTGTAACCGGGCGGGGTCACCCGATCGATCTCGCCAAGCTCGACACCCGCGCTCTGCAGCGCCTGTTGCACTGTGGAACCGGAGGGAACGGAGAAGGCCTGCCGCTGTCCGTCCACATCGATCGTGATCTCGATTTCGCCGGCGATCGTCTGTGGGCCGGCGCACGCGACCAGGCAGCCCGCCAAGATGACGAGCAATGCGAGCAGCCGACATCGCCCGGCCGCGCATGTAATTGCTGGTGAGTGGTCGCGCTGGTATAATCTGACCCGGCCGCTCATCGGAGCTTGCCGACGATCGCCATCTGACCGTCGCTGATGGCGATCGAAGTCACCTGAACACCTGTCGCGAAGGACGCGAGTGTGCCCGTCATGGCTTCGCTCAATACCTTCGAGATGGCTTCCTTGAGAGCGTCGGGGGCAGGCAGCGGTCCGAATTCGGCGGAGGCGATCTCGAATCCAAGGCGGCCATCCGAATCGAGGATTGGCGCGATTGCTATATGGACCCGCGCCTCAACCCCAGCCTGAGTGGTCACGCCGTAGATTTGGATCTGACCCTGGCGCAGATACACCTCCGGTTGCATCAAGAAAGGTGCAGCGCCGGCTTCGAGCCTCTGGCCGAGGAACGCATTCAGTTGGGATTCATTGACGATGAATTGCACCTCTCCCGATTGCTCAGCAGCCTCGAGTGCAGAGTCCCAGGCCTGGTCCAGGGGTTGCGTAGAATCAGGCGGAGCCAGGGCAGGGACATCGGGAGCAGTTGGGCCACCGAGCTGCAGTTGGCACGCGATAGTGGCCAGGATCATGCCGGCTCCAACGAATAGCGTCAACGGTCGAGTCGTGCGCGTTGGTTGAACCAACTACACCCACTCCTCCCCAAGGCTCGGGCGCCGATTATAGCATGGGCCCTTCGGATCAAACTCACAGCCAGGAAGCCCTCAGCCTCGAAGCCCGGATCGAGGCTCTCATGTTCGTTTCGTCCCTTCCCGTGACTCCGGGACAACTCGCCAGCGCATTGGAGGTACCGGACCGGCAGATCGACGAGGCCCTCGCCTCTTTGGAGGCTTCGCTGGCGCGACGGGGGATCCGTCTCTTGCGCCACGGCCGCGACCTGCTGCTCTCGACGGCGCCGGACGCGGCCGCCGACGTTGAGCGTTTTCTCAACCTTGAGAGCACGGCCCACCTTTCGCGCGCGGCGCTCGAGGTCTTGGCGATTGCCGCCTACCAACAGTCGATCACCCGCCCTCAAATCGATGCCGTCCGGGGAGTGAACTCCGACAGCGTCCTGCGAACATTGCTCCGATACGGTCTGCTCGAAGAGGCTGGCCGGAGCGAGGGACCAGGTCGACCAATCCTGTATTCGACCACTCCGGCATTCCTGCAGCACTTCGGCCTTGCCTCTCTGGCGGCCCTTCCGCCTTTGCCTCAAGAGGAAGCCAACAAGCCTGATCAACCGGAACTCGGTCTAGATGCGGGTCTGATGGCATCCGAGGAGGACGAGTGATGGGGGAACGCCTCCAAAAGCTGCTCGCCCGTGCCGGGATCGCCTCCCGCAGGGCGAGTGAAGTCATTATCCGCGAGGGTCGTGTGACCGTGAATGGTCGGCAGGCGACCATCGGGATGAGCGCCGATCCTGCCAGTGATGAGATCCGAGTCGATGGGGTTAGATTGTCTGAGCCGGAGACCGCGGTCATCATCGCCCTCAACAAACCCGCCGGAGTCGTCAGCACATCTCGCTCGCAGCGTGGAGCCCCGACGGTCGTCGATCTGGTCGCGCTGCCGCAGCGAATATTCCCTGTCGGAAGGCTGGACAAGCAGAGCGAAGGACTGATTTTGCTCACCAACGACGGAGCGCTGGCGAACAGAATGGCTCATCCGCGCTACGAGCATGAGAAGGAATACCGGGTGCTCCTCGATCGCCCCCCGGATCGGGCGCAACTGGAAGCCTGGCGTCGGGGTGTCACCCTCCGAGACGGGACCCGGACGCTACCGGCGAACATCACCTATGAGGGCGACCCAACCGGCCCAACCTGGGTCAAGGTGGTCCTTCGGCAGGGACTCAAGCGACAGATAAGGCTCTCGGCGCAAGCCCTCGGATTGAATGTCCGCAGGTTGATCCGGACGAAATTCGCCGGGATCGAGCTGGGCGAGCTCAGGCCGGGAGCATGGCGCAAACTTAATCCGCGCGAGATCGCCGCCTTGCGAAGCGATCGACCTGTCCGGCCAGGCACACAAAGCAAATAGCCTTCGGGGCGGGGAGCGACCGTGAACTGTCTCTCGCAGAACAGTCACGGGCCGGCGCTCTCGATGAGTATGCAAACAGGCTTTGGAAGCAGAATGCCGGGGACATTCGTGCCGGAAGGGGTCACTGGCAACGGCCCGCCTCCATCACGGACAGGGCCTCCTAGGTCGGCCGCCCTCTTGACGCCTTGCAGTCACGGTGAAGGGACACTGAATGAAGCTGCATGAGTACCAGGCCAAACAGGTCTTTTCGCAATACGGGATCGCGATCCCTCGAGGTCGGGTTGCTTCGACGGCCTCCGAGGCCAAGTCCATCGCCCAGGAGCTGGGAGGGAGAGTAGTCGTCAAATCACAGGTGCTTGTCGGAGGTCGCGGTAAGGCCGGCGGGATCCGCCTCGCCAATTCACCCTCCGAAGCGGAGGAAGTTGCCACCCAGATCCTGGCGATGCAAGTCAAAGGACTGCCCGTCCGCAAAGTGCTGGTAGACGAGGCGGCGACGATCGTCGAGGAGATCTATCTGGGAGTGACCAACGACCGCGGGGCGCGCTCGCCGGTGATGATCGCCTCGTCGGAGGGGGGCATCGAGATCGAGGAGGTAGCCCGGAATATGCCCGAGCGCTTGTTCCGGATCACGATCGATCCGCTCCTCGGGCTGCGGGAGTATCAGGCGCGCTATCTGGCGGCTTCGATTGAGCTGAGGCGGGAACTGTGGCGGGAGTTCGTCGGCATCGCCCAGGGCCTTTACACGGCCTACACGGAGTCGGACGCGACCCTGGCTGAGATCAACCCTCTGGTCATCACCGGTGACGGCCGGCTGATCGCCCTGGACGCCAAGATGGTCGTCGATGACAACGCGCTGTTCCGCCACACCGAGTTGGCGGAGATGCGGGACTTCGATGAAGAGGCCCCTCCCGAGCGAGAGGCGCGCAAGTACGGCTTGTCCTACGTCAAACTGGACGGCAACATCGGCTGCATGGTCAATGGGGCCGGGCTGGCCATGGCGACAATGGATGTCATCAAGCTCTTTGGTGGGGAGCCGGCCAACTTCCTGGATATCGGTGGAGGCGCGGGCGCCGACAAGGTGGCCGCGGCCTTGGGGATCATTCTGTCCGACTCGAACGTGCGGGCCGTGCTCTTCAACATCTTTGGGGGGATCACCCGCTGCGATGAAGTCGCCCGGGGTATCCTGATGGCCCTCAGAGAGGTATCAACGGATGTTCCGATGGTTGTACGCCTGACCGGGACGAACGAAGCCGAGGGACAGCGAATCCTGGCCGAGGCCGACATGCTGACTGCCGGCTCGCTCTCGGAGGCCGCTCAGACGGCCGTGTCACTCGCCAATGAAAGGCAGTCGGCATGAGCATTCTCGTCGACAAGAAGACCCGCCTGCTCGTGCAGGGGATCACCGGCCGCGAGGGTTTCTTTCACGCCACGCAGATGATGGAGTACGGAACGCAAATCGTCGCCGGGGTGACGCCGGGGAAGGGCGGGGAGTGGGTCCTGGACGGTAAGATCCCCGTTTTCGACACGGTCGTCGGAGCCGCGGAGACGACAGGGGCCAACTGTAGCGTGATCTTTGTTCCGGCGCGTTTCGCCGCGGATGCCATACTGGAAGCGGCGGATGGCGGCATCCCGCTCATCGTGTGCATCACCGAGGGAGTCCCTGTACAGGACATGATGCGAGCCCGCTCCTATATAAACCAGCACGGGGCACGTCTGGTCGGGCCGAACTGCCCGGGTGTGCTGACGCCGGGTGCGTGCAAAGTCGGGATCATTCCCGGGCAGATTGCCATTCCCGGTAGCATCGGCGTAGTTTCGAGGTCCGGGACGCTCACCTACGAGGTCTTGTATGCCCTCCAGCGAAAGGGGTTGGGGGTGTCGACCTGTGTCGGAATAGGCGGCGATCCGATCAACGGGACATCTTTCATGGACGTGCTGGCCATGTTCGAGGACGATCCCCACACGGATCAGGTCGTCTTGATCGGGGAGATCGGGGGAACGGACGAAGAGCGGGCCGCCGAGTTCATCGCCGATCACATGACAAAGCCTGTGGCTGCGTTCGTTGCCGGGGTGACGGCCCCTGCAGACAAACGAATGGGGCACGCCGGGGCGATCGTCGAAGGGGGCTCAGGCCTTGCGGCGGACAAGATCGCCGCGCTCAAATCCGCGGGAGTCCGGGTGGCTGAGCATCCGGACCTGATCCCGGAGGTTCTGGCGTAGAGTGATCGTCCGGGAGGGTGCCCTGGATAAGGTAACACCGTGACGACGAAGCGCGAGCGACTGGCAGCGGCCATTGCCGGCGAGGTCATCGACCGGCCTCCGGTTGCGCTGTGGCGTCACTTCCCGGTTGACGATCAAAAGCCAGAAAGCCTCGCCGAGGCGACGATCAGCTTCCAGGAGGAATTCGACTTCGACTTTGTCAAAGTCTCCCCTTCATCCTCGTTCTGTCTTCGGGACTGGGGTGTGGAGGACGAGTGGCGCGGGAGCGCGGAAGGGACGCGCGACTACACCACGCGTGTCATCCATGAAGCGGAGGATTGGCTCCGGTTGAGGACGCTCCCGGTCGGAGAAGGGAGCCTGGGGAACCAACTCAGTTGCCTATCGATTCTGGCCCGTCACTTTGGTGAAAGCGTCCCGTACATTCAAACGATCTTCAGCCCGCTTTCACAGATGAAGAACCTGGCCGGAGGAGAACTCCTGGTGGAGCACCTCCACCGCGAACCTCGATCCGTGGAAGCCGGGTTGAAAACGATCGCGGCCACCACCATCGCCTTCATCGAGGAGGCTCGGCGCAGAGGTGTCAGCGGGATATTCTTCGCTGTCCAACACGCTACTTTTCGCATGCTCGATCGAGATGCATTCCGCAGATTTGGTGAGACATTCGACCGGCAGGTGCTTGAGGCCGCTCAAGGGCTGTGGCTGAATGTGCTCCATCTGCACGGTTCGGCGCTGATGTTTGATGTGGCGGTGACCTACCCGGTATCGGTTGTGAATTGGCACGACCGCGAAGCGCCTCCGAGCCTGGAGCAAGGGAAGCGATCCCTGGAAGGCGCTGTTTGCGGCGGGCTGCGGCGTTGGGAGACCATGGTCCTCGGAACGCCTGCGAGCGTCGTGGGCGAGGCGCGCCAGGCGATCCGGAGTGTGAACGGGCGGGGGTTCATCCTTGGCACTGGATGCGTCGTCCCGATCGTGGCTCCGAGGGCTAACCTCAAGGCTGCGCGCGCTGCAGTTGAGCCTGATTGAGGTGAGCCTTGCCGGCGGGTTCGCCTCCAAGGCGACGGACTCCCGCTCCACGATGAAGACCTTCTTCATCTGTGGGATTCCCAAGGCCTCTACCAGTTCTTCTACCGGCCACAGGAGATCGAGTTGGCCGGCGTAAGAGTGATCGCGGGTTCTGCCCGGGGGCGTCGGCTGCGGCTGGTACCCGGGGAAGGGACCCGCCCCATAACCGATCGCGTCAAGGAAGCGCTGTTCAACATCTTGGGCGCGGACATCCGCGAGGCGAGTATGCTGGACCTATTCGCCGGGACGGGCAGCGTCGGGATCGAGGCGCTCAGTCGGGGTGCGGCGCTCGCCGTGTTCGTCGACATCCACCTGCGCGCGGTTGAGACCATCCAAGCCAACCTTGAACTCACCGGGCTCGGCGAGAGGGCGCAGGTGATTCGGGGGGACGCGTTCGGTTATCTGAGAAGTGGGACTTCCAGGCCGTCCGACTATGTTTATCTCGCTCCTCCGCAATACCAGGGGTTGGTTCCCAAAGCGCTCACAGCCATCGATGGCCAGCCCTCGGTGCTAAACCCCGATGGGTGGGTGATCGCCCAACTCGACCCGCATGAAGAGATCCAAATAAGCCTTCAGCACCTGGTGGAGATCGATCGCCGCAGGTATGGAAACACACTGTTGGTCTTCTACGAGCTTCCGGGAGAGTGAGCGCGACGAGGGATGATTCGGGCCTGCTCCTGTCATTACACCCCGCCCCATACTCCGCCTGGTTCCAATGTCTAGAAGGATGTCGGTGGAAGAAGGGGGCGGCACAACAGCCCCCCTTCTCCCACCGGCTATTCGCTGACTCGTTTTGGGCCAAGCATGCAGGCGGAGAAGCGCTGGGTGATGCGAGTGATACTTAGGGGAACCGCTGCGGTGATCGTCTCGGGGGAGCGATCAAATGCCGAAGGGCGGCCGCAACCAGGCCGTGAATGCGGTCTCGGGCTCAGATGGATGCCACACCCGATCCCCGCCGGTGATCTGGCGCAGTAAGTTGTACGCGGCAAAGAGCTCGAGGGCGAACGGCGGGAAACCGAAAAGGCCCAGTAATGGCATCTTGCCGTAATGCAGATTGAACACACGCAGGGCTTGTGGGATCGTGTACACCCAGTGACCTCCGCCGGCTAAGGCCGCCTGGAGGTTCCATGCCTCCCACAACAAGCCGCAGACTCCGCCACCGATCAGCAATGCCCACACCGATATTCTCCTCGCAGCGCCCCCGAGTCGGATCAGTGAAGCCGTGCCGATCAGACCGTTGAGAGAGTCAAACAAAGGAAAGAAGCCCACCCAAACAGGGGCGAAGAGAAATGGGGCGATCCAGGCCGGGGAGACGGCCGGGATGGTCACCATCCCCAGGGCGATCACGAACCACAACCCCGTATGAGGTGCTCTTCCGACCGGGGTGGAAACGGTCGGTGGATTGGCGGGTGAGCGCCGTTCTAATAGAGCGAGTGCCAATTCGGACGTCTCAAACACGCCCGGCATGATAGTCGCAAAGGACCAGAAGTAGGCGAGGTCTCGAGCGAGGGGATCGGCCGGGACGTTGAGATACACCCAGTTGTGCAGGTGCAGGTTGTACGTCTCGAAGAGCAGCCAGACCCCCACAGAGGCGAGGACCAGAAGGGGGAACTCTCGCCGGCGGCTGGCCAGCCAAGAAACACCACGCAGCCGGAAGACCAGCCCGTCGGCGAAGGCGATATACGCGGTCCACATCAAGGGGGTGAGCCAAACGGCCACGAAGCGGTTCCCGGCCGCGAGCAAAGTCTGGATGGCGACCATCCCGAGCAGTCCTAGCCAGAAGTGCACCAGCCAGCGTTGTGATGTCGAATGGGTCGACCTGCTCTTCATGGCGAGAATCGCGCCGTCAGGGCGCCAGAGGCGTCATAGGTGTAAAGCCCGGAGAATGGGACGCCGCCGCGGTAGCTCGCCAGCGCCCGGGGGATCAGAGCGGGGAGGTCTTCAACAAGCTCATCCTTGTCGAGGCGCGCCAAATCGACCCAAACCGGGTCGCCTTCTCGGCCTCCAGAAGCCGTTTTGCCGTCGGTCACGCCGACGAAGACGTAAAGTCCGATTCCCGGATCGCCGCCCACGTCGACCGCGATCACACCACACAGGCGAAGGTCGCGCGGAGCCAGCCCGGTTTCCTCCCGTATTTCGCGGAGCGCGGACGTCAGGGGGTCTTCGCCTTGTTCGACGTGACCGCCGATACCGTTCAGCAATCCCGACCATGCCCCGCGATCGGCGCCCACCCTCAAGAGCAGAAGCTCTTCTCTATGAAGTAGGAAGGCCAGTGTGCGCGGGACGACTTTGTAGCGCTCGGTTTGGATCCTCTGCCCGTCCAGAGACATGTCTTGCCCAGCGGTGGATGAAGGTTCCCCAGGCCATCCGACGACGACAGGGGGCGGCGCGGGTGGGCTCATAGGTCGGCCGCGGATGATTATACAGCCCACCGGCGAGCAACTCGTAGGTGTCCAGTCGGTGCTCCTCCGATACTTCCTCTCGGAAAGCTGGCGATGGTCGGCCGCGGGTGTCAGCCTTCGGTCAGGTCTGTGATTGCACCGGCAAGGAGGCCAAGCTATAATGCTCATCGAAGAGTTATGCCGATTCAGTGGGAGACAAACCAGGAGCAGCAGATGAGTGATCCACTGGGGAAGATTACGGCCGGAGAGGATCTCTTGGGGAAGATCCGCAACTTCCTGGCGGGCTTCGTGGGCTACGTCAAGCGGGAGAACCGGCGCGAAGCGGACAAGTCGCTGCGCTCGACGATCGCCAGCAGGTGGGAGGACCAGTGGGGGCGAATCTCGCAGATCCAGCGAGAGATGGTCTCCGCCGGGCAGCTCGAATTTGTCGACGATCTCGAGGCGGCGGCGATCAAGCTGCGGGCCTTCGTCGACAGAGTCAAGGGCGCATCGTACGGCTACGCCGGCCTGTTCGATGCCGTGCGCATCAACGATGCTGAGCTCACGAAGCTGTACGAGTACGATCTCGCCCTGCTGGAAAGCGTGGACAAGCTGGCGAGCGCGGTGGATAACGTCGAGGCCTCCCTGGGGACGGACGGCCTGCCGGCGGCGATCCGCAATCTCGTGGCACTGAGCCAGGGCGCGATTGACACATACAACCGCAGGGACGAGGTCATCCTCCAGTCCTGAGGACTCGAGGGTCTACAGGAGGAACGATCATGGCGAGGATATTTGATGTTGTTGAGAATCCGAATGAGATGCGGGATGAGCTCGTTCACCGTTTCCCGGAGCAGGGATCCGGCGATTTCCGTATCGGCAGCCAGGTGATCGTCCGCGAGGCGCAGGCGGCGGTCTTCTTCCGAGACGGGAAGGCGTTGGATAGTTTCTCTCCCGGCCGGCACACGATCACCACAGCCAATATACCCTACCTCATCGACCTGATCGGCAAGGCCTTTAACGATCGGACGCCATTCACGGCCGAGGTCTATTTCGTCTCCTTGCGTGAATTCGCCGACCAGAAGTGGGGCACGCCGCAGCCGATCATCGTGCGCAATCCCGGGATGGGATTGGGTGTGGCGTTGTTGCAGGGCTATGGTACGTACAGCTTCCAGATCTCCGATCCGCAGCAGTTCGTCACGCAGATTGTGGGCAACACGGGTATCTACCGGACCGGTGATATCCAGACACGCCTGCGAGCGATGCTGCTTTCCAAGTTGCAGGATATCCTCGGAGAATCGACATCGGCGCGCGACGTGCCGGAGTTGATCGGCCTGGTAGAGGAACTCGGGACCGGGGTTCGGGCGAAAGGCCAGGATGACTTCAAGGCCCTGGGGATAACCCTGAAATCCTTCTACATCGAGAGTCTGAAGCCCTCGGACAAATCGGCCGAAGAGCTGCGGGCGATGGGGATGCTCGACGTGGCAACCTACACTCAGTTGCAGGCAGCCGACGCAATGCGCGATGCGGCTCAAAATCCCAGCGGCGGCGCCGGCCTGACGGCTGGAATCGGGGCCGGGCTGGGGATCGGGAACGTGCTGGGCGATGCTTTGAAGCAGGGCACCGCAAGCAGCGGCGCCGCCGGCGCCGCCGCGACGCCACCGTCGGTGATGACCCCCTCCGAGGCGGCGGGCTTCCTCAGAGTGTCAGAGGAAGACGTGGTCGCGGCGATCGAAGGCGGCCAGCTGAAGGCCAAGAAGATCGGCAAGGCCTACCGCATCAGCCGGGAGGCGTTGGAGGATTACCTTAAGAGTTGAATGGGTCCCTGAGCCGAGGATCATCGTGGCGGGCGCCGAGCAAACATCGGCGCCCGTTTATTTTTCGTAGCGCGCGCCGAACTCCAGAAGTGTTTCGATGGCGGGCTCGGGCAGGGTGGTTTCCTTCGGCATCTTGCGGACAACCGACTTGAGTTTCTTGACGTGGACCGCCAGCAGGGGGGAGTCGGGGACGTCGACTTTGGCATCCGCGTGATAGAAGACGAGCACGGGCTTGATCACGGGCTGGACTTCACCCACAGTCAACCGTAGCGCGCGCTCAACGGCAGAGACGGCATGATCGGCGTCCCGATCGAGCGACCGGATCGGCCGCCTCCCGGCCCGGCGAAAAAGGCCGCCCTTGGCCAGGGTCTGCCACCACATCCCCTCATCGTAGGTTACGCTTCCGGCCTCGTTGCGCGGGATGAGGATCAATACGCCGCTCGGCCCGATCAACACGTGCTCGAACCCGATCAAGTAGTGAAACAGCGTGAATCGGCCGTCGAGTCCTTTCAGACTGTCGCTGATCAACTCGTCGATACGTGGATGTCTGCCGTAACGGTTGACGAACGAGATGCCTATCTGGGCGAACACGAAGGCGCCCAAGGCGACCCCGGTGAGGGCCAGGGTTTCCTGCGGCCGGGTGAAGCTAAGGATCAGGACGAGGATCGCCCCTGCCAGACCCCCGAAGAAGAGGATGTTCCCCACCAGGCTGTAGCGCTTGATCAATCGCTGATTTAGTGCGAGTTGCATCCGTCGTCTACCCTCTTCAATACAAGGCACGCGTTCTGACCGCCCAGCCCGAACGAGTTCGACAAGGCGATTTTGACGTCGGCCGCTCTGGGCCGCCCGGGAACATAATCCAGATCGCACTCAGGGTCGGGATGCTCGTAGTTGGTCGTCGGGTGGATCATCCCGCGTTGGATCGTCAGCGCGCACGCCACGGCTTCTATCGCGCCGGAGGCGCCGAGAGGGTGCCCGAGCATGGACTTCGTCGACGAGATCGGGATGTCATAAGCGTGCTCACTGAAGGTCCGCTTGATGGCGAGCGTCTCGACTGCGTCGTTGGCCGGCGTGCCCGTGCCGTGCGCGTTGATGTAGTCGACCTGATGAGGCTCAAGCTCGGCCGACTGCAGCGCCCACTTCATTGTTCGGATAGCGCCGCCGGCCGTCGGATCGGGCGCAGCCACGTGGAAGGCGTCGCTCGAGCTGGCGTATCCGGCGATCTCGGCATACATGTGCGGGGCCCCCCGGGCGCAGGCATGCTCGTAGTCTTCAAGGATCAGGAAGGCCGCCGCCTCCGACAAGACGAATCCTTCGCGTCGGGAGTCAAAGGGGCGTGAGGCGTGCTGCGGATCGTCGTTGAAGCCCGTCGGCAGGGCCCGCATGGCCAAGAAGGCCGCAATGGCGAAGTCGGTGATGACCGATTCGGTTCCGCCGGCGATGATCACATTCGCCCGTCTGGCGCGGATGGCATCGGCCGCCTCACCGATCACCTGTGTACCGGCGGCGCACGCGGTCGTGATGGTACTGTTAGGGCCGAACGCGCCGAACTGGTGCGTGATGTGGAAGGCGGGCATGTTGGGCAGCACCGAGGGCGCCGAGAAGGGATTGACGCGCCCGACACCATTGGAGCGGAAGTTCTGGATGCCCTGATCGAGGCGGTCAACACCGCCGACGGCGGTGCCCACATATACCCCGACTTCTTCGGGGTTGGCCAGTGGCGTCGGCAGTGCGGCGTCGGCGGCGGCCAACATCGAGGCCGCCATCCCCATCTGAGAGCAGCGCGACATGCGCCGTGCTTCCTTGGGGGGCATGAAGTCTTCGGGATCGAAGGCCGTGACCTCGCCCGCGATTCGGCAAGCCAATCGCGAGGCATCGAAGTGGGTAATCGGCCCTATGCCCGACCGGCCCGCCAACAAGCCGTCCCAGAAGGAGTCCAGATCGGATCCGAGGGCGGTGATGACCCCCATCCCGGTGATGACTACCCGACGCGAGCGCCCGGGCTCGTTCATGCAACGACCTCGCCCACGGCCGCCAATCGTAGCTGAATTGCCTGTTGTAGGGCCGGAAGCAGACCGCGCTCGACGGCAAGGCGGGCCCCCTTAACGGCGTTGACCAGGGCGCGCGAGTCTGATCGGCCATGCCCGATGAAGACCAGACCATCGATCCCCAACAAGGGCACCGCGCCGTATTCGGCTGGATCCATGATGCGTCCGACCCGGCGGAAGGCGGGCCTGGCCAGCAGGCCGCCGATAGACGTCAGCGGGTGGGACTGGATCTGTTCGCGCAGAAGATCGCTCAAGAACCGGGCAACAGCCTCGCTCGTCTTAAGGAAGACATTGCCGACGAAGCCGTCGGCAACCGCGACGTCGACCTTCCCGGCGTACAGCTCCTTGGGCTCGATGTTGCCGACGAAGTTCAATCCGGCCGCCTCAATCAGCGGATACGTGTCCTTGATGAGCTGGTTCCCTTTTCCCGATTCTTCGCCAATCGACAGCAGAGCCACGCGCGGGGAGGGCTTCCCCTGCACAACCTCGGCGTAGATCGAGCCCATGATGGCGAACTGAACCAGGTACTCCGGTTTGCAGTCCGTGTTCGCCCCAATGTCGAGCACAACGCATTGGCCGCCTCTCACCGGGAAGAGCGGAGTCAACGCCGGCCGCTTGACGCCTCGTGCCCGGCCGAGACGAAACAAGGCGTTGGCCATGGCGCCGCCGGTGTTGCCGGCGGTCACGAAAGCGTCGGCCTCACCGTGCTTGACCAGATCCATGCCGACGGCCATCGAGTTGAGCGCTTTCTTGCGGGCCGTCTCGGCCGGACTGTCGGTCATCTCGACGACCTCGGGGGCATCCACCACTCGAACATCATTTCTTTCGGCCCCGTTCTTGTCGAGGAGCGGCTGAAGGACCGCCCGTGGGCCGGTCAGGATGACCGGCTCCCCCCAACGACGGACGCACTCGACCGCGGCCTCGACTTCCGGGGCAGGGTGGTCGTCGCTTCCCATTCCGTCCAATACGATGCGTGTCACAGGCTCCTCCCGCATGCATTGGACCGTGACTTCGTGCTGTGCCCGGTGTGAGTCATACGGGCGGACAGGCGGAGACGGATTGCGTTGACAACCCGCGCGCGACGGCTATAATACCGCGGATCGGCCCGACGCATACGCGCTGGTGCTGGAACTGGCAGACAGGCATGGTTGAGGGCCATGTGCCGCAAGGCGTGGGGGTTCAACTCCCCCCCAGCGCACTCAAGAAGGAGCCATCAGATGATGGCTCCTTTGACTTCTGACACCGGGCACGTCCCTGGCTGATTGGCTAAACCGGTCATTCCTCGATCCTCATCCTCTGTTCGATGAATCGGACCACCGCCGACAAGGCAAGGGTCATCGACAGATAGAGAAACGTCACGACATTGAACGTCTCGAATACCCGAAACGTACTTGCGCGTCTCAAACGCCCCAGCTGGGTCAGTTCAGGGACTGCCAGCACAGTCAAGAGTGATGAGTCCTTTAGCATGGAAATGAAGTCATTACCAAGCGGCGGGAGAACCCGTCGTATCGCTTGGGGCAGGATGATGAAGCGCATCGCTTGCGTGTAGGTCATCCCGAGTGATCGGGCGGCCTCCATCTGACCGCGACTGATCGACTGAATGCCGGCCCGGAAGACTTCGGCTTCATAGGCCCCGTAGCCAAAGGAGAGGGCGATGATCCCGCGGGCCTCAATGTTGATTTGGCGGATGCTCAGATTGGCCAGGCCGCCAAGAACGCTCCCGAGGCCGAGAGAGACTGCCACCGCGCCAATTCCGTGGATGAGGGACACGACGGCAGGGACGATCACAAATGCGACGTAGAGCATGAGGACGATCAGAGGCACTCCGCGGGCTGTCTCGACGTACAGCGTGGAGATCGTATATACGACCGTGTTCTTGGAAGTGCGTGCCAGACCGGCGATCAGTCCGGCGACCGTCGCCAGGAGGTAGGCGATAAGGGTAATACGGATCGTAACGCTCACACCAACCGCGAGGAAGCCGAACGTATCGTTGTAGGCCGGATCCGCGAGGATGAGATAAATGAGGACGAAGCCAGTGGCAACAAGGATGATCGCCCACCAGGGCAAGTTCCTGAGGAAGGACCTTGCCTTCTCGAGCTCCGCCGGTGATCGTATCTCGGGGTTTTCCCGTAGGATCGATGACATGGGGGCTTCCCTAACGCAACGGCAGGCAGGTCGCGTTCAATCGCGACCTGCCTGCGGATCTAGCCAGGTGTCGAGGACTCTGCGTGATGGCTAGGGCTTGAACCACTTGTCGTTCAAGGCCTGCAAGGTTCCATCGGCCTCCATCGAAGCCAGGGCGGCGTTCACAGGTTCGATGAGGTCGCTGCCCGGCGGGAACACGAAGGCAAGTTGCTCGTCCGAGGTGAGCGTCGGGCCGATCGCCATCTTGCCCGGGTTCGCGCCGATGAAGCCGACAGCCGAAACGGTGTCAATCACGACACCGTCGATGTCGCCCGACATCAAGGCCGACGTGGCGCCGGGGAAATCCTCGAAGCTCTTGACACGTGCCTCGGGGAAGTTCTCCTTGGCGACGATTTCATTCGTCGTCCCTATCTGAGTGCCGACAAGGAAGCTATCGTCCGCCTGAGCCGCAGCAAGATCCATGCCTTCTTCACCGCTCCGCGTCAGGAGAACCTGCCCGATCGTGACGTACGGGGTGGAAAAGTCGACAATCTCGTCCCGCTCGGCGGTAAAGGTCACACCATCGGCGAGCATGTCGTACTCACCGGCCTGCATTGCAGGGAAGATCCCGTCCCAGGCCGCTTCCTTGAAGTCCGGGACGCAGTTCGCCCGCTTGCAGATCTCGGCTAAAGCATCGTAATCCCAGCCGACCGCCACATTGGAAGCCTCGTCGATCGAGTTGAAGGGCGGGTAGGCATTCTCAACCGCGACGGTGATCGTCCTTCCCCCCAGGTCGGTCGCCGGTGTCGTCGGCTCGGCCGCTGGCATCGTCGGCTCGGCAGGGGGCGTGGTCGGCGCGGCCGCTGGCGTGGTTGGCTCGGCCACCGGTGTCGCCGCCGCACCACAGGCCGCGAGGATGAGCGAGGCCAGGATAACGACTGATAGGATTGCTGTCTTCTTCATTCCTCTCCTCCATAGAGAGTTGTTGGATGTAGCCCATAATCGTCGATCAGGGATCTTCGGCAACCACCTCCTCTCGTGTCATCTTGGAACAGATGGGTACGCTTGCGGTGAACTCCGAGGTGGGCCCACGGAGATTACAGCTAAGCATAGCGAAACTCGCCGCGAATGGCAAGACCTTCTCGCCTTCGACAGGCGATTCGAGCGTGGATCGGAGGGCTTTGAAGCCGGTCGGGTGTGAGAAACTCACCGGCCGACGGCCGTCCCGCATGCATGTTATTCGGACCTATCTGCTCCGCAAGCGGCTACGTCTACACAGTCTGGAGCGTCGTGGCTTCGGATTATTGCCTGTAAAGCGGCGATGGCTGTCATGGCGTATGGGTCCATCTCACGGCGATTGGGGCGGGGGAGAGGCCTGGGCCCACGGCAGATCGATGTGGATCGTCTCCGGGCGCAATGGCAGCAACGGGGCGACTTCATCTACCAGCACCTTAATGTCTACCGAGATGAAGGCGTGGTCGGGAAGAAGCTCGAGAAGCGGCGAGAGATCCGGATGCGAGTCCAACGATGATACGCGGGCCGCCATGGCCACGACGAAATGTTGTTGAGTGGTGAGTAGAGCGGATGGGTTATCGCGCAGCAGTCCGACCACGCTCCTCACCTGGGCCCCGCTCATCTCGGCGCCATTCACTTCGATTCCGCCCAGATAGTCGATGAGCGCCCCGAAGCCCTCTTCATCCAGAACGACGACCGCGTTCATCGGGAGCGGTACGATCAACTGGAGCTCCTGGATGAATGCCGGATCGACTCCGCGCTCAGCGCTCCATGCGAACAAGTCACTCAGGCGGTTCGGCGAGTCTTCGTCCGGCTTGAGATCGGTCGGTACGCCCAGCAAGAAAAGGTCCTTCGCCGGAAGCCGATAGGTGGCGATCCACACCGCTTCCAACTTGGGAGTAGTCTCGGCCAGGCCGTCGACGCCGAGAATGAGGATGGTCTGCTGATCGGGGCGCTGCGGAGATATGAAGGTCGGGGTTGGTGTGGGAGACGCCGACGCCGGCCGACCGGACTGGCTGACCAGTACCATCAGGATCCCGAAGACGAAACAGACGCCCATGACAACCAAGAGGATCGCTAGAGAGGGCCGTCTGGTCATGTTGTCATCGAGGTGTACCGCGAAGGAGTCACATGCGAGTCGATTCTACTCTCAGGAGGAGCGCGCCGCAAACATGGTCTCCCCGCAAGGGGGCTCGAGGCTGGCGGCCCGGCTACGGCTGCTGCACATCCTCGGTGCGAAGCGATCAGCACGCTGGACGATCGGCGTTCGGCAGCGTGAGCTGACGGGAATCGGGGCGGTGGTTCACCGCCCCTGCGGCCCAGCCTTCGTAGGGGATCAGGCCAAGCTAAGCAGATGATGACCAGAGCTAAAGGGGGCCGGAGTCAGCAAGGACGGGGATAGCATTCGACCGAGCGCGATCTAGCCGTTGCTACGGTATGTATGCCAAGAGGGCCGCGCCGACGAAACATCCGACGATGAATGCGGCTGCAGCCCCGGCAGAGAACTGTGCGTAGACGGCAGCTTGGCGAAACAATCTTCGCCGCTGTACGGCCTGATCGGCGAGAAAGGCCGCCGCGCTCCAGAATAAGATGCTGATGAGACTCGGGAGATCACGGACGAGACTAACCATGGGGTTACCTCGAAGTGCTGATCCGGATGATTCGACCACGATCGTCAGCCACGACGCGCACGATCCGGCTCAACGTTTTTCCGCCCGGGAGCTCGGCCTTGCCCTTGTAGGTCAACAGGTAGCGCGGGTCGTCGTCGCCCCCGGTCTCGCGCTTCACCGTCGGGCGAACGCCGCGCATCTCGGGGAACGTCTTGGTCACCTGGCGGCTGACCTTGCTCACCAACTCATCGGTCACGGCAGACACTCCAGTTCAGGCCGAGGTCGCCCGGCGGCGGAGGAAGGCAGGCAGATCCAGGTTGGTCTCCATCGACGGGACCGGCGCGTGCAACGTCACCGGGGTCAAGGCCTTGGAACTGTCGACAACGTCGGGTCTGGCGATCGACGATACGGGCCGCCCGCCAATCCCGGTGACGATCAATATAACCTGGG
>Ga0299915_10000101_pt1 | contig 63520 bp, 81 predicted proteins | sample RVTome_13_FD_200263 | JGI IMG/M metagenome (GOLD analysis project Ga0299915, IMG submission 200263) | Soil microbial communities from uranium-contaminated site in the Upper Colorado River Basin, Wyoming, United States - RVT92D227 (version 2) ...
CCTCGAAATCGTCGGCGCATTTCGCTTGACACGCCGGATCGGATGGTCTAATCGACCAGTCCAGCGCCTCAAATCCAGAACAGCCGCAGGCTTGCAAAACATCATCTCCGAAGACCCCCGCCCCCCGTGAGTCCCCAAAGACTACCGAGCACGAATGGTTGACCTGCCTCACTCCATCCGCGTCAACTGCGCCAAGAAACCCCAACCGCTCCCACCCCGTCACCTGTTTTGAATCAATTGCCGAGGACTTGAGACGCCAATAGTTGTCAAAAACGATTCATTTTGGAAGGCGGCGGAAAGGCGCGCCGGTTGTGGCTCCGCCAAAAGTTCCGCCAAAATCCAATAGTTTTCTCTATTTGTATCTATCCTGTTATCATTTATTATTTTCCTCACTCCCCTTATATAAATATTCTATTTATTTTTTCGCCCAATGAAAACAAATAGGCTAAACTATTGGATTTTGGCGGAACTTTTGACAACCTACTGTAATCACATCATATAAAAATACATCTTTAACACCCCCCAAACACCAAACTATTGGCGTCTATGCTCTCAAAAACAAAACCGGGCGACGGGTAGAGCCTTTAACATTGTATGACAACAAAAGTTTATTTTATTGAATTTTATTGGCATATAGTTAAGAAAAGTGAATCCAATGCACTTTGTAAGTTTATCACTATGTTATACACTTTCTTAGTGGATAGTTACCAGGAGCGGTTCACAAAAATAAACCAAATGGATGCCATCGAAAAAACCATAAACTTTTCAACATGCTGATATGTATGTAATTTGTCAATTTATGTTTCTTGGCACCATATTTGCACTTAAAAAGTGTATAACATTAACATTCCCACAACCCCAACAGAAAGGAAAACAGACAATGGCACTCAAGACTTGGAAAGCGAAAATCGGCGAGCACGAGTTCAACTTAAAAACCAAGAAGGACGACGCCGGGCGGATCGCCAATCAGATCAAGAACGCGGTCCACCTGCACCAGTTCACCCGGGAGATCTCCACCAGCTTTGACGGCAAGGAATACGTCAGCACCACCATGGCGCTGTTTGGGACCGGCCAGGCCCCGATCAAGGATCAGGCAGGCTACGAGGCAGACCTCGCCGTTGCCCTCGCCAAATGGGCTCCTATCCTTATTACCGAGGCCAACCGCGCCGAGGTAGTGTCCGACTTCAACGTGGTTTACGAAAAGCACATTCCCATCCTGGACACCCGCAAGTCCGCCGAGCAGCTGGCCGAGGAAAAGCGGGAGCGGTCAGAACGCGAAGCCACCCGCGCCGCCCAGGAGAACGCATGCCGCGCCGCACACCTCACGCAGTTCAGCAACGGCCCCGACACCGAAATGGTCCAAATCCAGCAGCCCGGCAGCATGGCCATCTACCTCGAAACCATTTACGACGGCAGCGACCCGCAAACCGACTATTTCAATCCCCACGTGCAAGTCGGCCCGGATCTCCTCCTCGCCATCGTTCCCAAGCAGGCCAAGACCCAGGCCCTCGCCCGCATGGCCGTCAGCCGCTACCCGGAGCTCGCCGCCATCGACTTCACCTGGCACACCGAGAATTACAGCATGGGCAAAGGCAACTACCTCGAATCCGGCTACTGCGTCGACGTGACGGCCGGCCCGGAAACCAAGCAATGCCAGTATGCCGTCAAATTCGACGAGTATAGCAAGGCGAAATTTCCCTATAAGGCCTATCCCGGAATCGTGGCCACCCCCGCCGCCGGATCCCCCGCCACGGTCTCAAACGGCGCCGCCACCATCCGCCACAACACCGAGAAGGCAGGCATCGAGATCCGGTTCGCCGATCGGCCTGACGAGTCCGTCCTCGACCGCCTAAAGTCCCACGGCTGGCGCTGGAGCAGGTTTTCCAAATGCTGGTATTCCCGCCAGTCTGACGCGGCCGAGGCCTTCGCCAACGAGTTGGTAGGCTCTCTAACCCCGCAGCAGGCGGCCGCCTGAGTTGATCCCGAGCAAGCCGGCCGAGGGCGCCGCACCTTCGGCCGGCTTTCAGGAAGATCAACCGCCCTTGACGAGATCATGGGCTATTGTTTAAAACTGAAAGGAGGGTCACGATGAAAAAGCGCAAGTTCAAAGTCACTGTAGATCCAGGGTTCGATCCGCATGAGGGTACCGATCTTGAAGCCGTTTGTGCAGCTATCGATTACTCTGAAAATTTCCAGACGGTCCCCGCCAACGTCACGGAAGACGCCAACGGCGAAATTTTTGTTGAACTGGAAAGCGGCTCCTACATAGGCACTGCGCTCGAAGTGGTATGCGATGCCCTGGAAGCTTGGGACATCCCGGCCGAAGTGACCGAGGTTTAAAGGAGGACCATCATGAAACGAGATACTAAAACAGCCAAGGTGAGATATTCAGTCCTTTTGCTCTACCCGGATTACGTGGCCGATGCTTTCGGACAAGAAACCTATTATTCGTTCGAGGTGGCAGCCACCCCGTGCGAAGCGCTGGAAAAAGCCCGGCGCCGCTGCATGAAAGCCAACCGAGGTATAAACGATCCCTTAGACCTTTTCTGTTTGCTTATGATCCATGGCCACAAGCACGACATGACCAGCGTCGCACAGGAGGTTTAACCATGCCAAACCCCAACCACCCCGCCGCCGGCAGCCAGATCAAGGTCGAGCCGATCCGCGACCTGAAGGACATCAAGTCCATTAAAAAGCTCCTTGCCGACACCCCCCGGGACCTGGCGCTCTTCACGATCGGCATCAACACATCCCTGCGCGCATCCGACCTGGTGCGCCTCACCGTGGGCCAGCTGCGCACCCTCAAGCCCATGGGCGAGCTGGAGCTCAAGGAGCGCAAAACCGGCAACCTCCGCCGCATCAGCATCAACCGCGCCTGCATCGAGGTGATTGCCGGCCAGGTCAAACACCTAACCCATGAATGTGCAGCAGAATCAAATGACAGCCATCCTTCATTGATTGATACCCATCCTTTGTCTGTTTATCCAATAGACGCCCAGCCTTTTTTTGCCAGTAGGAGGGGAGGGGGGGCGCTGACAGTCAGCAGCGTGCACAGGCTGGTCAAGGGGTGGTGTCGATCGATCAATCTCAAGGGAAACTACGGCAGTCACACGCTGCGCAAAACATGGGGCTACCACCAGCGTGTGACCTACGGACAGGCCCTGCCGGTCCTCTGCGAGGTCCTGGGGCACTCAACGCAGCGCCAGACGCTCACCTACCTCTGCATCCAGGCCGAGGAGATCCGCAGCGTCTACGCCAACGAGCTATAGGAGGGTTTCATGGATAACCAGCTTGCCGAATTATGGGTTTCGCTTGATAAGGTAAAGAGCGAAATAAACAACACCTGCATCCCCTACGGTATGCACTTGGGTATTGAGGATCCTGAATTAATGGCAGCCCTTGAGGCCACCACCCAGGCGATTGACAATCACTTCGGAAGCTTCCGCCTTCAGGCGAGCCGTGTGAAAGGATAAACACCATGCTCAAGATCATCGACGGATTCCGCTACGACACGGACAAGGCCACGGAGATCGGCGCGGCCAGCTCCACCGGCAGCCAGAGCGATTTCCATTACTGGAGTGAAACGCTTTACAAATCTCCACGCGCCGGCCGCTTCTTCCTCGCCGGCGAAGGGCATGCCATGAGCCGGTGGGGCAAGCGGACCGGGGACGGAAACATGGGATGGGGGTCCGGGATCCTGCCGCTCAGTGTCGTCGACGCCCGCGCTTGGTGCGAACAGCACCTTGAGGACGACGAGTGGGCCAAGCACTTCCCGGCCGACTCGGTCCAAGACGCATAGCCGCCTAAAATAAGTCGGGCGCCGGCTGTTTCGAACGGCCGGCGCCCATCTGCACTCAATCCTTCCGATTCTCACTTATCATCCACTACCTGGTAAACCCCGCTCTTAATCAAATACCCCTCGCACCTGGCCACCGACTCGAACAGGACGAATTCTCCCCCATGGGCCTTTTGCAGCCGGATCAGCTCATCCTCGGCCGCCGCACGCTCCAGGTGCACAAAGCTCGGCCGCACGCGCTCCGGAAGCCACCCGTGCGACGGGAGTCCGCGCCCGGCGTTCATCGCCCGGGCGCGGCCCATATCAACGATAATATAAAAACCGCTCATTTCTTCTAACGGCCCTAACCCCTCTTACTCTTCCCGATCATAAGCCCGGCCAGGTAGCTTCCCTTTGCGGCCTCCCAAGCCGCCGGCGAGATCGCGCTCAGGTCTATTACCTCGCCTTTGGGTCCGATCGTGGCCCCCATGGCCGCCAACGCATTCACGCAGGTCAGCATCAGGTATTCGTCGTCTACCTTGAGGCCCTGCAGCGCTTTGGTTATTTCAACCTCGCTCAGCTTGCCGGTAACCGCCAGGTTGTAGGCCTGCTCGATCGCCACGTTGTCGGCCTCGGTCTTGCTCTTGCCGACGAACATCCCCAGGGTCATGGCGGTCTGCTTGATCCCGAACAAGCTCAACTGGTCGTTGCCGACATTCGTGAGGGCAAACTTGCATCCCACCACTCCCATCGCAAATATCCCGATCACCGCAATCAGCACCAGCAGCTCAAGCAACGAAAGCCCACGCTTCTGCCGGCACGGATAGATTATGCTTATGAGTCCATCCCACATGGCCATTCCTCCTTCTCTACTATTCTTTTTGGTGATATCGGCGGCGGCCTCGGAGGTCGTGAATAGCCGCCTTATGCCGCCGCCGCTGCCTCGGCCTGCGCAAAGTCTGCGCTCGCCCCCCTGGGGCGATCTCTTATTTCCGCATAGGCGCCACCTCCCTTCATCGCCCGTAAATCCTTGATTCGTGGTGCGGGTGTTACCCTTCGCCTGCCGGCGATCGTTGAACCTTGGGCTTCCTATTGAGTCGTTTTTTCGCCATTTTGACAAGAACAAGGCCCGGCCGACGCAATCCATGTTTCCGTGCCCAAATCGCTCAGCGGATATATACCCACGTTCACCGCTGCGTTGTGTGCCATCATCATGCAGAAATTTGATATATTCACCGCCGCGCGGATCAGTGAATTATTTTTGTCGTGGGTTGCATGCCCCGTCAGCGCACCTAAAACTTGCTGCAGCTCAGCCATCATCCGGTGCACCAGGCTCTCGGGAAGCAATTTTTTATATGAATCCCCTCTCACCGGATCATGGTACTTCAGCGACTTCTCACACTCACCTATGAACCAAGACAATTCAGGGCGTATCAGTGACGGCTGATCCAGCACCGATGCCTTTTCTCTCAAAGCAGCAACCTCCGCAGCATATTTCGCCAACTGCTCTTTCGCCTCATTAAATGCTTCTTTCAACGCCTCATGTCTCTTGATCGATACAACCGTTGGCTTTGTTCCCATAGCAATCCTCCTCTCAAAACAGTTTCCCGCCGTGCTTAACCGGGCGGGTCTCGTTATATGCCGCCTTGGCCAGCACCGCCTCGGCAACGCGCAGTTTGAAGTGTGAGGCAAAGTCCATGATCCGGATGATTACGTCTGCCAGTTCCGCCTCCGATCCACTGAACCCCGGGATCTTGTCGTCCGGCGGGTCGCCATTCCTTAGCGCCTCCAGCGCCTCGGACAGCTCGCTGTGCATCAGCGCTATCTTTTCTCCGGTATTCGCCTCGCCGTCCCACCAGCCCTTTCCTACGGCCGTGGAGTGCACCACCTCCTGCACCCGGAAAAACTCGAAAACAAAATCGGATAGGAACTCCAACTTTTTAGGTTTTACCATCTCCATCATCCCCTCTTTCCCATATAGGCCCCAAACACGCATGCTCCCACCGCCGCGGCCCACATCAACCGCGGAACCCACCTCCTCCAGCCTGCCGGACTTTCGCCGACACTCAGCACGACCATCACCTCGACCACTACCGCCGGCCGCTCCGCCTGGCTATCCACTGCCATCACCACGCCGCGCGAAATGCTTTTGATGCAATATCCTATCGGCGAGAGACCCGCAGCGCTCATACGATATCCTCTATTTTCCACGCCGGCCGAACCGCGTCATGAAATAGCACCGGACAAAACTTCCGCCCCGAACCGGCCTCGATGACGTGGCAGATGCAGCCATGCCACGGGCATTGCTTGCACATACCGGTGAGCTCAGGGACTTGGTTATCGACCATCAGGTCGAAGACCCTGTCCGGGATTATCCCTGGCAATAGCGCCCCGTAATAGACATACGGATCACCGGTCTTTTTGCTTTTAAGCCAAATCCAATACTGCATCACACCGCCCTCAACCCGATCCCGAGCATACCGGGCTTGCGTCCCATGTCCTCCGGCAGCCGGCCCTTCTTCACCGCCGGCAGGTAGTTCAGGACGCTGTGATAGAACTTGATCTTCCCCAGGCCCTGCAGCCCCGACTTCTCCGCCCAGGCTCGGTAGTTTTCAAACAACGTCTCAGCCGCCGCCTTATTGTCCGGCCCCAACTCACAGTTTTCGCTAACCCACATTAAAAACGGGTTCATCTCCTGAAGGAATCGCTGCTTGTCCTCTTCCAGTGTGTCCGTTTCCGCAAATCCCCGGCGCCGTATCAGCTCGCATGCCCCCTCCAGCATCCATAGAAAAATGCCGGCGCGTTCCTCTTGCAGCTTGGCCACCAGGTCCACGTCCCGCCGGTCCCCCTCGAAACGCTGGTTGAAATTCAGGATCAGGATCTTGCGCACGAACCCGTAGGACTTATCCACGATCGAGGGCACCTCGTTCAGCGCAAAACAGAACTTTGCCGTCGGGTAGAAGTCGATCCGTTGCTTGTACTTCCACTCCCCGCTCACCATGTCGCCCGAAATGCACTTCTTCAGCACGGATACCGCACTCGGCTCCCGCGTAGTCATCTCCGAGCACGTCACCAGCAGCTTGTCCTGCAGGTATGGTATGTTGAAACTCCGCGCCAGGTCGTCCAGGCTCATTTCAATGGTGTTCTCTTTTCCCAAAACCTGGATAAATGTGTTAATCACCGTGCTCTTGCCGTTCGCACCCGCCCCCACCAGGAACGCCGCCCGCTCGTACTTGCACGTCGGCAGCAGCAGATACCCGCCGTATTGCTGCAGCAGCTCCAGCTTGTCGTCGCCGGCGCAGTTTTTTCCGGTTTCCGCACACTCGCGTCCCTCGGGAAACATCTCCCATAGGGTCTTTGTCCACTTGTTGCACATTGCGTCGGGATCGAACTCCACCGGCAGCTGTGCCCGGCATCCATAAGCCGGATCGTGCGGCTTCAGGAGCTTGCCTATATCGATTTCCTCGCGCGGCGCGAACACCAACTGCTCAAGGTCGACCACGCCGTTCTTCAGGTTGATGATATACGGCCACCGCGCCCACTCGCTTTCTTCCCGGTTCACCATTGCGCTTAAGACCTGGCGGCTGCTCTTGATCCAATCAGCCTGAACCCGGTCCTTCATGGCCTGCACCACCATCTGATCGATTTTACTGTCCTTGTACCGCTTCCAGCACCCGTCCTGATACCGCCAGAACCCACCGTCCGTGCACACTATGGGCGCCAGGTACGCCGCCAGGTAGTTCGCCATGGTTTGCACCACGAACGCCGGCCTTCCGTGGTTGCCGCGCACCGTGAAAAACTCCATGGGATCGATGTCGAGCGGGCTCGGCAGTTCGGGCGCCCCCACCTCCACGCGCTCCGGCGTGATCGTCAACCCCTCCAGAACCCCGCTTCCGCACGTCTCCGGCGGCTTCCAGTTCGGGTCGTAGCCGGTCATGAACTTGATCAGCTTCTCGTCGCCCGAAATAACTTTCCGCGCATCGGCAAACGTCTTCCCGCGGCAACTGTTGTGCGAGCAGTGGTATGATAGCTTGCCGTTGCTGTCCTGCAGGACCGCCGCGTCCTTCGCCTTGTGATCCGGGTTGAAGACGCACTCGGCAAGGTTGAAGCGCGTCATCACCCCCTGGTCGTCGACGCTGTGCACCGTGCGCCCGAACGCGGAAAGATACTCCTCGACCTTCAGCTTCCCCAGGTCGGGCGCCGGGTTCATGCGCTCGGCGGTTTTCCCCGTCGGACTCCCCCGCTTCGCCGGCACCCCCGTTTTACCTGATGTTGTGGGAGCGGCATCCTGCCGCGATTTTTTTTCAGCCGCCGGCGCCAGCGCCGCAAGCTGCTCCACCAACTCGATCGGCGTCACCGGCACCTGGTCGAACGTTTCCGGCGTATCCCCGAAAAGCTGGCTGCGCCGGTGCGGCCGGCTCTTGGTGGAGTCCCCCTTCCGCGCCAGGGTGGAGTAAAGCTTCCAGATCCTGGCCGGGTTGAACACCGACAAATCCACCTTCACCTTGTCGGTCGAAACCTTAGCCGCCACCGCCGCGAGGCAGCGCTTTACGATCGGGTCCCGCCGGTACTCCTCCGTGCAGGGGATGTCCGCGATCCGGTAGCACAGGTGATAGCCGTTACCGGAGAGCGCCTTGACCGGGGCCGCCCACCCCAGCCCGCGCAGGAACTCTGCCGCCGCCTTGGCCGCCTCGCCGGCAAGCGTCAGCTCCTCATCGGTCGCGGACACCCCGGCCATCCGCTCCGGATCGAAGTCGAGCAGCAGCCAGCGCACCGCCCGGATATGCTGGTCGCTCGTCTGCGGCCGCTTCTTACTCGCCGTCACCAGGTGGTTCGCGGCCTTGGAGATCGATTCCGGGTCCACCACGTTCGGCACGAAATAGACGCCGGCGGCCTCCGCCTTGTCGAGGGCTGCTGCCGCCCGGCCGAAGTCCTCGGCATTGTCGAAATAGCCGAAGACTACCGCGTCGTCGCCCTTGGCGAATCCATTCCAGGCTTGAGATCGGCCCGAAAGCCCCAGGGCCCGGATCTCCGTCACCTCGCCCGGACGGAAGAAGAGTCGATATACCTGCTCGGGAGTGCTCGGCATTATTTTTCAGGTGGCGGGGCGGCGGGGCCGGCGGCCGCCGGCCGTGGTTCATCCGGCAGCTTCAGCGTCCCGAAATTATCCTCATGATAACGAACGGCCCTGGCCACCAGATAAAACACCTGCTCCTCCAACCCACGGTACTGCGACAGCGCCAAAAGCTTCAGCTTTCCGTAAAGCATCGGCACCCCGGCAAACACCTGGTCAAGCGCCCGGGCCGGCGGAACCGTCTCGCCGGCAAACGGCAACCGCCGCTGCGCTTCACCCGCGGGAGCGGCTTCCAGCCGCGATTCTTTTGCGGGAACGGCATCCTGCCGCGATTCTTCCGCCGCCTTGATCTTCTTAACGGCGGTGTAAATCGTGTTGATATTCCTGCCCATCTTCTGCGCCAGGGCGACAGTGGTCATCCGGTCGCGCATACCCTGCCGCACGATCGCCATTTCCTCTTCGCTCATTTTCTTCCAGCGGCCCATGCCCCCTCCGGTAATATTCGTCTGATCGATCGGCACATTCTCACTCATCGGCCCCAGCCCGTGCACATATGCCACCCGCTTCGCGCACCGAACACACGTCGAATTGTTCTTGTCCGCCAGCTCATGCCGGCATCCGAGGCACGGGCTTTTCATCAGACGACGAATCCATCATGTCTCAACAGCGTGACGGCTCCTGCCAGCATCCATAGAAACACGCCGTCTTTCTCGGCGGTAAGCTTCTCCAGCAAATCGGGATCGCGGTAACTGGCTGTGAATTGATGTGTAAATGGGATGATCAGCAGCCTGTCCATCAGCCCGTGCGCGAGCTCGTACCGCATCTCCATATTTATGTTCTGGCAGAAAATGGGCTTGCACGTGGGCTTGAAAGCGATCACCTCCCGTTTATACTTCCACCAGCCCTCCACAATGTCGCCGGCGATTATCGACTTCAATACGGCAACCGCGCGCTTGCTCCGGGGATTTAGATCACTGAAGGACAGTAACCTTTTGCCTTGCAAGGCAGGCGTGCTGAAAGCACTCTGCAAGTCGTCCATCACAGCAATCTCCGCCACAAGCGCGGACCCAAGAATCCTCCAAAGCAGTTGAACGAAAACGCTCTTTCCGTTGGCGCCGGCGCCTTGCAGAATGCACGCGCGGTTGTATCTATTGTCCGGCAGCAGGATATATCCCGCGAACTGCTGCAGCAGATTGGCCTTCCCCCTTTCCATCGGAAATACTTCCTGCAGGTAGGCATTGAAACGCGGGCATTTCGCCTCCGGCTGAAACTCGACGTTCAGCGGCGGATCGGACGCATCGCCTGCTCCATGCGGCTCAAAGACAACCGCATCCATAAGATCAGACCCGGCCGCCGCCAGCTTGCTTATGTTCACAACACCATTTTTTACTCTCACTCTGATATCGCCCTGCTCTTTTTCCATATGGCCATCCCTTCATTCGTTTTGAGTCGTGCAATGAGGTTCAAACCACCTTCCTCTTCACCAGCGCAAAGCACATCCCCGAACTCACCACCATCCAGGGAATCCGCCGGCGCGTGTAGTCGACCGCAAACTGGTAAAGAATCCCCCACTCCTCCGGCGCAATCGCCGGCAGCACGTCGTAAAGCTCCTTCGGCGCAGCCCGCATCAGCGCATCCGACCGGAACCCAGCCACCGCCTGCCCGGCCGCCGGGCAAATCTGCACCATGCCGGCCTTGCGCCAGTCCTCCCGCAACTGGCATTGCCTGCCGGCCGGGCTCGCACACACCGGCTTGGCCGTAACCCCCCAGGTCCCCTCGATCGGCGTCAGACAATGCCGGCAACCACCGAAATACAGACACACCTCAAGCGTCCGCGAGGCCATGCTCACCTTCCTCCATCCCTGTGCCGCTTCAAATATTCATCGATCTCGCGCACGTCATATCGCACCTGGACCCCCACCTTTTGCCGTGGCATCGGCATATCCTTCATGGTCCGCACCGAAATCCCCAGGTAAACCGCCGCCTCTTCCACCGTCAGCAACGGCGTCGTAATGGTCACCCCTTTTCCAATGTCGATCGTCTTCATGCAATTTTCCTCACCGCATAGCGGCTGGTGATCACCCTGAAGCCATCACAAAACTCCACCAGGCACGAATTCTTCTTGCCCCGGGCCAGCACACGGCAGAGCTGCCCTTTACGCTCCGGCAGCCACTTCCGCCAAAACCACACATGCGTCAAAACGGGAAGAACGATGTCCCTGGCATCTGGCGCCATACCGGCCCATCCAGCGTCGGCATTCTCTCGACCCTGCCGTTTACATCCATCTGCTTCAAAAAAAACATTACCTGCGCTGCAACGAATTGATCCCGCAGCTTGCGAATGTGCGCGATATCCGTGGGCCGGCGCCGGGATCCCGACTCGCACCCCACGATGCCCCACTCGATTCCATTTCTCCGGGGGATCACATCAAAGCAGCCTTTCATCGGCTCGACCTGCTCCCATAGCCAGTGGTCAACATCAATTTCCCCCAGCAACGGCTCGAAGCACACGAACTTGTGCCCGCCCGGGATCTCCAGCAGCTTCTCGATCCGCCAAACCTGATCTTTGTCCTCGACCGTCACCCCGATCCACAGATTCTCCGGCAGCGTCGGGCTATCTCCGTACTCCTCCCACTCGAAAAAAGCCTTCATTCGCTTGGGCCGCTTGGTGAGCATGAAGAAGGTATGCTCGGGATATTCAGGGTTAGATCCGGTGCACTGCCAGATAATGTTTGAAATCTTAGCCACTTCCGGGAACGGGATATCGTCATGAAAAAGATCCGTCATGCTCCCCACAAAGATATCCCGATGCTTCCGCCATCGCAGCGGCGCCTCCAGCCGCTCCGGATGCAGCACGATCTGCGAAAACGGCACGCCCGGGCCGCCATGCAGCGCCGGGAACCTCCGCGTCATCTCCTTGGCCCAGCAGTTCTTGCAAGCCGGCGAGCTCGGCGTGCAGCCGGTCACAGGATTCCAACTCTCATCCCACCACTGGCCCGGCTTCTTCGCAATTTCGGCCAGGACCTTAGCTACCGCGTTATACTTCGGGAGATGTCCCAATTTCGTCATCGGCCTGATCCTCCATCAGCTCCTCGATCCGCACCCGGGCGGAATTTCGCGGCGCCCGCGCGCCGGCCTCCCATCTCGAAACCGTGGCCTGATTAACCCCCACGGCCGCGCCAAACTCCGACTGGCTCAGGTGCAGGCGCACCCTCAGCCGCAGCACCCGGTCTGCCATCATGCCGGCGTCGATCATCAGGCCGCCCTCATTGCTTAACCCCGTCGAACGTAAGCGCCTGCTCCGGTATCGGCCCATACTGCTCCTCCCATGCGGCCGTGCAGCGTTCCAGCAGCCGCTGTAGGCTGCGCGCGTGCATCGGGCTCATGTAGGCCTTCGCCACCGGAACGCAGGGCTCCTTGTCCCCCCCCCCGAACCCGCCACCGGAATCAACCGCATAAAGTCGATCACCAGGTCGAACGGCCGCGTGTAAACCAGCACCCTGTTGCTGTAGATCACCGGAACGTCATTCATTTCCCTCACCCTCCTGCGCCTGGGGGATGTCTGCATTTGTGGGAGCGGCTTCCAGCCGCGATTCTTTTTCGTCAGCCTTGCCCGCCGGCGGCAACGCAGCAATCTTTTCGCCGCCGTAGCCATATTCGGCCCCGCAATCCTTGCAGAAATACGCCGGCGCCAGCACAATCTGGTCCTTGGCCGCTCCCACCGCCAGACGCGAGACCCGCTGCACGCCATAGCCGACCGCAAACAGCTCCCCGGCGCCGATAAGCGGCGCGCATACCCGACAGCGTTCGAGCTTGCCGTGGTCCTTCACGAACGCGGGAATGTCCTCGTTTTCAAGCGCCCGGCCGCAGCAACGGCAGCACATCACCTCGACCATGGTAAGGCTTTCCTGCCTGGTCCGGCCCGACGACACCACGGCCGGCAGCCGGTAGATGTTCATCACGCGGTCGAAATACCTTCCACCGCATTCCCCGCACACGACCGGCGTCATGTGCTCCTGCCGGATCGGCGTCGTTCGAATCCCGCCCGAAACCGCCGGCTTGTGCTGATTAATGAATTGCTCCTGAAACCTACGTCCCATGGTTTCCCGCCTTTCGATCCACCAGGATCATCAGCCCGCAGCCTAACGCCATGACCGCAATCCCGATAAAGTTAAAAGGTTCGATCGCAAGCTCTTTCCCAGGGCAGGTTTCGCGCCAGCCCGGCCACAAACACCAGCACCGCTTCGACCCGCGTCACCCACGCAAGCAAACCGTTATCCATGCTCCACCGGCCTTTCCACTGGGGCAATGTCCGTGCGCACTGCCGCGCCGCTCTTGATGCCCACAAACCACGCCATTCCGCCCACACCGATAACGCCCCCGACAAAAATACCGATCAAAAAACCCCACCAGAACATGCCACACCTCCTCAAGCCTTCTTGCCCAGCACGTACCACTGATACGCGGTCAGCGCCTCGGCCGCCGTCGCGGCACCCGCCGGGGTGTTCCAGTATTTTTTGTAGTAGATCGCCTGCTCCGCCCGATCCGCAGGGATCCCCCCGGGGAAACGCAGATAATTCGCACGCGCCATTGCCGCCTGGTAAGCCAGGTTGAAAATCATGTCGCGGTCGCCGCCCGGCAGGTTGTCGTCGGCCTTGACGTTCAACGCCATTATCTTCACGTGCAGATCCGGATGCTGCCGCGCAAGCCAGGCAAGCAGATCGCGCTCGGTCGCGGGCTCCATCTGGAAAATCCCCCGCGCCGGGCCCGGCGCCTGCTTGATCCACCGCCCGAGCTGGCTCTCCTGGGCCGCGGTCAGCAGCAGCAGCTCCACCGCATCGGTGGAAAACGGGATCTCGGGCGTCAGGTACTGCAACGTCTCGGTTATCAACTGCCGAACCTGCTTCGCGTCCATAGATGCCCCCCCTGGCTAAAGCTTCATCACCGCGTACGCTGCCATCATCCGCAGCACCGCCTCGATAATTCCCATGCCTGTGTGACAGTAAAAGTGGGTCACGAACCGCCTCTCAACCTCGACCGGCTGCAAAACATATTCGTGGACAACCGCCTGCCCGTCTATTTCCATCCGATGCTCATAACGCATAGGCTTCCCCTGGATCTCTATCAACTGCCCGTCCAGCGGCCCGCCCACAAACAACCACCAGCCATCTTCCAGCTTCGTGCACTCGGCTTCGCGCTCACCGCTCATCCCGCCACCTCCACCCGCTGCATGTCGCAGAAGATCCCGGTCTGTGACGTGCGGAATTTCGCCATCTCGCAATTTTCAGGCTTAAGCTCTATCAAAATAGAATTGCGCCCATTCTGTTCGGCCACCATCCCGGTGGTACCGCTGCCGCCGAACGGATCAAGCACGATCCCGCCGCGCGGGCATCCGGCCAGGATGCACGGCTCCACCAGTTTGGCGGGAAAGGTAGCAAAGTGCGCCCCGGAGAAACCCTTGCACGGAATCCGCCACACGGAGCGCAGGTTTCTTTCTTCCACAACATCCTTTACTGCATTAGAAAACGATTGGTTCTGTTTGTAGCGGCCGCGCCGGGCACGATGAGATCCTGGACCTGTATCCCAGCCGGTAGGAACCGCCATCTTCGCTTTTGGATTTACCCCAGGCTTTTCCAACATGTGCTCAAATGTTTTGGCGATGGTCTGCCTTCCAGGGCCGCCGTCGGTATATTTGTGGGAGTTGCTGCGGCCCCGCGCATAGCGCGGATGTGAATCGGGTGATGCGGGGACCTTAACGGCGTCTTGGTCGTAGTAATACTTGGCGCTTTTTGACAGAAAGAAGAGATACTCGTGAGAATTCGTCGGCCGATCTTTGCAGGACTCCGGCATGCAATTGGGCTTATCCCAAATAATGTCCTTACGCAGCCACCAGCCATCGGCGCGAAGGGCTAAGGCCGTCGTCCATGGTATTCCGGCCAAGTCTTTAGGTTTTAGACCTGCACCTTTAGCAATTTTTGGGGGAAGAACGGTCGCGCGGTCGCGACGGAATGATGCTCTATTGCAAGAGTTATCTCCTATTCGGTTACGGCCGGTTGGATATTTTGGATCGAAAGTCGATCCGTTCCCATGAGGCTGGGTGATATAGCAATCCCCAAGGTTAAGCCAAAGCGTGCCGTCATCCCGCAAGACCCGGCGTACTTCACTAAAAACGATAACGCTGTGATCAACGTAAAGCTCCGGGGTAGGCTCCAGTCCGTATGCGCAAATGTGGGTCTTCTTGTTTGGCGCCCAAACAATCCCTCTATTATCGGCACGCACTTTTATTCTAAATTTCCAGTGCTTGCGCTTGTTGCCTTTTTTTGGAAGGTTGAAATCAGACCATGAACCTGACCAAAGAACCTGCATCTCCCAACCTCCATACCGGCGCAGGCCCCAGTAAGGTGGACTCGTAATGCAACAGTTCACCGACTCGGCCGGCATCGCGCGTAGCATTTCAAGGCAATCTCCCTGGCGTATTTCAACTGTCATTATACCGCTATGCCTATCTGCTCGATCATTCCGTGCTTTTTCCATCTGTTATCGTTTTCAGCCGGATGATCAGGCTGCGGTCAACGTACCTGTTGCTCGCACAATTTGAAAAATCACTCTGCTTTACCCATCCGCCGCGGGAGTCATAAAACGATCCGCTGAAGATATGCGCATCCATCGGCCTGTCTTCGAACGACCGCAGCGCGTTCTTCTCGAACTCCGATTCCGGGCTGATCACCAGCTGCACCGTCCCGTCCTCAATATAGATTGCAGTTTTCATGACCACTGTCCTCTCTTGCTATTCCTTCAATCGTCCAGGTTCTCGGGCAGGACCAACATGCCCTTCAATGCTCTCTGGGCGATAACACTGATTCTTGAGTGCCCTATCTTCGCAGCTTCGCCACGGATCAATTTCAGACCATCAGACATGATATCCAGCTTCGCTTTCAACGCAGACATGGGATGCTCGGGACATTTTTCGATGTGCTCTTTCAGAACATCGGCCATAGACATCGGGGTCGATTCTCGCGGCCCGTATCGGTGGCCACAGTACACACAGTTGATGTACATGCCGGAGAGCAGATCGTTAACCCATTGTTTGAGTTTTGCATTCTCGTCCAATAGTTGCTTGGTTGCTTCATTCGGGTCGGTCATTTTTATGATCCTTTCTTTACTCCCTACGCGCGATCGCGGCATTGGCCCAAAAGACAGCTTCTTCTATCTTGGTAAGGGCGAGCGACGCCTCGCGGCTCTCCGGGCAATGCTTTCCGATCAGGATCGCCCATGATGTGCCCCGCGTGCCGGATATCCTGGTACTTCTCATTCTGCCCTGCCTTCGGCGCATGGTACGTGAACCGGTTCTCCAACTCTTTAGGATCTATCATTAGTTCCATCCTATTTTTTCGGTATCAGCGAGCATTTACCCACCCAGCGCTTGCGCGCCGCTGCTTCCGGTTCTACCCATCCTCCCGGGTCGCCGGGGTCCAAACTCGGAGACCACACATATCCGCCGGGAATATTCGCGGGCCGGGGCGGTTCGGTCTCGCTCATCCAGTCACTAAACTTTTCCGGCGTCACCGCCATCCGTCCCATATTTTTTCATCGCCAGGCCATGCAAAGACTGGCCCGGCAAATTTGTGGAATAAACGGGCATCTTTTAAATTGTGCATCTGCCTCTAACATCCAATCCATCTCCATCCCTCGCTTTTTCTATGGTTGGCTTGTAAATCGTCTTCCAGCACCACTCGGATACGAACACCCGCCGGTGCCCGAAATCTATCTCGCTGCGCGGAAGGCGCACTTCCATTCCGGTCGCGGCGTCAATCACCGTCACCTGGCGTTCCGTCGTCGCCGCGATCCCGCTGATCTCCCGGCACAACATGGTTCTCGCCATCGGCCACCCCCACAGAGGGGACGTTCATTCCAGGTTTGTCTAAATATTTGCCCCAATCCATTCCGCTCGGGCATGGCGTCGCAAGCACCTCAACCCGGCCGGTTTTGAAATTCATCCGGTTACGCAAAGCATCCCACGCCATTTCGCTGATGGGGCTGGGCTCTTCGTCCTGGATTCTGTATGGATCCATCATTGCTCGCCGGCCTCCCACCTCTGCTGGCACGAAACGCACCGGGGGCACCCTGGCAGGGCCTTCCGCCGGGCCGCCGGGATCTCCTCGCCGCAGTCCACGCACTCGGGCTCAGGCTCCCGCAGCAGGCGCGGCCTCAATCCTTCGCGCGCCTGCTCGATTGCCTTCGCCGTGAAATACTCCGCCCGCTCATTCGCCTCGTCGATGATGTCCATGCCCTACCTCGCCGCCGCCATCCGCCGCCAACTGTACTGATGCCACTTCTCAAGCGCCGCCTTGAACGTCAGGTCGAAATGCAAAAACGCCTGGAAGTCGCACGGATCGGCGCTTAACCGCTGCCATTCACGAAATGCAAGATCAATGAACTCCTTCGGCAACTCGCACTCGGACGTCACCACCTCGCACTCGATCACTATGTCCTCTTCCGGATCTATCCGCAGTTCGTCCGTCATTGCGCACCGCCCGCGGCAGCCAATCCCGCCGCAGCATCCATGTTGGCAATTACAATGGCATAGGCATCCGGCGGGGGAACAGAGTTGCCGCACAGCCTCACCTGGTCCGTCTTCGTGATCCTTTTGCCGGCCACCTCGATATCGATCTTGTATTCGTCCGAAAACCCCTGCGCGCGGAAAAGCTCCCGAGGCTGAAGCATCCGCATCCCGATATCCACGATCACATAGGGCTCGCCCTGGATCGTGACCGTCACAAGGCCCATGCGGTCTTTCGTGGTTTGGGTATGCAGAGGTTCGGAGAGACGCGGATCCTGGTCGGTGCCGTAATATTTGAGCAGGAAAGCCCGCACCTCGCCGTAATGCTGCCCGGTCTGGATGGTGTGCAGTGGCTCCTGGACCGGCTGTCCGTCCTTGCTGGTGCCTTTGAACTTGACGATGTGGGATGTTACGAGCTGCTGCTGGGTGCCACGGTGAACTATGGTTGACAGCGGGACATCGACCGGCCGCCCCGGACCGTCATAGAAACCGCCGTTGTGTTGGGCCATGAAGGCGGTCACCAGCGCAGCCTTGCCGCCACCGCCGGCCGTGATCGTTCCGATGGGTTGGTCGGCCGGACTGCCGACGCTCTGCCCGAAATCCCGGTGGATGTGCGCGGTGACCAGGGCGTGCTTGTTGCCCTGGGTGGTAATCGTATGAAGCGGTTCGTCTACACCGTGGCAGGGCTTCTCGCCGAAGTTCTGCTTGACGATGGTGGCCGTGACAAGCGCATGCTTCTGCCCGCCGGCCACCACGGTGCCGAGCGGCTTTTCGAGTCCGGGAACACGCGGCGCCTGGCCCTCGCGTTCGCCGTAGCCGGTTTGCACCAACGTCGGTGCCACCAACGCAAACTCGCCCCGATGGGCAGTCGTGACCGTGCGTAACGGCTCATCGATTCCATGCACGCGACCCTCTCCGCCCGCGTGCGTGATCGGCACAATGAACGTCGATGCCGCATCGATCACATAGCGCTTGATCCCGGCCGCGATCCGCCGCAGCGTGTTGTCGGCGAGTGGCTTCTTGCGCTCGAAAATGCTCGGGCACGGCAGCGACCAGTCGATGCACTCTGCCGCCGTGCGGTAAGGTATGCGCCCGGGGCCGTGAGTAGGCGCAGGCCAAACGATCGGGGCCCCGTCGCACCGGGCGACCAGAAAAAGCCGCTTGCGGATCGTCGGGGCACCGTAGTCGCAGGCCTTCAACTCGCGCCGCTCCACCTTGTACCCCAAACGCCGCAGCGAGCGCACAAACGCGCAGAAGGTGGTTCCCTTCTGGCTCTTGATGATGCACCCGGTCCGGTCCAGAGGTCCCCACTGCACGAACTCCTCGACGTTCTCCAGGATGATCACGCGGGGTCTCACTTCGCGGGCCCACTTCTCGACCACCCAGGCGAGATCCCGGCGCTTGCGGTCGCGGTTGGGCGGGCCGCCCTTGGCCTTCGAGTGATGGGTGCAGTCCGGGGAGGACCACAGCAGCCCCACCGGCCGCCGGCGGGTGGCCCAGCGCGGCGGCACCTGCCAGACGTCCTGCTGCAGGTGTCGTGTGTGGGGATGGTTCGCCGCGTGCATGGCGAGCGCGATCGGGTCGTGGTTAATCGCTACATCCGGGTCCCGGCCGAGCGCCAGCCTGATCCCCGTCGAAGCCCCGCCGCCGCCCGCAAACAGGTCGACTATTATCTCTCCTGGAAGAAGCATGTTCCTCACCCGCACAGGAGCGCCATCATGCCAAGCACCATGACCGCGCACAAAAACAGAACGCCCAGCAAATTCTTGATAACCTCGCCCGGCGTCACCCTTTCATCGGATCCGGTGTCGCGCATCCAGTGTCCGCGCTCGTAGACGTAGCTGATAGGCGTGCTCATGCCGGCACCTCCGGGCAGCTTTTATGCTTGTCGGTGAACTCGCGTAGGACTTTCAGATAATCGTCAACCGGCATCGGAGTCGCAATCTTTTCAAAAAATCCGCACCGCTCGCACCCGACCCCAAACGGCCGCCCGCCGCGGCCATCGTGTGCGTAGATCCATTCGACTCTTGGCTTAATGCTCATACCGCCCCCACCTGCGCCCGATCCGGCGGCAGTGCCGCGAACTGGCGATCGAGATCGGCCAGAACCAACGCTCCGCAGGCTTGGCAGTATGTGTGGCTAACATCCACCTCGGCCTTGCCGTCATCGATGGGCGGACCGGTTTCGATGCCGCACGTCATGCAGATCCGCAGGATCATTTTGCCGCCCCTTGGGATGATAGGCCGTTCGCCTTTCTTGATCTTTTAACAACCGCGAGCGCCGCAAGCCCTCCGCCCAGCAGAAAGATGGACGCGGCCTCGGGTACGGGCTGCGGGGTTACGGGAATCACGGGGATAACAGGAACCACTGGAAGCCCTGGTACATCGGGCATGAAGGGCGCGTCGGGCTTCACCGGTACGACGGGCTTCAGCGGAAGCTGCGCGTAGTAGCCCAGGTTCGGTTTGTGGTGATGATGGTGATTCCCACAGAACAAGTTGAAATTCTTGCCGAAGTTCTTTTTCAGACCGTTCAGGTTGAAAAGCGATGCATCCGCCGGTAATGCGAAAACTGCCAGGATCAATAAAATAACGAGCGTTACCTTCTTCATGGATTTCCTCCTATTTTGCATCGGGGAGCCGATCATCAGAATCCAATCCCCAGCCCGACGCTGAAATTGTTGATCACGCAAGCGCCCGACACCCCGATAAACACGTACTGCGCCCAGGGCCTGTACGCCGCCGGCAGCACGTGCACGAGGGCCGTCTGCGCTATGTACCCGCCGATGAACATGGCCGCCACCTTCCCCTCGGACGGATGGTCGCCGATCAGCGGGTTGCGCTCGTGGTAGTTCTCGGGTTCCCGGGCGATCTTCAGCGTTTGCGAAAAATCCACCAAATAGAGCGAAGTCCAGACGGCATGCCGGGTGATGTCCGCATCGCTCCATTCATCGAAAGCCAAGGTTTTGTTCACACCGACGGCCGCGCCGACCGCACATGCGATGACGATGCATACGATGACCGTGCGTACCTGGTGCAAATGCTCATTCATGGCTTGTCCTCCCCGCGCTGTCTTACCTTCGTCTTACGTTTTGAGGCCCTTCGCGCGGGCCTCGTTTTCGTCTTACCAAAGTATTATTTACATCCCGCGCCCAGCCGAATATCTTCGAACCGCACATGATCGATCAGGCTTGGATTAGAGCAAATAATAGGAAGGGCCAGCAGGATGCAGCAGCGAACGACATCGGATTTCGACCGGTCCAGCTTCCCAACGGCACCGTTCAGCCAGGTTGCGAATTCCTCGCAGCTCTTGAAGTTGTGCACCTCTTCTTTCTTGCCGGCCACGATTCACCTCCTCGGCTCACCCGATGATCTTGAACTTGTGGGAGCGGCTTCCAGCCGCGATCTTCTTCTCTTTGCCATCCAGGTAACGGCCCCAGTCGTCCCTCGTGAAACGCTTGAACGCGCATCCCCGTCCGCTCTCGACCTGGGGCAGAAGCAGATCGACCTGGGCCGCAAGCGCGTCCAGGTCGAGAATCGTGCGCTGCTTGAGCGCCTCGATGGATTGCCGGATCAATCTCAGTTCGTCGTAGGTTGACATTGACAATTTTCCGATGTTAATCTATGTCAACGCAAATCCGCGCCCGAGAACCGGGCACGGATCAATTACAAGCGCATTGCTTGGGACATTCAGCCAACCGCTGAGTGTACTGACCGGGAAACACGTCCTCGACCGAACGGCCGATGCTACGCGCGATTTCGCAGGCCACCGTGAACGACGTGGCCCTGCCGTCCCGCACCGCATATACGAGCGTGTAGGATACCCCGAGACGGCGCGCGATGACCCTTGCGCCGGCTTCTTTGCGATGGATGAACATTTCGATTTTTCGTTCTTCGGGTGTCATGTCTTATGTCAGTTTTTTTAATAAATTCATTATAAAAAATTCATAACGTAAATTTATATTATTCAATGGCCGGCCATTTGTCAAGAGAAAAGTGACATATGACAGATAACACAAAAGATTTCTATGCCCCGGATTGGCTCAAGCAGGTGCGGGGGGGATTGACAAAGGAGTTGTTTGCAAAGAATATAGGCGTAAGCGTCAGGCATTATTATAGATACGAAAGCGGAGAGCAGGTCGTACCTCAGAAGGTGGTCGATGCGGTCCTGCGCTACATACGCGACATGGAGCATGCCGTCGCTGAGCCGAAGGATGATTACGCCAAGCACGGCGGCCACAAGCCGGACTTCGAAAAGTCCATGGGGGTTGAGAAGAGCTCGGACGAGTGGGACGCGCTCGGCCTGCTCTACGAGATCGTCAAGGAGGGAGACCCCGCCTACCGCCGCGCCATCATGGCGAACCTCGTGGCCTTCAGCACGGCGATCCGCGAGCGCAAGAAGAGCGCTGGGCTTGAATCCGAAGTTGCGGGGATGAAGGCCGAGCAGGTGAAGACCGCCGGCGAGATGGAAAAACTACGGCAGGAACTATCAGAGCTGCGAGCTATCGTGCAGACTCACGCGCGCGAGGTCACATACACGGGCCCCGAACGGCGCCTCGGACCGGATCGGAGAATCGCGGACGGTGCAAGCCCGGACGGAATCGAGCACCGCAGCGGCCTCGAACGGCGAGCGGGAGGGGGCGACAACGGCCCCGCCTGAAACGAAGGAAGGATAGTATGAATTCGACTCAAAAGGTCATACTGTTTGCTGTTGCGGCTGTTATTACAGCGATGTTGGCGTATCCCCCTTTTCAGGTCATCGACAAACTCAATGTCACTCACAACATGGGATACAGCTGGCTTCTTGAGCCGCCCAGAAGGCTTGGCATTTCCGCAACCGTCAACAGCCAAATGCTCATGGTGCAGATAATCGCTGTCGCTTTTCTTGGCGGCATACTTTTTCTTGCTTCTAAAACCATTAAGAAAAAACCTTCCGAATCTGCTTCGCCCACCACAGATGCGAGCAATAGTTTGCCTTGCGGCATTGGGGGATGGCTTCTTTTTCTATGTATATCGTTGACGATAATCACCCCTGCTTACGCGGCGCTCAGTCTATTTATGTTCTGGCGAGAAGTCTCCCCATTCTTCTCGAACAACCCTGATTTACGCACCGCATTTCATTTTTTTGTAGCTGGATCTGTTTTTGTATGCGGGTATGGGGTCTACGCCGGATACCGGCTGTGGGTGCTTAAGTCTGATGCCGTAGCGAAAGCAAAGACATATTTGTGGATTTCTCTTTGCTTTTCAGTTTTTGGAACAATAGCCTTCATAGTCATGGCAGATTTGCCCACCACAGGAGCCCTTGCATATCTGCAAACCGCCGGAATCAAAGACGTGCTCAAAGGCTTCATCCCGTTTGCCATTTGGTATGCATATCTTAAATCCTCCAAAAGGGTGCGGAACACTTATCCGTTGCTTTAAAAATATCCCCCATGGCCATAACCCAACTCAAAGACGGCCGCTGGCAGTGCTACTACCGCGCCAAACGCCCGGACGGCAGGCCCTACCTGCGCCGCGAATACTTCGGCCGGGGACCGGAGGGCGAGTCCGCCGCCCGCGAGCATGAGCGGGGACTGAACCTCAAACCGCGGCGGCCGGCGGCGGCCCGCGAAGGCCCCACTTTCGCCGAGATCGCCCGCGCCTACTTCACCGCCCACCAGTTCGCCTCGGCAAACACCCGCAACCAGCACCGCATCCGCATGGCGGGCATGCTGTTGCCGTTCTTCGGACCCAAGCCGGCCACCCGCGTGAACGACGCGGACATGGAGCGCTATATCGCCTGGCGGCGGTCCTCGCCGCGAAAAAAGAACCGGAAGACCGCCATCAGCTACAGCACCATCCGCCGCGAGCTCGCGGATCTCAAGGCCATCTTCAGCTTCGCCGCCCGGCGGAGGCCGGCGCTCATCGCCTTCAATCCGATCCGGGACTTCCGCCTGCCGCGCGAGGACCGCGAGGTGATCCTGCCGCCGACGCTACAGGAATTCGCCGCCATTCTATCCGCGGCCCCCGAGCACCTGCGCCGCGTCTGCCTCATCGCCTACTACGTCGGTCTGCGGCCGGGCCCCGTCGAGCTTTACCGCCTGCGCTGGGAACGGGTGGATTGGTCGACCGGCACCATCCTGATTGCGAGCGCAAAAAAGGGCGGACCGGTCGCGCGCAGCGTCCCGATCCACCCCGATTTTTTACCAATCCTGAAGGCCTGGCACACGGCCGACCAGTCGCAAAACAGGCCCTGGCTCATTCATTGGGCCGGAAAGCCCGTCGCCAAGATCGCTTGCACCTGGAATGCCACCCTGAAGCGCGTCGGCATCACCCGCCACCTGCGCCCCTACGACCTGCGCCACCTCTTCATCACCCAGGCGCTCGAAAGGGGCGCCGACATCGGCGCTCTATCCGCCGTAGCCGGCTCCGACCCGCAAACCCTGCGCAAATCCTACCAGCACGTCGCCATCCCCATGCTGCACCGCACCATCAACCTGATCCCGGCCTTGGTGATACCTGCTCCTAATTTATCATCAAATAAAACAAAATAACAAAGCGTAATAATTGACTATATTATTATATCACAACCCCAGGTAGGCGGCCTGGAGTCCAATAAAATCAATCGTCTTCACGCTTTTTATGGTGATATATTCGTATCACAAACACGCCGATCACGTTTCGCCTACCCATCGAAGGACACCATCAGGTCCCAGTCGGAAAGCTGCGGCACGGCGCCACAGCTTCGAACAAGTCCCACCGGCGCCGCCGCGTATGCAGTTCCGCCAGTCTGCTTCAGATAATCCACTCCGTCCAGAAAAGCAAGCCGGCGGGCGCACCTGCGACATTGCCGGCCGTTCTTGTCATCATGCTCAAGGGTGCAGCCGAAGCACGGCGACCGCTGACCGACCGGCATCTCACTTGGTGCCTTCAGGCGGAGGGTCCGCAGGTGCCGCCAGTTTCGCCCTTGCAGCCGCCGCCAGAGCCTCCAGGGCCTTGAATTTCAACTGGGTGCGGCCCAGGGTATAGCCCTTGGTGGCATCCACAGCCTTGCCGCCCACAACGATTCCGCCGATAATTGTCACCCCTTTGATCGCCAGCAGCACGAGCGCCTGCACCGACTCGGGCAGATTGGCTATCGCCTGCTTGATCAGGTCAATCGTCTCCTGATCCATCACCCCGAACAGCAGCGCAATCACTACGCCATAGGGCCCAAGGCTGTTCAGCCAGAACTCGGTGGACTGGTAACCTTTTTTGTTCTCCATGTTTCCCCTTCTCTCCTTTTAGCTTTTATAGGTCCAAACGACATCCTGCGGCAGGTGTACTGCCACGTCGGCATGGATGAAATTCGCCCCGAGGCCAATCCTGCGGAAGCGGGCTCCCATCAGCCCGGCCAGGATGTAATACCGCTGCGCGGAATTCCCGGCACTGATGTCCACTGCCTCGCCGGTCAGGTGCGCCGACTGGTCCTTTCCGCCCTCGGACTGGTTGTGCCGGGGACAGCGGCAGGCCGACCGGATCCCGAACGGCACGCCGGCCAGGTGCCGGGCCAGGTTCAGGCGCCGCACCAGCTCCGGGCTCACCGAATCGAATCCGCAGCCGCACCTGCAGGCCCATGGCCGCTCCGGAAAATAGTCCTTTATGCCTTCTTCCATGACCTTTCTCCTATTTCCCCAGCCCGAGGGTGGTCAACACCGCCGTAACGGCCCCGGATATCACCGCGATGGTCTTGTCCCACCATCTGCGTCTCTCTAACTTGCAGAATCTGGCTTCGCAGGTCTTGCGGTGTTGGATGAAAGTGTCGTACATGATCCATGAGCGCTCCACCTCGGAGAACTCCTTCCACCGCTCCTCGCTGATCATGAATTCGCCGTTTGCCAATATCCTGCCCCCCTCTGGCCTTGGATTTTTCTCCGTGATGCCCTGGTCAATAACCATCATTTCTTCTTCGCCTTTTCCCGGGCGTAGTCATACATGCCGTATCACTGCCCGGCGGCCTGCTTTTGCGTCTTGCCCTCTTTGATTACCTGCGGGATGCACCGGTCGACGTACTTTTTTTGGCTTTCGCGTTTGCGGGGCTCGGGCATTTATCGCCTCCTTTTCTTTCTCGGAACATATGTCCTTGTTCCAACATGCCAGATATCGCGTTTTTTAATTCGATCATAAACACGATATTCAGTAGGCTTGTGCGAGCCATCGGTAGATAAGGTCTCGTAACCTCTTGGAATATAATTTGACCACATCATCCAAAGATCCCACTCGCCTGCCTTGTCCGTGAACATCGCGGACAGTCTCCAGGATAATGAAGGAGACTTTGAAAAGCACACATATGGCGGTTTCCACAGACCGCATTTCGACAGGTGGCCAGGGCACAAGCCGTATTTCAGTATGCTTTTGCGGCGGCAAACCGGCGACCAGTGAAATAGCAGGAATGGTTTCATCCAATCACGCCGCCGCCTGCTCCCGCCGGGCATGGCGCTCGCGCAACCGGTCCCAGGTCGATATCTCCATGCGCCGCCAGTTGGCGCCGATCGCCGATTCCGCCAGCCGATACTTCACGTTCTCGACCTGGTACCGCTCCCAGGTCTTCCAGCCGCCGATCCGCACTCCGCGGTAGGCCGCCCAGCGCTTCCACGAGGCGATCTTTTCGGTTTCCATTCCGGCAGAGAATGCCAGGTCGCAGAACTGCTGGTCCCGGTAGCACGTGAAATACAGAAAATCGTGCAGCACGGGAGCACGTCCAAGCTCGTAGGGGTCGAGGATCACCCACAGGAATCCCGGTATCGATGCGAAATCGGTCCAGAAGCCGACCGGAACGACTATCTCGACCTCATCCACCATGACCCGCAGCGGCTTCTCCAGCGTCCAGCGCCGGCCCTTGTCCGGGTTGGTGTGATACCGCGTCACGAGCTCATCCATGAATACGACGTTCATTAGGATCGCCTTCCTTTCGCATAGTCCGACTCCGGATAAAGCATCCGGGCCTTGTGGTCCAGCCACCGGGCCGCTTCGTCCATTTCGCCGATCCCGAAGCGGCGGTTATCCAGGGTCAAGTTACCGCCGCCGCCAAGCCACACCTCGATCCCATCCTCGCGTGACATCTGCATGCCGCAACTGATCTCGCTTGCATGCAACCCCATCAGCACGGTGGCCAAGTCCATCAGCGATCCTCCCGTTGTGGGAGCGGCTTCCAGCCGCGATTTTTCTTCAGAACTGGCTTGCGGAAATGAAGCAATACAAAAACGGCTGCAGATACCACGGGATGTCGGGGAACCCGTGCGCCAGCGGCACGGGAGCATTGAAAAACCGGCATCCGCCCACAACCACCACGGCAGCCACGGCAGCCACCAGCAGATACTTCTTCATCTTTCCCCTCCTTTCTTAGTACGGCCCGGGCGGGGATATGCTAAGCCCATGCGGCGTGGATAATATGCTGTGACGCCGCCCCGGCCACACGAAAGTCAGGTGCGATCCAGGGAGCACATAGGCTGCCCCGTCCTCGAATTTAACGGTCGTAACATCCCCGCCGGCGAGCGAATATTCGACATTGCTAACCACGCCCGTGTGCACCACGTTCGCGCCCGCCGAAACCGGCTCCGATACGGCCGCCGGCGCAGTGACTTCCGGCTCCGAAAACACCTCGAGTACCGCGCTCATCCCTCCCAGAACGAAAATCACGGCCACGGTAATAATAGTTGCAATGCTGGTGAAGACCTCTCCGCGATTGTCACCGATTCTCATGGCGTCCTCCTTTTGTAGGCTTCCTTGTACCACTTGCCCGCCCGCTTCACCGTCTCCCGGTCCTCGGAAGAAAGCGAGTTATAGAACTTCGTGCGGTACTTTTTCGGCAACGCCGCCAGCGGGTTGGCGCGGTCCACCGACATTTTCAACCCCTTCATGTTGCCGCCCAGCTCCTTGTACTTCTTGAGATACCGGGCGGCCGCCTCGGCATCCCCGTACTTTAGCGCGGTTTTGTACCAGTAAAGCGCGTTGCCCCGATCGGTGGGCTCGTGGAATGGCCGCTCTATGTTCCGGTCCTCGAGGAACCGGGAAACCAGTTCGCGTGCTCCGTAATAGGCCGTCTCCCCCGGGTTCGCGCTGTAGGAAAACGTCCGCATGATGTCGTCCCACACCTGGCCGGCCAGGTCCCCGCCTTTCATCGGGCGCCCAACGACGCGCCGGTAGAAGGATTCCAGGGACAGCATACGCGCCACGTACTCGCCCTTGTCGCGGATCGGCCGCGGCCGCCAGAACTCGGGATAAACCGTACGTCCGGAAATAAGTTCCGCCCCGCCCTTGATGTCCGGCCGCATGCCCTGTATCAGTTTGTTCGCGGGTTCGGCAGCCGCCTCCCCCAGCCACCGGTAGACCGTCTTTTTCCCGGTGGCGAGATCCTTCATATCCTCCGGGAAATCGTGTAGGTTGAACCAGCTCAATGCGTCGGAGAGCGCCCCCTGCAGGCGCAGGCTTATGATCGACCCGTCCGACCGCCGCCCCAGAATCAGGTGCATCTGCCGGCGGCCCTCTTCGCCCAGCTCGTCCTCCTCGTCCGGGAACATCAGCGCATTCCAGAGTGCGACTGCCCCGTAAATCATGAAAGCCTTGGCACCAAGGAAGGCCGCCTTCTTGCCGGCTACCGCCCCCATCAGCGCGACACGCCGGCCGGCCGGCTCGCCCTCCACCGCGATATTTCGCATCATCCGCCAGTAGCGCGGCGCGTTGATCTCCTGCCAGCTGTAAAACGGAATCAGCTTGCGCCGTAGCCAGCGCCCACCCTTGGAAAGCCCGCCATAGTCGCCCACCAGCTCGCGCGAGAGCAACCCCGCCTTGCGGTCGATCTCGTCGTTTGCGATCGCATCCACCTTCGACGGCAGACTCGCCCCATAGACCCGCTCGCCGGCGGCAACCCGTTCCTTGAAGTACCTGAAGGCGGCAAGCCGCAGCACGTTTTCCCGCCAGCTCGTGAAATTCTTGGAGCCGTGCCAGAATCGCGCAATCAAATCGATTGCCACGTTGTCGCGGGCACCCATTGCGCGCTCAAGCTGCCGGAATTCGGGAAGCTTGCCCACGTCCGGGATATCGTGGGCCGTGATCCCGCCGATCACCCCGTGCTGGAGTGCGGCCTTGAACTCGGCTTTAAGCTCCGGGCTCATCGACTTGTCGTAGTGGTAGGCCCATAGGTCGCGCATGGCGCGGCCGGCGTGCTTGAGGATCCTCGGATCGTAGGCAAGGGCGATGTCCAGATCGCCACTCAGGTTGTTCAGGTTGTACTTGACCACGCGAAGCGGGTTGATCAGGATCCAGCGCTTCCACATGTTGAGGGTGTTTTCCGCCAGGCCGCTCACCACGTTGTCCTTGCCCTTGCTCTGGAAGTCGGCACCGTCCATCACCTCGGCGAGCTCGGCCGGAATCACCCAGCGCACGTCGGCACCGCGCGCGAGCACCGGTCGCGTGTCGCCGGACTCAAGCTGCCGGTTGCCTGCCAGCACCTCGCCCAGGATCTGGTCGTTGATGGAGTTCGTCATGTACCAGGCCGTCCCCGGCCGCGGCACCCACTCGGCCCATCCGGTCGATCCGGCCCGAGGTGCCAGTTGTTTCATCGTGTTGCGCCAGGTGACATACCGGCGTCCGAGTGCCTGCTTCCTGAAGGCGCCTTTCTCGGTCGGGTCAAGCGCCTCGTACTGCTGCTTGAGTTGCGGATCGGATTTCAGCATGGCCTTGAACGCCGCCTTGTTCTGCCTGCGCGCCACGTTCCGCAACTGGGAGATGACGTTCGCGGACCGGCCGATATCGTCCAGCACCTTCTTCCTGGCCAGCCGCTCGTAGCCCTGCGCCAGCACCTGGAACTCGCTCTCGATGTACTTGGTGTTGTAGTCCTTGATCGACCCGGTGCGCGCGTACTGCCAGCCCGCCTTGCGTACCCGCACCTCGCCCGCCTCGACCCCGGCGGCGTGCTTGGCGTTGGCGTATTCGAGCACCTGGTGGTGAAAGTAGCGATCGTCGTCCAGCACACTCTCGGGCAGCATTTGCGCGTTGACCAACGCCTGCCGCAGTTTGCCCATTACCGCCTGGCGCCGGTTGAGCGCGTCCCGCACCTTGGGACGGGCGACCATGGCCGCGTCCACCTTGGCGATCGCGGCATCCACCTCGTCCTTGCTCTTGAACCCGAAGGCGATCTCGCCCTCCGCGTCCACGATCTCCCGCCAGCTCTCCAGCACCCCGCCCGGCTCCATGTCGCGCGTCAGGTCGTCCAGCACGAGCTTCAGCCCGAACAGGTCATGCTCGGCGGCGGTCATGTTTTTCGGCTCCAGGATGTCCTTCAACTCCATGATGGCGCGGGCCTTGCCGTAGTCCCCGGCCTCCATGAATTCCCGCAACAGCACGTTTTCGCGGCCGAAACGCGCGTTCGGCATCTTGGGAAACATCCGGCCCGGAGTGAAGGTTGCCACGGCAAGCTTCGTTTTCTCTTTGATCGTTTCCAGCAGCTTCGTCCGTTCTATCTTGGAGGCGCGGTACCGCTCCGCCACCGCCGCCGGCAGCACGTCCGTCACGATGTCGTATTCCTCTTCCCCCGCTTTTGTGGGAGCGGCTTCCAGCCGCGATTCCTCTCGCGCCCGCAGCGCCCCCGCCTCGCGGTATCCCGGCCCGGCGGCGCGCTCGGCCGCCAATGTACCCTCCCCGCGCCGCTCATACACCCGGCCGCTCTCGATCTCCCGCACCACCCCGCGCGCCGTCACCTTGAACAGGTTCACGATCGCATCCAGGAAGTCGGCCACCGTGTCCAGGATCCGCTTGAGCGATCCGCGATGCTCCTTGCGGTCGGCGAGCTCCTGCCGGATCCAGTTCGCCCGGTCCTCCTTGCCGCCGATGTCCTTCGGGTTCTTAGGCTCCCACCGGCCGGCCGCGGCCTCCTGCCGGATCTTGTTCCGCAGGGCCACGATGTCGTCCTTGGCGAGGATCCCGGCGTCCTCCATCCAGTGCACGGCTTCGTGCTGCAGCACCCAGGCGTTGGTGCCCGCCCCGCGCACAAGCCGCACGACCCCGCGTCGGCGCACGTAGGCCCCGGCGGCCTTGTACTCGCCTGCAGGCTGCTTCGTGCCGAAATAGGCGTCCACCGTCGCCTGGTCCACGGAAACATGCTCGACGCTGTGCACGTAAAGCTGCCGCCCGGCCATGGTGGTGATCCAGATCCCGCCATCGTCCTGCGTGATCTTCTGCCCCGGAAACACCGCCTGCACGTCTTCAAGAGGGATGTCATTGCCGGCGATTTTTTTGCCAGGCTCGATCGCGTATTCCTCTTCTCCGGCGCCGGCCGCGGGGATTTCCGCCGCCGCCTCTTCCGCCTCGGGCGTCTCCGCCGGACCTTCGCCTTCCGTGTCCACCTTCGTCATACTCAGCAGACCGTCCAGCGCATTGCCCTCGCCCGCCTCTTTGCTAACCTGGGACGGTATTTTTTTAAGCTCTTCCTCGATTGCGTGCAGCCGTTCCTCGGCCTCTTTAAGCTCGGCGGCCTGGCCGAACGGCCGCGTCGCTATTTTCTTGAACTCGCCCAGGTCCTTGCGCATCTGCTCGATGTGCTTTTCGGTGTTCGCGGGCCGCTCGTTGATTCGTGCGATCTCGTTTTCGAGCGAGCTCAGCAGCCCGCCCATCTTGTTGACGGCGCGTTTGATTAGAAAATCTTCGCCCTTGCGGCCAAACCCCACGGCGATATCGAACCCGGATAATTTATATTCATTGATTTCATGCAGTTTGTCGTAGGCTATGAGTTCTTTTTTCCGCTGGTCTATATTGGAATATCCGTTTTTGTTTGTATAAACCGGACGGATGCCGACCTGCACATTGTGCCTGTGCGCGGTGAAGTTGAAATGCATCACCGGGCGGTTTTCCTTGTAATCCGCCCATTCCGCTGTGGTCATTGTCGTCGGCAGCTTCTTCTGTTCGGTCGTCTCAAAAGCAACAAGCGCCTCGTTTAGCGCCTTGCGGTCGGCCGGTTTCCCGCGCACCACGAACTCGGCAAGTTTACCGCCAGGGATGGTGCGCTCAAGCTCCGCCGTCTGGTCTTTTTCTTCTTTAAGTGCCGTCTCCCAGTTCGGTATCCGGTCCCCTTCGAGTTCGCCCGCCTGGCGCCGCGCCATGGAAACCTCATGCTCCCAGCGCAGGCGCGCCCGCCGCAGCTTCTTCACCTTCAGATCGACGTCGGTCTTTTCAAACACCAGGGGGTTGCCGGAGAAAGCCGCCATCATTTCGGCAAGGCTTGCCTGCTCTTCGCTCAACGGATCGTCGAACTCGCGGCCCTCGATGTCGCCCACCAGCATCTGATCGATGAAGCGCTGCTTTTTCGTCAGCCGGTCGTACATCACCGAGTCAAGGGTCGCGCGCACCCCGTAGTTGTAAATCCGCACCTTGGGGTTGCTGTTTCCCTCGCGCACAATCCTGCCGTTTCTCTGCTCGATGTCCATCGGCCGCGGCGGCACGTCCACGTGGTGCGCGGCGTACAGCAGATCCTGCATGTTGACGCCCACGCCGAGCTTCTGGCTGCTGCCGATCACGACCCGCACCGCACCCGAGCGCACCCGGTCGAACAGCGCCTCGCGTGCCGCGTCTCCCTTTGCATCGGTCACGACCGCCACTTCTTCCTTGGGGATACCCTGCTCGATCAGCTTGGCGCGGATGTCCTCGTAGGCGTTGAAACGCCCGGTGCTGTCGCGGTAGCTGTCCAGAAACACCACCTGCGTCGAGCGGTTGCCGGCGGTCCCCTTCCACACCTCGAAGACGTTCTTGACCACCTGGTTGAGCTTGCTGTCCGGGTGGTCGTCGTTCCTCGCGTTCACCAGGCGCATATCCACCGCGGCCTTTTTGGCAAGCCCGAAGAGCACGAGCGGCACGTGCCGGTTCTTCATCTTCTCCTTACCGGACAGATGGTCCCACTGCTCGCGCGCAGCCCTGATCTGGTCGATGAACCGGTTTAGCTGGGGCGTGCGCTCGACCGTCACGAATTCGGGTTTCCCGCCGGCGATGTCCGGCAGTTTCAGCCCGGCGTCGCGGGTCAGCTGCACGTCGGCCGCGGTGCGCCACATGGTGAGCAGCTCCAGGCCGTTCACGTACTTGTTGAAGCGCTCCACCTCGCGGTAGGTTCCGGTCTCGGTTTCCTCGAGGGCCGTCTGTGTCCGGCCGAAGGTCGCCGCAAAATCGTCGAACAGCTCGATCCCGTAGTCTTCCAGCAGGTCCGGCCGCACGTAGCGCACGATCGTCCAGAGTTCGGCCGTGGTGTTCGATATCGGGGTCCCGGTCGCAAGGATCACGTTCTTGCCGCCGGTTTTGCCCTGCACGTAGCGCGCCTTGAGGAAAAGCGATGTCGAGCGCTGGGAGGCGCCGCTGTCGATTCCCTTCACCTTCGCCATCTTGGTGAAGAACTCGCTTCTCTTATAGGCGTGCGCCTCGTCCACCAGGAGCGCGTCGATTCCCATCTGCTCGAACGGTATGGCCTTGTCCTTCCTCCGGTCGAGCGCTTTTTCCAGGCGCGTCTCCTTGCGCTGCTTTAACGCCTCGAGATCCTTTACCGTCCAGTGGTCGGCGCCCTCGTCCTCGGCTTCGGCCAGCGCGGTATTGATCATGTCGATCTGCTCTCGGATGAAAGCCGCCTCGCGTTCGGGGTCGTCGGCGATCCCGTCGAAAAAGCTGTGCGGCATCACGATTGCGTCCCAGTCGCCGGTGGCCATCTGCGAAAGCAGCCGCTGCCGGTAGCGTGCCGCGCGCTGTTTTTCGTCCGGGATCAGGACACGGGCGCCGGGGTAAAGCCGGTTGAAAGCCTTGCGGTATTGCCCGATCGTGGAATTCTGCACCACGATCAAGGGCTTCTTCGCCGTTCCCACTCGGCGCATTTCCATGGCCAGGCTGATGAAGGAGTAGGTCTTGCCGGTGCCCACCCCGTAGGAAAAGATCGTGCTCTCGCGCAAGCCGCGCGCCACGAACCGCTTTTGCAACGGACGCAGCTTGATCTGCGGGTTGGCTCCCGGGAAGTGCTCGATCCTGGGGTTGGTCTGCGCGCGCAGCACGTGCCCGTTTTTTTCTTCGTTGTAGATCTCGGCAAGATCCTTCTTCCAGCGCTCATGCGCCCGGGCCCAGCGCAGAAACTCTTCCTGGATCTCTTCCTGCTTGGCCTGGGCCGCCTCGGTCGCCTCGACGTCCTTGACGGTCCGGCGCACGCCGTCGTCTATCTCCGTGTAAGTGACCTGCGGACGCTTTAGGTTAAGCGCGTCGGCCACGAGATCGGAGCCGCTCATCCCGCCGGCGCCCCAGGTCTCGCGGTTAAGCGCCGCGTACTCGCCGTTGGTCACCTCCATGTGCCAGCGGCTCATCTCGTTGTTCTTGCTGAAGGCCGCCCGTGCATCGACCCCCATGGTCTCTTTTAAAAAATCCTGGATGGATTCGGCCGGAAGCCACGGGGACCCCAGCTTGAAGTGGATAAACTCGATGTCGACCGCAGCCGGCTGCACCGCTTCGAGTGCCTTGACGTTGCCGGCGTACTCCGGGTTGTCCTCGGCTGCCGCCTGGGCGGCTTTCAGCTTCTTCTTGACATTGCCGGAAAGGTAGGCGTCGGGCGCTTCGAGCAGCCCGGTCTGCGGGTTTAAGAAGGCCAGGCCCTTGGTCACGAGTTCGGTGCGCACGTCGGTCTCGTCACGGCCGATCAGTTGCGCGATGTAACCCGTGTCCATCCCCGCGCGATAGACCTCGGATAGCGAAACGGCGTCCTCGATGTTTTCGGCCGTCGTGGGTTCGACAAAGGGGTAGATCGTGCGCTTGGTGAAGGTGTCGCTCTTGGTGAAGGTCTTTACCTTGCGGTTGGTCGGCTGGCCCTTGTTCTTGCCGCTTTTGACCGTATCGGCCACGATGGCCACTTCCTCGTTTTCGAGGGAGTCGACCACCGGGAACTCGATATCGATCTTCTTTAAAAAGCTGTTGGAGGTATCGCCGATGTAGCCGTAAAGGCGCACGTATTCGTCGTAGGAGCGGTTCAGCTCGGCGCGCAGGGTGGCAAGTTCCGCGTCGGTTGCCTCGTGCGTGTTGCTGCGTTCGATCAGGGTCTTGTGGGCCGACTTGATCTTCAGGTACTGGGCGGCGCGGGCCTTGCGGCTTGCGCTCGCAAGTGCCGCGACCTCTTTCCCCTTGGAGTCGATCAGGGTCGGGGCGACAAGCTTCCCCTCGGTGACCATGTAGATCTCGCCGTCGCGCTCGATCAGGGCGCCGTCCGGGTCCCCGCGCTCGGCGTACTTCACCGGGCCGGCCGCCGCCTCGGCCGCCTGGCCCTCGCCCATGATGTTCTCGGGGAAACGGCCGACCGCATGAATCAGTTGCAGGTTGAAGTCGTTCCGGTCGCCGAGCGGCTCCACCGTGTATTCATTATCGGAGTACATGGTGCCCTGGGTGGAGTGCTTGCCGAGCACCATCTCAGGGTGTTTCACGAAATACTCGTTCACGAACGCCTTGCCGTCTTTGCCGATCGCAATCTCTTCGGCCACCCGGAAATCCTGGGCGAGCCCGTAGCTCGATGCATCTTTCTTGCGGAACACCAGGATGTCGGTCACGACCTCGGTGCCGGCGTTCTTCTTGAACGCATTGTTCGGCAGCCGGATCCCGCCCACGAAATCCGCTTTCTTGGCGAGCTCCGCGCGGATCTCGCCGTTGGTTGCGGCGTCCAGGGTAAAGTGGCTGGTGATCGCAACCACCAGGCCGCCCGGCCGCACCGCGTCGAGTGAGCGGCCGAAGAAATAGTTGTGGATGCTCCATTTCTCGTATTGCTTGCGTTTGGGATCGAAAACCGAGAATTTGCCGAAGGGGAAATTCGAGATCACCAGGTCCTGGGTGTTGTCTCCCAGTCCGCGCGCCTTCTCGAAACCGCTGATTTGCACGCGCGCCTGCGGGTAAAGCTTGGTCAGGATCTTGCCGGTAATGGCATCGAGCTCGACCGCGTTGACCCTTGACTTTTCCGCAAGCGTTTCGGGCATCATGCCGATGAAATGCCCGACGCCGGCGGCAGGCTCGAGTACCGCTCCGCCCTTGAACCCCAGGCGCGCGACCATGGCCCACATGCGGGTGATCACGTCGCGGTCCGTGTAGTGGGCGTTTAACGTCGAGGCGCGCGCGGCGTCCCACTCTTCTTGGGTGAGGGCCCCGCCCAGCGCTGGGTGCAGTTTTTTTCCGTACTTGGATTTCCAGGTGTTGAATTTGTCGAGCGTGCCGGTCTGCCAGAAGGTCCGCTCGGGGGTCCTGCGGCCCGCGGCAAAATCGTCCAGGGGGCGGGTGTATTCCTCGTTGAAGATTTTTTGCGCAAAGGCGCCCCACCCCACGTACTGGGCGAGCACCTTCTTTTCTTCGGGGGATGGGTTGCGGTTTTCGGCGTAAAGGCGATTGACAAGCTCGATGGCCTTGATATTGGCCTTGATCTTGCCTTCGTCGCCCGGGGCGATCAGCTCGTCATCGGGAGCAATGACGTGGTTGCGGTCCTCGGGAGCTAACTCAACAGGGCGTCGAGTATCTTCTCCCGCTCGCTTTCCGGCAGCGGCTTCGGGGGATTCGAGGAGAGCGCCGGTCCGTCCGCCGGCGCCACGATCCGGGCGAGCACCAGTTCGTCCGCCTCGGTGCGGTCGATTCCCTGTTGCAGCAGCCGCACCTGCTCCAGGCTCGCCACTTGCAGGTTGCGCAGCAGCTCCGCCTTCAGCTTCGCCGGGGATTTCTCGAACAGGTTCTTCACCCGCTGCGGCTGGTTGTCCAGCAGCCAGATCAGCCGCGCTTCGTACATCGGATCGCTTTGCGGGTTCTCGATCTCCAGGCTCGAGGACTCGACCTGGTTCAGATCCTTCAGGCTCAAAGCTTTCATCGGCCACCTCCTTGGTTGGTGGTGACGTTTGTTCAATTATAACGCTTTCCGGGGGTTTTTCAAGAGTTTTCTTCCCCGTCAACGTAGCCGTGGCGTCTGTCTTAGGCTTTGCGCTCAGCTTGATCGCATGAAATTTACCATTGCGGTCGCTCAGATCCAGCCGGTCCAGGGTGATCTCCTGGCCGCTGAAACGCTTGTCTCCGGCGTATTCCTTGCCCTTTCCGGGCATCACATAGGCGATCGTGACGTGCGGCTTATAATCCTTGTGTGTCTCGCCCGGGGCCTTCTCGGTTTCGCCTACCAGCCGGTTTGCCCGGTCGAGGTCGGGGCTCGTGACGTCGGCCTTGACGACATCGTACTTCTCGCCCGCAAAAATAGAGACGTCACCGAGGGTTGCCTTGATGGGCCCGAAACCTTTGAACGCCTTCCGCAGGTTCTCCGGGGAATCGGTCGCAAGCCCATAGCGCACCGTTACGTGGGGTTTCTCCTCGCGCCCATAGCCATCCGTGTCCGCCGGATCTACATAGAGATCTTCGTCCGGGATCTCGCGGGCGAAGTCCCTGATGGAATCCGCCACATCCGCCGGCATGTCCACCTGGGTGCTGCTGTAATCGTGAGCGATCGGTATCTGCTCTTCAGATTTCGCTTCGGCGGCTGGAACCGCCTTCTTTCCCGTCAACGTTTCCACCGCGCGGGTCTTGTGTTTTTCAGGAATCGCCGCCGCGGGGACGGACTCCCGGGCCGCCTCACCTTCCAGGCCCTCGCCGGCCCTCGGCCGCAGAACGAATCCACCCTCCACCGCGGCGACATCGTGAGAGCCTTCGAGTTTCTTGCCCCGCCGCGCAAAACGCGCCGCATTCGCGTTTTTGTATGGCTGGCCATCCTTGTTGAGAATGTCGCCCTGAGGGATCGGTTTGCCGGGCAGCGTCGCCGCCGCGACTTCAGCGACTTCCTCCTTGCCGATCAGACTCTCTATCTCTTTCCGGCTGTACGGGCCGCGCCACCCGCTGACTTTCTCTATGGTAATCGGAGCGGACACCCATTGCGGCTTGTCATCCGCAGCGATGTACCATCCGCCGGTTTTGGTCCGGGCGTCTTCCTGGAACGCCTGCTCGTCTTGAGATATGTAACTCTCCGGGATTACCCGCGGTCTTCCGGTCAGCGTCGCTACTGCATCGGTCCTGGGCTTTTCGGACTGGTCTCTTTCCTGCTGCAAACTGTCCGTGATGCCCGGGTACTCGTCGAGCACCTCCTGCGGCACGGGCTTGTCTTCACGCAAAGCATTGAGCACCCGGACGTAGTGGTTGGCTCGCGCCAGACGTTCTTGCCCTTTAAAACGGGCAGCGTCGCGCCACTTGATGATAACCGCCGCCTGCGCGTGCTTGTTGGGCATGGAGACGTTTTCGCCGATCGTGCGCGCGATCTCACGCAGCGAATCGGCATGCTCGCGCTCGGCCAGGGACTCGATTGTGTCATCTGAGATCCGGCGGCGTATGTCGATCGACCGGGCGATCCTACGGGCACGCTCTTCTTTTGTGCCGGATTTCGGGATGCCCATGACGATGGCGAGCTGCTCAATCTCTTTATTGGAACGGTCCTTAACCTGCGCGTAGTCGATATTTTGCGGATCGAGCGCCAAGATCGACTTGGCGGGAACCTTGAGCGCATCGGGGTGTCCTTTCCTAAACTCCCGGGGAGTCATCTGCCATGGTTCTTTTTTCTCGGCAGTGTCGGTTTTTACCGCTTCCGCGGCCTGCGGCTGTACGACCTCGGCGGCTGACACCGGTGGTGCTTGTCCCTGCATAGGGGAAGGCGAGATCGTTGAACCTTGGGCCTCTAATGCAGTCGCCCCGGCAAGCCACGGCGCCGCTGCTTCCACGGGTAGAGTTTCGGTCTTTTGCGCGGTTTCCGCCTGAGGAAGAGCTTCCGCCGCCGCTGCTTCCTCCACCGCCACCACGGAAGCCTGCCGCATCGGGGCGGATCGGCCGGTCAAAAGCTTGCGGATATCGGTCTTCTTCCGCTCCGGGGCTTTTGCCTGGGCGGTTACGTCCTCGCCGGTGGCGCCGATCGGCGGCGCCTTCTCTTCCGTGGGAGCGGCCTCCAGCCGCGATTCCTCGATGTCCTCCGAAATGGCCCTGCCCTGCAATACCGCCTGCAGCGCCCCCTCGCGCCAGCGCTCGGCAAGCCCCTTGTCCACCCGACCTAATTCGTCCGCCACGGCACCCACGGCCGAAAACCGGTCTTCCGCACCGGCATCTGGGTCCATCAGCGCGTCCCGGACCTGCCCGGTGCGCAGCTTGTGCACCCCGCCGCCGACAGCGCCGAAGATCAGGCTCGCCACCCCGATCTGACCGAAATTCTCCTTTACCGCACCCCAGAACCGTTCGTCGCCCACCTTGTAGGTGTGCTCGATCTCGGCCTGGGTGCCCACGTTGACAAGCTCGCCCGCCGTCTCCGTCCCGGTCACCGCAAGACCGCGCTTGGCCGCCTCGGACCAGGAGGACGAAATCAATCTCTTGATACCGTCCTTCGCCGCCGCCTTGGCCGGCTTGGTGAGCACACCGCCCATTCCGACGGTAGCAAGCTCCAGGGCGTCCGTAAAAAACTCGAACCCCGCCTCGGAGGCCCCCATCAAAAGCGCCGCGTGCTGCGCCTCGTCCTTTGGAACCCCTTTCTTGACGTATTCGTCATAGGACTGCTGGTACTGCGCAAGGCCAAAGAGCGGCGCCCCCATGATGTAGCCGAGTGCCGCTCCGGCGGCTCCGCCCGTCGCAGCACCGAGCGCCACCGTGGGAGCCGCCACCCCCAGGGAGGTAACGGCCGACTCAACCCCGCCCGTCCATGCCTTCCGCACCGGATCCGTCCGCGCCTGGCGCGACACCGGCAGCACGTCCTCGCGGAAACCGGCGATGTCCCGGGCCGCTTCGGCCATTATCGGCGCCTCTTCGCCCCCCAGGGTGTCAACCGCCGCGAGGGCCCGGGCGCCCATCTCGGCTACCCCGACCGCACCTCGCGCAACCGACGCCCCGACGTCCGCGAGCACCCCCCGATCGGGCGCAGGCGCACGGTGCGGAGCTATGTTCGCGTCGACAAACTCGGTCCTGATCGCCGCCTGCTCATTATCCGGCAACTCGCGGAAGCGCTCGTCGGCCAGGTCCTGATCGAAGTAACGGCTTATCAGCCGCTCCTTGTCGACCGTTGGAAGCTTGGCGAAATCAGGCTCGCCGAACCACTGCTGTACGGTTCTGTTCATTTATTTGCGAATTTGTTCATTTTTTACGGTTGCGCCGCTGCGGCCTGCCGCCTGTCGCGGCCCCACGCATTGATCTTTTCCACCGCCGCCTCGGCAAGCGACCCCGGCTGAGTCATTCTCCCGCGTCCTCCGGCCGCAGCGTCGGGGTAAAGCCCCGCCGCCGGCGCAGCCTTGCTTTCGGCAGCCTTAATTTCCTTTCCGCCCTGGGTCTCCTGCAGCGGCTTATTCTTGGCGGCCGTCTCTTCGGCCATGAGCTTGCTCAGGCGGCTTTTAGCCCCGCGCCGGTAAAACCCCCAGTCGCCCTGGTCGTCGGGGCTTTCGTTTTTCTTACCGTCTGCGTTCGCCGCCTTGCCTGCCCCCATCAGCTCGTTAAGCTTCTTCTGCATATCCCCCACGGTCAGCTTGCGCATCTGGCCCTTGCCGTCGTCCACCTCGCCGGGATTCAGCTCGGCCCATTCGCGGAACTTCGGCAGCACCTCGGTCATGAGGCGCCGCTGCTCGGTCGGGTCCTCGGTCGCGTCAAGCATCGCCCCGAAGATCCCCTTGGCCTTCTTCTCGTGGGCCGGGTCCTCGTCGGTGTCCGGCCAATAGAGGTTCTTCCAGTGCTCGGTCTCCTTCTTGGTGCGCGCCTTGTAACCGGTCCAGGTGGTGCCGGGCAGCGGAATGACCTTGATCTTGTCCCCGTCGTTCCTGTCCATCACCGTAACCCCCAGGCGGTCGTCCGACATGGGTACGGGCCCGGTGCCGATCGGCTTGTACCGGTCCTCGATCTTGATCCCGGAAGCCTCTTTCAACTGCCATTCATCCATGTCCGGGAATTTCTGCTTTAGGTGCAGATACTTGTCGTATTCGGTCGTGGCTATTCCGAGCGCCTTCTTGACGCCCATTTCGGCACTCTCGTATTTGCGGGCCGTTGCGATCTTCTGCTCATCCTCGTTAATTTTTTTCGCCGTCTCGCCCATGATGGCCGCGACGACTTCCGGGTGCTGCGCACCGAAAAATCGATCCACGGCGTCCTGGGCGGTCCCCTTGAACAGCGGGGCCACCTGGCCGTCGGGGCCCTCGTTTCCTACCGTCCACTCCTCGTCGCCGGCGGCGTTTTTTTCGCCGGTCGGAGTTACGGCCAGCTTGTTCACACCTAAAAATTTCCTGGTCTTGTCGCTGCGGTTGATTACGTCGGCCAGATGCCCGAGGTCCTTGTGGTAGCGGCTGTCGGTCTTTATGACCGCTGGCAGTACTTGCGCAAACGTCTTCTTCGCCTCGTCCAGCATGTCCTTTTTCTCGGCCTGTTCCATCGCCACCCGGTGGCTCTCGGCCCCCTGCTCGGCCGCTTGCTTTTGCAGCGCAAGGGTCTGCGTCTGAAGGATCGGCTTGCCGAACCCGAGCTTATAGGACAGCATGTCCACGATGGCGTGCCCGACGCCGTAACCGTCGTCTTTAGCGGCGGGCTTTTCCGCCGCGGTCTGCCCCGCGGGCTGCGCCTGTGCGGCGGGTGCCGGCACCGGTTGGGCCTGCGGAAATTCTCCGGTTCCGCCCTCGTTTATGTCGGGATACAGTCCCATGCGTCCCCTCCCTTTTTACTGCTTGGTATTTCGCCCTTTGCGCCGGGCGCGTTGCTTCTCCGGCGTGTCGTTCAGCCACTCGGATAGCGCGGTAACCTTCTGCCCGAATTCGCCCTGCTCGCCCGCCCCGCCCGAATCGGCGGCGGCAGCCACGATCCCGGACGCCCCGCCGAGCTTCCTGGCCATCTTCTGCCGGGCGTATTCCTTCACGGCGTTTTTCAGGTAATCCTGGATGGCGGGGGATGTCTTTTCCGCCGTTGCGGCGGCCTTGTCGCCATAGGTCTCTCCGCCCATGACGTCTATCGCCTGAGGGGCCGGCGCTTGAGGCAGACTACCGCCGCCATCGATGGCCCCGAGCTCGCCGGCGGACCCTGCTTTTTCCGACCCATAGGCCTCCATCCCGCCATCGAGGGCGCCTACCATCCCTTCACCGCCCCCACCGCCTTCGGCTCCGGAGGCGATGGAACCAATCACGCCTCCCAACTTCGATGATGGCGCCGCCGGCGGCGGCGCCTGAGAAACCTGGGACACATCCGTCCCTTCAGGCGACTGTGCGGGGGCTTCGATTTGCTCCTGTTGCGCCTGGAGCGTCTTTTGCTGAGACGCCTTTTGGCCCTTTACAGCGTTGACGATCGCTCCGATTATTTGCCACATGGTTGTTATACCTCTCTAAGAAAACCCGAGGGCGAGGCCGCTGCTGGAGCCCGTGGACAGGCCTTTCATGCCGGCTTCGTTCGCGGCGATCGCATTGCCGTAAAGGCCGGTCGCCGTGTCGGCCGCGGATTTAAGCTGATAATTCCCGAGCTGCTCCTCGCCCTGGGCGTAGGGCGTCGTGTCGGTAGCGATATTGATCCCCGAACGCGCCGCCATGCCGGTCTTGAGCTTGTTCAATGTTTCGTCGCGGGCGCCGACGCGGGCGGTCGCGCGGCTCCCCGAAACGGCCTTGGCCCGGTCGAGCGCTATGGCTTTAAGCAGGTTCTGGTATTTTGCGCCCGTAAGCTTTACCCCGGACCGGGACACGTTCCGCCGCACCGATTCGGGCACGTTGGCGTACTCGGAAACCACACCCGCCTCGGCCTCGGATTCGCGCGCGGCGACATCGACCGGCTTCATGACCTCATCGTAGAAGGCCGCCATTACCGGCTCGGACGTTTGCAGTTCCTTCAGGGACTGCGCCCGCTGCTCGTCCTTCAGCGCCCGGCCCTCGGTGATGTCGCGCGTGCCTTCCTCCATGCGCGTGCGCATCAATTCCTCGTTGGGCTTGATCAGCGCCTGGTTGCTCTCGACCAGCGCCTGCTCGTAGGGCATGTACAATTCCTTGGCAAGCGCCCACTGCTCCTCGCCCAGCGCCTGCGAGCGCTCGGCCACCCCGGCCATGCGCCGGGCGGCCTCGGGGTCGGTCACCTCGTTTTTAGTTTCCGACTTATTGCTGCTGAAGCTCATGCCGCCTCCTTCCTTCCCGCGACCGCGCGTACGCGGCTTTCCGCCGCGATTTCCCGGGTGATGTAGCTCAGCACCGCGCCCACGCGCCGGCCTTCATGTTCGTCCCAGAACATCTCCGGTATCGTCGCGGCGATCCGCCCTCCGAGGGCCTCGGCAAAGCGCACACCGAGCCGGTTGTTTACGGGCGTAAGCCCCATTATCACCGGGTAGAGCGCCTGCCCGGCGCCGTCCTCCATGCCGAGCAGAAAATCGAACACGAACCGCCCGATCTCCCGCGCCTGCGCCCCCCAGTAATCCCGGAAATAGCAGTGATGCACCAGAGCGCTCCCGCCCATGTAATTGGTCAAAAAAACCAGCGCGGCGAATTGCTGCCTGTCTTTATCGGTATCGTACACGGCGAACAGGTGCACTCCGGCGGAGGTCGCCAGCGCCACGAAATCGTCCGCCGTTCCGACACTGCCGTCATGGAAGATCCACCGGTCGAGCCGCTCCATCTTCATCTGAAAGAACAGCCCCCGCAGCAAACTCGGCCGCAAACTCGCCACCCCGTCCACCACGGCGTAGGGTATGATCCGCCAGCGCTCGCCTTCGCTCATCATATCCACCATGCGCAAACGGTGACGGAAATGGAAACAAACGCGACATTGGAAGCCAGGTATTGAATCCTGCGGGAGGCATCCACACTCACGGTGCCGTATCCGTCGGTCGTGACATTGACGACCTGGCTCCGCACGACCAGCGAATTGAACTGGTTGGAATTTCCTTTCTTGAACAGAGCCAGATAGCTCTGCACGGCATCGTCGTTTACGGTTACCCTCAGCTCTACGGCCTTGGTCCCTATCGGCACGATGCCGCTCAGATCGAGATCGTGAACGGCCCCGTCCGTTGTAAGGGAGGTGAAGTCCGCCGCCGGCGGATCTCCACGGTCGACCCGCCTTACGGCTTCCGCCAGCGTCGGCGCCCGCCGCGCTTCCGGCGCGCGGCCGTGGGTCCCCTGCAGCACTTCGACCGCCTCCTTCAGCCGCGAAAGGAACCCGTAAACCCCTTCCGTAAAACCGCCCGGAACATCCGGTATCGTGACCGCCCCGTCCCTCACCTGTAAAGCTCCTCCATCCCGCTCGCCAGCTCGATCGTCTTGGCCGGCGCATAGCCCTCCACCTGCACCTCGTGCCGGCGCGCGCGAAAACCTCCCGGCAGCTTGAAGCCCCGCGCGTTTGTAATCGTCTTGCGCTTTTTCTGCACGCCGTCCGCGAAATAGGTGAACGTCACACTCACCCCGGTGGAGATGTTCGCCGCACTCATCAGCGCGTCCCCGGCAAGCCCGCGCACGGCGAAACCGGCCGAGGCGAAACCACCGCCGACATCCCCCGTCGCAAACAGGGACGCATTGTATGCGGCGGCCTCCTCGCTTTCCGCGATGGCAGCCGCCACCGCCAGCGTGAAATCGCCGTCGACGATCACCCGGGCGGCCCCCAGGTTCACCTCGGCATCCGTTATGAATAGCCGGCTCTTCCACGTCCCGTACAGGTAGTTGGTCCCGTCGGGCACCCATTTTCGGACCGCGAGCGGCACCGGGTCCGGCGGGTTTTCCGGGTCGATGTCGTCGTTGGACGCGAGATACAGAATGCCGTCGTCGTCCGCCACGTGCAGGGCGAAAGCCGCGAAATCGAACTCGAAGAACCCGCGCGCGGGATCCACCATGATCCCGGCCTCCCCCCCATAGAACCCGATGTACTTGTCGTTGTGAAACCGCCCGATCAGGTTGGCCGGGGTGTAAGCCTGCCAGTCCTCCTCGCTCACCACGGCGGCAAGGACATTCGTAAGTCCGTCGGCGTTCGCCTGGATCAGTCCCGCGCGTGCCGCGTATAAAGTGCCGGTGGGGGACGCGCTGATGCTGCGCTTGGAAACGCAGGGGAAGTATCCCGCCAGATCGTGCGGGATCATCTGGTCCGGCTGGGTGCCCGACACGATGGCGGTCTTGCCGGTCGTCATCGCGGCCAGGCTCGCCCCCTGCACGTCGAGCCCCACGATGGGCGCATTCAACGTCAGCCGGAAATCGTCCGAGTAGGTGCCCTGGGGCCAGGCGTTCGCATATCCCGGCTCGCTCATGTAGATCGTGCGCCCCAGGAAGCCGGCAAGCACCCCGTTGGGCAGTGCCACTATCCCCTGCAACCCGGCCGGCGGCGGCTCCCAGTCCATGGACACCAGGACATCGGGTTGAAGATCGGCGTCGGCAATGCCGTCGTACCAGTCGTCCCATTCGGCCGCCGATCCGATCGGTGTAACCCCCGTGGTGTTGTTCTGAACGCACTTGAAAAGGCTCCCGTTGTAGACCACGAGGTCCCCGCTCATGTAGGTCGCGGTCGCCGAATAAATCTTGATATCGGTTGCAAAAACAAGCTGGAACTCGGAGATATCGACGGTCGCGCTGTTCGTGCGGTACAGGCGGATGAACTCGATCGCCCTTCCCGATGGCGGCGCCGAAAAACCGGTAAGCGTCACGTTGCCGGAGGCGTAGTTGGCAACCGTCTCGAGCGGAGAAGGCGGGCCTTCCTCGCCGTAGCGGTTGACAAACGTGTAGACGTAAACCCGGTATCCGGTGCCGGGGGTGTATCCGCTGGCCGTCAATCCCGCCGCAGGGGCCGTGACCCCCAGCTTTATGAAGTCTGTCGCCGGGTCGAAGGGATCTGAAATGTTGTCGTTTGCGAAAAACCGCGGCTCGGTCAACCCCGTGAAGATCACGCGCTCGAATTCGTCGTCGGGGGCCGGGTGCCGCACGGCGTCGACGTCGGCTGTAAACGCAGCCCAGTATTCCTCGCTGTTGGCCGGCCACTTGAAGAAGCCTGCAACCGTTTCTCCGGTCAGCGGGGCCACCTTGGGCGGCTTGAACATCGGGGCGGTCGTCCCGGGATCCGGGTCGATGTTGCGCGCTATCTGCGCCTCGGTGTCCTTCAGCAGGTGAGCCGCGGCAATGGGCCGCATGCCGCCCATGGGTGATATGGCGATCTTCACAGCACCGCCTTCCACGCATCGCCGATGTTAATTTTCAGGTCGGCAAGGGTTTTCCAGGAATCTCCGATATTCACCTTGATATCGGCGACGTCCTTCCAGGAATCGCCGATATTCACCTTGATCGGGTACTCATAGGTGACGGTGAGCTGCGGGTGATTGCTCGCGCTGTCCCGGCTGTGTATGTAGTAAAAAACGCTTACGTATCCGGTCAGCGTGGGATCGGTGCCGTCCATGTCGCCGCGGTACATCGCCATCAGCGAGGTCGCCGTGGCGGGGGTGACGGCAGCGGTCGAAAGGGAAATGCTTTTCCCGCCCGTGAAGGCATTCCCCCAATAGCCACCGACGCCGTTCCAGGCGCAGGCGCCGAGGACGGATGCCGTGAAGTTATCGAAGTCGGCCCCGGCGGAAACGCTTAAACTCGCGGGCGCCCACGGCACAAAGACGAAATCGTTTTTGTTGTAGGTGCTCCAAGGGGCGTATCCGCTCGCGGCCCCGAATTCGTACCCGTACAGACTGACGGCGGACACCTTCGCGGCGCGGCCGATGGAGGACGTGTCGAAATTAAGCCCGCTCCGCCTTAAACGCACCACGTTCCCGGGGGTGGAATAAGCCACGACGATTCCGCCGGTGTAAAGGTAGGTTTCGCCGACTCCGGCGTACCACCACGAGGCGGTTGTGCGGTGAGCGGAAAAGGGGTCCCCTTCCGGCTCTGCGCGCGAAGTGCTGAACGTGACATCGTAGCAATAGTTTTCACCAGCGGCTGAATTTTTGGCAAGGGACGCGAACCCGAAGCCGGGGACCATCCGCTGGCGGTCCAGCGCCGCCCAGTCGGCAAAGTGCAGCGTCCACCAGAAGGACGCCCCGTACTTCCGCAGCCGGTTTGCGTACAGGTTGTTTCCGGACGCCCGGCACTCGCAGAGGAGCTTGCCTTCCCTTACGTTTATCCCGGTGACGAATGAAAAGCCCGCCGGCGAGATCCCGATGACGGGCACCGCGGGAATCCCGAACACGGCCCTTCCCAGCCCGGTATTGGCGAACCGCACCAGTTTCACCTGATGGCGGTCGAACCACTCTTTGCCGAAAACCTGCATGAGATAGCGCCTTACGGTACGTATTGAATCCAGAGTGTCCCGATGGGAACCGTGTCTGCCGACGGTGGGGTTGGATCGTTATCCAATATTACATTCGCCACTTCGGGCTCGAGCCCTCCGGTGTGATTCCTGGCTTTAATCTTCCGGTCGGCAGCCTCGTTATCCAGTGCTGCGGACCCCCCGGTGATCGCAACGGCGGAGGCTGCCTGGGTGGACATGCTGCCCAGGCCGTGCACGGCGGTCCCTGTCGCGGCAACGTGGGCGGCGGCCCCGTCGGTGACCGCCTGCATGCTCGCCGCCGTCAGCCGGTTCTCGACCACGTGGGGATCGGTGTAGGTGACCGCGAGCGCCGTGGTCCCCTCCTGGGCGCGGCCGGAGACGTTTCCGCCGGGTTGATCGGCCATGCTCGAACCCACAACCAGCGTATCCGACCCGGTCGCGCGCTGGACGATCTTTATGATCTCGCGGCTGCCGTTCTCGTCCACCAGCACCACCAGAAAATACTTGTCCTCGCCCTGCGATATCGCCGGGAACCCCAGGTTGCCGTGCCCGCTCTTGAGTGGAAGGGTCGTGGAGGACGCGGTAATCGAGCTTGCAAGCTCCGCCGGGTACTGGTTTGCAAACTTTATCTCGCTCATTTTCCTCTATCCCTTTTCCTTGTGGGAGCGGCATCATGCCGCGATCAGCTTATCTCGTGCTGTTCCGTCGAACGGTCCACCGCCTCCGCCTCGACCTGCTCCTTCTTCCCCACCAACCCCGCGAAAAGCTGGTACCAGGCCGTTGCCCGCTCGCGCGCCCCGGGCGAGAAATCGGCGTCCTTGGCGTAGGCCCAGAACACGTCGTAATAAACCAGCGCGTTCTCGTACTCATCCCCCAGTTCGATCGCAACGTCATAGGAGCCGGCCGGCTTCACCAGGTCTGGCGCCAGCGCTCCGCGCTGCATCCACACATAGCCTTGGTTGGTCGCAGGCTGCGGCGGGATCACCGCGAAAAGCTTCGGCGTGCGGTCGTCGTAGGCGTAGTGCTTGACGGCGGCGGTGGGGTCGAGTGCCGCGAAGAACGGATTCCAGGCCTGCATCTTTTCCAGATCGACCTTGGTGACAAGCCTTCCCGCCGTAATCCCGTCGGTCCCCATGTTGTGGGAGATCCGCAGGAGCGCAAGCTCGTTTGCCGCAAGCGTTTGCCATGTCCCCGCCGCAAGCTTCACCGCCCCGGAGAGCACGTAGGTGTCCGGCTTCAAAAAGCAGATCTCGCGCTGTCCCCGGTTCACCCCGTCGAAGAGCCACGCATCCGTCCACCGCCGCTCCGAGGCCTCCTCGTTTTCCTCCTGCAAAAGCCCGGTAGCCGCCGCCATGATCGCCGATGCCAGTACGGTTCCCATGCCTACATCCCCCTCAGAATATTCAAAGCCATCTCCCGCTTGGTCTTGACGACCTCCTGCGTGTAATTGGCGTAATGCTGCCGGCGGGGCTCGCCCTTCTTCTTGGCCACCAGGTACATATAGGCCGCGTAGGCCGCGATCGCGCGGCAGGTGTCCTCCGCGAAGGGCCAGCTCGCGTAATCGGAAAATACCGGCGGGGGCGCCGAGATATATGGGATCACCAGCGTTTCGGCGGCGGCGTTCGATTTTCGCGCAAGCAGCACCTGCTGGGTGGCCCCCGGCACGATCACGTAGGAGTCTCCGCTCCCGAAAGATGCCGAGCGCCCGTCGAAAAGCGCGCAGGCAAGGGCGATATCCGATGTCACCGCCAGCACGATCCCGTCCGCCTCGGTGGTCAGGTCGTGCACCCGGTCGCGCACCTCGACCGCGCTGGCGAATTCGGCGGCCGTATCGTTAAGTATTGCTTCCCCCGCCGCAACCACACCGGCGGAAGTCGTCGCCCCGCTGATCCGGCCCTCGGCCGTGCCCCGCGCCACCACCGCGAACGCCCTGGGCGGGCTTTCCTCGGTCTCGCTGTCCGGGTCGTTGTTGATCAGCGCTTCGTTCACGGCGCATGGCCAGGTGACCCCGCCGTCGATGTCCGTGTATTTGCCCATCGGGCGGCTTTCGCGCGTACGGTCCCCGCCGGCAAAGATCGCCAGATAGTCCGGCGGCAGGTCGTACCGGTTCTCGCCGTCCACGGTCGTGATCGTCGCCTTGTGGGTGATCAGCCTTGTTTGCCGCGCGAAATCGCAGGCCGCAACGTCGAGCGCATGGTAGATCGTCCGCGGCTGCAGCTCGAGCAGATCCGTCTCGGCCTTGTCGATCGCATCCAGAAACTCGCGGGTCAGTTGCTTGCCGTCCATGGGGTTATCTCTTCATTTGCGCTTAATCAGCGATTTCAGCATAAAAAACGTAGTACTTACACGATCCGCCCGACAGGGCGACGTATATGCCGTTGTCCATGCCCATCAGGGTCGGATATATGATTCCGCCGTGATAGTCCGGCCCTGGAATTTTTACTTCATCCCAAATTACACCAGCCGCCGAGGTGTTGTCATAGATAGACAAGGTCACCAGGTTCACCCCGTCCGTCGACCCGTGGATCCCGGTGATCAGGCAAGGACCTGAGAAAATCAGCGCCGACGCCGCCTTTTCTTTCGAACAGGCCCCTATGATGTGTATGGGGTTCCTGCTCGAAAATTCCTTCGGTCCGTAGCAAACTCGCTGCGCCGTCTTGTTGCTCATTCGCGTCTATCCTTGGCGAGGATTCGGAAACTATGCCTCGGCGTTGAACGTGCACTCGTAGGTGAACTGGATGGAATCTCCGTTCACGACATTGATGGCGGCAAACACGCTGCGGTCCATCAATGTGCCGGCACTCGACGCGGAAAATAAACCATGCTCGGTGATCGCACGGGTGCCCGTATAGGCGATCGTGGCGACCGTCTTGTAGATATTGGCCGTCGCCCCTTCTATTTGCGTACCGGCCTGGCGGGATTCGACCTCGGTCCCCAGGGCGGTATCGGTGTTAGCCTCGGCCACCGCACCGGTGCCGGAGGCGTGGTATTTGAAATTGCTCAGGGGCGAGGTCGTGCTGTTTTGCAGCGAATCGACGATATAATCCCGGAAGGCGGTCGTGACCTTTTTTACGGACATGACGCCGAGGTCCACTATCGTTCCGTCACCACGGACCAGCCGGGCGGACAAGATCCCCCATATCTCCGCCATGCAGCCCTTGATGGATCCATCGATAGCAGAAACGATCTCCGCCGAAGTCCTGCCGCGCGGGAGTTTGCCCTTACGTATTTTGCGGGACAGGCGCCAGGATTTGAACTTTGCGAAAAAGCCGTCTACGATCTTGCCGGTTGCGTCACGTTTCTGCTTTGCCATTTTAGCCTCCAATCAGTTTTTTAAACCGCGCGCCGAGGATGCCTGCAACTTTTCTGTAGGTTATCAGGGGGTTCAGAAGAGTCGCTATGAGCCCGGATGCCGCCGGCATATCTCCTACGGCGGATTGGTGCGTGCTGAAGGCCGGCTGCGCTTCTCCGGTAGGACCGGGCAGCGCGCCGAAGCGCGAAACAGCCATCCCCTTGGAAACCGCGCCTGCAATCGCACCGAACACTCCTGCCAAACTTTTTAAAATTGATTTTGCAACGGACCCGCTGCCGGACGGCATGGCACCGAACAGTGCCTTGCGGGTCGCCTTTGAGACCGCCCCGGCCGGACTCGGTGCATTGCCCTCGTTCAGCTTGAGCAGCACGGCAGAGGCGGACGCGTTTCCGATAGGCCCGGGCAGCGCGCCGAAGCGCGAAACAGCCATCCCCTTGGAAACCGCGCCTGCGATCGCACCGAACACTCCTGCCAAACTTTTTAAGATTGATTTTGCAACAGACCCGCTGCCGGACGGCATGGCACCGAACAGTGCTTTGAGGGTTGCTTTGGAGATCGCCCCGGCGGGACTCGGTGCATTGCCTTCGTTCAGCTTTTGCAACACGGCGGAGGCGGCCAGGGACCCGGATTGTCCGGGAAGGGACCCGGAGGTTCCCTTGCTGGTTTGCTTGACAGGGCCGCCGGCAAAGGGCGCCGGTAAGGCCCCGGTGAGAATTCTTGCAACAAAGCGCGAGATTGATCCTGATGGCGCCGGGAAAGCGCCGGAAACGGAGCGCGAAAACAGGACGAGAGCCGATACGGCGCCTGACTGCGCCGGCATGGCCCCCGATACGCCCTGGGTGTATTCCGTCCCGGCGGCCTTGGACGGCAGAGGCCACCGGCGCAAGATGCCGCGCAGCGCGTAGTCGAAGGGTCTGCGGAAAACGTAGGGCATGGCTTATCCGCCGATTTCCTCGAAGGTGATCGTGCCGCTCATGGTGATCGCATCCGCCGGGGCGGCCGGCAGTTCGACGCAGGCGCGTCGGCTGGGAGACAGCACAGGCCGCGTCTCAGGGGTCCAGATCTTGTCGAACGGCCCGCGGATGTTCCAATCCCAGGAATGGTGAGTAACGATTGTACCTGCGCTGGCCTGGGTCGTGTTGTTCGCCTCGACCGTGCCGCCAAATGCGGAATCTCCCAATTCGTTCGGAACCGCCGCCGGAGCCGACCCGCTGGAGCCGCTGGTGGTATGGCCCGAGGTGAGCTGGATGTTAAGGATCTCTTCGGCCGCGTCCCCAACATCTGATTTCTGCGAGAGGTGCAAGTCGTGAATTTTAACGATCGAATCGGCTGGGGCCACGAGCTCAAAGAGATCCTGAATGGCCGAGACCGCGACATCGGTGAACTGCGCCGTGTAAATTCTGCCCATGAAATCCTCCTATCTGACCAGCATATGGTGCATCGGCCTACGCGCTAATAGGTCGATGGTGATGGAAGTCGTCACCCCGCCAGCGGTGTAGACGATCGTCAACGTTGAATAATAGCTTGGGTTCCCATAGTTGTAATCGACGCCCGTCACGTTGTGGAATTCCCCATTGGTGGATTTTCCCCTTACCCAGATCTGGATATGAGCACCACTTGCCAACCCACCGTAGTCGTCAACGAGTTCCTGGATGATCGGCGCTATATCGACCTCGTTGTAACTTCCTCCAATTAACCATGTCAGCCCCCCAGAAGCAGGCCAGCGGATAACAGTTGCAGTTAGAGTCGGCGGAGCAGTACCGCTCGCCTGCGGCGCGTCGGGACTTTGCTCCCCCATAACTTCAAGACAATCTGATCCGGAATCCCAAGAGGGGCCGCTTGCTCCATAAATACGAAGTATTGTACCGGAGTTTATTGTGGCACCGGACGGAATTGCCGCGGGCAAGGTTGACCTAAAGAATCCATATGTAGGATAGCCCGCCCCCCAATCACCCATCCATATTTCGTTTCCTTCTCCGCTGTAGAGCGTTCCTCCGCCATCGACGGTATAAAGTTCCCCGTCGTCATTATTAGTAGAAATAGCTATGGGGCCGATGGTAGTCATGGTCTGTGCCCCCTGATGTCGGCTCGCCCGTAGTGCTGTGGCACCAATGTGGGGTGCGGGCTCGCCGGACTGCCAATTGACTTCGTTGGAGTATCCGCTTTCGTTTTGCGCCAAGTCATAGGCTGTTGCTGCAAAATAAAAGCGGATGCCGTCTTGCAGCCCATGAACAGTGCAGGACGTAGTGTTCCCGACATCGAGCGTTGTCGTATAAATTCCTGAAACTGTGCCATAGCTGATTCGATAGCCTGCGAGGTCAGGCTCGCTGTTTGGGTCCCATGCAAGCTGAACTTCTGCTGCCCAAACCTGCGAGACAAAGCAAAGCAGAAACACAAACCAGCGCATTTCATCTCTCCGCCTTAATCGCCCGGATTGCTGCTGCACCGCATCATTGCTGGTGCTTGACACTATTGGTCAGGATAGCCCCCACAACCGACTGAACAGCAACTTTAGGGGAAACAACCGTTAGTCCTCCAATGTAAACTGTGGTCACATAAACACGGTCGTAAGCGTAACAGGCAGCTGGCACGATCCAGCTGTGTACCTGGGCAGTCGGCCCAACGGTACCGACAAGCGTATCCCCGCCGTCAACTCCATCTGTGTCGTGATACACCTTCTGTTCGGTGATGGCCGAGGTTGCCGGGTCAGGTGTCCAAGCCACTCCCACGTGGCATTCCTGCGAAAAAGCCGGTACTACGCTGATCAGGACTGCCAGGATTGCCAGGATGACGATTGCTTTTTTCATGGTTTAACTCCCTCCAGAGATTACTCGTAATATAGATAAAATACCGTGCCTCCCCGCCTACCAAATGAACAATTCGATGATCCCCTTCTTGCTGTTGCCGGCGTTCGCGATCGATGGCGTGACGATTTCGTTGTTTAGGTATTTCGTGCGGGCGTCCTTGTTGGGGACCGACCTGCGCTGCGCGGCGCTGGTGATCGCGCTCGGAACGTCCGCGCCGACGTTGGTGGTCCCGTCGGACAGGATATTCTCGCCGTTGGCGTTGAGCATCTGCACATCATAGAGGTCGGTCGGGACGGCAGCAGGGTTGGATTTGAAATTTATACCCAGGAGCTCGCCGGTGATCGCTATCCCGCCCACCTCGGTCACGGCCCCGGTGGTCGCGGATGAAGTCCAGTTAAACGTGCAGACCGTGTTGACGTAAGAGTTGTTCTTGATTACCGGTACACAGGTGGTGTCGCAGCTTCCGGCTTCGGCGGCGTGGGACCGCCCGCCGCAAAGCAGCCCGGCCAGGAGGACCGCCACGGCCGCGTAAGAGAGTTTGCGCATGATTAATCCCTCCGTGAAGTTGTAGGGGTCGAAAAGCGCCTATTTGCCGGCGACGTAGCTCTTGACCTTCTCCAGCACCTCGGACAGCCCGGCCGGTTCCTTTTTTTCGTCGTCTCCGGACTCGGCGCATTCCTCGACCTTGCAGCTTTCGAGGTACAGTCCGAGGTTCTTTCCGCCCCAGTCGTACTCGCGGGTCGTGTCCTCGACGTTCTTGACCTCGCCTTCGACGATCACCCGCACGCGCTTCTTCAATGCGCAGCACTCGAAGCCGCTCGGCTGCACCGTCGAGTCCTTGGGGAAATTAAGGTTCAGGGTCGGCGGGCGCGGTTTTTCCTTTTCGACTGATACCGGGGCACCGATGGTTACGTCCGTCATGGTTCGGTTTCTCCTTGTGTGGGCTTGCGCGTGTCGCGGCCGCAGTGGGGGCAGATCGCGGGATCGACCTGCATCCGGTCGTCCTCGGTCCAGATCGCGTTGCAGTCCGGGTTCGGACAAACCCGCATTTCCCCGTAAGCCATGGCGCGTTCGGCCTTTTTTGGAGTAGCTTACTTCTGCTTATTCTTGCCGCCGGCCTTCGCGGTACCGGCCGCCGTCTCGACTTCGATCACCGGCTCTTTGCCTTCCGGCATGGGCGCGGTGACCTGTTCCCCGTCCGGCGGCTGTCCCTGAATGACCGGCTCCTTTACACCCTCGGTTAATCCCGCCATCGCGGGCGGGCCCGCGTTGATTCCGGCCGGGCGATCTTCATCGTCCAGGGCATCCTGCTGGATGTAGCCGTAGTCGGCGAAGACTATCTGCCTTGCCTGGCCCCACCAGTCCGGCCGCTTGTTGAACAGGGAGGGCCAATCGAACGGGCCTTCCACCGCGCTCCGATCCGCGACCGGCGCGCGGTAGTAGAGCACCTGGTCGAACTTGGATTCTCCGCCGGCGGGCGACTCCGCAAAGTCTCCCATCAGGCGCGCCTCGTGATTGGCCTTGGCCTCGTAGTAGCGGCGGGAAAGCTCCTTGCCCGCGCGGTTCCACCATGCCATGGCGGACTTGCGCTGAATCGGGGTCCCGATAATGCCGAACTCGCTCTCCTCGCGCACCGGCTCCCCGTTCTTGTACCCGTAGGAGCCGTTCCCGAACAAAAAGAGCGCATGCCCCGAGGCGTCCTGCCAGGACCTGATCACCATCACCTGCTTTTGGCTCTTGGTGCCGTCCGCCGACGTCACCTCGATCGTCAATTTTTGCGGCATAAAAACCTCTCAATGTTTTGTTGTTTTTGTGGGAGCGGCTTCCAGCCGCGATTACTTATGGGAGGCTATTCCCCCACCAGCATCATCAGGAAGCTCGTCGCGGCCGGCGCGAATGCCGCCGGCAACTGCTTGAGCGCCCCGAAGATGTAATCGGTGTCGATGGCGGTGCCCATCAGGCGCACGGCGAGTTCTGCCCCGGCATAGTTTAGCGCCAGGGCCCCGCTCGTCGCATCGGCGGCCGTCGTGTGGCCCGTGGTGACGCCCTGGCCGAAAATCATGATCTTGTGGTTGGTCACGTCGTATTTGTAGACGTAACCGTCCAAGGGCGGCATGACCACCCCGAACTCGATCGCCTTCACGAACCCGAACACCCCAATCGCCGGCAGCGGGACCCCGCCCGTGGGGTAGGTCAGTGCCGCGTTTCCGAAGGCGACGGTTGCGATCTGGCAGCGCTTGTTCGTCCCTGCCCATATGTCCCGGTTGCGCGTCGAGACGCTCACCGTAACGTCTGTTGAAGCTAAAGCCGTCATGGCCTAATCTCCTTTCAGCTTGTGTTGTTCCCGGGGCAGCACCGTGCCGCCCCGGGTTTTTCACGTTAAACAGACAGCATCTGGTGACGCGGTATCTTACGCCGTCACCACGAGGTCGGTCTGGTTGGCCTTGGTCTCCTCGGCAGGCTTCACCAGCAACACCGGCTCGAAATGCCCGGCGGGCCCGGTAACCGGCTGGGTCGTGATCTGCACCACGATCTCGTCTCCGGCGTTCAGCTTGGTCCCCTTGGCCACCTCGTCGTAGAGCACCTTGCCCGCGGCGGTGGTTCCCATGGCGAAACTGGCGATATCGCCGTCGCCGCGGGACGTGTCGGATCCGGCGGTCGGCCGGCGGTCGAACTTGACCACTCCGGGGGTCGTGCCGGCGCAGGTCTCGGTGATGATCAGGGCTGCGAGAAACACCACGCAATTAAACGGCACCAGAATACGGGCGACGTCGGCCGCGGCCTGGTCGAGATCGATACCGGCGGCGTCGTCGTAGTCGACGATTTTAGAGACCGGCAGGGGGATTATGTAATGCTCAAGCATCTTGCTTCTCCTTCCCTTTTGGGCGGCGAGCGTCTCACCCGCCGCCTTGTTTTTAAGTTTTCAGCCTCTATCCTGCGGCTGCGGTCCTGACGGTTACGCGCTCGCCACGCGCACGATCTTGGCCTCGTAGTCGTCCGCGGAATCCCAGGTGGTCGCGTACGCAACAATCCCGTACCAGGCCACGGCTTTCTTCAGGCCGAAGTTGCCCTGGAAGTTCGGGTTGGCGCGCAGTTCGGGGGTTACCACCTCGGCGCGGGATACCGCTTCCTCGCCGAAGACCACCCCCTCGCCGAGGACCGAACCGGTCCCGACGCCATCCGTCAGCGCGGAACTGTTCACGCACTCGACCAGGCGAATCGACTCGCACCTGCCGGGCTCGCTCCGGAAGATGAAGTCCCCCTTCCTGAGATACATGTTCCAGCTCTCGAACCGCCGGTCCTGCTTGACGCCCCGGAGGCCCTTCGTGGAGAAGATCCCCACGTAGTTGCTGCCGTCGTAGAAGGGCGCATGGATCGTGTTCGCCATGTAATCCCTGATGATCCCCAGGTGGTCCGCGTTGATGTTGACGAGCGCCGTTGCGGTAGGAACCCCGTCGGTCTCCACACTTCCGCCCGTGAGCGAGGTGGGAATGAAGATCACCTTCGCCTGCTTGAAGGCGGTGGCCGCGGCCTTGTCCATGGCACGCTCCATTTGCCGGGTGAGCTTCTTCTGGGCGGCGTTCGCCGGGTCGAATTTGGAGAGATCCTGCATCATGGACGTGTACTCGACGCCGCGGCCCCAGGGGACCACGGTGATCTGGCGCTTGTCCATCTGCAGCTTGTCGATGGGGATCCGGGAATCGTCGTCGTCGAGCTGGGCCGACGTCGGGTCCGCGAGGTCCTTGTAGTGCATGAGGGTCACGGTCTCGCCCATGCCCTTGCCGAAGTCCTGAACCTTGTCCGTGAACGGCACAAAGATCATCTTCTGGGCGCTCTGCTCCATCAGCTTTGAGCTGATGTGGTGCGATTTGTAGACGCCGGAGTCGGCGTCGTAAGTCCAGGTGGTCGGGTTGCTCATTGCTCGTATCCTCCTTGCGAGATCCTGTTGCCGGCGCCGCGGTCACTTTTATGGCAGTGCCGGCACCGGTAGCTCACAGGCGGCGGGCCTCGTTCGCCTTGGCGATCGCGCTGTCCAGGCTGGCCTGTCCTTCGGCGGGTGCTGCGGCTCCTCCCGGCCCTCCCGGGCCGTGGCCGCCTCCGCCCAGGGGCAGCTCGGATCTCTGGCGCGCCGTGGCCGTGATAGCCGCTATGCGCTCGTTGTACTTATTGATGGCCCAATCGATCTGCTGATCGATTGTGAGCTTCTGGCCTTTATCGTCGACGGCGGGCGTGCTGCGCGAAATCCCCCACCACAGCTCGTCGGTGTCGGGCGCGATCCCGGCCGCCCGCGCCTTGCCGTCGATGTAGTTTATGACGGCGGTTTTTCGCTTTTCGGCCTCTGCCTGATCCGGCGCAGGTCCGGGGGCTGCCGGCTTGGCAGGTGCCGCGGGGGCTGCCGGTATTACGGGGGCGGCGGCGGGAGCCGCCGCGGGGGCTGCCGGCTCCACCACACCGATCGGCTTGCCGTCCTTCCCCACCGGGTTGCGGGTAAATTTCACCACGGCGACATCGACCTTGCCCCAGATCGCGGCCACCTTGGCGTTGTGCTCCGGGTCGTCCGGGTCGAGGGCGCTTATTTCCTTCAACGCCGCCTCCCGGCGCTCGGTCGCGAAGACCTCGAGGGCCGCATCCACCACTTCCTGGCGGGCGGCGGCACTCGTCGCCTCGCCCGCCTTGCGCTCGCGCGCCTCGGCGTCTGCAAGCTTCGCATTCGCCGCCTCGACCGCGGCCTTCGCGGCGGCCGCCTCGGCCGTAGCGGCCTCGGCGACCCTGCGAGCATCGGCTGCCGCCTGCTCGGCCCGGGTGGTCTTGCCCTGCAGCTCGCTATAGCCGCGCTCGGCCTCGTCGTGGCTTTTGAACCTCTTGGGAGGAGGTTCGGCCGGCGCTGCCGGCTTTCCCGTGGGTGCTGCCCCAGGAGCGGGTGTTTCCGTGGCTTCGCCCGGGTGGTCCCCTTCCGGGGGGGCCGGGGTGGCCTGTTCCGGTGACGGTGCGCCAGGGCTTCCGACGACATCGGCCGGACCGAGCTTGAAAATGTCCAGTCCTCCAACGGTCGTCTCGAGCGTGGTCTGGCTTTCGGGCTTGTCTGCCATGCTGCTTCTCCTGACTTTCTCCGGCGTGGTCTCCGTCAAAGCGGAGGGCCGGGGCTAATGGTTAGGGCCTGTAATTCGGCCGTCGTAGCGTGCGCCCAACGTAGCGCTTGGCGGCTTCCTGGGCCGTCAGCGCCGGCGCGTTTATGGCCCGCAGGATCTCGACGCAGACCTGCGCGCGCGGGTTCTTCTTCAAAAAGTCTCCAATCAGCCCTTCGAGCACTCGGGTTACAAGGGCCGCCACCTTGGCTGCCGCCTCTGTTTCCGACAAACCGGCCATGCGCATCTTGCCTACCAGCTCGTCGGCCTCGGCTTTTTGCCTGTTACCCAACTCCCGAGCCAGCTCGATCGGAGCTCCGGTCTGGATGTCTACCGCGGCCCCGCCCTCGATCGTCATTTTCCACCTGCCTTTTTAGCGGGGAGCGGTTTCTTCTTGGACGGCGGTCCTCCGGCCTCTGGATTCCCGGCGCCTTTCAGCACCCCCAGCCGGTCCAGCAGGTCCAGCATCTGCTGCGTCTGGCCCGTCTCGGCCTGCTCCTTCTGCCAGCTCGACATCTCGGCATCGGCGGCCTGCTGGGCCTGCTTGACCTTGATGGCCGTCTCCTCGTCCACGATGATCCCTTCGTCGGCAAGATTCGTCCTGCGCTCGATCGCCTTGATCGCCTTGTAGGGGTCGATGTATGCCGCGTAGCGCGGCCTCTCCGAAAGCGGGATGATGTACTGCACCAAATGCTTGAGCGTTTCGGCGTCCTTCATGAGCGCCGAAACCCCGGACACGTGGAACCGCCCCGAAAGCTTCGGCAGCCCGCTCACTCCCGCGGGGGCGCCCGGATCCGGCCTGACGCCCGTAACGGCCAGCGGTTCGGCGCCGAACATATTCTCGTAGTCCGCGTATCCGGCGAAGGTCTGCGTAACGTCCTGGGCGGCGGCGAGCGCCGCGACCGCACCTGCCTCGACGTTGTGACCGATCAGCTCGAAAACGGACATCCCTTGCCCAAGGTTCTGCTCGCTCTCGCGCCAGGTGATGTCCTTGCGGTATCCGGGCAGGCCCTGCACGGCGTCGGTCACGAACGCCCCCCGCTGAAAGAGCTGGTCGTGATACTGCTGGTTGGCGAGAATCGATCCTGTCATGTCGCGCCGGGATACCTCGCGCACCGCCTGCTGCCCCTGCAGGCTCTCTTTGACCAGGTAGTTTTTGCCGGGCCAGGCGTCCACGTCGCGCGCGTCCACCAGTTGGTCGACGCAGATCTCCTTGGTGGGGTTCACCAGCCAAAGCAGCGCGTCCTCGAACAGGCACTGCAGGCTGCACATGGTCTCCCACACGGAGATGATGCCCTTGAGCAGGCCCCGCCCGCCGAAGGCGAGCGGATTCTCGAATGGCGAAAACGCGATTCCCGGCCAGCGCAGCTTGCGGTAGGGGACGGCCTTGGGTATCTCGATCACCCGCCCGCCGCAAACCGTGTACTGACCGCGGGGCAGGATCACCTCGCCCTTTTTATCGAGGATGGTCCCGTAGACCTCGGAGACGTGATGCAGCGTGCGGAAAGTGCCGCGCTGGTATGTCTGCTTCTTGCGCGCCTCGATCGCCTCCTTGCTCATGAATGGATCGGCGGTTGAATTCGCGCCGTCCAGGTTGCGTACGCGCTCGATGTCGAAGTATTTCCGGTTCTGCGCGGCGGCCTTCAGCACGTGCCAGTCGAGCCATTCCTGGTGGATCCAGTAAAGCCCGCCCTGAGGGTCCCCCGCCGGCGCGTCCGGGTCGCGCAGGATCTTCCAGGGTTCCACCAGCGAATACTGCAGGCCCTGCCCCGGGATCCAGCGCGGTATGATCTCCATGGAAACCCCCACGGCGAGCGCCATCAGCACCGCCTGGGTGAAGCAATGCACGAATTTTCCATGCTGGTCGTTGTTCTGGATGTCGAGCACGGTCTTCCAGAACACCTTGGCCGTCTCGGCGGAATCGTCCTCGATCGAAAGAAAGTCCGGCGAGAAAGCCTTCTTGATCACCGCTGCCCCGAAGTTCACGGTTGAAAATGGTTTCGGCACGATCACGCGCGACTGCCAGGATTCCTTGTTGCCGTAGCCGAGCGGCTCTTCCTCGTTGTAGGTCCGCCAGCAATGGTCCTGCACGCGGCGGACCTCTTCGAGCGATGTAACCGACGTGCGGACGCAGTCGGCCGCGAAATCGACGAAGAGCTGCTCGTTTTCGACGGTAAGGGCCGCCGCCGCCTCGTTGCGCTCGGCGGTCTCCTGGGAGTCCATGGCGGGTTTCGCGTTCGCGGCGCGCTCGATCTCGCTCCGCCGCGCAATCACTTCGTCCATCGGATCCCGCTGTGCCTCAACCACCACCGGCATTTTTTCGCCTTTCGCTAAATCCCCGCGCCGGGGCTATTCGGAAATGTCCGGTCGAAATTCGGGCCGTACCCGCGATCCCGGTTCCCGGGCTTCCAGTCCGTCGCGTGGCTCCTGCAATTCGGCCCGCAGCGGTGGACATCCGGCTCGCCGTTGAACCCATCCGAATGCCGCGTGACGCCGCCGCAGTCCGTGCATTTGAACACCTCGGTCCCCGGGCGGCCCTTGCCGCAAAACTCCTTCATCTCCCAGTACCGGCCGAATCTGCCTTGATTCCGTCTCATCGTCCCATCCCGCCCCGGGCCATCCCGTCCATCGGTGGTTGCGCCACCCCTGGAAACGGCCGGGTAGAATAGCTCATCGCCCGCCGCAGCGGGTTGTAGTTGATCGCCCGCAGCTGCTTCACCGGCAGCAGCGCCCGGCTCGGCATCATCACCGCAACCCCGTAGGCGAGCGCGTTTCCGAGATCTCCGTGCTTTTCGCGCTGCACCGGCAAATTCCCGATCCGGCGGCCGTTGTTGTCGCACTTCCAATGCCACGCGCCGTTGAGCGCCCGGTGCAGGTCATAAGCCGTTGACGAAATCTGGATCAGGGGCGCCCCGTCCGAGGCACAAGTGCTGGTCAGCGCCTGGCGCAGCGGGTCGATGCGGTAGGTCCAACGGGTGGGCCCGGACTCGAAGCGCGTCTTCAAAATCCGCTCAACCCGCTTCGCGGCCGATTCCCCCGTCGTGCTCTGGTCCGGGGTCCGCATGGATGGGTCTCCGATGTCGCGCCAATCGGCTATCTTCCCCTTGAACTTGGGGCTCGCGAGAATCGGCACCGCCCGCTGTTCGAGCAGTTCCTTGATTCCGAGGCCATCCCCCCATAAAGCGGCGTGGATCCAGATTTTACCGGGTGGGATGTACTGTGCGATGATGCACACGGAATGGTGATAGCCGTCGTAGAACCGCAGCCCGAGCGCATTGGGAATTATCGGCAGTTCGCGGCCGGCGTAGTGGATCTTGGCGTTGTAGAAGGGAGTTACCCGCTCGCCCTTCTGAACGGGGGCGGGGATTCCATCGACGTAGCGGGCGTATTTTCCGGGATCGTTCCTGAAGGCCGCCTTGTTCGCCAGTCGCGCTTTTAAGTTAAGATATGTGTTCTCACCGTAGGCGATTCTGAACACTTCTTTGATGATCTGCAGCCCCGTCTCCGGGTCTTCCTCCCAAATGCGGGGGCCGTTGGCCACCTCTTCGGTCCAGTGGTCTTCGTCGGCGGGGTTTTGGGTGACCTGCACCCGCATGGTCGTTCCCGTCTGGCGCGCCGCGCGTGCGATCGACATATCAAACACACTGCGCGGCAGACCGGCGTTCGCCTTCTCGATGATCGGGGCCGGCTCTTCCAGCCAAATCAGCGCATACTGGGGGCCTTGCAGCTTGGATAGGCTTGCTTCATCGTCTATTCCGAACAGGTCGGCGGTGACGGTCGGCGTTGAGTGGATCACCATTTTTTTGTCGTCGTCGTGGAAATTGACCCAATAGCCGAGAATTTCCTTGATGCTGGGTACGGTGGATGTCTTAATGTTCTGGTGGGTGTCGCGCACGAGGGCTATCTGGATATCTTTGCCGCAGCGATGGGCATGGCGGATGGCCCCCGCCACGCCCGCATGTGTCTTGCCCTCGCCCATGGGCCCCATGAGCATGACGATGTCCGCATTCGAGTGTACGAACGCGCTCTGCGTGGCCGAAAGGTCGAATTTCAGGTCAACGGGCATTGGGCGGCGCCTCCGGTTTTGTCCCGGGAGGTTTATCGAACCTCACCACCATGCACTTGCGGCCTCTTTCGGCTGCCGGCTTCTGGGCGTCTTCCGGGTCATACTCGCCCGAGCGGTCAACGATCAGGATCCGGCCGCGGCCCTCGTCCTTGAGAAGCCCTGCCTTGGAGAGCTTGAGCTCGATGATCTTGATCACCGTGGCGGCGGCCCGTAGCCGCTTGTCCTGCAGACGATCGTCCTTGAGGATGTACCCGAGGCACTTATTGATGATCGCTTTGATCGCCGCCGCCCGTTTTTCGAGATTTGATTCACCGGCGGCTGCGGCGATCTGCGCCGACCACTCATCGAGCTCGAAGGCGATCGTCGCCTTGATACCCGCCAGACGGTCCGCGAGTTCCAGCGGTTCCTCGCGCGTCCACTTAAGCCCCAGTCCCTCAAGCTCCTCGAGGGCCTTCAAGTCGTCCGGGATCACCTTGTCGACGTGCTCGGTGATGATCTTCTCGGCGCGCGATGCTGCTACCCGTCCAGCTTTTTTGAGATACCGGTTGACCGCCGCGTCCGAAATACTGACACCATCGGCCCGCAGCTTGCGGCCGATCTCGCGGCCCACCGTGATCCCTTCATCGGTCATGATGCGGGTTACGCGTTCGGCCAGCCCGAGCTTTTCGACTTTTGAGATCTGGTTTCCCACGCGAAAATCATAACATCGGTTTTTGAAGCGAAGACGGGTCAAAAGAGGGGTGTACGCGGTTGCACTCGTTTTCCATGCAAAAGGGGGGTTAAGGAGGGTTTATTATGCATTTTATGCATTTAAAGTTCTTGACAAGGTTTTTTGGATATGCTTTTCAGCACCCGTTTTCTCAGGCAAGCGTCTACCCGCCGCCCGTTCATCCGGCCCAGGCAACCCGCCGCCCGCCATGTCAGTGTATCGGACACGAATGGGTTGAAAGTTGTAAAAATCCCACGGGTGAAGTTTAACCAGGGGGGAGGGAGTCCCAGTCCCCCGGTTTTTCCAATCGGCATCGGCATCCAGGTGGTCCCCGATCCTTCCCCATGCCGTCCTCATCGATCGAGGTGGCAGCCACCCGCCCAGGCCGCGGCCGACCTTTTTTGACCAGACAGCGGCCGAGCTCGCCACCTGGCCACCTGGCCCGACCAACCCCGAACCGCCCGATCTCCGGGTTTGCCATTCCTGGATCCGGCAGCTCGGAGGCATGGCCACCCGAGAAACCACAATCTTTGCCGCCGCCGATTGCCAACTTCCTGCATAAGTTAGCAAAGCAGCTTTTGAACTATCTACAATACTTTCGATGCGTTATCGTCAATTCCGGTCGATCCGACCCAAAAAACAAAAACCAGTTCGACAAGTATTAATGGATTAATGCTAAAAAGAAGCTATTCACCAAATCGATCAGCCGGCCACCAAGATCGGCATCGGCGGCAGCGATCCGGTCGAGTCACCTCGAAATCGTCGGCGCATTTCGCTTGACACGCCGGATCGGATGGTCTAATCGACCAGTCCAGCGCCTCAAATCCAGAACAGCCGCAGGCTTGCAAAACATCATCTCCGAAGACCCCCGCCCCCCG
>Ga0299915_10000103_pt1 | contig 63011 bp, 49 predicted proteins | sample RVTome_13_FD_200263 | JGI IMG/M metagenome (GOLD analysis project Ga0299915, IMG submission 200263) | Soil microbial communities from uranium-contaminated site in the Upper Colorado River Basin, Wyoming, United States - RVT92D227 (version 2) ...
CCAGTATCTTGGTCGAGCTGACCAGATCATACTGGTAGTTCTGCTCCAGTATGCTCACCTGATCGGAGGGATTCACCGGATTGAAATGAACCGAAGTGGGATCTATCTGCGACGCCACGTCGGTGAATTTGATGATGCTCTTCCCTTTTTGGAAATCCAGTTCCCGCACGTCCTTGACCAGCCCCAAATCCTGGTTGTAAATGGTGACCGCCACCTCCCCGTAAATCGGCACCACCGCTCCCCCTATCCAACTGCCTGTAATGAGGGTGAGTCCCAGAATTACGACCTTAAATATCAAAAAGCTTTTCATTTCACCACCCCCTGAAAAAGGGTTTATGTTACTTCCCTGTCTTGAATAATTATACCAACCGCTTACGGTTTTATTCCCAAACGTAGTTGCCTGATTCATCAGGCAGGATTTCAATTGTTTGTTTTACTTCCTTGACCTGAATAATTATACCATCCTAATAGTGTTTTATTCCAAAACGTAATTACCTGACTTATCAGACAGGATTCCAATTGTTTGTCCTCTCTCCGTTGCTTCCATGTATCATAGAGAAACTAACCATTAGGGGAAAGGATTATCTAATTGTAAATAAGGGGCGATCCGATGAGAAAGCCTCCATGCTTTTTGAGAATCCTCTTGTCTGATTGACCTATCGAGATTATCCCCCATACCCGGGATTGAATTAACATCCACATTCATGACTGGGGATTAGGACTCATCCTGAAGAGATTCATCCTAAAAGGACATCCCGAACCAACCTGATCACCAGCCCAAAATCTCCTCCGAGTGCTGGATTAATTTTTCAATCATCCGGTTATATTCGTCCCGCTTGGTCTTTTCCTTTTGAATTATCTCCTTGGGCGCCCGCCTGAGGAAATCCTCGTTGGAAAGTTTTTTATTTATCTTCTCCAGAAGCTGGTTGATCCTTTGAATCTCCTTATCCAGCCTCTTGCGCTCCTGCTCCAAATCTATCAAACCTTCGAGGGGGATGAAAATCTCCGCATCCCGGATCACCGCGCTGGCGGAATGATCCGGCTTGGCGATTTTCCTTCCGATTTGAAGTTTTTCCACCTTTCCCAAAATGGATATATGCTCCCGGTTATCTTCCAACACCTGGACTAAATCCGGATTATCCACCCGAATCAATACGTCCGCTTTTTTGACCGGAGGGACGTTCATCTCCGACCGGATGTTCCGGATGGAGGTCACCACCTCCTGTACCCTCTTCAGAGTATCCTCCAGCTTTTCATCGATCATCTCACTGACAGAAACAGGCCATTCAGCGGTCAAAAGAGAAGTATCGTGATTTTGCCTGTCCGGTTTATACAGATGCTGCCAGATCTCCTCGGTTACAAACGGAGCAAAGGGGTGCAGCAGTCGCAGTATGTGGTTCAACACCAGATGGGCTATCTGTACGGCTGTCGCTTTATCGTTTTCCCCTTCGGGGAGATTCAACCTCTGCTTTATCATCTCCACATACCAGTCGCAGAAATCGTGCCAGATGAAATCGTATAATGTTTTCAGCGCACTGTTGAACCGGTAGTTATCCATGAAGCCGGTAACGTCATTGATGGTCCGGTGGAGCCGACTCAAAATCCAGCGGTCCTCCAATTTTTGTAGGGGCAATTCATGAATTGCCCCAACGGGGGTAATGCCGTCGGGAAGATTCCCCATCACGAATTTGGACACGTTCCACAGTTTGTTGGCGAAATGCTGCCCCACCTCAAAGGTCTTCTTGGCGATCAGGGTATCCTGCCCCTCCGGGGTCACCAGCATCATGGTGGTCCTCAGAGCATCTGCGCCGTATTCATCGATTATCTCCAGAGGATCGATTCCGTTCCCCAGGGATTTGCTCATCTTGATCCCGTGATCATCCCGCACCGTACCGTGGATGTAAACGTCGGAGAAGGGCTCCCTCCCCATGAACTCATATCCCGCCATCACCATGCGCGCCACCCACAGGAAGATGATCTCGGATGCGGTGAAAAGTGCCCGGGTGGGGTAGAACCTCTCCAGCTCCGGCGTCTTTTTGGGCCAGCCAAAGGTGGAGAAGGGCCAAAGCCAGGAGGAAAACCAGGTATCCAGCACGTCCTCGTCCCGCTTTAAGTTTTTGCTTTTGCATTTACCGCATTCGGATGGAGCGGTTTTCGAAACCACGATTTCCTTGCAGTCCCGACAATACCAGACCGGAATCCGGTGCCCCCACCACAATTGACGGGAGATGCACCAGTCCCGGATGTTCTCCATCCAGTGCATGTAGGTTTTGGTCCAGCGCTCCGGATAGAATCTCACCTTGCCAGACTTCACCGCCTCAATGGCGGGTTGAGCCAAAGGCTCCATCCTGACGAACCACTGTTCCGAAAGGTAGGGCTCGATCTCGGTGCCACAGCGGTAACACAAAGCCACCGCCACCTTATAGGCTTCGATTTTCTCCAGAAACTTCTTCTTCTTTAACTCTGCAACCAAAGCATCCCGGCAGGCATAGCGATCCATCCCGGCAAACTTCCCCGCATTCTCGTTCATGGTCCCGTCGGGATTCATCACGTTGATTTTTTTCAGCTTATGTCTGATCCCCATGTCGAAATCGTTGGGATCGTGAGCCGGGGTGACCTTGACCATTCCGGTGCCAAACTCCAGATCGACGTAGTCGTCCGCTATGATCGGAAGCTCCCGGTCCAAAAGGGGGAGGATGGCCGATTTACCCACCAGCTTCTCGAACCTTTTATCTTTGGGATTGACCGCCACGGCGGTATCGCCCAGCATGGTCTCCGGTCTGGTGGTGGCAACGGTGATGTATTCGTCCGAGCCTTTGAGTTTATACTTGATAAACCAGAGACGTCCGTCCTTCTCCTCCCGCTCGGTTTCGTCGTCCGAAAGGGAGGTCTGGCACCGGGGACACCAGTTGATGATCCGCTTCCCCCGGTAGATCAAACCTTTGTCGTAGAGATGGACGAATACCTCCAGCACCGCCTCGGAAAGCCCCTCATCCATGGTGAATCTGGTTCTGTCCCAGTCGCAGGAACAGCCGATCTTTTTCAATTGATTTAATATAGCATCGCCGTTCTTCTTCTTCCACTCCCAGGCCAGCTGTACGAACTTCTCCCTTCCCAGCTTCTCCCTTGAGGTACCCTCCTTGGCCAGCTTCTTTTCCAAAATCACCTGGGTGGCGATCCCGGCGTGATCCGTCCCCGGCAGCCATTCGGTTTCGTAACCCTGCATCCTTTTCCAGCGAATTAGGATGTCCTGAAGGGTGTTGTTCAGGGCGTGACCCACGTGAAGCACGTCGGTGATGTTGGGAGGTGGGATCACCATGCTGAAAGTTTCCTTTTGGGCGTTAACGTCCGCGTGAAAGAATTTCTTCTCCAGCCAGAACTGGTACCATTTGTTTTCGGTCTGTTTGGGGTCGTAATGTTTGGGCAAATCCTTGGATTGCATTAGTCACTCCTCCGATATGAACCGCACGGTGCATATCTCTGGCATGAATCTATCAGTTCATACCAGAATAACTATTTCAAATAAAAATAATAGCAAAATTTTAACGCCATGTCAAGCTAAATGGAATGCGAAAAGATAGCGATTCCAGTGCTTGCTTCTATTTACGGATTATCGGCAGTTTGGCGGAGAAAAAACACGAAGGATCAGGTGGTAGGGACAACTCATGCGGAACATCCCGTTCTTCGAATAGCTCAGGATGGTGACAGTTCGGCTTCCCTCGCTGTCCCTGAGCAAGGTCGAAGGGAGCTATAGCGAACCACCACAGACGGGGAGTTGTCCCTACTAATTCCCACCGTCAGGGGGATGAAAACCATCACGTGAAAAACCCGGCTCTATTCCATACTGTTTTAGGCGGCGTTTAATGCCCCACCCGAAGAAAGTATGCAGTTTTAAACTTTCAAGAGTATCGATAGTAAACCCCATAAAACAACTTAAAGAATTTCTGATTACAATTATGGTATTGTTATAATTGTTGTTGCTGCAACCGACGCCTCAATCTGCGTACCAGTTGGGATAGTAGCATCACCACCTTTCATTAAAGCGAACAAAATACAACAAATCAATGATAGTCCAATAGACGTTACCATTTTGTCTTTTCCTTCTACCATTTTAGCCCCTGATAAAGCTATTGTTGATCCGTCAACCCCTTGAACACTTCTAATTGCCAATCCAATTTGGGCAGCAATACCTATAATATTTCTATCTTTGGAAGCTGTTATTTCACCTCTTGCATTAGATCCAGCTTTGATGACCACTTTTCCATCAACTACAACATCAGAAACAACAGAGAGTTCCACTGTATCACCGATATTCAACATTTCAGGGGTTAGTGTTGAATTGGTTTTTAGAATTACAGCTGTTCCAACCGGAACCTGAACTTTTTCTTGTGCGATTACAGGATGCGGGGTTACAAATACCCAGAAAAACATCCATAAAGTTACGAGCGTAAATAGCTCTAACAGCATTGATCGTTTTTTAAGCCCTATCATTACTTACCTCCTTTTTATGTTAGAATTTGAAACCAATATTGAATTTAATTAACAAATCGTTTTTCAATTTAATATTTTTTCGTTGGGCGCTTAAAACAGACCCATAGATATTTCCCACATACCATCCAAAACTAAGAACACCCAACATCACACCCAGACTTTCATTGTTCTTTCTAAATGCCTGAGTCGTTGCCCAAATGAAAAGTCCATTAACAATAAAGGCTGAAAAGGCGGTTTGTTCGTAACCATCGTAGAAATAGCCTAATCCAGGTATTATGGCAAGAATTCCAGCAGTCGTGGGGCTTCGGAGGTTTAGTTCTTCACCTTTTTGTGCTAACCTTTTACATTCTTGCGCCTCTCGGTAAAACTTTGAGTCTGATCCAAAGTTGGCGAAACATTGCCGGGAATCTGCCCAACGCGCTTCATTGGCAAGTGCCAATCCTTGTAAAAGGAGACTCTCTTCTCGAAGGATTCCATCATCGGAAGACATTATATCTTTAAAATAGTTTTGGGCGAGTGAAAAGTTTCCAAGTCTAAAATAACTAGCTCCGATAAAAAGCTTTATTTCTTTATTTCCAATTGAATTCATACCATTCGTAAGAATGTTTTGGCCCCAATGTATAGCTGATAAGAAGTTTTGTGATTTGTAATAACAGAAAAATATTTTGTTCAAAGAACTATCTCGATAGTCCGAATCTGGGAAATAAAATAACAATCGGCGGTACTCCGTGATTGCACGGTCATAGTCACCTTCCATGTCCAATGCTTCAGCAAAACGGAAAAGGAGGTTAGCTTCATTAGCACTATCTGGCGAATTTCCACCTAGCATTTTACTATTCCTTGGTGTCAGTAAGAACACCTGGTCATTTATCAGAGAAACAGAATGCAGTTCTTCATTAGGCTTACTACTATATGTTGGAAATATGGGAACTGTGTCTGCCCATCTTACCATTTCATTCACCTCTACCGTTTTATAATTATCTAAGTCATGTCCACATCGGTGTAGACGATCTGTTGTAATAAGAAAAGCCTTTATTGGATTATACTGCTTGAAAGCCTGATAGCCATAAAGAGAACAATGCGGATACATTGGGCAGAAACTCCCTTTGGATGGACTAATTAACAGCTGATATGCACGAATAGCACCGAGTGAGACGAAATGATGAAATGGGAATGGACGTGTTCCTAAGGGTCCTTTAACATTATCTTGTATCAGACTGGTATCTGATTTGTTGCACATGTCTGCTTCTATAATTGTATGAGCATAGGATATCTCTCCTTTCAAAAAGATTAGAAATGATAGAATTAGTATAGATGTTGATGAATACCGTCTCGTATTAATTCACCACCTAAAATAAGAAATAGTTCAGGCCTGCGTATAGTTGAATATATGTTGTAGACTTATCTTCGGTAAAAATTAAGTGGAATCGTGCTCCACCATCTAATTCGAGATCATCCTGTAGGAAATGCTCCACACCAACTCCACAATTTATACCTGGCTTAGTCTCTGCGTACTTAAATTTTTCTTCATAATAAACATATACACCAATACCTCCCATAATATATGGACAGGTTTTTCCCTCAGGCATTGGATTTAGTATACCATTAACCAAGAATGATGGCCAATTTCCACTTTTACTTTCTTTTTCTCCCCCAAACCCCCATTCGTTCTTTGTTCGTTGATAGTTCAAAGCAAAGCTTATTGCTATATTCTCTGATAAACCCAGTTTTAGTTTTGCTCCTAATGATGATGTAACCTTGAATTGGGAACTATACTTATAATAGTGAGAGTGGTTTTCGTATTTCTTGAAAACGTCTCCAAAACCAAACGAATATCCTCCATAGAAACCAATGGCAACCTTACCTGTCTGTTCTATTGCTGTAGCTGAAGTTACTAGCATTACTAAGAATAACAAAGTAAACAACACAGATAACTTCTTCATTTCTCTCCTCCAACTTGTATGGTTTTAATTTCATTACTTATAATTAATTTTATCTTTAGTTATTGTCAAGGAAAAAACAATAACATGTTCATAAAAAGCATGATTTAAGTTTTAGAAAATTACTTGGGTAATAGTGTTTTCTATACTTATCTATTGCTAACAAATGTGAATTAATATAATATCACTATCTAACGAAGTCAAGTCGCGTAAGTGGAACACTTTGACCCATCTACATAACTCTCAACAAACAGGCGGGGATTTAACCCCCGCCGGATCAAGCAAAAAAGTAAATTAGGCTGATGATGTCTGACTAACAATTAAAGACCTCTATTGGAAAATCTCCTCACTTATTGATGTGGATAAGAAGACGCTAAATTTAGTGTTTCGGGTGCAACTTCTTAGAAAACCGACGAGGGGCAATCAAAGCTCAGTGAAAAACGTGTGGTCCCACTGAGTGCATATTCCCCTTTGGGCACAAAAGATAAATTGAGCCGCACCCATTCAGGTCCAATACCTAATCCATAGGTCATATGTTTTACATCCCCTTCCTCATCATGATGGTAGCCACATCTCAGGGTTAAAAGATATAGAAAAGTAGCCTCAACTCCTCCTTTGATGATAAAATCGCTCCCATCGACCAATTCCCGGCAGTAATCGATAGCCAAATTCACGCCAACAATATCTGTATCTACCGCCCGATATGCTGCACCTATCCGGAGCTCACGGGGAAGAGGATCTTTTTGGTCTAAGTCTTCGTAAGATATATCTGGACCAATGTTGGAAATAACTAAGCCCAGGGATAGCCCATGGCTCTTTCTATTGCTGAGAAACTTTGCGAAGTCGGGGTGGGTTGCAGTTCCAAGAATAGTCAATTCAGGAAGGATATTCTTGTAGAGGATTCCTAAATCCAAGGCAAAAGTTGTCCCCGTACCCGTACCCTTCTCCATTCCTGCTCCTCGCTCCGCCAGATGTGAGTAAATAAACTTGGCGCTCAGTCCCGATGAGAAATTATCAGTGAGTTGATCAGCATAGCTTACCGCCATTGCTAACTCGTAGCTGTTGAAAGTCCCCACGACGCCTCCGAATTCATCGGTTCGGACATTCTCACCTAAGGAGAGATAGGTGAAAGCAACACCCGTATGTCCTAAACCTGCCAGCTTTATTACCCCACAGCCGTGGATATAATGTAAATCACTGGCCAGTTGAGGTAGCCATTGGCAGTAGCTTAGTTCGCCCGAAACAAGTTTCACGCCGGTCATTCCTGCAGGGTTATAATATGTGGCTAAAGCATCATCCGTCAGAGCAACCGATGCTCCACCCATCCCACCAGCACGGGCGTCCGGATCAATCAGAAGAAACAATACTCCTGCCTTCGAGACATCAGCAAAAGACCACTGCGCCCTCAGAAGGAAGGAAACAAAACACACCATAAACAGAAAGCGTTTTAGCATGTTACACTCCCGCAGAATTAAAGTTTTGATTCTCCCCTCCTGGTTCGGGTGGGGATTTAACCCCCACCCGATCAAGATAATAGCAAAATCTCAACGCCATGTCAAGCTAAATGGAACGGGAAAAAGTAGCGATTCCAGTGCTTGCTTCTATTTACGAATTATCGGCAGTTAGGCAGAGGAAAAGAGTGAAGAAAACAAGTGTAGGGACAATTTGTTAGCTGCCCATTCTCCTTCCCAAATAACAGTTTAGACCGACGTAAAGGTTTAGCTTATTGATGGACGATGGCACAGTCGACATCCGTATAGAGTTCATCCTCACATCCGAGATCAGATATATCAAAAAAATGAAGAGATAAACAAAAATGCTGATCCCTTCAAAGAATCAGCATTTTGCAAAATATCCCCTTATTAGACTGCTGAATTATTTGATGAAAATGGAGACACCGGCCCTCAACCCGAACTCGCTGGCATCAGCATCTTTTACGCCGTTAGCATTAGATACACGCTGATAAAAAGCCTCAGCTCGGATTAGTGCATTATCTGTAAAGAAAATTTTGACCCCGCCACCTAAATCCGGCATGATCATAGTCATTTCGTCTGCTGTACCAACATCACCGGAGTGGCTAACAAAACCAATGCCCCCGAAAATAAAAGGAACAAATTTACTTCCACTTTGTCCCTCAAAATGGTAAGCCACATTGAGTAGCGCTCCCATATCTGTTGCTGAATAGCTATCCCCCTCATCTGGGTCTACACTATAATTTACCATCAGCAGCGTTGGCTCCAATGCCAACTTGGGTATAATAAAATAGCCCATTCTTGGCATAATTGTTATGTCTGTTATGGAGCCATTGTCATAGGAAGTACGGTCAAAAACAACGCTTCCACCCAATTCAATCCTTCCTTTTGCGGTCTTCTCCTGTGCAAAAGCGGTAGAAAACGCAGATAGCACAAGAACTGCCAACATTATACATATAACCTTTTTCATTTGTTCCCTCCTCATTCAAAATGAGTGAATGGGTTTATTTTCAAACTCGATTCTCCCGGCGAACCGGGCGTTTACAACTTACTGCTTGCCAGTGAACAAAAAGAGGGTAACTCCGGCGCCGAAGGTCAAAAAACCCTGGTTGCCGAAATCCTCACCGAATTTTTTCTCATCCTTCATCATCACCAGGTGGTAGTTCAAGCGGGCGAAAGCCGAAAACTTCGTGGTGACGAAATATTCCGCTCCCCCTCCGAAGTTCATCCCCCAGCTGGATGCTTTGAACTGCTGGGTGGTGTCGCCGGGGGCGGGGAGCTTCTCGGTTCTCTCGTTTTTGGCAAAATACCACGAATAGGATCCCACTCCGATGGTGACGAAGGGGTTGAGCATGTTCTTTTCCGATTTGATCATCGGGCCAAAGTTGAAGGTGCCGTTCAAGCTGACAAAGGGTATGTTCAAAGCAGGGGTTTGATCCTTCAACTCCGACCCCAGCTCATTTTTCTTTCCCTCCTTGATGGGAGCATAGCCGTAACCCGCATTTACTCCCAACGCCACTTTGTCGATGATCACGTATTTTAACTCGGCGGCAGGAAATCCGTATAAACCGAACCAATCCGAAAGCATGTCCTCCGAATTGTAATCTCCGCTAACCGGCATGAAACCACCCCCCCAAACCGAAAATCCGATATGCTTGGATTTGTCCATGCCGTAAACGGATGATGCGGTTAAAAGGATACAAAACAAAAACACCGCCACCTTTCTCACCAGTTATCCCTCCTTTCACTGATCCCAAAGGTCTGGCCAGAAACTTCTCCACCCTTTTGAATATTGCCTTGGTACATCACCCCCTTTCAGTTTTTGATCCAACCATTCTGTACACCTGTAACAAAACACCTCTGCTTAATTGTCCACTCCCATGAAATTTTGCCAAAGTATAAGTTACCCTTTTTTATTTGTCAACTGTTTTTTTTGCTTTTTCGCAAATGCCCCATATGGTTAGGGAAGCGGTGCAAGAAAAATAGTCCCTCCCCCGTTTTGTTAATAATCGCTATAGAAAGGAAAATATATGAAATCCGCTAAACCGCCGGTCGGTTTGGGAATTTTTCTTTTGTCCCTTTCTTTCTGGCTACGTATCATAGAAAATATGGTTACCCGAAAAAAATTCTTCCACCAGAGAGGTCTTATTTGATTCAGATAAAACCACCTCGTCTTTTTATCAGTAAGTGTTATTGTTTACTTGTTTTCTATATAGTGACCTCGTATGTAAGCCCATTTGTCGTTCAGTCAATTTCTCAGGAGAAAGCTATGACTAAAAAAGCGCCTTCCACCCGGATCGATCCGACGGTAGAGACGATTCACGGACAAAAGGTGGAGGATCCGTACCGCTGGCTGGAGAATGCGGGAAGCGAGGAAACCAGGTTATGGGTGGAGAAGCAGAACAATTATGCCCGTTCCATCTTGGATTCCCTCCCCGGACGGAATGAGATCAAAACCCGGTTGGAGCAGCTTTTGTCGATCGGTCAGATTGGCACCCCTCAGATATACCGGGGGCAGCTTTTTTACACCAAAAGGGAGGGAAAGGAAAACCAGCCGATTCTTTACTTAAGGGAGGGGATAAACGGTCAGGAAAAGGTGCTGGTCGATCCCAATGCTTTGAGCCGGGAGGGTTTGATATCACTGGACTGGTGGTTTCCATCGGACGATGGGACGCTTTTAGCATACGGTCTCTCCAAAGATGGTAGCGAGCAGAGCACCCTGTCCCTGATGAATACCCGGACCGGAGAGAAGTTGTCCGACGAAATCACCCGAACCCGTTATACCAGCATCGCCTGGAAAAAAGACACCAGCGGGTTCTATTACACCCGCTATCCTGCCCGCGGTACCGTGCCCGAGGGGGAAGAGGATTACCATCAGCATCTTTTCTATCATGCCCTGGGTACGGGTCCGGAAAACGATCCCAAGATATTCGGTCAGGGAAGGGAGATGACCGAGATGTATGCCGTCTCCCTCTCCCCGGATAATCGTTATCTTTTGCTTTCGATATTCAAGGGTTGGGATAAATCGGATGTCTATTATCAGGACCTTCAAAACACTGATGGAATCGCCAGACCGGATAAGTTCATCCCGGTCGTGGAGGGGGAGGAAGCCCTCTTTTCCGGGCAGATTGTGGGAGACAACCTTTATCTGCACACCAACTACCAGGCTCCGAAATATCGTCTGCTTAAGGTGAACCTGAAAATTCCTTCCCGGGGTAATTGGGAGGAATTGATCCCACCGGATACGTCCGTTCTGGAACAAGCACAGGTGGTGGGGGACTGGCTGGTAACGAAGTACCTGCATAATGCTTACTCCCAAGTGAGGATATATACCCTCTCCGGTAAATTTCTTCGGGATGTTGAACTACCCGCCTTGGGCTCGGTTTACGGACTCAACGGGGAATGGGACGGGCCGGAGGTTTTCTTCAGCTTCGAATCCTATTTCATACCACCCAGCATATATCACTTATATCTTCCTGCCAACCGGCTGGAAATCACCGATCGGATAAAGGCAAACATCGAACTTTCGGCTTATCAGGTGGAGCAGGTCTGGTACGAATCGAAAGACAAAACCAGAATATCGATGTTTCTCGTGCACAAAAAAGGGATTAAGCCGGATGGAAACAACTTTGTCTTCTTGTCCGGATATGGCGGTTTCAATGTTAACCGGATTCCATCTTTTTTACGACCCATATTCCTCTGGTTGGAAAAAGGCGGCATCTATGCGGTTCCGAATTTAAGAGGGGGAGGGGAATACGGCGAAGAGTGGCACAAAGCCGGGATGCTGAACCACAAACAGAACGCCTTTGAAGATTTCATCGCCGCCGCCGAATGGCTGATTGCCCAAGGTTACACCGATTCCCAACACCTGATTATTTCCGGAGGGAGCAACGGCGGACTCCTGATGGGGGCGGCGTTGACCCAAAGGCCCGATCTCTTCCGGGTGGTGATATGCGGTAACCCGCTTCTGGACATGATCCGCTACCATAAATTTTTGATCGCCAAATTATGGGTTCCCGAGTACGGCTCGTCGGAGGATTCCACCCAATTTAAGTGGCTTTTTGCTTATTCCCCTTACCACCGGGTGAAGGATAATACGCCTTATCCCGCCACTTTGCTCTTGACCGCAGACTCAGATAGTCGGGTTGATCCCCTGCACGCCCGGAAGATGACCGCCCGATTGCAGGCAGCCAACTCTTCGGATGCCCCCATACTGCTGCGCTACGAAACCAAGGCGGGCCATGGCATCGACTCCCCGCTTTCCAAGAACATCGAGGAATATACCGATATCTGGAGTTTTGTGTTCTGGCAGACGGGGATAAAATAGACTGATAACTGGGACTGGGTCAGTATAATATTTGCAGTCTTTGTCTCAGTCCCGGTCCAAAAATCTCAAGATTCTAACGATTAGAAATTTTTTTCGGGAAATGTTTAAGTGATATTGACAAGGAGGATTAATTATCATATATTGAGCCATGAAAATGTGGAGGTGTTCTGTAATCATTTAATCAAAAAGAAAATACCCGGGCGATTAGCTCAGTTGGTTAGAGCGTTCGGTTCACATCCGAAAGGTCACTGGTTCGAATCCAGTATTGCCCACCATGTTTGAAAGGTTTCGTTATAGGTTAGTTGGTTTCGGCAACGTATCGGTCATGGGTATTCGGTGATCGTGTGTTGAGTTTGGTCAAAGGAAGGAATCGGTAAACGAAACCTTAAGTCCGAAGCCGATACCTAACCTAAACCGAAAATCCAAAACGTGCATTAATCCAGACCCTAATTTGAGGAGAGTTAGACAGATTTAAGTAATTTGGGGGAGTGAGGATAAGTTGAAAAAGATATTTCTAATTTACCTGACGGATTTTTAGAGAGTAAATAATAAAGTGTCCCGCAGAATGCGAGACACTTTTTTGTTTTTATAGCAAGGAGTGTGTGAATGGACATAGAAAAAGACATGGAGATGCTGCAGAGGCTTCAAAACATCGATTACGATCTGGGAGAGCTGGAAAGGTCGAAGGATTATCTGCCGGAGATGATAAACAACTTGGAGAAGGAGGTTGAGATCACCCGGGATGCGCTTTGTGCTTCGGAAAGAGAGTTGGAGGAGCTGACCCTTCTTCACGGTAATCTGGAACTGGAGCTGGCCACCTTCAATACGGATCTTACCAAATTCAATAAGCAGATGAAGGAGATCAAAACCAACAAGGAATATGACGCCTTGACCACCGAGATTGCCAACCGCAAAGTCAAGATCTCCTCAACCGAGGAGGAGATCTTAAAAACCCTTACCCGACTGGATGAGCTTAAGGAACAGATAAAGCAATACCAACAGAAGCTGGAAGAGGTGGATAAGAACAACAGCGCTCAGCTGGTGGGTTTAAGAGAACAGCTCTCCTCGATCGAGGATAAGGTGAAGATCAAGGAAGGGGACCGGAAGAACATTACGGTCCGGATAGACAAAAAGCTTTTGGCCACCTACGAGCGGGTGAGGAAGGGAAGAGGTAACCAGGTGATGGTGGCCATCCGCAGGAGAGCCTGCGGGGCCTGTCACAAATCGGTCCCTCCCCAGATCATCCAGGAGATCAGAAAGGGGGACAAGATCTTCACCTGTGACAACTGCGGACGGATTTTTATCTGGACGGAGGATTCGGATAAATAAGTCTAAAGATTGCAGATTCTTAAGTGTAAAGGTAAATTGAGAAAAAAATCGATGGAAGGATTTTAACTCTAAGAGATCAAAACGATGCGAATAAAAATCAGAGAGAAACCCGGATTGACCTTTGACGACGTTCTGTTGGTTCCCCGCAAATCGGACATGCTTCCCAAAGATGTGGACGTCTCCACCTACATAACCAAACAGATCAAGCTGAACATCCCCATCTTGAGCGCAGCCATGGACACTGTAACCGAGTCCCGCTTGGCCATCGCCTTGGCCCGGGAGGGGGGGATGGGGGTGATTCACAAGAACCTGACCATCAAAGAGCAGGCAGCCGAGGTGGATAAGGTGAAAAGATCGGAGAGCGGGATGATCGTGGATCCGGTCACCCTGCCACCGGACAAGATGATCGGGGAAGCCCTAGAGGTGATGAAGAGATTCTCCATCTCCGGCATTCCGGTCACCAAAAAAGGGAAGCTGGTGGGGATACTGACCAACCGGGATTTGAGATTCGAGAAGGATTTGAGTAAAAAGATCAGCCAGGTGATGACCAGGGAGAAGCTGATCGCCGTGCCCGAAGGGACCACCCTGGAGCAGGCTCAGGAGATCCTGCACAAGAACCGGATCGAGAAACTTCTGATCGTGGATAAGAAAAGAAACCTAAAAGGGATGATCACGGTCAAGGACATCATGAAGAACCTCCAGTTTCCCAATTCCAGCAAAGATTCCCGGGGCAGACTGCGGGTCGGGGCGGCGGTAGGGGTGGCACAGGACATGCTAGCCCGCGCCTCCGCTCTGGTGAATGCGGGGGTGGATCTTCTGGTGATCGACTCGTCGCACGGGCATTCCCTGGGGGTGATGGATTCCGTCACCAGGATAAAGCAGAAGTTCCCCCAGGTCCCCCTGATGGCGGGCAACGTCGCCACCAGGGAGGGGACCGAGGATCTAATCCGGGCGGGAGCGGACTGCATCAAGGTGGGGGTTGGTCCCGGCTCCATCTGCACCACCCGGGTGGTGATCGGGGCGGGAGTACCGCAGTTCACTGCCATCGTGGATTGCGCCGATGCCGCTTCGAAATATAATATCCCGGTCATTGCCGACGGAGGGATCAGATATTCCGGGGATGTCTCCAAAGCCCTGGCTGCAGGAGCCGCGGCGGTGATGATCGGAAGCATCTTTGCCGGCACCGAGGAGAGCCCGGGGGAGACCATACTGTTTGAGGGGAGGACCTTTAAAATGTACCGGGGGATGGGCTCCATCGAAGCCATGAGAAAGGGTGGAAAGGACAGATATTTCCAGGAGCATCAACTCGAAGCGAAAAAGCTGGTCCCGGAGGGGATCGAGGGACGGGTGCCATATAAGGGAAATCTATCCGAATCGGTGTATCAAATGGTGGGCGGGCTTAGAGCCGGTATGGGAATATGCGGGGCAAAGAACATAAAGGAGTTGTCGCAAAAGGCGGAATTTGTAGTTATCACCTATGCTGGACTGCGAGAAAGTCATCCCCACGACGTGATCATCACCAAAGAAGCCCCCAATTATCAGATCAGCCAGGAATATCAGTAAGGTCATATAATAATAAAGGTCTGCCTACTGAAGGAGGGCAGATGCTCTTATTAATAATCCACTTAAATCAATCCTTTTATTCTGAATCGCAGCCTACAATGATATCTTATTTTTAAAGAATCCGCAGGTGAGAATTGAAAGCGCTTAAATATTTCACTTTCCTTTTCTTGCTTCCCTTGATCGTAAACATGCAAGGGGATAATCCGGATAGCTCTGAGACTGACATTAAAATAGCGGGTGGTGAGGGCTCCTATGCTTACGTCTCCCGGGGCTGCGAGGGGGAGATATTGCAAAAGGAGAAGGTAGATTTTAAGGATGTGGGCTTTTCGCTGGATCATAAATTCAAATCGCCGGTTCAAGTAGGGCTTCGGGGTGGAAATGTCTGGGAGATAAACAGATTTACTTTTGATCAGGGTTATTCTACCAATAAGAATATTTCCAATCTCTATATCAACCCGGAGCTTTCTTTGGAATGGGAATATTTCGGTATAGGAGCCGGATTTTTCTCGGCACAGAAAGACTTGTACTGGAGGGATATCGGGCCTGCAAGAAATTTTCCCAGTGGTCATCTAAGAATCGGAGAGCCCCGGTTTTATTTTTCGACTCATTTAATGGAATCGGTTCCGCTTTATTCCGGAGGAGGCTATCTTAATTTGGGGATAGGAAGAAAAGCAAGCCGGAAGTTTTCCTATTGGTTGGGTTGGGGCATAAACGGACCTTATGATACCGGTGGTTTTCTGATAAAAACGGATTTTGAATTTACAAAAAACTGGCAACTGAACTTAGCCGGCAGATTGGGGGGTAGTCAGGGGATCTCTGAAAATGCGGTCAGTCTGGGTTTAAGCTATAGAATCATAACAAAATAGAATTTTTAATGTTCATGGTTAATCAAAGAAAACGTATTTCTATTGGTTTGATGGTACTTATGAGGTTATCATAGAAAAATTAAAGTTGCCAGAGCAGAATAGATGATCGCCCCAAGTCCCGCCACCGGCGGGATCGAAGGGAGGAAAGTCCGAGCTCTTCAGGGCAGTGCCCTGAACCGTATGGTTCAGGGCTGGGTGCCACGTAACGCGTGGGTCCGAAAGGAACGGAAAGCGCCACAGAAAACAGACCGCCCTGATCCCGCCTTTGGCGGGAGAAGGGCAAGGGTGAAAAGGCGGTGTAAGAGACCACCCGTTTTCATGGTAACATGGATCTGGGCAAACCCCACCCGAGAGCAAGACCAAGTAAGGAAGGACGAAGTCGCCCGCTTCATTTCCTCCTACCTTAGAGATGATACAGGGATTTTGATTTTGTAGCCGCAGACTTTAGTCTGCGTAAAGGATTTAAAAATTTTCGCCATCTGAAGATTGCGGCTGCACCTGCAAAACTGTTTAGATTAATAAGGTGGGAGGAATAACTTCCGGGTAGGTTGCTTGAGTCCTCAGGCGACTGGGGACCTAGATGGATGATCATCATCCCGCCTTTGGCGGGAAACAGAACTCGGCTTATTTTCTGCTCTGGCAATTTATTCTAAGATAAAAGACAGGCGAGGCTCCAAAGGACTGTTGAAAAACCTTTTTCGCAGGGCTAAATGCCCTGCCCTATGAGTGATAAATCATTATTGCTCATCGGGGCGGGAATTTATCCCGCCCCGAAATTTGACTTTTTCAACACGAACTTCAGGGCTTGGCGGTTTCCCATTGAGAACGGAAAAAACGAATTCAACTCTTGATGAAAAACAACAAACTTAAAACCTCCTCAGTTAAAAAAGACGAAGAATCAATTATTTATCTCTTTTCTCCAACGGTCGATACCACCCTCCGGAAGAGATGGGTGGAGTTAACCTTCTTGGGAATTTTATTTTTTATTGCCTTACTTATCCGGCTCTCCATTCTTAAATATTATCTTATGCCCTTGACCGGCGATGCAGCCATTTACGGCAAGATCGCCTGGGGAATAAAAACCGGCCATGGGCTCCATTGGTGGTCGGTGGTCTGGTCCCCGTTTTATCCCTTGATGATCTTCATTTTTTCAATATTCTCCGGGGGTCTGGAATCGGCTGCATATTCCGTCTCGATTTTCTTGGGAAGCCTGACCGTCCTCCCTTTCTTCTTCTTGGCCAAAAAGGTTTTCAATTATCAAATTGCATATATAGCGTCCCTTTTGTTGGTCTTCTTCCCGGCTTTGGTGGTGATCTCTGCCGTCCCCCTTTCCGAGGCAACCTACACCTTTTTCCTTTTGATCACCGTCTTGTGCGGGTGGCTGTTTATCTCGAAAAGGTCATATCCTTATGCGGCCTTGTTCGGGGTCCTAAGCGGGATATGCTATCTTACCCGTCCGGAGTTTTTGGTGGCTTTCGCTTTTATGCTTTTGGTTTTTCTGGTAATCGAGCTGAAAAAGAAAGCGGAGAACAAAAAGAGAACATTCGCCTTGATTGGACTTTCCGTGATCGGTTTTTTGATTTTGGCTCTCCCCTATGTTAATTTCATGCACTCCCAAACCGGGCACTGGATTTTGAGCGGTAAGACCGCACATAACATTCTTAAGCAAGAAGCTTACTCCAGAGGGCAGGATTACCTGCAGCAGAGAAAGGCTTTTGCCGAGGTCCTGGACGGCCTTACTCCGGAAGGGGAGGTAAAAGGTAAGGTGCTATTGGGCAAGGAGAGCATGTTCCGTTTCGTCACCTCTCCCTATTTCTTCAATGATTATTTCCTAAGTGCCCTCGCGGGTATAAAAAGTGCAAGCCTCTACTTTTTGATTTTTTTTCTGCTGGCTCTTTTTTATATATTCTCCTGGAAGGTGGATAAAGAAGGATGGGGAAAAAGAGTCTTCCTTTTGTGCTTTTTTACCCCCATATTGACCATGCCGGTTTTCTTCGTCCCGACAGGACGCCTAGTGGAACCCTATTCTCCCATTTTGATTATGTTATCGATGGCGGGGATTTTGAATCTGAGAAATACACTGGTTAAGTCGATAAAATCCGTCGGTTTACCCCAGAATCTTAAGCTCAGTGGATTCGTTATCCTTATGATAGTTTCTCTCTTATCGGTCTTCTCCTGGGCAAAGGCAAACCGGATGGCGGAAGACTATGGAAACACTATGCAGGAGGCGAGGCTGGAGGCGGAGGAGTTCAAAAAACTGGGAGTGTGGGCAGATAAAACCTTACCCCGGGATGCGGTGGTGATGTTCCTTTCCAGTGATACCTTCTTTTTATACTGCAATCGGGTGACTTTCACCGTCCCCTTTGCACCATTTGAAAAAATAGTAGAATTTGCCAAAAAGAATAAAATTGATTATCTTGTGGTGAGCTTGGGAAAGGAAGCTTACTGGCGGGATGATTTGACTTTTCTTTTGAAGCCGCTTTTGGATCGTTCCCAAGCACCGGAGGACACAAAATTGAAACTGGTGGATGTCTACCAAGCCCCCTCCGGTTTGGGAGCGGTGGTGTACAAGTTTGAGTATTGACCTCTGTCTTTGTTACACCCGTCTCCACCAAAACGAGACAGTGTATTAAAGGTGGAGGTAAGATAAAAACGCTTGTCGAAAAATCGAGTTTCGACAGGACTCCAAAGATAAATAATTTTGAACATCAATGACGAGGAACGCTTTTCGATACGAGTATCGACACCGTCATGCACCATATGGTGCATGACACCGATCAACGATACACCAGCTACGAAGCATATAAATATGATACCCTCTCCTTCTTTCATCCCCTCTGTTGATTTGGGTCTCTCCATATCATGGAGAACGGGGAAAGTGGGGGTGAGGTAAATGAGAAAAACTTTGCGGAATAGTGGAATGAAACTGAAGTGGGAACTTTTGCCTGAGCCGGACCCGCAGGTGGTCAATCAGTTGGCTGTCGAGCTTAACCTGCCTTTGGTGGTGGCGAGGATTCTGGCTTCCCGCGGGCACGATACCAAAACCAAAGCAGAACGGTTCTTATCCCCTTGCATGGAAAATTTATTGGACCCATTCATCCTGGCAGGCATGGATAAAGGGGTGGAGCGAATCATTCAGGCTTTGCGGGATAAAGAAAAGGTCATGATTTTCGGCGACTACGACGTGGACGGGATAACCGCCACCTCCCTTTTGTTTCTGGTATTGAACAAGCTGGGGGCAGAGGTAACCTATTATCTGCCCAACCGGCTGATCGAGGGGTATGGTCTTTCGGAGGAGGGGATCTCCGAGGCGGAAAAACGCGGAGTGAAGCTGATCGTTTCGGTGGACTGCGGGATTACTGCCATCGAGGAGGTGGCTTATGCCAAAGCCAGAGGAATAGACACCATCATCACCGACCATCACGAACCGCAGCAGGTTCTTCCTGTAGCTTCCGCCATCATCAACCCCAAAGCATCGGGCTATCAGTATCCGGGAGGCGAGCTTTCCGGGGTGGGGGTGGCTTTCAAATTTGCCCAGGCCATCCTCAGAAGACTGGGACAGGATGAAAGCGAGCTGGAGGATCACCTGGATTTGGTAGCCCTGGGAACCGCAGCGGACATCGTCCCCCTGGTGGGGGAGAACCGAATCCTCACCAAATTGGGGATGGATCAGATCTCCCGGACCACCAAGCCCGGGCTTAAGTCGCTGATATTCGTCTCGGGAATATTGGGGCAGAGGATCGGAACCGGACAGGTGGTCTTCATCCTGGCTCCCCGGATAAATGCGGTGGGAAGACTGGGAGATGCGGGGCTGGCTATCAAGCTGCTCACCACCCGGGACGAGCACAAGGCTGCGGAGATGGCCCGGGCATTGGACGAGGAGAACCGGCGCAGGAAAAATATCGACGAGACCACTCTGGAGGAGGCGCTGGAGCTGATCGAACAAAACGTCGATTTGGTCAGCGACAAAGCCATTGTTTTGGCCTCATCCGGCTGGCACCAGGGGGTGATAGGAATTGTCGCCTCCCGTCTGGTGGAAAGGTTCCACCGCCCCACCATCATGATCTCCATCGACGGGGAGGAGGGAAAAGGCTCCGCCCGAAGCATCCCCGGTTTCCATCTGTACGAGGCTTTGAAGGAATGCGAGGAATTTCTGCAAAAATACGGCGGGCATAAATATGCCGCCGGACTCTCCATCTCACCCGAAAACATCCACCCCTTCCGGGAGAAATTCAAAAAAGTCACCGGCGGTAAACTTACCCCGGAGGATATGATTCCCCGGCTGTTGATCGATTCCGAGCTGGAGCTGGATCAGATCAACCCGGAGTTGGTCTCGATGTTAGAGCTTCTGGCTCCTTTTGGTCCCCTGAACATGCGCCCGCTCTTTTTGACCCGTAATCTGAGCATCTGGGGAGAACCCTACGTGGTGGGCAACAACCACCTGCGTTTAAGAGTGAAATCCGGTGGGGGCAAAGGTGCAAAAAGCAGTCCGGTATTCGACTGCATAGGTTTCGGAATGGGGGACATGATAAAACCTCTTACCATGAGCGGAATCCGACTCGATCTAGCGTATGTGGTGGAGACCAATTATTGGAACGACACTTATAAGATTCAGTTGAGGCTTAAGGATTTGAAAATATCAGAGGTATAAGGGAAAAATCTTCGAAGTTCGTTTGTCGGTAGCGATACTCGTTCCCTTCGACTTCGCTCAGAGATGGTGAGCCAAGTCGAACCATTCGGTTTCGAAGATCGTGAATCGATTTTCGAAAAGATATGAGAAATGAAAGCTTTCGAACATCGAATTTCGAAACACGAACCTCGATACGAGCATCGAAACCGATAAACATCCATCGTAACCTCAGTTATCAACCCATGACCCTTCTCGAACGATTCTACCAAGGCGACAAGATAGCGCTGTCCAAGATAATCTCCTACGTGGAGAACCAGTCTTCCGATTACCGCCAGGTGCTGGCACTGCTGTATCCCAAATCCGGCAGGGCATACCGGATCGGGTTCACCGGACCTCCGGGGGCGGGCAAAAGTACCATCGTGGACAAGCTCACCTCGTTTCTGATCAAAGAAAATAAAAAGGTGGGGATAATCGCAGTCGATCCCACCAGTCCCTTCACCGGCGGTGCCCTTTTGGGGGATCGGATCCGCATGCAGGATTTGACCAATCAGGAAAACGTCTTCATCCGCAGCATGGCTACCCGGGGATCATACGGGGGATTGGCTACCGCCACCAAAGAGGTCTCCATCATAATGGATGCTTTTGGTAAGGACTACATCCTCATCGAGACGGTGGGGGTGGGGCAGGTGGAATTGGACGTGGTCAATGCCTGCGACACTACGGTGGTGATCCTGGTACCCGAATCGGGTGATTCCATCCAGGCGATGAAAGCAGGTTTGATGGAGATTGCGGACATCTTTGTGGTCAACAAGTCGGATCGGGAGGGTTCTAACCGAATCGTCACCGAGTTGGAGATGATCTTGGACATACGTAGAAAAAAAGGGGAGTGGGAATACCCGGTCATCGCTACCGAAGCGGTGAATAATAAGGGTATCGATCAGCTTTTAAGTAAAATATCAGAACACCGGGAATTCATAACCAGCCATAAAATCTTCGAAGAGCATCGGAAGAACCAGATCAAGGGGGACATCAAAAAGATCCTGGAGCTTAAGGTTCGCGAGCTGGTGGACAGCCGGATCCTGAATTCATTTGATGTGGACAAAATCGCTGAGATGGTCTTTCGATGTGAGGATGATCCTTATTCAGCCGTGGAAAAGGTTTTGAAGCAGATTAAAATAACAAATTAGGATTAACCGGACTTGGTATTAACCTCTCCCACCATCTCCACCAAGTGGAGATAGGACCTAAGAAGGAGAGGTTTTATATTTGACTTTCCCATCGCCTTTTAATAAATTTCCTTAAATCGTAGGGATATTCATGTAGAACATCCCGTCCTTCGAATAGCTCAGGATGGTGAGCAACTTGTCCTGAGGCAAAGCCGAAGGAAGTCGAACCACCAGAGGTATGAACCGTATGGTTCATACCAGAGGCGGGAAGTTGTCCCTGCCTTACCACATTCGACAAAACACAAAGAGGTGATATATGTCAAGCCAAACAAAATTGGAAGAGATTGCCCAAAGACAGAAAAAATGGGAGCAGGAGCTAAAGCAAGCCCAGTGTCCTTCGGATAAGAAATTCATCACCGTCTCCGGCGAGCCGATCAAGGAGCTTTACACTCCGCTGGATATTCGGGATATCGACTTTAACCGGGACATCGGCTTTCCGGGGGAATACCCTTACACTCGCGGGGTCAGAAACAACATGTATCGCGGTCGCCTCTGGACCATGCGGCAGTTTTCCGGCATGGGCTCTGCCCACCAGACCAATCAAAGGTACCATTTCCTTCTGGAGAGAGGCCAGACCGGTCTCTCGGTGGCTTTTGATCTCCCCACCCTGATGGGCTGGGATTCCGATCATCCCCGTTCCTTGGGCGAGGTGGGCATCTGTGGCGTAACAGTCGATTCGCTGGAGGATATGGAGACTATTTTCGATGGGATCAGCCTGGATAAAATCTCCACCTCCATGACCATAAACGCACCGGCTTCCATTCTTTTAGCCATGTACATCATGGTCGGGGAAAAACAGGGGGTAAAGTCACACAAGCTCACCGGGACTTTGCAGAACGATATCCTAAAGGAATACATCGCCCAGAAGGAGTGGATCTTTCCCCCCGAACCTCATATGAGATTGATCACCGACCTGATGGCTTTCTGTACTCAACACGTTCCCAAGTGGAATACGATATCGATTTCGGGTTATCATATCAGGGAAGCGGGTTCCACTGCGGTACAGGAGTTAGCTTTTACCCTGGCAGATGGCTTTACCTACGTGGAAGCGGCGATGAAAACCGGACAGAATGTGGATGATTTTGCCCCGCGGCTTTCTTTCTTCTTCAACTCTCATCTCGATTTCTTCGAGGAGATCGCCAAATACCGGGCTGCCCGGCGCATCTGGGCAAGACACATGAAGGAAAGATACAAAGCCCAAAAGCTGGAATCATGGCTTTTGAGATTCCATACCCAGACTGCCGGATGCAGTCTCACCGCCCAGCAGCCGGAGAACAACATCGTCCGCACTGCCTTTGAGGCTTTGGCAGGCGTTTTGGGAGGTACCCAGAGCCTTCATACCAACTCCATGGATGAAACCTATGCTCTCCCATCAGAAAAGGCAGTCTTTATAGCTTTAAGAACTCAACAGTTAATTGCTCACGAGACTGGAGTAGCGAATACCATCGACCCATTAGCAGGTTCTTATTTTGTGGAAGCTTTGACCAACAAGATGGAGCAGGAAGCGGAGAAGTATTTTGCGGAGATCGAAAGACGAGGGGGGGTTTTAAAGTGCATTGAAGAAGGATATTTTCAGAGGGAGATTGCGGAGGCGGCTTATCGCTATCAAAAGCAGATCGAGAGCAAGGAGAGAATAGTGGTGGGGGTAAATGATTTTGTGCTGGAGGATGAGAAGGTGGAGATTCCCATCCTGCGGATCGACCCTGAGGTGGAAAGGGATCAAGTGAGAAATCTGCGGAAGCTGAAAGAGCGAAGAGACAATGATAAGGTGAAAAGATCATTGGAGAATTTAAGGAAAGTAGCCCAGGGGACCGACAACACCATGCCCGCTTTGATCGAATGTGTCCGCTGCTACACCACCGAAGGTGAGATCTGCGACGTCCTGCGGGAGGTCTTCGGAGAATACATCGAACCACCGCTGATATAGGGTTCGGGGTCAATATTCCCTATCCCCTCTGGCGGTTCGACTTTGCTCACCGCTCTGAGCTTGTCGAAGAGGGAGAGGGATACAGGGTGAGGGGGAAGAAATAAAGTCCTCTCTCCCCTGCGGGGAGAGAGTTAGAGTGAGGGGGAGAATGAAGCGAAAGAACATTGATAAATGCCGAGTTCTTCGAAAGAAGCAAACTGATGCGGAAAGAAAACTCTGGTCGGTTTTGAGAAACCGCCAGTTGACTGGAGCGAAATTCAGAAGACAGTTTTCCATAGGTAAATATATATTGGATTTTTATTCACCGGAACATGTGCTTGGTATCGAAGCAGATGGTGGACAACATTATGAAATCAAAGGCAAGATAAAAGACAAACAAAGAAGTAAAGAATTCTCCAAGTTAGGAGTACCGATTACAAGGTTCAGTGACTGGGAGATATTAAAAAACTTAGACGGTGTATATAGAATTATTCAACACAGCATTGAGGAAAGGGAAAAAAGTACTCTCTCCCCTCTGGGGAGAGAGTTAGAGTCAGGGGAAAAAGTAGATTAATAATCTGTTTAACCTAACAACAAAGGAAAATTATGCAACGCAAAATCAGAATTCTTTTAGCCAAGCCCGGCTTGGACGGGCATGATCGGGGGGTAAAGGTAATAGCAGCCGCATTCCGGGATGCTGGATTTGAAGTGATCTACACCGGCTTGAGGCAGACTGCCGAGATGATCGTGGAGGCAGCCATTCAGGAAGACGTGGATGCCATCGGGATGAGTATCCTCTCCGGCGCCCACATGACCCTCTTCCCCCGGGTGCTGGAACTTTTGAAGGAGAAGGGAGCAGATCATATTCTTCTATTCGGTGGAGGCATCATCCCCCAGGAGGATATGGTGAAGCTGGAAAAGATGGGAGTGGGAAAGCTTTTCACTCCGGGAGCAACCACTGCTGAGACGATAGAGTATGTGAAAAAAGCCTTTGGGGAAAGAAGGAAAGAGGAAAAGATACTTTAGCTATTTTCTTCATTATTATTGGCTTTGGTTAGCCGGTTTGGTTGAATCGATTGCGGTTTCGGTTAGGTATCGTTTATCGTTAGGCGTTGTCGTTTAACATCTAAAGATCAAAACAGAACCCGCATCCGAAACCGATACATAACCTAAACCCAAACCGTTAAACACCATCAATCCATTAAATCCATCCGTTCCCCATTTCCGCAGTACTATTTCTTCAACTATTCTCGTTTTCCCCCGAACCCTGGTTACTGGATGCTGATATCCTGACCCTTGACCCTTTACAACCCCTATCACAGAATTTCCAGATATAGGTGATTTTCCTGTTGTATTCCCTCAAAAAAAACATAAATTATTATTTCTGAGGTTTTGACATCGTACTTGTGTCTCAATTCCAAGGTAAATGAGAAATTTCAACTAAGAATCTAATCATAAAACCACACAGGAGGACAAAATGTCTTACAACATGTCTCCCAGCCAACAAGCTGTCAGAGAGATGGCTAAGGAATTTGGGAATAAATACATCGCTCCCATAGCGGTGGAGATGGATCGGAAGCCGCCGGAGTTCCCCCGCGACCTTTTCAAGAAGATGGCCGATGCGGGCTTTTTGGCATTCCCCATGTCAAAAGCATACGGCGGATTGGGAAAAAGCAAGATAGAATACGCCACTTTGATTGAGGAGATCGCCTGGTTCGACGCTTCCACATCCATCATCATGGCAGTGGATAACCTGGCTTCATACCCCATCGAGAAGTTCGGCAACGAGGAACAGACCAGCAAATACCTTCCCCGGATTGCCAAAGGGGAGATGATCGCCGCTTTTGCTTTGACCGAGCCGAATGCCGGATCGGATGCAGCCAATCAAAGCACCACCGCCAAGATAGACGGGGATTATTTCGTGATCAACGGCGAGAAGACCTTCATCACCTCCGGCAACGTGGCGGACGTAACTGTGTTGATAGTCAAAATCGTACAGGAGGGGGAAAAAGATAAGGTTTCTGCCATCATAGTAGAAAACAACACTCCTGGATTCTCCTCCGAGGTGCTTAAATGGAAATTGGGGCTTCGTGCCTCCACCACTGCCCGATTGAAGCTGATCAACGTGCGGGTTCCCCGTTCCAATCTCCTGGGAGAGGCGGGCAAGGGGTTCAAGATGGTTCTGCAGACGCTGGACAGCGCCCGGATCGGCGTTGGGGCGCAGGCTCTGGGAATCGCTCAAAGGGCTTTCGACGAATCGGTCAAATATGCCAAGACCCGGGTGCAATTCGGCGCCCCTATTGGCAAACTTCAAGCCATCCAGTGGATGATTGCCGACATGAGCACCAGATTGGAAGCGGCAAGGCTTCTGACCTACAAGGCGGCGGTGATGGAAGATAGAGGCGAACCTGTAAATCTGGTGGCGGCACAGGCAAAGTTGTATGCTTCCGAGGCAGCCAACTATATTTGCGACCGGGCTATGCAGATCCATGCCGGCTACGGTTACATCGGCGAATTCTCCGAGATCGAAAAAATCTACCGGGATCAGAGAATTACCGAGATATACGAGGGCACTTCTGAAGTGCAAAGACTGGTAATCTCTGCTAATTATTTGAGATAACCATACCCCCTAATCCCCGCTCTCCATAAATGTGGAGAGCGGGAAATTGTAATTCACTCTCCCCTCTGGGGAGACGGTAGTGTGAGGGGAAGATAATTGTAGGTCTGAAATGTTCTTAAGGACTTTCGAACATAAAAACTGCTGAAAAATAATCCCGGTAGAGGAAAAGAAATATGGGAACAAAGGAAGAGATAAAAGAGACTCTAAAAAGACTTAAGCCAACCTTACGAGAAAAGTTCAAAGTAAAAGAAATCGGGATTTTTGGCTCTTATGTGCGGGGAGAAGAATCTGAAGAAAGCGATGTGGATATTCTGGTAGAATTCTCTGAACCCATCGGGTGGGAATTTATTGATCTGATGGAATTTTTGGAAAGGATTTTGGGTAGAAAAGTAGATTTGGTTACAGTGCGAGCTTTAAAGCCGCAATTTAAGGACAAAATCTTGAAAGAGGTTGTATACGCATGAAAAGGAATTCTTACCAGCTGTTTCTTGAAGATATACTAGAAGCTATAAATAAGATTGAGCGCTACATAAAGGATTTAACTCATGACCAGTTTGAGGGAAATGAAGTAGTTATAGATGCAGTCATAAGAAACCTCGAGATTATTGGTGAAGCGGCAAAGAACATTTCGGAAGACGTTAGAGAGAAATACTCAGAGATTCCTTGGAACAGGATGATTGGTCTGAGGAATGTCGCTATTCACGAATACTTTGGAGTAGATCTGAACATCATCTGGGAAATCATCACCAAGAATTTGCCGGAAACTAAACCGAAGATCGAGGCTATACTGGAAGATCTGTCAGATTCTTCGCCACGCTCAGAATAACCTGTACTAAAATTCCCTCTCCCCTTGGGGAGCGGGTTAGGGTGAGGGGGTAAAAAAGATATGAAATTCGGCAACTTTGAAATCTTCTCCATCGTGGAGAACAACTTCCAGGTAGACGGCGGAGCCATGTACGGGGTGATCCCTAAGGTCATCTGGCAGAGATTCAATCCCCCGGATGCCGACAACATGCTTCGGCTGGATATCAATTTGCTTTTGATAAAGACCGACGGGGAAAACATTTTAGTAGATGCCGGTATCGGAGATACTCTAAGCGAAAAACAGAAGAAGATATTCGGAATCCAAAGAGAATCGACTCTGGAAAAGGAACTGTCCAAGCTTCATCTTACTCCAACCGATATCCATCTGGTCTTGCTTACCCATCTGCATGCCGACCACGCTGGTGGTGTCATAAAGAATGAGAACGGGCAAAAAACCCCCCGCTTCCCTAAAGCCCGTTATGTGGTTCAATTAAAAGAATGGGAGGAAGCCATGCACCCGGATGAGCGAACCTCCGTCACCTACTTCACCTCCAATTTGAGAATTTTGGAGGAGGAAAAACTTCTGGAGTTGGTGGACGGTGAGGACGCGGTGGCAAAAGGGATACGGCTCGTTAATACCGGCGGCCATACCCCCGGCCATCAGGCGGCTTTAATCGGGGATGGCGATCATAAAATCATCTGGGCAGGGGATATAATCCCCACCACCCACCATCTGAAAATTCCCTATGTAGCATCGGTCGATCTTTTCCCCCGCGAGACCATGCAGCAGAAAAGAAAATTTCTGGAGATGTGTCTGAATGACGGCTGGAATATGGCTTTTGACCACGATTTAAAAGTGAAAATTGGCAAATTAGAAAAAGCAGGAGAGGAGATTAAGATAAAAGATATATATTCATAGAAGTGATTTCCTCTCCCCTCTGGCGGTTCGACTTTGCTCACCGCTCTGAGCTTGTCGAAGAGGGAGAGGATTAAGGTGAGAGGAAAAGGCTTTTGTTCAGCCATACTCTTTAATCTTGTTTAACAAACCTTCTTAAACCTCATCCCTGTATCCCTCTCTCTACAAATGTGGAGAGGGGGACCAAAAGGGAGAGGTCGGAAAGCAGGTGAGTAAACTATGTCGCTGGAAGAAAAACTGAATCATTTGAAAAAGTTAAGGGAGCTGGCGAAACTTGGCGGGGGACAGAAACGGATCGATGCCCAGCATAAGAAAGGAAAATTAACAGCCAGAGAGCGTCTCGATCTTTTGTTGGATGAGGGGAGCTTCGAGGAATTCGATATGTTCGTCCAGCACCGCTGCCGGGATTTCGCCCTGGAAAAAGAAAGATACTTGGGCGATGGCGTGGTAACCGGCTGTGGTACCATCAACGGCAGACTGGTCTTCGTCTTCTCGCAGGATTTCACCGTGTTTGGTGGATCATTATCCGAGACCCATGCCGAGAAAATCTGCAAGATCATGGATATGGCATTGAAAGTAGGGGCTCCGGTGATCGGCTTGAACGACTCCGGCGGTGCGCGCATTCAGGAGGGGGTGGAAAGCCTGGGTGGCTATGCGGATATTTTCCTGCGCAATACTTTGGTCTCCGGGGTTGTCCCGCAGATTTCGGTCATCTTAGGACCATGCGCGGGTGGGGCGGTATATTCTCCCGCCATCACCGATTTCATCTTCATGGTCAAGCACACTTCTTATATGTTCGTCACCGGTCCCAACGTGGTGAAGACCGTAACGCATGAGGATGTCACCTTTGAGGAGTTGGGCGGACCGGAGGTGCACAGCACCAAATCGGGAGTGTCGCATTTTATCTCCGAAAATGAAGTGGAAACCCTCTCCTTGGTAAGGAAGCTTTTCGGTTACATCCCTCAGAACAACATGGAGGATCCGCCGGATGTGGAGACGAGCGACCCCATAGATCGCATGGACGAGGAGCTGAATTCCATCGTCCCGGAAAATCCGAACAAGCCCTATGACATCAAAGACGTGATCACCCGGGTGGTGGACCAGGGTGAGTTTCTGGAGGTGCACGAACACTACGCTCCCAACATCGTGGTCGGTTTTGCCCGTTTGGGAGGAAAATCCGTGGGTATCGTGGGAAATCAACCTGCAATATTGGCGGGAGTGCTGGATATTGATTCCGGCATAAAAGGAGCAAGATTTGTCAGGTTTTGCGATGCATTTAACATACCCTTGGTCACCTTTGTGGACGTGCCCGGCTTTTTGCCTGGAACCACTCAGGAGTTTGGGGGAATCATCAAACATGGTGCCAAACTGCTTTATGCTTATTGTGAAGCCACCGTCCCGAAATTGACGGTGATCACCCGCAAAGCTTACGGCGGAGCATACGACGTCATGTCCAGCAAACACGTGCGGGCGGATGTTAACTACGCCTGGCCCACTGCAGAGATAGCGGTGATGGGACCCAAGGGGGCGGTGGAGATCATCTTCAAAAAAGAGATAGCGGAAGCCCCGGATGCGGAAAAGGCAACCGATCAAAAGGTGGAGGAGTTCATAGAGAAGTTTGCCAACCCCTATATCGCGGCGGAGAAGGGTTATATTGACGACGTGATCGAGCCCAAAACCACCCGGCCCCGTTTGATACGCGCCCTATCCATGCTGGAAAACAAACGGGAGTCGCTACCACCGAAGAAGCATGGCAACATACCATTGTAGTCGCCTGATTTATCAGGCAAAAAACCAATTTCTGTAGTTGCTCGATTCATCGAGCTTAAAATCGCCCTATGAATTGGGCTACTGCAAAATACATCAACCATGAAAGCAATAAAATCCATCCGCTTGAAACATTATGATTATTCGCAGAATGGATATTACTTTGTGACAATTTGCACGAATTTTAACCGTCCGTACTTAACCGATCTGAAAGAGAATATCTCTGAATCCATTCAAAATGTTAGTCTAATCGACGGCGTCAAGATAGATTATCATGTTATCATACCTACGCACATTCATATAATAATCATCCTCTTTGATTGCAAAATGTCACTTGGAGAAATCGTTAGGAGATTTAAAGCCACCAGCAGTCGAATAACAGGAATCAAATTGTGGCAACCCAACTATTATGAACATGTAATTAGGAATGAAAAAGCTTTATACAAAATTCGGGAATACATTCAGAATAACCCATTAAAGAAACAAATAGAGCTTGACCAGATATACGAAAAGTAGTTGCTCGATTCATCGGGCTTGAAACCGCCCAATAAATTGGGCAACCACACAAATACAATGTTCCATAAAATACTCATAGCCAATCGTGGTGAAATAGCCGTCCGCATCATCCGCGCCTGCCGGGAGATGGGAATCAAATCCGTGGCGATATATTCGGAGATCGACCGGAAAGCCCTGCACGTTCGCCTGGCAGACGAAGCATATTTGGTGGGTCCGTCTCCAGCCACCCAGAGCTATTTGAACATAGAGAAGATAATCGAGATGATAAGAGAGTCGGGAGCCGAAGCAGTTCATCCGGGATATGGTTTCTTTGCCGAAAATTACGAGTTCGTCAAACGGCTTGAATCTGAAGGAATAGTTTTTATCGGTCCTCCGTCAAGTGCAGTGAAACTTCTCGGTGATAAAGTAATGGCACGAAAGACTATGAAGAACGCTGGTGTTCTGATCGTGCCCGGGACAGAGGTGGAGATCGGATCAGATGATCAGGGGACCTCTATCGCGGAGAAGGTCGGTTTCCCCATCCTGATAAAAGCTGTGGGCGGCGGCGGCGGCAAGGGGATGAGGATCGTCCGGGAAAAATCAGAGCTTAAAAGTGCTTTAAGAGCCGCCAGTTCCGAGGCAAAATCCGCTTTTGCCGACCCGCGGATATACATCGAAAAATATCTGGAAAGACCCAGGCACGTGGAGATACAGATACTTGCTGACAAAGCGGGTAACGTGATCCATCTGGGGGAAAGGGAATGTTCCATTCAGAGAAGACATCAGAAGGTGATAGAGGAATCCCCCTCTCCGGTTGTGGACGAGAAGATGAGAAAGGCGATGGGCGAAGCCGCGGTAAAAGCAGCCAAAGCCGCAGGCTATGTGAATGCTGGAACCATGGAGTTTTTAGTTGACTCTGATCGGAATTTCTATTTTCTCGAATCCAATACCCGTCTGCAGGTGGAGCATCCGGTAACGGAGTTGGTCACCGGAATTGATCTGGCAAAAGAACAGATCAAGATTGCCTGGGGGGAGAAATTAAGCCTTCGCCAGGAGGATATCAGATGGCGGGGCTCCGCCATCGAGTGCCGTATCTATGCGGAGGATCCGGAGAACAACTTTCTACCTTCGACAGGAGTAGTACATTCCTACCGCGAACCATCCGGTCCCGGAGTAAGAGTCGATTCCGGACTGTATGAGGGAAGCGAAATTTCGTTATATTATGATCCGCTGATCTCCAAGCTTCTTACCTGGGGAAAGGATCGGGACGAAGCCATCCAGAGGATGAAACGGGCGTTAAACGAATACAATATCCTGGGCGTAGCGACAACTATTCCTTTTCATCTGAAGGTGATGGACCATCCCAAATTTCAAAAAGGGGAGATTCATACACATTTCATCGAAGAGGAATTCGGGAAGGATAAATTTTCAGAGGCAGCGGATAAAGAGGAACATTTAAAAGCAGTAGCGGTTTTCTCTGCTCTTTTGGATTATCAGGAGAGGAAAAAAACCAAGCCCCTTCAGGCAAAGACTAAATCGCAAGAGAGCATTTGGAAGATCGAAGGGCGTAAAATGGGATTGAGATGAAAATCTTACCCCTTTCGTCCCCACCCTGAAATGGAGAGCGAAAGAGAGATTGCTGTAGGGACAGCCCTTGTGGCTGTCCTAAAGCGACATGTAGTTGCCCAATTCATTGGGCGACTTTAAAACTGAAATGGAGAGCGAAAGAGAGATTGCTGTAGGGACAGCCCTTGTGGCTGTCCTAAAGCGACATGTAGTTGCCCAATTCATTGGGCGACTTTAAAACCGCTCGATCCTTCGACAGGCTCAGGACGGTGAGTTTGTCGAACCGTGAATCGAACAACTACAAATTAAAACCAAGCAACGAATATGAAATATCTGGTTCAAATCGAAGACAAAAGCTATCAGGTCGACATCAGCGAGCAGAATGGAGAACTGTTGATCAATCTGGATGGAAAGTCGGTTCAGGCGGATTCAGCCCAAATAAAAGATAAAAGTTTCGTCTCCTTTTTGTTCAACCATAAATCATTTGATCTGGATTTTTCCAGGAACGGAGAAACCGTTTCGGTGTTTTTGAATGGAAAAAGATATGATTGTGTGCTGGAGGATGAGAGGACGCAAAAGTTCAGAAGATTAGAGGGTCTGAGAGTTGATACTAAAAAAGACAAGGAGCTGAAAAGCCCCATGCCCGGTCTGGTGACCGGTATAGAGGTAAAAGAAGGGGATTTCGTGGTAGCCGGCCAAGGGGTGTTGATAGTGGAAGCCATGAAGATGGAAAACGAGCTTAAAGCCAAATTCGACGGAAAGGTGAAAGCCATCAAAGTCAAAGAACATCAGGCGGTGGATAAGGATCAGGTGTTGGTGGTGTTTGAATAGATGCAAGGTGTAAGGCCAAAGGGAAAAGGTTAAAGGTATAATAATGCTAACAAGCCAACAGATTCTTGAACTCATACAGAGCGGTCGCTTGGTAGTGGAACCCATGGCAGCCCAGTACCAGATAGGAGCTTGTTCTGTTGATATTCGTGTTGGGACACAGATACAGCGTGGCCATTCCCATGCATCTATCGAACGATTGAACATCGGGGAATCCGTGGTAATACGACCCGGTGAATATCTGCGTTGTATTACTCTAGAAACTCTTAGTTTTCCAGATGATGTGAGTGGAATAGTCTTTCTTTGGGCTGGATTCTCGAGAATTGGCCTTCTTATGACACCAACGAGGATAGACCCTGGATGGCGGGGCAAATTAGTACTGAACATGCTTAATATGTCTATAAACCCAATACGACTCTCTATTGGCCAGAGGATTGCTTCCTTTTCTCTATTCAAGCTGGAAAGAGAGGTGCTATCTCCTTATCGGGACTTTACAAAGTATATAGATTATCAACTAGATATGGACATTATATCTCCAGAATTAAGCTACGACGAAAACACCGATACAGTTTTTCGGGCTTATAGAAAAGGGGAACTCGACAGTCTAAATTTGGCTAATACAGAACTTAGGAAGAAAACTCTGTTTGTCAAAGAAGGTGCTAAAGAAACGATCAAATCCCTTTTGAACCGTGTGTTTGAAGAGAGGGATATCCAAACAAAAGGCAGGCTTTTGGAAGATCTAATTGAAAATCTCTTATCTCAAATAAGAGGGATCAAAACCATCAAAAAGAATGCGCGTCTAAAAAGTGAGGAGATCGACATAATTGTTCAAAATAATGTGGATGATACCTTTTGGAAAACCCTTGGGAATCCGCTCGTCGTTGAATGTAAGAACTGGAGTAGCAAAGTGGGAACTGACGAGATCGGAAATCTGGTAGTCAAGATGAACGCACTCAGTCCAGATGTAAAAACGGGCATTTTAGTTGCCGTAAATGGTATATCGGGAAACTCATATCGTGACGCGCAGCTTCGCAGAAGAGAGTATAGGCAGAAAGGAATATACATCGTCGTTATCGAACGAACCGATTTGGAAAGGGTCGCTGCAGGTAAGGTTATGTCGCAGGTAATTGAAGAAAGATATAATGAGCTATATTTAATTTAACGCAAAATTGTTTGAGTCATTCTTCTAGGTCATACTTTTACAGGATGGATTCACGAGGCAAAATAGCGTCGCCATTTCGTAATGCCGATGCATCAAAATAAACGAATCCTTGGTTGAAGAAAGGCGGCTTATGGACATAGTTCTCACAAATGTAATATCAAACATTGTGAGCAATTTTGCTCAATTTATGATCCAATTGAGTTATAAGAAAAGAAGCTCCGTGAAGGACCAAATAAATATCTGTAAACAACAACTTCATGACCATGCTAGCTTTATACTAAGCTACCGTTACATTCCAGTAAATCGAGAATCTCTTGATATCATGACAACAGAACATAATGAAAACAGTATTGTAAAATCCTTGATCAGGTTAAATACTTTCTCGCCTGATGCTGATACCACTAAATTCATAAGGAAAACCAGATTGTGCTTCTTAAATTTGCGGAGATGTCATGATTATTCATTGCAGTCTGAGCTTTCAAATTTAATGTTACTTATGAATGAAATAATAACCCAATATTGCAAAGGAGGTGATTAAAATGTCTCTTAAAGACAAAGCAAATGAAGAATTTGAAAAAAGAAAGATTGATGAGCGGAAACATAAAGAATATTGCGAGAAAATAAAAAGGAATTTACCCTTGAAAGTTAAAGAATTTATGGATTGGGTAGAGGAAATATGCAAAGATACAAAAATCAGAGTTAAGCGTAGCACGAAGCCTGCAGAATTATTTTTGCATTACAATAACAGTCCCTTAGGCCAAGTAGAGTTAGACACTGTCACATTGGAATTATTCGAAAAACGTTTAACATTTGAACCCGAAGATGGCCTTGGATACGTTGGCGCCGATGGCAAAATATCCATTGATACTAACGTCCGTAATTGGGAAAGGAGATTCGATCTTTCCAAAGGAGGAATATTCCTCATTTTGGAAGAGGATTTGGCCAAATCATATTTCAAGTGTATCGACAGTAAGTTCAAGGCACATGAACTGACTAAAGAGTTATTAGAGAAACTAATCGAGGCCATCCTTGTTTAGCTAATATGCTCCGCACAGGGGAGCATACCTGGTTCATGTATATGACTTTTTTCTTTGCTTTCCGTTGGTGTTCTTTACCAATGGGAGATAAGCGGCGTGTGAAGAACAACCGCCTGAAGCGGTAGCAATTAACACTTTCAAGAAAAGGTCACTTTTGGAAAAAGAGAAAAAAGTTTCGACCACTTCTGATATCGAAATCGACACTCTTTACAACCCAGAGTCGATAATCGATTTGGATTATGAAAATGACTTAAGTTGTCCCGGGGAGTATCCTTTCACCCGTGGTATCTACAAGGACATGTACCGCGGTCGGCTGTGGACCATGCGGCAGTATGCTGGTTTTGGTACCGCAGAGGAAACTAACAAAAGGTACCGATATCTGTTGGAGCAGGGGCAAACCGGTCTTTCCGTAGCTTTCGATCTCCCCACCCAAATAGGTTACGATTCCGATCATCCGCTATCCCGAGGTGAAGTGGGCAAAACCGGCGTGGCTATCGACACCTTGGAGGATATGGAGATTTTGTTCAAGAAAATCCCATTGGACAAAGTCTCCGTCTCCATGACCATCAACTCCACTGCCTCGGTGCTTTTAGCCATGTATGTGGTTTTAGCCCAGAAGAACGAAATCCCCTTAAATTGCCTTTCCGGTACCATTCAAAACGACATCTTGAAGGAATACATCGCCCGCGGAACGTACATCTTCCCCCCCAAACCCTCCATGCGCCTGATCACCGATACCTTCAAATATTGCAAGGAGAATCTCCCCAAGTGGAATCCCATCAGCATAAGCGGTTATCATATCCGGGAAGCAGGTTCAACCGCCGTTCAGGAGATCGCCTTCACCCTCTCCAACGGAATCGCCTACGTGAAAGCAGCACTGGAAGCGGGTTTGGATATCGACGAATTCGGAGGACGGCTCTCCTTCTTTCTAAATTCCCACAATCATTTCTTTGAGGAGATCGCCAAGTTCCGGGCAGCACGGAGATTGTGGGCAAAGATAATTAAGGAGAAATTTGGCGCCAAGAATCCGGAATCAGCCAAGTTCCGTTTCCATACCCAAACCGCTGGCTGCACCTTGACCGCCCAACAGCCGGAGAATAACGTCGTCCGGGTCACCTTGCAGGCTTTGGCAGCAGTTCTGGGGGGAACACAATCGCTGCATACCAATTCAAGAGACGAGGCGTTGAGCCTCCCGTCGCAGGAGTCGGCGGAGATAGCCCTGCGCACTCAACAGATCATCGCCTACGAAAGCGGAGTTCCGGACACGGTCGATCCCTTGGGCGGGTCTTATTATATAGAGAGCTTGACCAGCGAGATAGAACAGAGGGCAAAGAAATACATCGATTACATAGAGGAGAAAGGGGGCGCCTTGTGGGCGGTGGAATCGGGTTACTACCAGCGGGAGATTCAAAAGAGCGCATACGACTACCAGAAGGCAATTGAGAAAAAAGAGAGGATAATCGTTGGGGTGAACCGGTTCGAGACAGAGAGGGAGAAGATCAAAAACGTCTTCAAGGTCAGCCCCAGGGTTACAAAGGAGCAAATAGCGCTATTAAAAACTATACGCAAGCAAAGGGAAAATAAGAAAACGAGGGAAAGTCTGGAAAATCTGCAAAAAACTGCTTTGAAAGATGAAAATTTGATGTATCCTATCATAGAGTGCGTCGAGAACTATGCCTCCTTGGGCGAGATATGTGACGCATTAAGATCGGTCTGGGGAGAGTATCGGGAGAACGTGCTGGTGTGAAAATCCGTCCGCCGACCGCCGTCGGATGACCGCCGCTATACCCTAATTTGTAGGGGTCGGATTTATCCGACCAAATAGTTGCCAACGGATGAAACTGCTTCCCTCTCCCCTTGCGGGAGAGGGATAAAGAGTGAGGGGTAAAAGAATTCAAAATTTAAAGAGAAAAATGGAAAATTGCTATTCAACGGTTAAATTGTTTTCTCACATTTTTGAATTTTGAATTGTTATTTTGCACTTCGTCCTGAGACTCAGTGTCGAAGGAAATTTTTAACTTTGCATTTTTAATTTTCATATCGCTATGAAAGTAAACAGAATCGATCATATCGGCATAGCGGTGAAAGACATAAAAGTTGTCACTGAATTTTACCGGAGCGTTTTTGGCTGTAAGATCTCCGAAGAGATGGACGTTCCGGACAGGAAATTAAAGATAGCTTTTACGGACCTATCCGGAGTAAAGCTGGAATTCCTGATGGGCACGGATCAACAGAGCGTCATATCCAGGTTCATCGAAAAAAAAGGCGAGGGGATACACCATATCTGCCTGGAGGCGGGTGACGTGGAGAAAGCAGTGTCGGAGCTTAAAGCAAAAGGCGTGGAATTGGTGGACCAACCCCGCATGGGAGCGGAAGGGAAGAAGATCGTTTTCCTGCAGCCTAAAAGCCTATTTGGAGTTCTAATTGAGCTGAAAGAGAAATAAAAACCTCTCCTTCTTTCCCCCTCTCCTTACTAAGGAGAGGGGGAATCAAAGGGGGAAAGGTGAAAATTTTTCCATTTTTAATTTAAGTGCGGAGCACGATCATGGGTATTTTCGAGTTGATGGAAGAAAACGGGCACGAGGAGGTTTTGTTCTGTTATAATAAGCCCACCCAGCTTAAGGCGATAATCGCCATTCACAACACCACCCTGGGGAGCGCGGTGGGCGGATGCAGATTGTGGAGATATCCGTCGGAGGAAGACGCATTGGTGGATGCGCTGAAATTGTCCCGCATCATGACCTACCAATCCGCAGTGGCAGATTCCGACACCGGCGGTGGAAAGGCGGTCCTGTGGAAGGATTTCGAGGAGGAGACGGATGAAGCTTACTTCCGCGCATTAGGCAGATTCGTCGAGGGATTGCGCGGGAGGTTTTTCATCTATCCCGATTTGGGAACCGACACTCAGGAGATGAAATATATCAAAAGGGAGACCGCTTACGTCCTCCCGTATGAATCCGCCTCCGGCATCAAAGCCGAGAGCGCGGATTTGACCGCCCAAAGCGTCTATTGGGGCATGAAGGCATGCGTAAAGGAGATCTACGGGGTCTCCTCGCTGGATGGTTTGACCGTGGCCATCCAGGGCGTGGGCAGCGTGGGAAAAAGACTGGCGGAATGCTTAAAGCAGGAGAAGGTCAATCTGGTGATAACCGACTTGAATTACGACTCCATAAAATGGCTGCAGGATAAATACCGGGACACCCTGGTGACCAGCCCGGATGCCATTCTCTCGACAGCCTGCGACATACTCTCGCCCTGTGCCTTAGGCCCGGTGATCACCCAGAAGAACGTCTCCCAGCTGAAATGCAAGATCATCGCGGGAGCCGCTTACAATATCGTGGAAGACGTTCAGCTGTGCCGGCAGCTTTACCAGCAGGGCATATTATACGCCCCCGATTTCGTGGTCAACTCCGGCGAGCTTTTCTTGACCGAGGACCAGCTCAAAGCCCTTTCCAAGCAGGAAGCGCTGGACTCGGTAAAAAATATCTATAATATTATGGCCAAGGTGATCGCTGTCTCCAAGAGGGAGAATATCTCCCCTTATGAGGCGGCTTGCCGGATGGCGGAGGAAAGGATCAGCCGGGTGGGGGCGGTGAAAAGCATACTCACCCATAGTTATTTCGGGGGGAGAAGAAATATTTAAGGAGGAATAAAAGAGTTCGAACGGTGAAAAGCAGTTTTTGTTGAGAATTTTGGAGTGCAAAAGCTTGTTGGAGCGAAGCGTAAATCCCGCCCAGACAGGTGTTCGTTTAAACGCTTAACGGGACTTTTGCGATCTTTAATAGTTTGCAGGTTTACCATCCAGAGAAAAATGGTAGATACTTCTCTTCGTCAAGTAGCTATGTGGACCTGCTTGACCTACAAGACCATAAGGTAGATATGAATAGGAACAGTAAATTCAGAATCTTAGCCATCAATCCCGGCTCAACCTCAACCAAGATCTCGGTGTTTGAGGATGAGCATGAAACTTTTTCCCGCAGCATCAATCACAGCAAGCTGGAGCTGGAGCCATTCGCCCGGGTGTGGGATCAATACGAGTTCCGGAAGAAGCTGATCAAGGAATGCCTGGAGGATGCCAAAATGAAGACGGAGACCCTCACCGCGGTAGTGGGAAGGGGAGGGCTTTTCCGTCCGGTGGTGAGCGGCACCTACCGGGTAAACGAGCTGATGATCGAGGACGGGCGAAACGCTTATGGAGGCGAGCATCCCTCCAACCTGGGGGCGGTATTGGCTTTTGGCATCGGTTGGGACTATCACATCCCCTCATTCATAGTGGACCCCCCCTCGGTGGACGAGCTGGAGCCCATCTCCCGTTACACCGGTCTGCCGGAGTTTCCCAAAAAAAGCCTGTTCCATGCGTTAAACATCAAAGCCACCGCCCGTCTGGCCGCCGCCGATCTGAAGAAAAAACTGGATCAGATCAACCTGATCGTGGCGCATCTGGGAGGAGGGGTCACCGTAGCTGCCATGCGTAAGGGCAAGGTGATCGATTCCAATAACGGCTTAGACGGGGGACCTTTCACCCCGGAAAGAGCCGGCAGCCTTCCCATGTTTGCGTTCGCCGAATGGTGTGTCTCCGGCAAGGCGACGTTAACCCAGGTAAAGAAAAGACTGGTGGGCGGGGGAGGTTTGGTGGCTTATCTCAATACCAACGACTGCCGGCAGGTACAGAAGATGATCGAGGAGGGAAATCAGGAAGCCAAAATAGTCTACGAGGCTATGATCTATCAGATCGCCTGTGAGATCGGCAGCCGGGCAGTGGCATTGAAAGGGAAGGTGGATGCCATCGTTCTCACCGGCGGGATGAGCTATTCCGACTATGTGGTAGGAAAATTAAAGGAGTGGGTGGGCTTCCTTGCCAAAATTTTAATCTACCCGGGCCAGGATGAGATGAAAGCTTTGGCTTTGGGAGCGCTAAGGGTGTTGAGAGGAGAGGAGGAGGCCAAAACCTATCCAGAGATAGCGGGAGGGGATTAATATTCTGATGCTTCGGCCATAGAACTTACCCGAGTACAACAAACCTCATGTGAGGGTGTATCAGAATTTCGGTTTTTGTAGCCGCAGACTTCCGTCTGCGAAATCGATATGTTGAATTATAAAGACTTACTTCCATATGGACGGTTACAAACTCAAAACACAATGGTGTCACAGTCTCATGTTCAGAGAGGGGTACCAAGGGGCTGAGGTGTAAAAAGCATTATGGAAAACGAAAACCATCAAACTGCCATAATCGAAGCGCTCCTCTTCGCCTCGGACAAACCGCTGTCCCGGGAGCGGATTCAGGCGGTCATCAAGGATATCACTACCGAGCAGATCGACGAAGCCATAAATTCGCTCAATGAAAAATATCAAAATGGGGGACACAGCTTCGCCGTGAAAAGAATCGCCCGGGGCTATCAGATGTACTCCCTGCCCGATTTCGCCCCGTGGATAAAGGCTTTGTTCTCTCACGCCCGTAGGGAAAGACTCTCCTTCCCCGCCTTGGAGGTTCTCTCCATCATTGCCTACAAACAGCCCATCGTAAAATCGGAGATCAACCGCTTCCGGGGGGTGAACAGTGAAGGTCCCCTTTTCACCCTTCTGGATCGCAAGCTCATCACCATCGTGGGGAGAAAACCCGCTCCGGGAAGACCGCTTTTGTATGGCACCACTTCCGAGTTTTTGACCCATTTCGGCTTGAACGACTTGGACGATCTTCCCAAGATGGAGGAACTGGAATCGTTGCTCAAAAGGAAGGAAGCCTCCAATTTCTCTTTGGAGCTTGCAGAAAACGAAGAAAAATTCGAGAAGATCGGGGCAGAGATTTTCCCCATAAATAAATCCGAAGAAACCGGGGAGGCAAAGACACAATTTGACGTTTCCGTGGAACTTCCCCCAAATCCTCTACTGGAATCATCCTCTCCTCTACCTCCGCCAGATGAGACTCAATAAATATATCGCCCAGTCCGGCATCTGTTCCCGAAGGAGTGCGGACGTTCTGATCCAATCCGGCAGCGTTACGGTCAACGGCATCCCGGTGCAAAAGCTGGGAACTCTGGTTGACGAGACCAAGGATCAGGTTGCAGTCGATGGCAAGAATGTATCTTTGGGGGTAAAACACCTCTACATCCTATTAAACAAACCTCCTGGTTATCTCTCCACGGTCAAAGACAGCTTTCATCGTCCCACAGTGCTGGATTTGGTGGGAAAGGAGAAAAAAGTCTTTCCCGTAGGAAGGTTGGATCTGGATACCGAGGGAGTACTATTGTTGACCAACGACGGGGAGCTTACCTACCGTCTAACCCACCCGAAATTCGAGATCAAAAAAACCTACTTAGTTACCGTCGAAGGGGAAATGGATATAAAGATACTGGAAGAATACAAACGTGGGATAAAATTAGAGGATGGGGTTACGGTTACCGGAGAAGGGAAAATAATCAAAGCAGGAAGCAGGGAATCGATCTTTGAGCTAACCTTGAAAGAGGGGAGAAAAAGGGAGATAAAAAGGATGTGTCTTCAGGCGGGCTTGAAGGTATTGCATCTGGTGCGGCTAAAGTTTGCCCATCTTACCGCCAAAGGCCTTAAAATCGGACAGTGGCGGCACCTGACGGAAAACGAGGTTACCCGACTCAAAAAATTGGGAGGATTAATGTAATTACATTATATCATTCATAATTCATAGTGCAGGGCATTTAGCCCTGCATACGTTTATATTTAACTACGATTCATCTCATCTCAACAAAACCATTTTCTTAACTTCGGAATATTCTCCCACCTTCAGCTGGTAAAAATATATCCCACTGGAGCCCTCTTTTCCCGAACCGTCTTTTCCATCCCAGACGACTTGATAGACTCCCGTCGTTATCTCTTCATCTATCAGCATCCTCACTACCTGTCCCAGAATATTATAGACTTTAAGGGTGGTGTGGATGGGCACCTTTAACCTATCACCTTTCACCTTAAACCTTATGATGGTGGAAGGATTAAAGGGATTGGGATAGCTCTGATAAAGCTCGAAGCTTTTAGGTGAAGCGGATCCTTGATCTTCCAAATCAAAAACGTCTGAGCTGCCTGTAAGCCAATTTAAAATCCTCAGCATTACTATATCCGGTGTGCTGATATTCTGACCTTGAAACCAATACTCGTATGCTCTTATGAACTCAAGCCCAAATCCAAAAGTTACTATCCTGAAGGCATTATTATGAAATTTGATTCCCGCCACGGAATCGGTGGGAGTCCACTGGTAGTTGGCGTACACCATCACAGTATCCGCTGCCGAATCGGGAATCAAGTTTTCCTCAAAATCCTCGCCTAAAAATCCATGCTCCGTGAAAATATATAATCCCTCTCCCACCTCATCTGTCGCTTTACCTGCCACCAGATGTTTAATACAGGTCCCCCCTGATCCCACATGCAGATAGTTGGTCAAAAAAGCTTGTGCCAAAGGATCAACGGAATTGTCGAGCGCTCCTACAGCATCCTGGCTGGTCAAAAACAACCTTCCGCCTGCATCCAGATAGTTCATCAATGCCTGAAGATCTTGAGAGGAAAACAGAAAATCTCGATGGCTTCCGGTAAACCAGATCAGGATGCGATAGGTAGAGAGATCAAGCGGAGGAAGAGATTTATCCCTCTTATCCCAAATGTCATAGAGTTTTCCCAAAGAGTCTAATGTATTCCGATAGAAATCCACGTAGTTGGAATCTCCGCTGGTATGATCGTCATCGTCTACCAGGAGGATTTCAACCGTACCTATGTTCCGTGCAACTGTGAAATCCCAGCAAAAGTTTCCCTCATTTCCGCATATATGGAGTGTAAACGCTACCTTTTTTGAAGGAAATCCCGGGGGTAGTGTGAATTCCAGAGGGTCCGCAAGATCATTTAATGTATCACCCGAATGGATATCCCCCAACCCCACCGAATCAACGGAGAATGATACCCCCGCGGTGTCGACAGACACCTTTACCCATGCGTCCAAAAGATCCGCCCACATATTGTAAACCGAAAAAATCAGTTTTACCGTTTCTCCCGGCTGGGCTCTTCCATCTCCATTGCCATTGGTAGAATCGTCAAAGTAGAAACCATCCAGAAACAAAAAGGGCCGAAGCCATTGCACATCCATGTTGGCGTACATCACCGGATTCGAATTGGAGATATTCCATATTGCCACCCGGGTTTGATTCCCATAGTAATCACGGGTGCTGGGCTTAGTGGTATCGTCGAATGCACGCTGGTTGGACGATCCCGGAAAGGGATCTCCTGCATCCCCTTCATTCCAATTTCCATACTCACCGCAACCTTCCAACTCGTAATGACCGTCTGCCTGTTCCAAAGCGATCTTGTAATGAAACTCCGGCGAGCTTCCCGGACACCATTCGTAGTCATTATTAGATTTTTCCTCGTCCACATGATAGATCAACAAACCGCTTCCGGGGAGGTAAGAATCAAAACCGATCTGCTGTCTGTTCTCCGCCAAAAAGAATTGACTTCCTCCGCTTCCGTTCTTCCAGAGACGATAAGCCCAAGGTGCGGTTTCTGACTGGGGTATCTCGACTTGGGTTAGACCCGAATCGACGGAAATGATATTCAGCCACCCCAGATAATTCTTACAGTAAGCGCTGTGGTGTGCCGGTGTCTTACCCTGGTTGTTGTCCCATCCGGTTGCCATCACGCTCCAGTCGGCCAAACCTTGCGTGTCCCAGCTTAAATCATATTCCTCCCAGTCGATGCCCAAAAAGTGTCCCCACTCATGACAGAATACCCCGATGTTGATAAAAGATCCGTCCTTGTGTTTCTCCGGCTGCATGGTATAGCTGGAGATCCACACACCATCCCTTTTTTCCGTGGGAATTGAGCCCCGATGAGACCAGATGTCCCAATCATTTCCGCTTTGCTCCGCTCCGGGTCCGGAATGGATGAAAATCAAACCATCCAGATATCCGTCCCGATCGTAATCGTATTCACTGAAATCCACCAACGTGTCAATCATAGCCAATATGTCACGAACCAATCCTCGACAATTGTGGGGATAAGGACCGATCAGACCATTTAATCCATAAGTATAGTAATCGTAAGTATGGGGCGCTCTGACCCAACCGAACACCTCTCCGTTCGGGTCATGATGTCCGTAGGAGTTTTCCAGGTAGTAGTCTCGGAAGCTGCCGGTAGGAATCATAAAACCTTGGCTAAAAAGGATGGTATCGAACGCCCCGGCGGTATAAGTATGCACATTATCGCTGAAATCAACGCAGATAACCAGTGGTCTCAGGGTGTCAACGGAAATTGAACCTCTCCTCGACAACCTGATTATTTGATCGGGAGTTCTTTCGTACATTCCTGTCTTTGTCGCAGCCTGCCATCGATTGATCCAGTCCTCCAGCTTCCCTTCGTTCCTAAGTTTCTCTGCTGCCGAATCCGTAAGAGATACTGCTCCGGATTCTACACAAAAAAGCAGAACGAATACCAAAGTGAAGATCAGTATCTGGTAGATGCCGGGTTTCACAACTACTCCATTGACTTCTGGACTCGAGAATCCCCTGCCCGATCAAGCTGTCGTATGGTAATCAATATAATCTGATTTTTCTTTCAAGCAATAGAGAATGTAGGATTTTTTATTTGATGAAGGATCCGACAGAGAGAGAATGACAGATATGTCAAGCAAAAATGGGATAACGAATTAGAGTAAACATCGGACGGTCCATGGGAGGGGACATATCCGACCTACCTCAATAGAAGCATCTTCTTGGCTTCAGTATATTCTCCCACTTTCAGCTGATAAAAATATATCCCGCTGGAGACCTCTTCCCCTTTCTCATCTTTCCCGTCCCAGACAACCGTGTAGCTCCCTTCGTTTTTAAACTCATTCACTAAAGTTTTAACCGTCTCCCCCAATATGTTGTAGATCTTGAGGGTGGTGTGGCAGGGAACTTTGAACTTTGAACCTTGAACCTTGAACTGAATTGTGGTGGTAGGGTTAAAGGGATTGGGATAGTTCTGGTCCAGCTCAAAGGTTTTGGGCAAACTGACCGCCTCATCTCCCCCCTCCGGGACATCAGAAATCCCTTTAAGCCAGTTCATCACCCGCTGCATCACCAGCTCCGGTTTGGAAAGATAATGCCCGTGAAAATAATCCCCGCTGCCGTTGATCGCCTCAAAACCGAATCCAAAAAAGACCAGTTTATAGCTCCCTTGATACTTTAGCCCCGCCACTGAATCGGTGGGTCCAAAGTCATTGTCCGCATAGACCAGGACGGTATCCGCCAATGAATTCGGTATCAGAATGTCCTTGGAGGTCTGATTGGCCGCTCCCGGAGTGCTACCAGGGTATATCCATAAAGTATCGCCCACCTCATCACCGGATATTCCCGCCACCAGCTGTCTGGTGCTGTTTCCATCATAGCTGCAATGCAGATAGTTCTTCAAGAACAATGTATCCCACGGATCGGAAGAGCCGGACAAGACCTCGGCCGCGTCCTGGCTGGTTAAGAACAATCCACCCCCATGATCCAAAAAGCTCATCAGGCTCTCCACCTGCGCTTGGGTGAACAGATTGGTTTTATGATCGCCGGTATACCAGATCATGTATTTATACTGGTTGAAGGAAAAGTTCGGGACAGCTTTCGCCTGAGTATCCCAGATGTCGTAAATTTCCCGGATGGAATCCAGGGCGGAGGTATAGTAGCTTTGATAATCCGCCACCGAGCCGGAATCGTCGTCCACGATCAAGATCTCCGCTTTTCCTGCCCAGACGGTTCTGTTGAAATCGGAACTATAAGCGCCGCCGTTTCCTTGCACGTGCAGAGTGAAAACCACCGGTTTCCCCCCGAAGTCCGGGGCAACCGCAAATTCCATGGGATCTGAATCGTTATTCACCGTGGCGCCGGTTCCTATGGTTCCCAAACTGGAGGTGCTGTCGGTAAAGGTTATTCCCGCATTATCTACCGAGCCGGTCACGACGGTTCCGGTAAGGGGAAGCCATATATTCTTAAAGCTGAAATACAATTTCACCGTCTCACCCGCCTCCGCCCTCCCGTTTCCGTTTCCCCCCGATGCATCATCCAGATTAAAGGTCTCCAAAGAAAGACAGGGTCGGGACCAGGTAACGTCCAAGTTGGCATACATGACGGAATCGGAATCGGAGATGTTCCACACCGCCACCTGGGTGGAACCATTATAATAGGTGCGGGAGTTGGGGGTGGTGGTGTCGTCGAAAGCTCTCTTGTTCATAAATCCGGGAAAAGGATCGCTACCGTCCCCCTCATTCGGAGTTCCGTAGCACCCCTCCAGCTGGTACAGCCCGTCTGCCTGCATCAAAGCGTTTCGATAATGGGGAGTGGCCGGGTCTCCGGGACACCATTCAAATTGATTGCCGTGATCTTCAGCGTCATCTACATAGTAGATCAATAGCCCATTTCTCGGCAGGAAGGAATCAAAACCGGTCTTCTGCCGGTTTTCCACCATGAAGTATTGATTGCCCATCCCTCCCGAAGTCCAGAGCCGGTATGAGACCGGTGAGGTTTCCGCTTGATGGATGGCTGCATTGGTTTGATTGGAGCCCACCACCACAGTATTGGACCATCCGAGGAAATACTTACAAAAAGCGCTATGATGAGACGGGGTTCTGCCATTGTTGTTGTAGCAGCCGGTAGCCATCACGCTCCACCTTCCTAATCCCTTCGAGGTATAATCCGGATCATAATCCTCCCAGTTGATCCCCAAAAAGTGCCCCCACTCGTGACAGAAAACTCCGATGGAGATAAAAGAGCCGTCGTCATGCTTCTCCGGCTGAACCGTGTAGTCTTTGATATGTACCCCGTCCAAAGTTATCATCGAGGGAAGCGACCAGCGGTGTGACCATATATCCCAGACATCCCCGGTCTCTTCCGCTCCCGGTCCGGCATGCACCACCATCAGACCGTCAATCCAGCCGTCGTGATTATAGTCGTAATCCGCATAATTCACGGACAAGTTAGCCGCATTTAAGGCGTCCTCGACCAATCCCTGGGAATTGTGCGGATAAATCCCCAAGCCCTTCTCGCCATCGCTGTAATAAGTGTATGCATGAGGTGCCCTGACCCATCCATATTCCCCCCCCATGGGATCGTGTTTTCCATAGGAATTTTCCAGATAGTAGTCTCGAAAACTGCCCGTCGGAACGACATAATTCTTGCTGAAAAGAAGCGTGTCGAACTTGGCAGAGTTATAAGTATACACATTATCGCTGAAATCGACGCAGAGGACCAGGGGTCTCAGGGTATCGACAGCATTGGGACTTACCTTCATCAGCCTAAGCTGCTGGTATGTCGTTTTATCGTACATCCCCCGCTGGGCTGCAGACTCCCATTGGCTTATCCATTCATCCAATGTCCCCTCCCGGCGGAGCTTCTCCACCACTTCGTCAGTAAGGGGAGCAGTTAGAGAGTAATTTACCGCTATCTGGAATATAATTGAAATGTAAACAAAAATTCGAATGAGACTGAATTTCATCGGGTTCCCTCGTAAATTAACGGTTGGAAAAACCATTCCAGTAGAAAGTTCATCATTTATTATACGAATAAACAAGGATTCTTACGGATTCTTTGAGGGGAGTAGCTTTCTTCGTATGGGTTTCATCTGCAGGATTTCTATTTGTAGGGACAACTCACGTGGCACATCCCGTCATAGGCGGGAAGTAGTCCACACTCTTGAGTTGCCCCCACGCGGTGGAAAAAAACGATTAACCTACTTCAGCAGGATCATCTTTCTTGAAGTCTGGCTCTGAGGAGTTTGTAGGTTATATAGGTAGACACCTGACGCAACTTTTTCGCCATTCTGACCGGTCCCGTCCCAGGTGAACTCATATCTTCCCGGAGAAAGATCATCCTCCAGCAAAGTCTTCACCAACTCCCCCCGGATGTTATAGATCCTCAAAGAGACCGGTATGCTGGAGAATTGCTCCGCTTGCGGTTTAAACGACTCATTGTTCTTTTCCGGGGAAAGAGAAGCACCTGCTATGGGATTTTCCGGTTTCAACTCAAAGGCTATAACGGTCACCGGGTTGAACGGGTTGGGATAATTCTGGGAAAGGATGAAGCGGCTGGGGAGATTCGGCTTTTCTTCATCATCCTCTACGCTGGTGCACATACAGTCGTATTTGGCTTTGGCCGAAGAGAGGTTGACAATCAGTTCGTTCAATCCGGTCCCTCCCACGATGGCAAAAGCCACCACCGTGCTCTCCTGGGATGCCAAGGTCAAAGGACCGACCGAAACCATCTGCGACCAGTCTTTAGCTTCTGAGGCAGAGAGCGCCTGACTAGTGCTTCGGAGAGCCTGTCCGCTTAGGAACTCGTATTTTTCCTGTTTGGAAAAGCCATCATATAACCAAGATGGGTTGTCGATCTGATAAGCGAAATGATTCCCGTTGCTTAAAGGCAAAAGGCATAGATATATCTGGGATTGCGGGTCAAATTGATAATATACCCCCCGGGTGGAGTCCCATCCGATTTGATCGTCCCCGGATGAGCCTAAGGAGATGTCCCAATCGAAGAACAAGCCGGCATGAAAATTATTTACTGAATGTGAATTGGCATTCTTTATGGTATATTGCAGGATCAGATAATCGTCATTGACCGGATCGGCATAGGCGAAACTTTTCTGTGTAATCTCCAAACCCAGAGGATTCGTAGCCCTCAGGTCCGAGAATTTGCAGAATCCCTCCTGATCGGAAATGCCACCCGGCGACTGAATGGCCAGCTCACCGCCGGGGAGAACCTCAAAGTCTTGTCCCGGGGTCTTCCCATCCTCCCCTCTCACCCCATCCGACACCTGATCTGGAGAGGTTCCTATCAAAAAAGCCGCCTCATATAGATTATCCTTGCCGTCGCGGGGATATTTAAACCCCTTTCCTCCCAGGGGATTGAAAGAGCCATCCCCCAAGCCATACTGTCCGAAATTGGAAAGGGTGAAAATGAAATTCCCTACATTCAGTTCTCCTAAGGAGAAGGGAGGTAAATTCCCGACGGTAATGGTGAATTTAACGTCTGCATCGTATGACGGGGTTTGTCCGGTGAGATGGAGCACCAGTTCCACTTTTCTTCCGGAAGGTATGTTCTGGCTGAATTTCACCTGTAAGGGTGAATCGCTGTTGGAGACCTCTTCATCCCTTTCCACCGAATCGAAGAAAATGCTGTTCGTCCATAGCTCAACCAAGGAATCGGAGGTGGACAAATTTCCGGAAACGCCGCTGACCGCATTACCGCTGTTCTTGAGATCGACCACCAGGTTGACCAAATCCCCGGGCTGGGGCGTATTCCCTTCGTTTAAATGAAAATCGACTAAATAGAGATTGGGCTTATTCGGTTTGGGCAATATCTCCAATGCCCTCTTCACGTTTATCATCCCCCGACCATAGCTGTTGTCTTCACCCGATGGTCCCAGATCGGTGCACGATTCCAAGAGCGCCTGCTTGATCTGCTCCACCGTGGCATCCGGGTTATATTGTCTTAATATGGCGACCGCCCCGGAGACAAAAGGGGCTGCCATGGAGGTTCCGCTCATCAGGCGATATTCTCCATTCTTATAACAGGAGTAGATGTTGACTCCCGGAGCGCAGACCTCTGGTTTTATGGTCTGACTATCGCAGGCCGAAGGACCCCGGGAGCTGAAGTTGGCGATGGGGTATCCGTAACTTTGAGCATCTACCGCACCCACAGAAAAAGAGTTGGTGGGCGATGAGATTCTATCTGCCGGAGTTCTCAAGGTGGAGGGATTCGGACCTTCGTTCCCCGCGGCGAAGATCACCACCACCCCGGCATTCTCCGTGTTGTCTATGGCATTCCAGAAGGTCTGGTCGCATGACGGTTTGAAACCGGCGGGTATTCCCCAGGAGTTGTTGATCACGTCCGGCACGTCATTTACGGTCTCCGGATCCCCGTCCGGGTCCACCGCCCACTGGAAGGCGGCCAGGATGTCGGCAACGGTCTGCGAGAATGTCCTGCCCCGATCGATCACCGCTGCGGCTATCCATTCAGCTCCGAACGCCACCCCGATGGTATCGTCATCCGTGATCCCCACCATGATTCCCATGGTGTGAGACCCATGACCCTTGTCGTCCTTGGGGAAATCGGATTCCAGCGGATCGAACCAACAAGCGGAAACCGATCCCCCGTTATTTCCCCGCCAGTTGGATCCGAGTGCCGGGTGATGCCCGTCCACGCCGGTATCGAAATTGCAGACCAAACGTCCCGCTCCGTTGTATCCCATTCTCCAGGCTTCCCGCACGCTCATGGCGGAAAGACATCTTTCTTTTTCCACCGCCCCCCCGGCTGCCTGCTCCACCGATACCGGTTCGACCAAAGTTATGGGATAATTCTCTTCGATGATCTCCACCTCCGGGCGTAAAGCAATCTTCTCGACCACCTCTTTTTTAGCCGTAACCAGGATCGCATTGGTGATCCAGAAGGTTTTGAATTGCTTGATCCCTCCGTCGGAGGTTTTCTGATTAAGGTAATCTACTAATCCAATCTGAGAGCTTGCTGCTTTGTCTTTAAGAGCGCTCAATACCGTTGTATGTATTATCTTTCTGGTGGCAAGGTTGGGATCGAGTTTGGCGTTCACTAGAGAAGTGTTGACCTGATCTTTCATCACTACCAGACATGAGGTATATTCATTTGCTTTCAGGAGGTTCAATTTTGAGGTAAAATCTGCGCTCAATTCCCCCCCAAAGCAGAAGAAGCATTTGAAGAAAAAGAAGAGCAAAAACAAGAAGAAAAGGATTTTTCTGAAGCGACGGCTCATTTATTGACTCCAGGTAATTGTTCATCTATGCTTAAAGCAAAGCCAGTGCCGTGGAGGGATTTGAATTACCGGTCCGGAGATTTCGGGGAATCGTGAAGTGAAGGGACGAATGATATTACGGTATGATTTTACCTTACAAAGACTTAACGGATAGGCACAAATTCAGGAAAGCTTATTTTATTTGAGGATAGCAAAACATTTCATATCTAAATTCTTCTTCGATATGCAAAGCAATTCAACATCTTCTGCAATTGGATTCATCATTAAGTTTAGGAGTGCAGAAGCTTGTTGGAGCAAAGCGGAAATCCCGTTATAGCGGGACTTCTGCGGTTTTAAAGATTCGGGTCTTGACCTCTCCCGCCCTCCCCCTTGTCAGAAGGAATAAACTACATCAAGTCCCCCTGATAAGGGATACACCCTGAAGGGGACCAAGGGGGAGAGGTTTTATGTTTTTCTTTCTTTTTTCTTCGCTGCAGGAAACAGGATATTGTTCAATATCAACCGATATCCCGGTGAGCTTTTGTGCAGGCTCAAATCCGTGGGTGGGTCTCCGACCATATGCTGGTAGTCTTCCGGGTCATGCCCTCCGTAGAAAGTCCAGGTTCCCCGCCCGATGTTGCCGTGGATGTATTTGACCTCGTCTCTCCCCTCGGTCTCTCCCAGGATGGTAACGTATTTCTTCAGAAGACTCTTCCGGAAGGCCGTGGTCTGCCCCATAAATCCCTGCACCACGTTGGCGTGATCCTGCACCAGCATGGTGGGAACCGGATCGAGCTTGGCTGAGAAATCGAACAGGGTGAAGTAATCCGACTCCAAACCCATCCGGGCGGCGATTTTCTCCGGCCCGGTGTCGATGTTGGAATGCTCATACTTATAAGCATCTGTCGATACCACAAAATCCGTAAAAGCCAATGCCTGTGAATAATCCAGCTTCCCCTGACAATCCGGATCGACCGGATCGCCGTCCAGCTCCTCGGGGACGACATCGTCATTCTCCGCGGCTAAGCCTATATCCATGGTCTCGGTGGCGGAACACATGGCAAAGACGAACCCGCCCCGGGCAGTATAATCCTTGATCGCCCGGGCTACCAGCTTTTTCTCGTCCGATACCTTGCGGAACCCCAGCTTCTTTGCCATCAGCTCGCAGGTCGCTACCTCCTGTTTGTACCAAAGTGCATTCCGGTACGAGCCGTAGAATTTCCCGTACTGCCCGGTGAAATCCTCGTGGTGCAGGTGCAGCCAATCGTATTTCTCCAGATCGCCTCTTAGCACCTCCTCGTCCCAGAGAGTGGTATACGGTATCTCGGCATAGACCAAAGCCAGGGTGACCGCATCGTCCCACGGCTCTTTGTTGGGGGGGGTGTAGATGGCGATGGCGGGCGCCTTCTCCAACAGCACCACGTCCATGTTGTTCTGCTCAATCTCCTTGTAGATGGAGGCAGCGGTCGACAGGTCGATGGTGGAGAACGCCACCCCTCTCAAGCGGCAGATATCCGCCAAATCCTCCCGCGAATCGGTCATAAACGAGCCGCCCCGGTAATTCAATAACCACTCCACGCTGCATCCTTTCTGCAAAGCCCAATAAGCCACCCCGTAAGCTTTAAGATGGTCGGTCTGGGCAAGATCCATGTAAATTAAGATCTTGTCGGCAAAGGACAAGGAAAACGAAAAAAGGAAAATTATAAAGAAAAAGAGAATGGACTTAAACCGTTTAATCACCGCAATCACCTCCACTAACCTGGTTTTAACGGATACCTGGCTTTATACCATAGCAAGTAACAGCCGAGGGTATTTAATTTAGAATACGCACGGAGCCTTGCTTGAAAACAACAAAATATCGATACCCAATGGGATCAATAGTGCTTCGGATTATAAATTTCCCTCTCCTTTGGTATGTACCGTATGGTTCATATCCTTGTGGATGTGTTAAAATCATGTTTTGATTTGGTAGCCGCAATCTTTAGATTGCGTAAATCTTTCCCTCTCCTTTGGTATATACCGCATGGTTCCATACCTTGTGGGAGATAGAGATTCGTAGGGGTCGCACGGATGTGTCCCCACCAGTCTGGGCGCTCGTCTGGGCGTTCATGCGGCCCGCTTTTACTTGTGGGGCGGCGAGAACGACTGCCGGGCTTGGGGGAGATGGGGGGCTTGGGGAGGATGGTTTTTCATTTTTTAGTTGTCCCGAGAAAATAGGTATGAAGCTCTTGCCGGATGAAATAGCGGACTTGCGATACTGGTGGTTCTGACCTTTCTGGTATTAAGGATGGTCGTTTTTGAGCTTTCATAATCATTCTTAGAAATGAGATAACACGTTCATATTGTAAGACATAGCTATTTGTGGTTCTGGTGGTTCTGGTGTATCTGGTGTTTCTGGTGGTTGTTTTTGCTTTTTTCTCATCTTCATCAAAAGCGATTCAAGTTTAGTGCGTTGGATATGGGGTCGGATAAATTCAAAGTTCAAAGTTAAACATTCTACACATGCGATATGCACAAGTTATAATACACTGCCCCTCATATATTCCGCTCCCATCCTTTTCACCACAGAAGTTGTAGGGAAATTGTATAAGGGGGACATTATTTACATCCGTCATTTGGAGTTAATTCGTTGGCAGTACAACAAGATATAAAAGACTCTCGTCAATTCAGTATAATCGAATAAATAATTCAAATTTAAGGTTGACAAGATTACACAAATAACTATAATAAATATGCATACATAGTGGATTTACATGATTGTGGGCTTTAAATTGTACGACAGGAGTTTACTCTTCCTTGTTCCGGGAATAAACTGACGACTGACGTTTTGAAGTCATTATTACCTAATAACGGATTCTACTCAAGCGGACGTGGCGTTTTATCTGGAAGCAAAACACAAAAGTGGGTGTATCTGGAAACCATATAATCAGTAGTTAACTGCTATTACCAAACAAATATAAACTGAGAAGAAGAAATGAATTATGTAATGAGATTTTTTCGAATCGGTATCATAACGGGTATAAAACTATCCCTCGTTTTCGTTGTTGCCGTCAGTCTTTTTGGTTTGATATTCACAATTGCTAACCCACCTGGATGGTCTCCTAGCCTTAAAGTCCTTTCGATAATGGGAGGTATTGGTTTTGCAGTTGGTTTTGTCTTTGGGGTTTTCAGATTCACCATGTGTTATTTCATATGTGTTTCCTCATACAGTGGAAATGTTTGGTTGAGAAAAGGAGCCATGAAGGGACTCGAATTGGTAGATGAATTGGGAACAGGTCATAATCCAGCTGAAATAATTTCTAGTTTCTTGCATGATGAGGATTCTGGCATTCGGAGAGGGGCATGCAGAGCATTAGGTATAGAGGCATTGCATACAGAAAGAAAGCATCTTTTCACAGCAATAGAGAATCTCATTGCTGTCTTGGATGATTCACAAGTAAAGAAAGACGCTTTAGACTCCCTTGCAGGAATAACTGGTGTATTTTTTGGTGAAGATAAGGCAAGATGGAAAACATGGTTTGACCAGAATAAAGATAAATCCGATTCCATTAATTAACACAACTCACTTCACTCATGGAAGAAAAAGATAACATAATCAGTAGCGCTTGCTATTAGCATCCTGGGATAAAAGCAATAACCAAATGTAGGAATTGCGGGAGAAATTTGTGCGAAGATTGCTTAACACGAATGAAAGACCACTATCAGTGTAATGACTCCGATGATTGTCTATCATTTCAGGGAAGCCAATGAAATGCAGCGTGAAAAATCTATTAGCGAAACATAATTTTTCTCACTTATATTGTGTTCCTCTAAAATTATTTTGAATTGTAGTCCGTAGATCAGGAACCCTTTGGCTCCTGACATATACACTGCAACTTTATGCAATAAATGGAATGAGAGGATAAATAATGTCATTTCGATACTTCGCATCATTGCTTGTCATTGTAGTTACATTTTCTATAACTTTCAATGTATTTGCTCAAATTACCCAAAATGATACTGTGAAGATAAATAGAAATTACAATACCTATGTAAATGATAATAAGTTAAAAACAGATCGAACTTTGAACGACATAAGTTTCTTAATAATTGGTTCAATAATTGGATTTGTATTTAGTATTTTGGGCGATATTATTAGAAATCGATCAAACAAGAAACGCAGGAAACATAATGGCGAGCAACTTATTAAATCAATATTAAATGAGATTGAACAGGGCACAAAAAGATGTGATTCTTTAATACGAATGAAAGCAGAAGGGAAAATATCCTTTTCAAGGATATATGTTTCTCTTTGGCAATCTATGCAAGTTGATCTATCTCACTACATTTATGAATTCCTAAAAGATCCTAATATTTTGAAACTCATACACTCTATTTATTATACATTTGATTTGATTAATTTCAATATGGAAAGAGAGGAGTTTGGCGTCGGTGCTGCTTTTGCTAATGATCATAGAAAAAAAATAGAAAATGAATATATCGAGCTTAAGGATAAATTAATAGAGAAACATATTAAATTATGAAAGATTCGTAGATCAGGAACCCTGAGGCTCCTGATAATTCATATCTGCAAGTTATAACCCCTTGTCTCTCTTTCCCCCAAAAGCAAATTCACTTTTCATGGTGAGCTTCGAATCGCCATTTGCTAACCCGTTTCATCCGTTTAATCCGTTGACAGTTTTATCCCCCTCTCCGTTACACGGAGAGGGAGACACAGGAGGAGAGGTCGTAGTAGCAATTTCGCTACAACTTCTGTGGTGAAAAGGATGGCGCCGGTATTTATGAGCGGACGGTGCCCCCGTACGGGCTCCCGTCTGGGAGAGGCAGTGCATTATACCTGCCCCCTAACCGCATTCATAGAATGCATAACTTTTCCGCCGAAGGCGGATCCGCCTCTGGCGGAGAATTTTAAACTCTTAATGATTTTGGTTTTATTGAGCCCTTGAACCTTTTCCGCCGAAGGCGGATCCGTCTATTGCGGAGAACTTTTGAGCCTTTATTTCGAACCTTGAATTTTTCCGCTGAAGGTAAATCCCTGCCCGCCGGATGGCAGGCGGGCGTCTCCGGTGGATAATTTGCATCAACTGTGCATCGAAATTTATATCCAAGTCTCTGAAATCTAAAAGGTTGGAGGAAAAGTGAGAAAAAAATAAAATAGTACACCAGATGCTCCGGTTCCACCGGTCAAACCTTTTCGCATGCAGTGAGGTAGTTCATTTTTAAATTTGCACTTTGCACTCTGCAATCAATCTTTTGTCCACTACTATCATTCTCTTTAATCGCCTCTTAAGCCTCGACCACTCGAACCCGACTCTTATCCACTTTCTTTCGCAGGTTGAGCCGAAAGCGCAGACGGGTGCATACCTTTGTGTTTGAAATAGTAGGTTTCGATCAGGGAGAGGATGTTGAACATGGTCCAGTACAGGGTCAATCCCGCGGGGAAATTATAGAAGAAGAAGAAAAACATGATAGGCATGAAATATACCAGCATGGCTTGTTTGGGATCTTTGATGGTGATCTTCTGCTGCCAGAACATGGTCCCCGACATAATTATGGGAAGTATATAATAAGGGTCTTTTTGGGAAAGATCGGTAAGCCAGAAGGCGAAACTCGCCCCCCGCAGCTCGATGGTGCTGCGGAAGACCACAAACAGGGCATAGAATATCGGCATCTGGAAAAGAAGGGGAAGACACCCACCCAAAGGATTCACCCCCGACGACTTGTAAAGCTTCATGGTCTCCTGGTTCAACCGGGCGGGGTCCTTTTTCAATTTTTCCTTCAACTGGGCTATTTTTGGCTGCAGCTCCTGCATTTTCAAGGTTGCTTTCGTGCTCTTGTGAGTCAAAGGGTGAAACACGATCTTTATCAATATGGTGAAAACTATGATGACCAGCCCGTAATTGGGTATGATCTTGTGCAGGTTCACCAAAAACCACATGACGCCGATGGAGAACGGCCGGATGATCTTCCATCCCAAATTGACCATCCGGTCCAAGTCCACCTGATAGCCTTTCAATACATGATAGTTGATCGGACCGACATAGATCATGAATTTGTCCTTAAAGGAGACCTTATCCTCCAAAGACATCTCCACAAATACTCCGATGTTTTTATGCTCTACCTGAACCCCGACCGAAGAGATGAAATATCTGGTGCCCGAGGTGGAGAATCCAATCCCCTTTCGGGACAAAGGTACCAAGGCGGCAACGAAATATTTGCTCCGGGTCGCCACCCATTTGGTCTCTCCCGAAGCGGTCTCCTGCAAAGTTCCCACCTCCGCCCCCTTGGGCTGATTGAATTTCTTAATCTCGGACACCTCCGTCCCCATCATGGAATAAGCCGCAAAATAGTCCAGATCCTCGGACCGGTTCTTTTCGGTGGAATTCAAACCCGAAGCCCAGCCCAGAAGATACTCCCTTCCCAGATCAAGCTGCCCCGATCCGGCAACTTCAAACTCCAAATTGAAATCGTATCTTCCGTTGTGGAAGTCGTATCTTTTGATGATCTGGATTCCGGATTGTGTAGTAAGCAGGAAGTTTATTTCTCCGGTGGAAGCCGGTTTATCCAAAACCAGTTGGTCTTTATCCGCCTGAAAGTTGAACGACTCCAGGCTGATGTTGCTGTCGGAAAAGACCAAGTTCAAAGGGAGCGTCGCGGCACCGGAGGGGATGAGCTGGATATGATTTTTGTTCTGGTCCGTATATTTTTTCAGAATGAAGCTTTTTAAAACCGCTCCTTTAGTGGAAAACTCTGCGGCATAAAGTTCGGTCTCAACCTTTACGGTCTTCTCTTCCACCAGAGTGTCGGTGGGGACAAGAGCGGATGTCTTGGGGATGACCGTTTCAGGAGATCTCTCCTTTAGCTCCTGCACCGGGGGGGAAAGCTGCCTGGTGGTATCAATTTCCGTTTGGCCAGGAGGAGGAGTTTGTTGGGCTTTCTTTCCTCCGGTTATCCATTCCATGTACACCGGATAAAAGATTATGATTAATCCTATTACGACCAAACCAATTATGGTTCTCTTATCCACAAAGATCTCCTTTGCCATGAACCTTAGAGTTCACGGTTATGGTACCGGATCAAATCCTCCGGGATTGAGTGGATGACATCGGCACAATCTTTTGATCGAAAGCCATCCGCCCTTTATTAAGCCAAATTTGCCGAAAGCCTCAATTGCATACTCCGAGCAGGAGGGATAAAATCGGCAGGATGGAGGGAAAAACAATCGCAAAGTATGCTGATATAGCCGGACAAAAAAGATTGCGATGTAACCACAAACCTTTTGTATATTAAAACGACGCGAAAAGCACTTATCCACTTCCGTTTTTCGGTAGTCCACCAGAGGCTTCCCCGCATAGTCTTTAATGTTCGATCTTGAAGGTAACATGGTTATTTATCCGGATTCATTCCATCAACCTCTCCAGTTCCTCTTTCAACTTTTGAGGGTCTATCTCTTCCGGTGCAGATTTATACAAAACTATGACATTCTCGTCTTTTCCGAATCTCTCTTTGTTCTTTCTCAATATCTCTTTTATCACCCTTTTGATCTTATTCCGCTTGGCTGCCGTTCTAATCCCCCTTCCCACTTTTATCCCGAATTTCGGTCCCCCCTCGCCTGATCGTTTTTTTCGGAAAACAATCAAACTCTCCCCTCTTTTTTTGCTCCCATGCAAGAAGGTCTGCCGAAACTCAAATTCCCTTTTAATTCTTACATTTTTGGGATATCCTTCCTTTTTCACTTTGGGGGATCTCTTCATCGAGGGATTATCGATCAGCCGGAGACCGTCAACCGGGCTCTCTTTTTGGCTCGACGCCGGCTCAAGGTCTTTCTTCCCCCCTTGGTGGACATGCGCTTCCGGAAACCATGATCCCGGACCCGTTTGATCTTTGAGGGTTGAAACGTCCTCTTCATCCTTTCTCCTTTCTTGTTAATCCATATCTTTATATTACGATCAAAACGCAATATAAATTTCTGAACTTCACCCGTCAAGGAAAAAAGACTTGCCAGAAAAACAGAGAGAATATACTTTCTGAAAAAAACATTTCCCTACACTTTAAAAATTGAAGAATTAACTAATCATAACATACTCAATTGAACTAATCTTTATTTCTAATCATTTAGTGAGAAAAGGAATAGGGAAACCGTTTGGATGATTCTCATACGATAATTGATGGATCCTAAAAACCAAACCAGGTTTGTAGAAGGCTTATCTAATGAAACCAGTATACTCAACTTAGAAGTTTTTTGTGGTCACCCGAGAAAAAAGCTTGACAAGGAAAACCAGGTGGGTTATTATGCAATACGTCAATTCATAAGTGATTATCTGTTAATAAGATGTGGATAATCTGTGCAGTTTTTCGCAAGTCTATACGAATAAGAAACTAAGGATACTTCAAACTACTCTAATAATTGTGGATAACTTCCCCACCACAGCTACAAAAATATGGTTAACCCATTTTAATACGTTGACTTAAAAGATTTCAACAAATGTGGAATTCGTGTTGTTTGTTGTCCACAGCTTAGATTTGATAAGAAAACAAGTAAATTCACTATATTTAAAAGAAGAATCCCTTTTGTAAGCAAAGAGAGTTCATATGGAAATGGATAATGTCAGAGTCTGGGATGAGTGTTTATCCCTTCTAAGAAAAAGAATACGACAGCAGAGTTTTTGTACCTGGTTGAAAGCCACCCGGGGACTCCCCTCTCCGGAAGGTTCCATCCGGGTCGCCGTTCCCAATAAATTTGTGGCAGACTGGTTGGAGGAGCATTACTTAAGCCTGATCCGGGAGAGCATTAAAGAAGCTGCCGGGCGGGAATTGACTTTAGCCTTTCACGTTTCCCGCGATTCGCGAAATTACCATCCTCAAATGAGCATGAATTTCGAGCAACCCCCCCCCAGAAAACCTTCGGCTCAAACCGCATCAGAGAGAGGGCTTAATCCCAAATACACCTTCGATGCATTTGTGGTTGGAGACAGCAATCAGTTTGCCCATGCCGCCGCCATGGCGGTGGCGGAAGCTCCCGGAAAAACCAAATACAATCCCCTTTATATATACGGAGGGGTGGGGCTGGGCAAAACCCACCTGGTTCAGGCCATCGGTCATTACGTTCTGGATGCGTACGAAACCATTAACGTTTTGTACGTCACCTCGGAGAAATTCACCAACGATTTCATCAACTCCATCACCTCCAATACCACCCAGGAGTTTGTCAATCTCTATCGCAATGTCGACATCCTGCTTTTGGACGACATCCAGTTTTTCGCCGGCAAGGAAAGCACCCAGGTTCAGTTCTTTCACACCTTCAACGTCCTTTACCAAAACGGTAAGCAGATCGTTTTGGCTTCCGACCGGCCCCCCCGGGAGATAAAAGGAATCGAGGAGAGGCTGCTTTCCCGTTTCCAGCAGGGACTGGTGACTGACATCCAGCCTCCGGACCTGGAAACCCGGATTGCCATTCTGAACAAGAAAGCGGAATCGGACAGCATCCCCCTTCCCATTGAGGTGGCAACCTTCATTGCCGACAATGTCACCTCCAATATCCGGGAGCTGGAGGGATCGCTGATCCGACTGTTAGCTTACGCCTCCCTGAATACAAAGGACATCACCGTCGATCTGGCAAAGGAGGTACTAAAAGATACCATCCGAAATGGAACCAAAGAGGTTACCATAGAACACATTCAAAAAAGGGTGGCGTCAAGTTATAACCTGTCATCGGAAAGTCTGTGTTCTAAAAGAAAAACCCAGGAGGTGGCACTGGCTCGTCAAGTAGCTATGTATTTAACCCGAAGTCTGACCAACGCCTCCCTTAAATCCATCGGTCTGCATTTTGGAGGAAGAGATCATTCCACGGTGATCCATGCCTGTACCCAGGTAGCGGAAAACCTGAAGGGGGATCACAATTTTAAATTAAAAGTAGACAGTATTATCAACTCTCTTTATGTTTAAATGGTGTGGAAATTCCTGGGTGGGGTGGTGGAAAGAATATAAATAAAACCACCTTAAGAAAATATCAACTTTTATCAGTAGATTAACCCACAAACCCAAAAACTTATTTTGCGAGATAAACATCATATAATCAACTAAATAACAAAACCTCTAATTTTTTATTAACATTTCAACACCATTATTATTATAATAGAATTAATTATATATTTAAACTAATCAGATAATTGTTTTGTTAAAAAAATAAATAAGTGGAGGAAAAGATGAAATTCACCATCCCCAAAAGTAAGATCTATTTGTGCGTTCAAACGGCGATGAATGCCGTTCCCACCCGCACCACCCTCCCGATTTTGGCCAATCTTCTGTTGGAGGTAACGGATTCCAAGCTTAAGATTGCTGCCACCGATCTGGATGTTTCGGTGATAACCACCACCCCGGTCACCTCCACCAAAAAGGAGGCGATCACCATCCCGGCCAAAACCTTTTATGATATCCTCCGGGAGCTTCCGGAATCGGATGTGGAGATTCATGTCACGGAAAACAAGATCGAGATTAAGGCCGATCGGGGTAATTATAAATTATCCGGAATTCCCGCAGAGGAATATCCCAAGCTCCCCGCGGTCAATCTGGCCAAGGAGATAAAAGTACCGGGTGGCGATCTGGTGAAAATGATCAGAAAGACCATCTATGCCGTCTCCACCGATGAGACCAGACCCGCCTTAAACGGTGTCTTGTGGCAAACCTCCGGCAGCAACATGCAGATGGTGGCAACGGATGGGCATCGTTTATCCAAGATGTCTTTAAAGAATACCAAACTCAAAGGACTGCACGAAGACGTGATCGTCCCTCCCAAAATTCTCAATCTATTGATAAAGTTGTCGGAGGAGGAAGACAAACAGATGGGCGTTATCTTTGGGGAGAATAGTCTGATTTTTAATTTAGGGGAGACCATATTGACCTCCCGGTTGATCGAAGGACCCTATCCCAATTTTGATCAAGTGATTCCCAAAGACAGCGACAAAAAACTGGTGGTGAACAAGGAGCTTCTCACTGGTGCGGTGAGAAGGATGTCGATTTTGGCCAACACATTAACCCACCAGGTCAAGTTCTCCCTAAAGAAAGACAATTTAGAGCTCTCTTCCATCAATTACGATCTGGGGGGTGAAGCCAAGGAGTCGGTCCCCTGCAGTTATGCAGGTGAGCCGTTGGATATCGGGTACAACTCCAGCTATGTGCTGGATATCCTCAAACAGCTGGAGGGGGATGAGGTGGTCTTTGAGTTGGGAAGCGAGGTTTCGGCTGGAAAGATATATTCTCCGGATAAAAAAGAAGGGGAGGATTACCTCTGTCTTTTGATGCCATTGCGTCTGGCAGAGTGAGAATTATTTCTCTCGGGTGGCCAGGATTACTCCAAAAACAGGGGAGACTGCAATGCTAGTAAATTGTGGATCTCCCCTGTCGTTTTATGAAAGAGCAGATAGCTTACACCCAAGCGGTATGTAACATAAATTCGTTCCCTGTTGTAGTTGCCTGATTTATCAGGCTTACTGGTAACAATGCGCAATAAATTGAGCAACTACATTCATCCTCAACTTTTGTTGCAGTCCACTAGTAGTCTGTGCTCCCAGCTCAGCCAAATTGAGTTTTTTTGAGATCACACTAAAATTTATTGGCAAAAAGATAGTTAATTAGTATATTGTCCCCATGTTGAAAAGAACCAGCCAGCCGGAGAGGATAGATCAGGTTTTGATCCGGACCCTCAAGGGTCTGAAAATCGAGAGGCGGATCAAGGAGGAGACGGCTATCTTAAACTGGAACAGGGTGGTGGGGGAGCGGATCGCCAAGGAGAGCACACCCTTGAAGGTAAAAGATGCCATCCTCTTTGTAAAAGTGGAGAATGCCTCGTGGCGGAACGAGCTGGTATTCTTAAAGGGTAATATCATCCGGGAACTCAACCAATCGGTAGGGGAAAACGTAATAAAAGAGATAGTCTTTACCAATTGAAGAAATTCAAACAACAGACTAATTCCCGAAATAATCACCAGAGCAAGAAGGACAAGCTACATTTTAAGTTAGTGAAAATGCTCAATATATAGTTCAGCAAGAGGAGAAGAATACTTTATATGGACACATCAGAAGAAAAGGAAAAAGCATTAAGTGCGATAGCACAGCAATATAGTGCCGCTACCATTCAAGTGCTTAAAGGTTTGGATGCGGTGCGGCGAAGGCCCGCCATGTACATCGGCGATACCGGTACCAAAGGACTGCACCATCTGGTGTATGAGGTAGTGGATAACAGCATCGACGAAGCCATGGCCGGATTCTGCAACGTTATTAAGGTGGTGATCAACAAGGATAACAGCGTGATGGTGGAGGATAACGGTAGGGGGAT
>Ga0299915_10000104_pt1 | contig 62827 bp, 63 predicted proteins | sample RVTome_13_FD_200263 | JGI IMG/M metagenome (GOLD analysis project Ga0299915, IMG submission 200263) | Soil microbial communities from uranium-contaminated site in the Upper Colorado River Basin, Wyoming, United States - RVT92D227 (version 2) ...
CTTCACCGGGCGCGGCAAGGTCCACACGACGAGCCGGCCGCTCTACGGCCTGTTCAACAACCGACCGCACTTCTCGCGCGCGCTCGACCAGACGATGACGCAGATGGTGCACTCGGAGTTCCGCGTCGCCAACCGGCACAACGGGCGCGATCCGTGGTTCGCGTTGACGCGCGCCGAGCTGCCGTGGCTCGCGCACGTGGGCGCGCCTGCACAGATGACACCGGAGTTCCTGCGCGAAGCGTTCATGACCTTCCTCATGGACTACTCGCACCGGACCAACCCGGCGGCGGTGGACCACGACCGCTTCACCGAGCTCGAGCGCGCGGGCGCGCGGGCGTTTCGCGATCGCTGCTCGGCTTGCCACGCGGCACGCTTGATCGCGGAGGACGCCGACTCGGCGGTGCCGTTCGAGCGCTGGGAGCAACTCGTGCTGTCGCCGGTCGGCCCGATCGTGTGGAGCAACGCCGCCTACGCGAAGACCGGGGTCACCCCGTTCGTCCACGCCAACGGGACGCGCGCGCCGACCCTGCGGCGCCTGTACAAGAAGTGGCCGTACTTCACCAACGGCAGCGCGCGCTCGCTGGCCGAGGTGCTCGATCGCTTCGCGTTGCAGTCGACGCAGCGCACGTATCACGACGGCGCCCCTTCCGACGCCACGCTCGAGCGGCTGTCCCCCGCCGAGAAATTGGCGCTGCTGGCATTCCTCGATCTGCTCTGAGCGCGCTCGGGGCTCCTGCTGCCCACTGATTCCCGATGCACGGCGTCATGACCGTGGTTGCGACTCTGGAACGCGTACACAAACGTACGACAGCGCAAGGAACGTACAGACTTCCACCGGATCTCGAATACTTCGCGCTCGATCTGCCGGGAACGCGCGTTGCAGAAGTCTCGAGCATGCCTGCAGACCTCGATCAGGTGTTGTGGGGCCTCGACGACGAGGCCGATGAGCCGAGTGTCCTCGTCGATCCGGCGCTGGAGGCGTTCTGCCTGATGAGGACGCGGATGGCGCGAGGCACCTCGCCACCGCGCACCTCGAGCGCGGACAGACCCACGCTCGAGGCCATCATCCAGTACATGAGCCAGAACGCCGATCGCAGCGACCGCTAACCGGACACGTTCAGAACCACCGCCGCAGCCAGTACTTCTCGAACAGCACCTTGGCGGCGTGCCAGCGGCGGCCGGGCGGATGCAGCGTCACCTGCGGCAGCGGCTCGCCGTAGAAGTCGCCCTTGCCGAACCCGGCCTTGCCATCGCCGGTCTCGACGAAGCACTCGCCCTCGCCGCCGAACCTCGCGGGCTCGCCCTTGCCGGTGATCGCGCGCGCGATGTTGCGGGCGACCGCCTCGGCCTCGCCATGCGCGAACACGCCGGCTTTCGGCAGCGGCTTGCCGAGCGCGAGCGGGATCCCGACGACGTCGCCGATCGCAAACACGCGCTCGTGGGCTGTCGCCATCGTGTGACGGTCCACCGCGATCCAGCCGCTCTCGCCGATCAGGCCGGACTCGCGCACGACGCGAGGCGCGCGGTGCGGCGGGACGTAGGCGAGCAGATCGTAGCTCGCCTCCACGCCGTTCTTGAACGTCAGCCGGCGCGCGGTGGGATCGACCGCGGCGAGCTGATGCTCCGGGTGGTAACCGATGCCCTTGCTCTCGACCATCTGTCGCACGCCCTTCGAGACCTCGGGCCCCGCGACGCCCATCGGACCCGGCTCGGCCGCGAACAGATCGAGCTGCGTCTTGTCGCGAAGCTTGCGCTTGCGGCAGGCGTGCTCGAGCAGCATCGCTGCCTCGTACGGTGCCGCCGGGCACTTGTACGCCGCGGTCGCCGTGAGCACGACAAGCCGGCCGCCCGTGAAGCTCGCGAGCGCATCGCGCAGGGCCTCCGCACCGGCGAGCGTGTAGAAGTCGTGGCCGGCCTGCGCGAGGCCCGGGACGAGCTCGGGGGCGAGCTCGGCGCCGAGTGCGATCACGAGGTAGTCGCCCGCGAGCGTGCGACCGTCGACGAGGACCTCGCGCCGCTCGACGTCGATCTTCTCGATCTCGCCACGGACGAGCTCGATCCGCTTCTTCTCGAGACGCGCGAGCGGCCGCGAGATCTGGGCGGCGGTACGGTCCCCGGTCATCAGCCACAACAGCGACGGCGCGAACACGAACTCGGCCTCGCGCTCGACGAGGACGACCCGGTGCTCGTCGGGCAGCGCCGCGCGCAGCTCGTTCGCGGCCACGAGGCCGCCGACACCGCCGCCGAGAATCAGTACGGTCTGTCCCATGATCGCCTCCCTAGAACGTGAGGACCTTGTCCGCCTCGAGCGTCCAGGTCGTCAGCTCCTCCATCGAGCTGCGGTGAGCGCCCTCGACGAGCTCGGCGTCGGTCATGCCGCGCGCGTCCATGCAGCTCCTGCACACTCCGATCGCGCGCTTGCGATGCGAGAGCGCGCCGAGCATGGTCTGCACGTTGTAGTAGCCCGCAGGAACCTTCTGGCCGCCGTGCGCTCCAGTGACGGCGTCGCCGATCAAGAACACCTCGAGCTCGACGCCCTCGCGCTTGGCAAGCGAGCCGGCCAGCCGGAGCGCGTTGTAGGTCCGCTCGCTGCCGTACGGTGCTTCGTTCAGGATGAAGAGATACTTCATGATGTGGTTCCTCCTTGCATCGACGGTGCCGGCCACTCGCGGCCGGGCACGTCCCGGCGCAGCGTCTCTCGCATGCGGACCGCGACCACGAGGCCCGACACGAACGTCACGGCGGCGACGAGCCAGATCGCCGCGTCGATGCCGAGCGCGTCGGCCGTGAGGCCGGCGATGACCGCGCCGATCGCGTAGCCGAGGTCGCGCCACAACCGATAGACGCCGACCGCCGACGCCCGCCACGACGGATGCGCGACGTCCGCGATCGCGGCGAGCAGCGTCGGATAGACCATCGCCGTACCGCCCCCGAGGAGCACGGCGCCGATCGCGAAGCCAACGAACCCCGACGACATCACGATCATCACGATGCCCGCCGCCTGGACCCACATGCCGCCCGCGATCAGCCACTTGCGACCCACGCGATCCGAGAGCGCCCCGGTGAACAGCTGGCCGATGCCCCAGACACCGGGATAGATCGCCGCGAGCCAGCCGATGCGCTCGAGCGAGAGGTCAGCGGCCGCGTAGAACAGCGGGAACAGGCCCCACGCCATGCCGTCGTTGAGGTTGTTGACGAGCCCGGCCTGGCTGATCGATGACAGCTCCCGATCACGGAACGAGGTCCGCAGGAAGATCTCGCGCTGCGAGACCGCCTCGACGGGCGTCGCGTGGTGCTTGGCCTCGTGGCGAGCGTGCCCGTGCGTATCGCGGACGAGCACCGCGGACAGCAGGAGCCCGATCACCGCGAACCCGACGCCCAGATAGAACGGCTCGGGCCGGAGCCCGTACGTCGCGGCGACGTAGCCCGTGGCGAGCGCCGACACCGCGACGGCGCCGTAGCCGGCGAACTCGTTGAGCCCCATCGCGAAGCCGCGGCGCGCCGGTCCGGCGAGATCGATCTTCATGATCACGGTGGTCGACCACGTCAGGCCCTGGCTCACGCCGAGCAGGACGTTCGCGAACAGCACCCAGCCCCACGACGGCGCCCACATCAGCAGCAACGGCACCGGCAACGCGACGATCCAGCCGCCGACCAGCACGCGCTTGCGGCCGACCGCATCCGAGAGCCGTCCGGCGAAGTAGTTCGTGAGCGCCTTGGTGACGCCGAACACCACGATGAACGACAGCACCGCGGCGCGCGCTGCGAGGTGGAACTCCTCCTCGGCGATCGCCGGCAGGATCGTGCGCTCGAGCCCGACCATCGCGCCGACGAACGCGTTGACGACGACGAGCAGCGTGAACTGCGCGAGGTTCGGACCGAGCCCGAGGCGGAGCGCGCGCGTCACGGCCCGCGGCCCTGGTTGAAGCGCAGGATCTCGTCCATCCCGGCAGGCTTCGGTGGGACGTTGCCACCGACCTCGTCGACGAACGCGCCCGGCGCGAGGCCGAGCAACGGGTTCCAGCGCTTCTCGAACGCGATCGTGCTCGTGGGTTTGCCGCTCATGCCCGCGCCGCACGCCGAACCCGCGAAGTGCGCGGGGTAGATCTCGAGCGCGTCGGGGAGGACGAGCAGCTGGTCGTGGACGCTGCGGTGGAGCGCGGCGGCGTTCTCGCGCTCGTGACCCGGGAGATCGGGCCGGCCGACCGCGCCGACGAACAGCGTGTCGCCGGTGCACGCGAACCACGGCTCCGGGCCGCGGCGAAGATCGCTGATGACGAGGCTGATGCTCTCCGGGGTGTGCCCGGGCGTGTGCAGCACGCGCACGATCGTGTTGCCGAGCTCGATGATCTGGCCGTCGTCGAGCGGCTCGAACGCGAACGCCACGTCGGCCGATCGGTGCAGGCAGTACTTCGCGCCGGTGCGGGCGGCGAGCACCCGACCGCCGGAGCGGTGATCGGCGTGGACGTGGGTTTCGAAGACGTGCGTGATCCGCATCCCCTTCGAGGTCGCGAACTCGACGTACGCGTCGACCTCGGACTCCTGCGGATCGACGACGCATGCGATCCCTTGCCCGCCGCACCCGAACACGTACGCCGCGCAGCCGGTCTCGAACCGATAGAACGGCTTGAAGATCACGACGCGCTCCGCTCGATCGGCAGCTCCGCGGCTCGCCACTCGGAGACGCCGTCCTCGGCGCGGCGGGCGGAGATCCCGCGCTTGCGAAGGGCCGCGACCGCCTGCAGCGCGTACACGCAGTACGGCCCCCGGCAGTACGCGACGACCTGGCGCCGCTTCGGCGCGGTGCGAGCCCATGCCGGCAGCTCGGCGAGTGGGACCGACACGGCGCCCGCGATGTGAGCCTGGTGATATTCCTCGGCGGGCCGTACGTCGATCAGCGTGACGGTGCCGACCTCGAGCCGGCGCGTCAGCTCGTCGCGATCGATCGGCTCGAAGTCGTCGCGACCCACGAGATACGCGTGCGCCACCTCGTCGAGCTCGGTGAGCCGCGCCTCGGCCGTGCGGCGGAGCGCGTGCCACAGCTCCTCGACCGAGCCATCCGCGATCCGATAGAGCACGCGCTGGGCGGCGCGGCGCGACTCGACGAGGCGCGCCGCGGACAGCACCTGGAGGTGTTGCGATGCATTCGCGACCGACATCCCACTCGCGCGGGCGAGTGCATCGACCGAGCGCTCCCCCTGCGACAGCAGATCCAGGAGCTCGAAGCGCCCCGGCGCCGCGAGTGCCTTGGAGATCCGCGCGAACTGTTCGTAGATGCGCTGCTTCGCGGTGTGGGGCACGGCACGCCTTGCTTTCAAGTACTCAATTGAATACTTCTCGCGGCCCCTCATGTCAAGCCGCCGGTCCGACGGCGCAGGACGTGCGCGCGGTTCGCTCGGCGCGAAGCGATTGCACGATCTCGGATCGCCCGTCGCGCTCGCATCGCCCGAGGCTTTGGCACCGTCGATGCGGCGGGTGGCCGGAGTGGGCGGTTCGGCGATCCCGCGGCGGCTGTGGCGAACAAGTTACCTTGGTAAGGCAGGCGACGTGAGGATCATCGGCGGGCGAGCGACGGGTGGAGCTGCGCCATCCCGAAGGAACGATCATTTATCGGGTGTGGGCAGATCTGGGCCGAAACGATGGGCTCGCGTCCGAGGAGCGTCGTGGCCCGTGATAGCGTCATGTGGCAGCGCTTGGGCGTTGGGGGAAGAGGGTACGTGGCAGGCGACATGATGGGCGAGCGGCTCGAGGGAGAAATCGTACGCCTCAATTCGAGAGTCGCGACGCTCGATGCGGAGGTTCGGCGCGTCGAGACCACACTCGAGAGCACCGGCGATTCGGTGATCTCGGTCGACACGGTCCTCGTGTTGAACCCCGCCGCCGAAATGCTGACCGGCTGGCGCCAGATCGAAGTGGTTGGACAGCCCCTCGCGGAGCTGTTTCGGATCGTCGACCAGGAGTCCGACGCCGAGGTCGAGATCTCGATCGAGGGCGCCTTGCGTCGGGGCAGCGTCCTCGGCTCGGTGCACCACACGCTGGTCGTCGCCAAGAACGGCAGCGAGCACGCGATCGTCGACCACAGCACTCCGATCCATGATGCCAGCGGTGCCATCGCAGGCACCGTGATCGTGTTGCGCGAATTGACCGAGCAATGCACAGCGCAAACAGCGCTGCAGGAGAGCAAACAGCGCCATCGCGCGCTGTTCGACAACGTGCTGGACGGAGTTGCTACGTGCTGAACGGGGTTGCCTCCTGCCAGATGGTCTTCGAACAAGATCGCCCCGTGGACTTCATCTACCTCGCCGTCAACGAGCGGTTCCACACCTTGACCGGGCTGAAGGATGTCGCCGGAAGGCGCGCTTCCGAGGTCATTCCGGGCCTCCGCGAGTCCGATCCCGAGCTGTTCGAGATCTGCGGCAGGGTGGCGTCGACGGGCACACCCGAGCGGTTCGAGGGATTCGTGGTGGCCCTCGAGATGTGGTTCCTGGTCAGTGTCTACAGTCCCAAGCAAGGACACTTCGTCGCCGTCTTCGACGTGACCACCAAGCGCGATGCGGCCGACGATGTGTTGAGGGCATCCGAGGCCAGCTACCGCACGCTATTCGAGAAGAGCTCGGATGGCATCCTGATGGCCGACATCGAGACGAAGATGTTTCGGCACGCCAATCCCGCCGTCGCTCGGATGCTCGGATATTCCGAGAGCGAGCTCTGCACGATGAGCATTGCGGACATCCACCCGACAGAGTCCTTGCAGCATGTCCTGGCGGAATTCGAAGCCGTGTCTTGCGGCGAGAAATTCCTGGCCGCGGACATCCCCTGTCTCAAGAAGGACGGCACCATCGTCTATGCAGACATCAGCGCGACCCCGGTCATGATGGATGGCCGGGCGATGAGCGCGGGCTTCTTCCGGGACGTCACCGAGCGCAGGCGCGGACGCCACGCCCTGGAGGCGAGTGAGATCAGGTACCGCCGCCTGTTCGAGGCCGCCAAGGACGGGATCCTGATTCTCGACGCGGACAGCGGGAAGATCGTCGATGTCAATCCATTCTTGATGGCGTTGACCGGCTACTCGCGTGCGGACTTCCTGGGCCAGCAGCTCTGGGAGTTCGGGATGTTCGAGGACCTCGCCGCCTCCAAGGTTTCGTTCGTCGAGCTACAGACGAACGCGTACGTTCGCTACGACGATCTTCCGCTGCGGGCCCGCGACGGGCGGAAGCTCGATGTCGAGTTTGTCAGCAACGCCTACGGCGTCGGCGGCCGCAAGGTCATCCAATGCAACATCCGGGATATCACCACGCGCAAGCGGGTCGACGCCGAGCGCGATCGGTTGACGATGGCCATGAGCCAGGCCGGCGAGGCGGTGTACGTCACCGACGCCCACGGCGACATCGTGTACGTCAATCCGGCCTTCGAGACCGTGACCGGGTACTCGCAAGCGGAGGTGCTCGGCCGCAATCCTCGGTTGCTCAAGAGTGGCGTGCAGGACGAGGCGTTCTATCGCACGATCTGGGAAACCATCCACGCCGACAAGGTCTGGCGCGGCCGGCTCGTCAACAAGAAGAAGGACGGCACGATCTACACCCAGGACGGGACGATCGCAGCGGTGCGCGACGCCGCTGGGGTCATCACGAGCTACGTCGCCGTGGCACGGGACATCACCCAGCAGCTCCAGCTGGAGGCGCAGTTTCTCCAGGCCCAGAAGATGGAGGCGGTCGGGCGGCTTGCTGGGGGCGTCGCACACGACTTCAACAACGTCTTGTCCGTGATCCTGAGCTACGCGGAGATGATCTGCGCCGACCTCAAGCCCGACGAGCCCCTTCGCGCGGACGTCGAAGAGATCAAGCAGGCGGGGTGGCGTGCGACAGCTCTCACGAGGCAGCTCCTCGCGTTCAGCCGGCAGCAGGTGCTCGAACCAAGAGTGCTGAGCCTGGCCAAGATCGTCACCGGGCTGGAGAAGATGCTTCGCCGGCTCCTGGGAGCCGACATCGAGTTGACGATTCTCGCGGCGAGCGACGCCTGGAACGTCATGGCCGATGCGGGCCAGATCGAGCAAGTCCTGATGAACCTCGCGGTCAACGCGCGCGATGCGATGCCCCAGGGCGGCGGGCTGACGATCGAGACCACGAACGTCGAGCTGGATGACGACCATGTCCGCGCGCACAACGACCTTCCAGCCGGCGCCTACGTCCAACTAGCCGTGAGTGACACCGGGATCGGGATGGACCTGGAGACGCAGGCACGGATCTTCGAGCCCTTCTTCACCACGAAGGAGCGGGGAAAGGGGACCGGGCTCGGCCTCGCGACGGTCTTCGGGATCGTCAAGCAGAGCGGGGGCCACATCTGGCTCGACAGCGAGCCAGGCAAGGGGACGACGTTCAAGATCTGCCTCCCGAACGTCCGCGGCATCGTCGAGGTTCGCGAACCGGAGCAGTCAGCACCAGAATCCCGCAGCAGTGGAACGATCCTGCTCGTCGAGGATGACGACCAAGTGCGTGCCGTCGCCGCAGACATCCTGCGACGGTGTGGCTACGCCGTCCTCGAAGCACCGAACGGCGGGGAGGCGCTCCTCATCTGCGAGCAGCACCAGGCGAAGATCCACCTCTTGCTGACCGACGTGGTGCTGCCCCGGATGAGCGGCCGACAACTCGCCGAGCGCCTTGCACCGATGCGGCCGGAGATGAAGGTGCTCTTCATGTCCGGCTATACGGACGATGTGGTGCTCCAGCACGGCATCCAGGATTCCGGGGTGGCGTACCTCCAGAAGCCGCTCACGCCCACCGCGCTGACGGGAAAAGTCCGACAGCTACTCTCCGGTGGAACGGGCGCTTCGGCGGACCCCGCAGACCGACCGGGACGGTGATCGTTCACGGCGGTTCGAGAGGACTCTCGATGCGCTGCAGTTGCGGGCGATTCGACGAAGCGGAGGGGTAAGCAAGCATGACCGATGACAAGCACCAACCCCGAGTCCTGCTGGTCGACGATGAGGAGGGCGTTCGAAACAGCTATGCGAAGGCGCTGCGAAGGTTGGGCTTCGAGACCGAGACCGCCGCAGACGGTCGGGAGGCCGCCGAGCGGCTCGGCGGCAACTCGTTCGATGTCATCGTCAGTGACCTCTCGATGCCAAACATGAACGGGCTCGAGTTCCTGCGAAGGGTGAGGCAGCACGACCTCGATGTCCCCGTCGTGCTGATGACAGGCCAGCCGACCATCGAGACCGCCGTCGAAGCGGTCGAGTACGGAGCGCTTCGGTATCTGACGAAGCCGGTGGACTTGAACGAGCTCGGCGAGGTCGTACGACGAGCCGTGGGCATGCACCAGCTGGCCAAGCTCAAGCGTGAGGCGCTGGGGCTGGTCGGTTCCGCGGGAAGGCAACTCGGTGACCAAGCGTCTCTCGACGCACGCTTCACCAACGCCCTCGAGAAGCTGTGGATGGCCTACCAACCGATCGTCGACTGGCCCGGACGATCTGTGTTTGCCTATGAAGCGCTCGTTCGCTCCGCGGAGCCGTCGCTGCCCACTCCGGTCGACCTGCTCGATGCAGCCGAGCGTCTGGAGCGACTTCCCAAGCTGGGACGCCAGATCCGCGCTCAGGTCGCACGCGCCGCCGCCGAGGCGCCGCGCAATGCCCTGCTATTTGTCAATCTGCACCCGTTGGATCTCAACGATCCGGAGCTGTTTTCGCCGACCTCACCGCTCGCCGCGATCGCCGGGCGTGTCGTCCTCGAAATCACCGAACGCTCGTCGATGCACGCGGTGAATGGTCTTGCAACAAAGGTCCACCAGCTGCGGCACCTTGGGTTTCGGTTGGCGGTGGACGACCTCGGTGCAGGGTACGCGGGGCTCGCGAGCTTTTCACAGCTGGAGCCGGCGATCGTGAAGCTCGACATCTCGTTGGTGCGCGGGGTGGACAGCTCGACCAGAAAGCAAAGCGTGATCCGCGCCATGGCTCGGCTCTGCAAACAGGACCTCGAGATTCGAGTCGTGAGCGAGGGTGTGGAGAGCGCGCAGGAGCGGGACGTCCTGGCGATGCTTGGCTGCGACCTCATGCAAGGCTACCTGTTCGCCAAGCCGGAGCGCGGCTTCGCCACGCCGCGATGGTGAGCTCGACAGCTACGCCCGCGCCACGCGAAGCTTCCCGATGCAGCCGTGGTTCACGCGGTCCGACGTTCGTGCAGACATCACGAGGCAGTGGCCTCGGCTCCCATGCACGAGAATGCCACCAGCTGCCCAGCGCCGTGCTCGCGGCGACGGCGGTCCTCGGATCTACACGCGCGCCTCTGATCACCATGTCGCGCTTGCCGAGGATCCGTCCTGCGTCAGGCGGGCACGTGGCTTGCTTCGTCATGCGGACATGATGAGACGCCTGGTAACTCTTTGTCTTCTCGCTGGGTGCGACAGCTAAGCTTCCATGGCGCGATGCGGCGATCGATTCTAGACCGACAGCACTTCCTCGCTGTGATGATCGGCGAACACGACGCGCAGGAACGGCGAGTACCTTCGCACTCCCGTTCGAGAAGATCCGCACCCTACTCACAAGGAATGCGCAAGAAAACGGCGGACGTCAACCGATCAAAGTGCGGCTCGTCGCAGTCCGTCCAGGACTAGCCGAACTGTGAATGCGGGAGTCACGTCGCTAGTACGTTCCGCACCGCCGCGAAAACTTGCAGTCCGACGCCGAGCCGGCATGCTGGGATCATGTCGGTTTCGGAGCAGCTCGAATCGCGCCTCAAGGCGACCCTGTTCAACGGTATGGCAACTCGGCGCTTGTTTCAGCTCCGGCAGCGCCATCCAGAGCTCGCGTATGAGCTCGATCAGATCGCGGTCGCGCTCAAGGATGCGGGAGATGATCTCTTGCGCTGGGCCCGCCGGCTCGAGCTATCGATGGAGAACGATGCTGCGTGAGCGATCGCCCTGGATGAGTGGCCACACGGTAGGTGCGTGCACGACGCGCGACGATACCTCCGCGCTCCCACGTTCGCCGTTGTAGCCCTGAAGCTGCAGCATCCGGACCTGCGCGGGTAGATCGGGGAGCGCACGCGTGATTTCATCGAACGCTCGCTCGCTGACGATGATCTCTTCGTCGGCGGCCCACCCCTGCAACCGGGCGGCGAGGTTCACAGCCTCGCCGATCATCGAGTACTCGGACAGATCGTCGGTCCCGAACCGATCGGCGACGACGATTCCGGTCGACAGCCCAAAGCCGATCCCGATGTTGGCGAGTTCGGCGTGATGTGTGCCCCACCGCTGGCGTTGGGACTTGAAGCGCGCGTGCATCGAGCACGCCGCTTCGAGCGCCATGCGTTCCTTCGCGTACGGGGTTTCGTGAAGCCCGAACACGGCCATCACGCAGTCGCCGAGAAACCGGACCGGCTTTCCCTCGAAGCGACTCGCCTGCTGCCCGATCATCTCCGCGAACTCGCGAATGAACTCCGCCATCACCGCCGTATCGATGACTTGGCACACACTCGTGAATCCGCGCAGGTCGGCGTAGAGGATCGCGAGGTTCATGCGCCCCACCGGCTCGGGCTCGGCGCGTGACGGACCGAGCGCCTCGAGGAGCTTCTCGATCTGACGCCGCAGGTCCTCGAGTTCGCGGCTGACGGCGTACCTCCTAGCCTTGTTCAGCTGCCAGCGGGCCGAAACGACATCCCGGCTGTGAAGCAGCAACTCGCCTTCGACGATCAACGCACGGACGTAGAAGTAGTCGGTGTCGATCCGGCGCAGCCCGCTGCGCGCAGCGGTGATCACGCCGAGCGCGCGCTCGATTTCGAGGTGGTGCTTCCACAGCACCTGGGCCCGCAGCACGTCGACGATGCAGTGCTCCTTCTCGCGATCGTTCTTACCCTCGAGGATCTTCAGCATCCGGCCGACGACACCCTCGGCGCGGTCGCCGGTGCCAGCCTCGAGGTATGCGTCGCCTAGCAAGTAGAGCGTGAAGAACTCGTTGATCGCGTCCTTGACGCCCACGAACAGCGCCGCGCTTCGCTCTAGGTGCTTGATCGCCTCCGCATGCCGCCGCATCGCGATCAGGATCCGCCCAACGTTGCGCTCCGCATACGCGAGTGAGCGGGGCACGTCTTCGAGCGAGCGCGTTGAATCGAGGTCCCGCTGGAAGTACTCGTGAGCGAGTTGCAGGTTCCCGCCCTGAAACTCGTGCTCGCCGAAACGCGAGGCGAGTTCCCCACGCTCCGCAGGCATCTGGCGCGCACCGGATCGCGGTGGCGCCGAATCATCCTCGGTGTTTTCGAGAATCTCCTTCGCTCGAACGAGGTAGACCGTCATCTGTTGGCGATCAATCGGCGCGTTCAAGCGCGCGAGGCTGAACGCGGCATGGACCTCGCCGGCGACATACCCCACCTGACGGAACACCGCGATCGCGCTCTCCAGTCGCTCGCGCGCGAGCGCCGACTGCCCGGTCACCGAGCACAAGATGCCGGACATCCGCAACAGCAAGCCGCGTGGCAGCATCGCGAGCGTTGCGAACCCAGGCCCGCACAGGATCGGCTCGAGTAGCGCGATCCCGTCGCGCCTGCGACCGTCGCGAAAATGGACACGCGCACCGGCATACGCTCGCATCGCTTCGATCAATGTGCCGATGCGAGGTGCCGCATCGACGATCGGCGGCGCCAGCAGCGGCTCGAGATCGACCGGCGTTCCGGCGTCCGATCGATTCAACGTCCACAGTGTGTGTGCGACCATGAGCAACACCGGATCGCCGAGCGAGGAGGCACTGGTCATCGCCCTTGACAGGTTCGCCTCGGCGAAGGCGTACCGCCGCCACATGCTGTGCGCACGCCCAAGTCCGAGCAGGGACAGTACCTTCGCAGGCGAGGGCCGGTGCTCGGGCACGAGGATTGTCCCGAACACGTCACGTGCCTCTCGTGGACGCGCGTCGTGAAGCAGCGCGCAGCCGGGCTCGAACAACACGTCCATCAACTCGAACTGCCCTGTGGTCCGGGCCTCGTACGCGGGCGTCCGTTTGTCCTGCGCGGCGACGACCCACTCCTCGATCGTGAGCGGGTTGTCACCCTGCGGGTTGTCGCGCTGCGGGTCCCCGAGCAGATACCCGATGTCTCGATCCCGGTTGTCCCACGTGCGACGCCGCGCCCGCTCGAGATCGGCGCGCGTCAACTCTTGCCCCATCCCACGATCTTGAACCACCGCCAATCACAATACCCGAACCGACGGTTGTTAATGCGACTGTTGTTGCGGATCTTCGTGGGGTGTTGAATGGGAATGATCCGACGTTCCAGCCGTGCACCTGCCGGGCTTCACGCGGCGCCGTCGGCGGTCAATGCGAACTCTGCGGTCGCACGATCGCCGGCGTTGTGCAGCCCATCGCGGCGACGGTCGATTCGTCGAATCCCGTCGCGGCGGGAACGCCCGGGTCGGGCCGCCCGACGCGCTGGGACGAGATCAGCCTGTGGGTCCCGCAGGAGGTCATCGATGCTGGTCCCGCTGCGCTCGTAGCCGGTCGCTACGTGCGCGTCGGCAAGCGACCGATCGGCATGGGTGCGTACGGAGAGGTGTGGAAAGCGTACGATAAACACCTCGAGCGCTGGGTCGCATTGAAGATCATCCGGGTGCTCGACGACAACGCGCGTGCCGCCGCGCTCGCGGAGGCGAAGACCGTTGGCGGCTTGCGCCATCCCCACATCGCACAGCTGTTCGACGCCGGCGATATCGACGCCGCGTCGTGCTTTCTCGCGATGGAATTCATCGACGGCGATACGCTCGAGAGTCGCATCGGAGGCCCAGTGATCGCGTCGGTGCGACTCGTGCGGGATGCCGCGCTGGCTGTACACCTCGCGCACACGCGCGGCTTCGTCCATCGCGACCTCAAGCCGCGCAACCTCATGTTCGAGCGCGACCGCCCGGACCACGTTTTCGTGCTCGATTTCGGCGTCGCGCGCTGGATGCCAAACCCGCGCGGTGCCAGCGAGCAAGTGCCGGTCGGAACGTTCGCGTACATGGCTCCCGAGCAAGCGAGCGGCGATTCGGTCGACGCGCGCGCCGACATCTACGGTCTCGGCACGACGCTGTACCATCTGCTGGCGAGCCAGATCTATCCTCCGCTCGCAGTGGGTGATTCCTGGATGACGATGGCCCGCAAAGTCATCGAACATGCCGCTCCGCCAGTGAGCATCCTCAACCACGATGTCGATGACGAACTCGACGGCATCGTGGAGAAGGCGTTGCGGAAGTCGCCGGCAGAACGCCAAGTGAGTGCGCATGAGCTTGCCGTCGCGCTTACCACGTGGCTCGACGTGCGGACGCGAACGGTCGCGGAGGTGCGCGGGGCGGACCCGAACTTGATCGCGGGGCGGTACCGGATCGTCCGCCCGTTCGGACAAGGCGGTTTCGGAAACGTCTATGTCGCGCACGACACGCACACCGCGACGGAGGTCATCCTGAAGCGGCAGCATGTTCGCAACCCCCATATGCGCGCTCTGATGTTTCGCGGGGCGCAGATCCAGTCGCGAGCTAACCACCCGTACATCGTCCCGGTGTTCGATTTCGGCGACGACGAGAGTGGGTTTCCGTACGCCGTGATGCGCTGGGTCCGCGACGCCCGAACGCTCGACCAGACGCAGTTCCCGTTGGTCACCGGGATTCGCCTGTTGTGTGACGCCGCGGTCGCCATCCACGACATCCACGAGCTGGGCTATTACCGGCTCGACATCAAACCAGGCAACGCGCTTGTCACCGGCCGCCCGCCGTTGATCCAGTTGATCGATTTCGACCTCGCGATCCACACCAGCGACCCCCCCGATGACACCGGCTCGCTCGCCGGAACACCGGCTGTGATGAGTCCAGAGCAAGTGGGCAGTGGGAAACCCCTCGATCGGCGAACCGACGTGTTCGCGCTCGGAGCGACGCTGTACTTCACAGTCGCAGGCCGCTACCCGTTGCAGCCAAGCGCGGAGGGCCTTCGGGGAATTGGGGACATGCTCGATGGCCTGCTCGCGAACAAGCTCACCGATCTGCGTGACGCCGTCCCATCGGTCGACCTGGCGCTACGCGACATCGTGATGCAGTGCCTCGCATTCGATCCCGCTGATCGCTTCCAGACAATGGCAGCAACAGCGGACGCCCTGACCGCATGGCTACGTGCCGCGGAACTTGACCGCCGCGGAGGGGGGAATGACGCCGACTCGACTTCTCGAACATCGGCGAGGTTTGTTGGCTAGGCTCGTCGCACCGCCCCGCGTTGAGGGCCTACTGAACCCACCAAGCAAAGAAGGTCAGGTCTCTACCAATGACGAACGCGTACGACAGGGTGGTGCTGGCGGCGATCGCGAAACTGACTCAGCGGCAGCGAGACATCGTCGAGCACGTGATCGTTCGCCAAGGCAGTGCTGAGGAAGTCGCCACCGCCAATCTGGTGTCGGGTGAGCGGGCTCTCGAATGGATCGAGGAGGCGAAGCATCGTCTGGAGGAGCTGGTCACGCTCGAGCTGCAACGCGCGCGGATCCCGGTTGAGGTCGGGTCCGGAGAGCTCGAGGCGCGCGTCCGTCGACTATTTTGGGCGTCGGAACCGGCCGACAAGGCGCCCTCGTGGCTGCGCGGCGCGGTCGGGGCACGTGTACGCTGGGCCGGTTCGTTCACGGCGACGCAGTTCATCGCCGACCCGACGTGGCACGAGTCCGAGGGGCTCTTCCAGATCTACGGCAACCACGTCGTCACCGGACCTGACTCGCTGCTGCTGATCGGCAGCGCGAAGAAGCTCGGGGAACGCCTCACTGAGCGATGGCTGCACTGGCTCGACGCCGAACACGACATCCTCGTGCACGTCGGTGAGATCGTGAAAGGCGATTCGTCGAATCGCGGCGAGGGCCTACTTGAGAAAGTCGAGATGCTGACGACCTGGTGGCACACGCCACCGCTCGGCCAGCGCATCGAACGCTACGAAGGCCCGTTGCTGGTGGTTCAGAACCTCGGCAAGCGCGGCAAGTTGCTCCCGATGTATTCGAGCATCTGGCCGAGCGCTCACGCCGAGACCGCGTAGTCTCGTTTAGCGCGAGTGCTCTTGTTCTCCCAAGGCTGACGCGTTCTCAGATCGCTGTGGCCGCATGCAGCGAACGAGAACGACTGGCGACGGACCACGCCCAGCCGGGCTCGCTGCCGCGTGACATCGACGACGGTCGGAGCGGTGCTCTCCACGTCTTGGCCGACTCGGCTTGGAGCTGCGACCATAGATCCGGTGGTGGATCGGCATCGATGTCCTCGGCTGCGTCGTCGCGGTGTCCGGACTCGTCGGCGAGCCGTTCGCCGATCCGGTCGGCCACTCGATCGAGGATCGCACGCAGTTCGTCGTCGGTGGGACCGCGCAGCTCCGGCAGTGACAGCTCCCCGCTGTCGTCGACGACGAACACGCCGTCGGGAACGACCAGGTGATAATGTACGTTCAAATTCAGGAGGCCACCGAAACGCTGCACGAACGTGATCGCGCCGGTCTGCCCGTCGCGGACACCGAGCACACGCGCCTCTCGTCGCTGCCACACGGCGATCGCCCGCACGATCAACCGATTCACCCAGCTCGCCCGTGCCGGATCTCGCGCCAGTCGCAGCCGCAACGACTTCGGCACCGTGAGCACCCACTGGCCTACCCGGGGCGATCAGGCAGAGGCGCGCGCAGAGTTGAGTCCTGCCTTCAACGTCTCCGCAACCAGGAAACGGACGATCCGGCGGGCGGGGACGGTGATCTCTTCGCCGGTTTCCGGGTCTGCCCCGCGGCGCGACGGTTTCTCGAGGACGTCGAAGACGCCAAGGCCGGGTATGTCCGCGGGCTCGCCGGCACAGAGGCGGCCCCGGATCGTGTCGGCGATGGTTTCCGCGCCGGGTGTGCGAGTCACGGTGGCCGGGTCTTCATCGTCGTCTTCGTCCTCGTTACTGTCTGGGCGGATCGCATGCAGGTACCGTGCGCGTTCGTCCGCAAACGAGACGCCGGATGACGGCGAGCCGACGAGAGCGCGGTAGAGTTCCGGATCGACGGTGAAGAATGGCAGCCGCTTGTCGGGGACCGAGACGGGGTCGCCAGTTCGTGGATTTCGCCCTTCGTAGGCTTTGTAGTGCTTCACGGTGAGCCAGCCGACACCTGGTAGGACGACCCATGCATCACGTACCGACGTCGAAAGGGCGTGAAGGAGCGCTTCGAGGGCATCCTCATCCATCACCAGGAAGCTATCACCATGTCCCGCACGAACGAGACGGTCGTGCGCGACGCCCGGACAAGATCTACCGGCACGCGGTCGCCAGTTCTACGATCGTCTAGGAAATACAAGATCGCAGGCGACCAAGCTAGGCGCCGGGCGGCCTGTACCCGATCTCCCCGGCCTTGCGCAGGGCACCCAGCGTTTCCTCGACGGTCAGGAGCACGGTTGTTTCGATCGTGCCGAGCGCTCCACCGCCCGCGATCGCCAGCGCAACGGCGGCCATCGATACGTTGTCGGGAGCCTCCCACAGCGTGTAACCATCGTATTCACCAAACGCGTACCAGAACCCGTGAAGCTTGCCGCCGACCGACTCGATGTACGAGGTAGCGGCCTTTCTGCGGTCCTCTGGCTTGCCGATCATCCTGGCCCAAGTCTCCGGCGTGTAGCTGAACTTCGAGAGATAGAGCGGCATGGTCTTCCTTTCGTTCGCCGCATCGCGGTCGACGATCGAAGTATGACCTGCGGGAACATCGAGACGAGATGGACCGAACTCCCGCAGCTGTCACAGGCGCACATAGAAGCGGCCAGCGCGCTTCATTCGGACCTCGACCAGCGTCTTGCACGTGGCCTCGGTGTTGCCGCTACCGATCGGAAGTCCAGCAGCCCGAAGCGCCCCACGCTGCAGCACCGGCTGATCCTCAACTACCGCGCCGAGGCCGAAGGCATCCGCGCCGGCGATCTCGTCGATCGGCAAGCTGTCGGTCATCACGCCGTAAGGCGCGCGCTCCGTCGAGCCGCCGATCGCGACGATCATCCCAGTTGGTCAGAAGTCGCGAACAACCCCGAAGAAGCTGCCGCCTGTCCCGCCCGTGGTGCTGCACGTCACCACGCCGTCGACCATGGCCGAAAGGTTGTAGCTCGTATCGCACGGGTTGTTCGCGCAGCGCAGCGCGTTGGTATTGAACGCGGCGTGGATCTCGACGCTGCCGGAGGCCACGGTCTCGCTCACCACGGTGACCAGGGGGTTCCCGGGAAAGTCAGACGCATTCCCGGTGAGGATGAAGCTGACGTCGTGTCCTTGGCCCGGCTGGCCGAAGTAGCCGACCATGACTCGGTTCTCTCCCGAGTTCTGCCTGAGCAGCGTCGTCGTGGGGAGCATCGATGACGCCGTGGCGCAGTCGAAGATCGGATCCACGTGCATCGTCGAGTGGGCGATGGCCGCCGTCGCGTGCCCGTCGATCGAGACCTCGGCCCGTACGGCGACGTCGACATCTCCGATGTCCGGATCGACGATGACGACGTCCCAGCCGCCGCTGCCGTCAGGCACCGCAGGTTGCCAAGGACCGTCATCGGTCGAGGTCGCTACCGCGTCGACCGCGTACCCGGCCGCTGCTGTGACCTGGACCTTGCCGGTCGCGTCGAGGCCGACGTGTGCCATATGGGTCTGCGTCAACGTCGGGATCGTGATCGTGGGCGCGGTCATCGTCACCGTGATCACGCTGTCCCGAGACAACCTCGCGCCGTAATACTCGAGCTCGGCCGAGACAGCATTGGGGCCGTCGGCGGCGAGCGGGACCGTGATCTGGAGCGGCAGGGTGAGCTGCTCCGACAGGTCGACGGCCTGTTGGGCCACCGGTTGGCCATCCACCTTCACGACCAGCGTCGCCGGTCGCTCCGAGGTGAAGCCAGCGGTGACCGTGCCGGAGTACGCCATCGAGAACCGGTCCGTGGTCGTCGCGGCGGGCATCAGCTCGAAGGTCGCGAGCGCACCGTTCTCGAGATCCGCGTCTTCGGCCTGGCAGCCCGAGGTCGTCGCCACGAGCATCAACATCGCATGGAGCGGCTTCATTGCTTCCCTCCCTGGTCGCCGAGGTGGAACACGAGCTCGAGCTGTCCGCCGACGAAAGCGCTCGAATACTGGAGATCCGTGGTCGAGGCGATCACGCGACCGGTCAACCCGAACGAGACGCTGACCGGGGCGGCCCGTCTCTTGTCGAGGAACGACCACCGCAGCGTGACCCCGGTGTAGAGGCCCGAGTAGTTGGACGCGAAGCCCGAGGTGCCCGAACCGATCGCGCCGCCCAACGCGAGCTGCAGGATCAGCGGGTGACCGGTCTCGACGATCAGCTGGGGCGTGACGAACGCGAGCTTGCGCGAGTCGCTGCGGGCGGCGAGATCGTAGGCCACGCCGAGTCCGACGCGGTGCACGTCCAGGCGCTCGTTACCGAGCAAGAACGCGAGCCGTCCACCGTACTCGAACGCGGTCGTCTCCTCGAGCATCTGGTCGGGGGTGTCCTGAAACAGCACCGGGCCGGCGCTCGCCATCGCGAGTTGGAGCTGATAGGTGTGGGTGATATCGGAGAAACGTCGCGCGGGCTCGTCGGCGCTCGCGACGCTCGGCAGCGCTAGCGCCATGCCGAAGCTCGTCAAAGCAACTCGAATCATGTGCATGTGAGATCCTCCATGGAGTGACGTACAGCCGTCGCCTTCGAGCGCATCTCCTGCCAGTCGCATTCCAGAACCTGGCCGGCACCTTCTAGCTGTCAGGCCACGTCGTGGTTACGGCCCCGTCGGTTGCCCACGAGTCGCTGCACGAATCCTGCGCAAACCCACATCGGAGGCGTGACGTCGCTGCCCTATTCCCGACGCCGCTAGCTCGAGCACCACCTTGCCGAACGCCGGTCTTCTAGAAGAAGAACGACGTGCTGGCACCGAAGAACGGCATCGTGCGGATGCCACCCTCGATGTTGATCGTCATCTTCTTGAGCGGCTTGAGCTGGATGCCGATGATCGCGTTGACGACCGGGAACACCGGCGGCAACTTGTACTTCACGACCGTGCCGGGCGTACTGCTGCCACCGTCGTCGCTGTAGGTACCCGATCCGTTGAACGGCGAGTCCGGTGGTACGCACCCCGGCTCGGGACTCGAGTTCGTCGCGGCGTTGCAGATCATGTTGTAGCGTCCCAGCTCGCCGGTGATGATCCCGATGCCGAGGCCAGCGCCGTATCGGATCGCGATGCGCTTCGTGATCGATGCGTGGTTGAGGAACGTGAACTCGACCGTGAACCAGCCGAGCTTCTTGTTGTTGTTGTGGCCCGGGCCGACGATGAAGTCGGCCTCGTCGCCGGTCGCGACGTCCGCGTTGTTCTCGATATACACCCCCTCGGCGGGCTCGATGTACTCGAACTCGGCACCGAGCTGGAGCTCGAGGTCGCCGCGCCGACGGGCCAGCTCGACGCCGAGGCCGTAGCTCTTCACGCCGCCGGGTGCTCGATCCATCAAGAGCTCGAGCAGCCCCTTCGGAACGTGAACACTTCGGAGTCGGATGCCGACGCCGTACTCGATGGGGACGGTCGTCGACGGAGTCGACGAGGGCGAGGCCGAGTTGTCAGCACGTGCTGGACCGGCAAGGACCGACCCAGCCGCAGCCAAGACGATCGTTCGTAGGCAGAGTAACCGCATCGTGTCACCTCGACCTTGGTGGGTTTGTCATGCAGGATGTGCGTCGGCGCCGGCGCAGGATGAACACGGTCAGCCACGCGAGCACGCCAGCGCCGCCCGGCGCCCGGCCACCGGTCTCGCAACAACCGCCGCCTCCTCCATCGACACCGCCGGGATCGAGCGGCAAGCCGCCGTCGCCATCTGAACCGAACGGACCATCGACCCCGGAGTCCACCGCGCTCGCGTCGGGGACCCCCGCGTCGACGCCGACCGCCGGATCGATCTCGTCGTTGTCCGCGGCCGACGCGCAGCCCGGATCGAACGGGTAGTCGACCAGCCCGTCGAGGTCGTCATCGATGCCGTTCGTGCATTGCGTGACCTCCGCCTCGTTGACGTCGGTGCTGCTGGTACAGCCCGGGTCGCCGTCGGCGAAGTCGATGAGGCCGTCGTTGTCGTTGTCGACAGTGTCCCCGCACGCCGGCAACCCGCTTTCGTCGTTGTCGATGAAGGTCGCGCAGCTGACGTCGGCCGGGAAGTCGATGAAGCCGTCGCCGTCGTTGTCGAGCCCGTCCGCGCACGCCGGGATATCGGTCTCGTCGGGATCGAGCGCCGCGGCGCAGCCGAGATCACTCGGGAAGTCGGTGTTACCGTCGCCGTCGTTGTCGGCGCCATCGTTGCACGCCGTGACGGTGTTCCCGGCGCCGAGCACGAACACCTCCGCCGAGCGAAGGCTGATGATCTCGCCGGCGGCCTGGGCGGTCGCGGCGATCCCTTGGCCGCCGTACAGGGTCGGGACCGCGACCGTGAACGCACCACCCGCGCCCGACGTCACCGGCGGCCTGGCGACGCCGTTGAGGTGGACGACGATCGTCGCGTTGGGTCCCTCGGTCGTCGTGCCGCTCACCGAGGTCGCGCCGGCGAGCACCGGCACGTTGATGATCGGGGTGTCGGAGCGAACGACGCCGACGAGCAGGTCGGCCAGGTCGACGCGGAAGTTCTCCACGTCACGGCCCACGCCGTTGTCGCGGATCTGGGTCTGCAGGTCGGCCTGGTAGAGGCCGCTCGCACCGGCGGCGACCTGGGCGCCGAAATCGAGCTCGAGCCGTCCCCCTCGGGCGAGCACCGTGGTGGCGCCGGCGAAGTTGGTGAACGTGAGGTAGTTGACGCCGGGTCCCGTGGTGACGGTGGGATTGGTCGTCGTGCCGCCACCGGTGAGCACGTTGCTCGCGTCGAACGTCCGGAGCGTCGGCGCGAGGCAGGTCGGCGCCGCGCAGAAGCTCAGCTCGGTCGGCAGCGTGGCCCGCACGAACGACGCCCCGTTGAAGGTGGCGCCGCCGGTGCCGACATTGGTCAGCGTGCCGAGATAGCGAACCGTGGAGCCCGCGGTCGTCGAGCTGGGGGTGACCGTCATCGCCAGGTTCCCGATCACGATCGGCTCGACGTCGGTCAGCGCCACCACCGAGAAGCCCGGTGACGGGAGCTGGGTCGACACGTACGTCGAACGGTGCAGGGTGGACAGGTTGGTTGGGGCGTTCTGGATCGAGAGCCGGTACTCGAGCGTGTACGTCCCGCCCGGAGCGATCGTGCCGAGGTTCCAGGTCAGGGTGTTCGCACCTACGATCGGCGCCGGCCCGGTCACCGTCTGCAGGCTCGCGACGGCGACGTCCCCCGGGACGAACGTCGAGGTCACGGCGACGTTGGTCTGCGGGTTGACCGACAGGTTCTTGCCCTCGATCTTGTAGGTCAGCACCTCGCCGGGTGAAGCGACCAGCTTGTCGACCGACAGCTCGAAGAAGTTGTTGAGGACCACGCACGCCGGCGACGGCACGTAGTAGCGCCAGGTGTTGTCCTGGCCGTTCTGCGGCTGCGCGGCGTCGCCGCCGAACACCTCCGAGCAGTTGACGTCACCGGGAAAGCTTGGATCCAGCGGTAGCCCGGTGACGCGAAGCGTGATCTCCGCGAAGTACTCCTCGCCGACGACCAGCTCGCCGACGGCGTAGCGCACGGCGTTGGTCGCCGCCGGTAGTGGGTTGTCGGGCGACAGCTCGAAGCCCGCGGTGGTGGGCACGCCGACGCGCACGGGACCGGTGAGACCGTCGCAGGTTGCGGGCGGCGTCGCGGTGGCGCAGCAGTTGACGCAGTTGGTGGCGTTGCCGGTACCGATCTCGGATCCGTCATGCCGGATGCGTTGCCACGGCCCGACCGGACCATCGGTGAGGATGGTCTCGTCGTGGTCGAGCGCCGACGCGCACCCGGGGTCGTTGCCGGCCGCGGTACCGAAATCGATGACGCCATCGGCATCGTCATCGATGCCATTGCTGCACGCGGGGTTCTGCATGCTCTCGAACCGGTAGTGGGTATCGGGACCCGCCACGGCAGAGCCGTAACCGAACGGCGTGTTGCCCCTGCCATCCGTGTTGATGAACCGAAAGCCGGCGGGGGGCGTGTCCTTGACTCCGTACGCGTAGGTCTGGATGAGGTCCCACTGGTTGTGGGCGAAGAACGGGGGGCCGATGAACCCGAGAAAGGTATCCAGCCCGCCGGCGCCGGTCGAGCCGTTGGGCTCGACCGCGAGGCCGTTCTGGACCGTGAGGAACTGGTTGGTCGGCGTGCGCCGCGTGCGCGGATCGGTCGAGAAGAAGATGCCGGTATCGGCATAGAGCTGACTCATCGAGCCCTGCGCGAGGCCGAGCGCCGTGTAGTTCGCGTGACTTGCGCGGGGACCGAAGCCCTCGTTCATCTGCGGCCCGCGGTGGGGCGCGATCGAGTTGCCGTCGCGGTCGATGATCCGCGCGCCGACGACCACGGTGTTGGGCGGGACGTACTCGGTGATGTAGCCGCCGGCACCCCGCGATGCGCCGTTGGGAACCGGCGTGAACTGGAAGATATAGGTGATGACGTCGCCGACCTTGAGCACGGTGTCGGTCGCGCCGCCGCCGCCGCCGCCGGGGTTGCCCTGCGGATCGAGCAGCACGACGGTGGCGCGGGAGATCCGCTTCGCGGTCTGGACCTGGGCCACGCTGTGGCCATACACCCGGCCGCCGAACGCCACGATGGAGATGACGGCGAGACCAGCCACGAGCGAGCTCGAACGGTGAGGGCGCATGGGGCTCCTAGAAGATGACGACGGGTTTGCGGGGGACGATGACGAACACGCGGCGGATGTCGAGCACGGTGACGAGGTCGCCGACGACGTCGATGTCGATCGCGAACAGCTGGTCCTCGGTGGTCTCCAGGACGAAGTCGTTGAACGCGACGAGCGTGAACTTCACCGTGCTGCCCGGCGTGACGCCGAGGAACACGTTGCCGAGGATGGTCGCGCCGGCGGGCGGTGGTGCCACCGGCGTGATCGAGGTGATGAAGTCCGCGGTCGTGGTGCCGACCGGTAAGATCTCGCCGCGCAGGCCCATCAGCTGTCCGCGGGTGGCGGTCGAGATGTCCAGCGTGCCCAGCGTTGCGAGCTGGACGATCGCGTCGACGATCAACGTGCCGAGCCCGCTGCCGTCGGGCTGGACGTCGAACACCACCGGACACCGCAGCACGCCGCCGCCGACGTCGACCGGCGACCGCAACGCGCCGCCCACGCCCGTCGCGCACTGACCGGCGGCGTTCGGCGGGATGATCGCCGAGGTCGCGATCGCCAGCGCTTCGAGCTGGGCCCGCGGATCGAGCGCCGTTCCGACGTTCTCCAGGCTGTCGACCCCGACCACGCGGATGCCGAGCGTCGTGAGCGCGGCGATCGCGTTGGCTTCCGAGTGCGTCGCGAACGAATATTCGCCGGGCAGGTGCGAGCGCGCGTCGGTGATCTGGACGATGATCGGGAGCGACGACGATCGGAACCCGACGCCACCGATGCCGGGTGGCGCGAACGGCGCGATCGCGAAGTCGGACATCCCGGCCCCGGTAGCCCACTGGAAGAGCGACTCGTAACCCGACTCCGGTACGTCGAGCCCGCCGCTGGCGGGCGCGAGCGCCGTCAAGGCGGCGCTCACCGCGGCGACGTTCGTGGTGATCGGCTGGAGCAACTCGAACGGCTTGTCGCCGGCCAGGCCGTGAGGCGCGACCGGGAAGTCCTCGAACCGGCCGACCCCGAACGCGGCGTTGGGGATGACCGCGCTGATGCCGGGGACGATCGTCGTCGCCAGCGCCGCGCGGATCGCGTCGATCTCCTGCTGGAACGACCCCGTGGTGTCGACCGAGAAGAACACGTCGGCTTGTTGGACGGTCGTCGAGAAGTCGAGGATGCCCTGGCCGCCGGTCTGGTAGGGCAGGACGAAGTAGAAGTCACCGGGCGGGATGTTGCTGCCGGGATCGTTCGGATCCGAGCCGGCGACCACCTCGACGAGATCGGGAGTCCCGTCGCCGTCGGTGTCGCTGCTGGTCGGCGAGCTCTCGCCCGCATTGACCATCCCATCGCAGTTCTTGTCCTCGTCGCGGTCGGCGATGCCGTCGGCGTCGGAGTCTGCATCGACGAAGTCGTGCGCACCGTCGCCGTCGGTGTCGACCGGCGACTCGGGCACCGCTCCGGCCTCGATGCGGTCGCTGATGCAATCGCCGTCGCTATCGAGATCGCGGAAGTTCGACACGCCGTCGCGGTCGGTGTCGCGCGGACCGGTCGCGAGATCGGCGTCGATCGCCTCGATCGCGTCGGGAATCCCGTCGGCGTCACTATCGAGGTCCAGATGATCGGGGGCCCCGTCACCGTCGGTGTCCACGACCGCGAACGTGCCGTCGAGCTCGTCGGTGTCGGTGATGGTGTCGCCGTCGGAGTCGCGATCGAGGTAGTCCGGTGTGCCGTCGCCGTCGCTGTCGACCGGCGGCGAGCCGAGCTCGGCATCGCCGGCCTCGGTCGCGTCGGGGATGCCGTCGGCGTCGCTGTCGAGGTCGCGATAGTCGGGGAAGCCGTCGCCGTCGGTGTCGATCGACTCGCCCCCCTCGTCACCGTTGCTGATCGAATCTCCATCGCGATCGCCGTTGTCGGCGCCGCACCCCACGAGTGCGATGACGAGCGCGATCCACGCGACACGAGCAGATCGCACGACACGCGGCGCGGCCGCGCAGCGATGTGCGACGACGATCCGCCGGAGGGTCTCTGCCTCGTGAAGCACGCTCGATGCCCGCATGTAATCTCCTCGGCGACAGCGTCGCGCGACGGCCGGGTGCACCGCTCGTACCGACGCCGAGATCATCGGCGCAGTAGCAAGAGCCATCACCGAGGATGAGCTGCGTAGGGACCGAGCTGGCGATCGGCTGAACAAGGAGCTCAACTTCACGCGGTTGACCAGACTGGATCCGAGATCGGCGATGACCTCACTACTGCGAATAGCGCACCTGACGAGGGAGCATGCGGACGTACGGTTGGTGATCCGGACATCGTAGTAGATGGTCCCTGTGGCAGCACTGCACAGTGCGCAAGCGGCGAACACCCTTGGAGCCTGGTTGCGTGAGTCTTTCGACGGGGCGGAGTCTGCGCGTGCCGCGCCCCCATGACGCTACGCCTTGCCTTCCTCTCCATCACACTCGCCGCCTTTGGGTCCGAGAGCACCAGGCCGGACGACTCGCGCGCGACGTCGGTCCCGCGCGCACCCATCGCGATGACCGGGGACGGCGTCAACGATGCGCCCGCGCTGAAAGCGGCGGACATCGGCATCGCGACTACCTCGCCGAGCGCCTGGAGCGCGCGCACGAGGCGCAGCTGCTGCTCGGGCGCGACCCGCGGCTGCCGGCGAGCTGGTCGACGTTGCGCCCGGTCTAGATGTCGACGCCGACCAGCTCGATGGTCTCGGCCCCGGCGCCGGCGATTCGCACCAGCACGTCGGCATCGGCGGCGAGCGTGATCAAGTAGGTATCGATGTCGACGGTGATGTCGCCGTCGAAGTGCGACGCATCGAAGTGCCGCAGACGACCATGCGTTCGCCGAACGTCAGGCCGGTCGGCTCGGGCGTGCCGGTCGCCGGCGGGACATGATCCGGTTCCGTGATATTCCGGCGGCTATGGCCGTGCTGACGTTCGAGGAAGCGGGGATCAAGCGGGACTACGCGCTGCCTGCGCATGCGATCACGATCGGGCGCGAGCCCGGCTGCGAGCTCCAGCTCTCCGATCCGAGCGTCCGGAACCGGCACGCCACTCTGGTCGACCAGCGCGGAGTCTTCCTGCTCCATCCGCTGTTCCCCGTGACGGTGGGTGGGCGGCCGCGGATGCCCGCACAGTTCGGTGGTCCCGTGGCACTACTCGACGGCGACACCATCACGTTCGGCACGCAGGACGTGGTGTTCGAGCTCCCTCGCATGCTCGCGCACGGCGTCGTGCCGGATGACCTCGTGGGGCTGCCGCTCGGAGGCTCGGTGGTGGTCCTGCGGATCGAGCACGTCATGGACGACGCCGCCGTCCGATCGGCGATCGATGTCGTGCTCGACCCGGCGCACACCGTGGTGCTCGATCACGGCACCCGCATGATCGAGCTCCTGATCGATCTACCGGGTCCGGCATTCGCGCTCGCCGTCGAGCTCCGGCGCGTCCTGAGCCGGCTCACCCCCGAACACGGGCTGCAGGCGACGCGGACCTGGTTTCAGATCGGTGGCGATCTCGCCCCGCTCGATACGGCTCGGGCCGGCGCACGCATGGCCCTCGCAGCCTCGAGCGGTAACGTCGTGATGACCGAGAGTCTGTTCGGGCGCGGCATGGGCGATGCCGTGTTGACCAGCCAGCGCGACATGTTGTGGAGACGACTCGACTGCGCGGCAGGCTCGACCCAACTGTACGGCGTGCACCAGGAGTGAGCTCGGGCTCTCGAACTTTCGTGGGCGTTCGACGACTCGGGGACCCTCGTCGTCAGTCCCGAGATCGCGGCGCTCGCGATGTCGGGGGGCTCGGCCCTCGTCGCGATCAACGCACTGCTGCTGAAGCGCACGCGCTTGCGTGAGGCTCCCGCGCGTGGGGAGCGACCGCGCCCAACGCGACCGATCGAGCTGGCGCACGAGCCGCGATGATCTCGGGACCGTGCGATGGCGCGCGACGTGCGCCGAAATCAAGCAGGACTGCCTCGTGGCCGAGTCGAGCACGGCCGGTGTGCACCTTGACGTCGCCGAGCGCTCGGCGTGCGAAGCGGGTAGGTACCGGTCACCGCGCCCAGTGAGCTTCGCAACCCGTGCGGGTCACATTCGTCTCGTTCCGTCACCGGTGCGCGTGCTCGGCGCCACGCTCGCCCATCATCGGGCACTGGCCGCTCGCCATCTGCTGTGCATGCGTTCGCGCGTGTGCACGGAGCTCGGCGAGCTGGTTGGGATCGCGCGGTCGGAGCTCCAGGCGAGCACCGCCGTCGATATCGACGGCATTCGCCTCGCTCGGCACCATCCCCATCATTCCGCCGCCCTTTCCCCCGTGCATGCCACCGTCCTTCATCCCCCCGTGCATGCCACCGTCTTTCATCCCACCGTGCATGCCACCGCCCATCATGCCGCTCATCCGAGCGTGCATCTCGGCCATGCGACGAACGCGTGCCCGCAGATCGGCGACGTCACCCGTGGTCGTGAACACCATCGCGACACCCGCCTCGGTGTCATCGACGGTGAGCCGCGTGCCCGCGACTGCCATCGGGCACATCTCCATGTTCCTTTTCATGCCGCCCTGCATCCCTTGGGGGTTGGCAGCCGCGGTTCGTGTCGTTGGTGTGCTCGATCCGCGTCCGCAAGCGATCGCGCCAGCGACGCTGACGAGCGCCGGTAGAATGAATCCTCGAAGTCCAGACATCATCTCGTGCTCGCTTTCTGTGCTGGGTTGTGAAGAAGCTGAAAAGCGATGCAATCCACCGAGCGTACGAGCACGGCTTCTGCGGGAGGAGCCGGCCGCTAGGCGGGACCGGCGGATCGCAAGACCTCCGAGGCCCGAACCTCGTTGCGCAGGGGTTCGCCGCGCTCGAAGGCCCGCACGTTGTCGAGTGTCGTGGTCGCGATGTTATCGAGCGCCTCGTGGGTCAAGAATCCCTGGTGCGCGGTGATCAGCACGTTGGGAAACGTGAGTAGCCGTGCGAGGACATCGTCTTGCAGGACGCGATCGGACAGATCCTCGAAGAACACGCCCTCTTCTTCTTCGTAGACATCGAGCGCGGCCCCACCCAGGTGTCCGGTCTTGAGCGCCGCGATCAGCGCGCGGCTGTCGATCACCGCGCCGCGCCCGGTGTTGACGAGCACCACGCCGCGCTTCATCCGGGCGAACGCAGCGCCATCGATCTGGTGATGCGTCGCCGGCGTCAGCGGGGTGTGCAACGACAGGATGTCCGATCGCTCGTAGAGCTCGGGCAGCGTCACATAGCGGACGCCGAACTCGCGAACCAGGATCTCCGACGGGCGGAGGTCGTGGGCGATGACCTCGCAGCCGAATCCGGCGAAGATCCGCACGGCGACCGAGCCGATCTTGCCCGTACCGCAGATCCCGACCGTCTTGCCGTGGAGATCGAACCCGACGAGGCCGTCGAGCGCGAAGTTGCCTTCGCGCACCCGGACATGCGCGCGGTGGATCTTTCGGTTCAGCGTCAGCAGGAGCGCGACCGCGTGCTCGGCGACCGCGTACGGCGAGTACTCGGGGACCCGCACGACGGGCAACTGAAGCGACGCGGCCGCAGCGAGGTCGACGTGGTTGTAGCCCGCCGATCGCAGCGCGATCAGGCGCACGTTGGCGCTCTCGAGGACGCCGAGCGCGTCGCGGTCGACCCGGTCGTTGACGAACGGGCAGATCACGTCGAACCCGGCACCGAGGGACGCGGTCTGCCGGGTCAGCCGCGGCTCGAAGAACACGAGGTCATAGCCAAAGCTCGCGTTGGCGTGCTCGAAGGCCTCGCGGTCGTATCGGCGGGTATCGAAGACGGCGATTCGCATCGACGTCGACAGTTGCAGCAGCCATGCCGAAACTTCCAAGACGCGGTTCGGGCTTCGCGCGCAGTCCGTTCATCATCCACCGTGACCACGATCCGCGTGACCAACGCGGTCACGCGCGCCGACGCATCACAGTGCCGAGACGCGCGTGCACGAGTGTCGACCTCCGGTGACTCGAACGTCGAGCAAATCACGGTCGTCGCGGGATCATCGCGAAGCCGACACCGGCGAGCACGACGGCGGCCGTGAGGAACGGCGCCGGTGCGCTCCAGCCGAACAGCAAGGTTCCTACGAGCGCGCCTGCCACCTGCCCGAGGCTCGCGCGCGGCTGACGGCTCCACAGACGCCGACGATCTGAACGGTCGCGCTCGGCCCGTCGTGGAAGCGACCCTCGTGGACCTCGCGGTCGACGTCGCGCGCGACCACGAGCTCGAGCGTGCTCAGCTCGTCGCGGAGGTCGGCGAGCGTGGGGAGGAGCGACACCTCCTTCGGTCCCCCGGTGCCGAGCGCGAGCTGCTCCGGGCGGTAGGTCTCGAGCACGAGGCAACCGCCCGCGCGCAAGGCGAGTGGGATCTGGGCATGCACGCGCCGTCGCACCGCAGCCGGCAGGTGCATGAAGATCTCGACGATCCCGCTCCACCGGTCGAGCCCCAGCGCGAAGGTCGCGAGGTCGGCGTGGATCAGCTCGAGGGTCACGCCGTGGCGGCGTGCGAGCAGCTCCGCCTTGCGGAGCCCCTCGACCGAGAGGTCGACCGCGGTGACCTGATGCCCCAGGCCCGCGAGGAACACCGCGTTGCGCCCCTCGCCCTCGGCGAGGCAGAGCACCGGCCCGATCGGGATCCGGTGCGCCTCCGCGCGCACGAAGTCGTTGGGCTCGACGCCGTACGCGTAGTCGTCGCCGCCGTAGCGCTGGTCCCAGAAGTCGGTCATCTGCCTGACCTACCAGGTTCCGTGACAGGCGCATGCGGCCCGATCATGTCGATGGTCGGGGTGCGAACAGATCGATCACGGTGAGCGCGATCACCGCGCAGAGGCCGAGCAGGAGCAGCCCCGCCGACGGGACCGCCAGCCAGGCCAGCGACTCCTTCGCTGCGTCGGTGCCACCGAGGCCGGGCGCAGCGCGGGCGCCGAGCAGCCAGAACGTCGCGTAGCCCAGGCCACCGAGCCCGAGCGCCAGCGATGCGGCCTGCCGCGCGCGTCGACGCGGGCGCTGCAACGCGGCGAGCAGGAGGATCCCGCCGAGCGCGACCCCGCCGATGCCGCCGCCGTGCATGTGAGCGCGCTTGTAGAACGTCCAGCTCTTGTCGACGACACTCTTCATCTTCGCGGCGTCGCCGCCGTAGACGCTGTCGCGCACCGCCTCGGCGCGCTCCGTCAGACCGTCCTTGAAGGTAGCCTCGAAGGCGCCGAACGCCCCGCCGAGCGCGAACCCGAGCAGGATCGTCAACAACGCGAGCACGGTCCCCCATCGCCCCGCGCGCAGCCGCGCGACGAACGGGCCGTCGGGCGCAGGATCTGCGGAGGCGCCCCGATCGACGGGGATGGCAGGGGTGATGGGCATGCCGCCGAGTGAAGCAGACCGCGTGCCTACGGTCACCACGAGCGCGAAGACGATGATGACGAGCTCGCCGAACACGAGGACCACGAGCCACGGGCTCGCTTCGAATACCCCTCGGCTCGTAGCCGCTCCTCGGCCACGAGCCTCGCGAGCCCGCGCGGTGTCTCGGGATCCGGTCGCGCTTCGACGCTCACCGGGCGTTCCGGACCGTTGGCGGATGGTCCGATCCTCGGCCCCGAGCCGACGCGGCGCTTGTCGCGCGGGGTGCCAGCAGATCCTCGAGGAAGAACGCCGCGAGGTCGTTGCGTCCGGACAACCCGGCCTTGCGGTACGTCGCCTGCGCTTGCTGGCGCACCGTGGTCTCGGTGACGTCGCGGAGCTGTGCGATCTCCTTGTGACTCAAGCCTTTCAGCAGGAGCCGCGCGATCTCCTGTTCTGCCGGGCTCAGGGCCCACGCCTCGAACTGCCGATCGATTGCCGCGCCGAGCCCCTCGATCAGGTTGCTGGCGTCACGCCGCCACCGCGAGGCTTCCTGCCGACTCGCGTCGAGGTTCATCGTCAGCTCGTCGGCATGAGTACGTAATTCTCGCGCTTCGCGCGCGAGCTGGCGCACGCGTAGCGCGAACCGGACGGTCGCCACGACGCCGATCGCGATCACGGCACCTTCCACCACGACGTGAAACGTGTTCGTCCCTCCGCTGACGTCGGTCGCGAGATCGATCAACACCAGGACGGTCATCAGCGCGACGCCGGCCGCGAGTGCCAGGTTCGACCCGAGATCGCGTCCACGTTGCGTGCGAGGAGACGCGTCCAAGCCCGCGCGATCTCTCATGTCGCACGTCCGTACGATGGACTCGGGCCCCCCGAGGTCGCATCCCTCAAGCAGCCGCTCCACGAGCACACAAGAGGTCGAGCCAGTCCCGCCATCGATCCCCTGCTTGCGCTTCTCGTGCCGTTCGCGGCCAACGGATCAACCCGGAGGAACCCTGATGTCCAGTCCACCCACCCCCACCCGTCGCATCACCGTCGCGATCACGGCCGCCGTCGCATCCACCACGCTCGCGATCGGGGTGACCGGAGCCTCGCTGCTTGGCTGGTTCAGCCCCGCGACACCTGCGACTGGATCGCCGGCTGCGGCCTCGACCGAACCCACGATCACGCCATCACCGGTGATCCTGGTACCGATCACGCCCACGATTCCACCCGCGGAGCCCCAGCAGCTGGAGCGGCCCGATTCAGCGATCCAGCTCGCCCTGGACGAGCGAGCTCACGACGAGGAACGGGACCACGAAGACGAGGACGAGGACGACGATGACTGACCTCCAGGCATCCCGCGCGGTCCCGCGCATCACGCTGACCCCGCTCGAGGGGCGGCTGTACATCATTGCCGTGCTCGCCGGCGTCTACCTGTTCGCGTGGCGCGCGATCGCCGGCACCACCACACCGAGCGCGGCTCCGAGGCCTTCCGTTGCCGAGGTGGCGCCCGCGCATTCACTCGCGGTGTGGCTCGACGACCTACCGGTCGCGAAGCGCCCCGCGCTGCTGCTCCCGACCGGGTGGCGGCTGGCCTCGGGTGGCGAGCCGGCCATCACCCTGCCCGCCCCACGCATGGTGCGCGCGCCCGCATCGCGCCCACTGCGCGTGCGCACCCGGAGCTCGTGATGTGGACGTTCCGCGCCATGAACACGGACGTCGCGGTCGCCGCTCCCACGCTCGACGATCCTGCAGAGCAGCGGCTCGCGCTGCGGATCGCCGCGATGTTCGCCGAGACGGAGCGGCGGTTCAGCCGGTTTCTCCACGACAGCGAGCTCGGCCAGCTCAATCGCGCGACCGAACCGATCACCGTGTCACCCGAAATGATGGAGCTGCTCTGCGATGCGCGGCGCCACGTCGCCGAGACCGAAGGCCTGTTCGACCCGACGATCGGCGCGGCGCTGCGCGCGGCCGGTTACGATCGGACGTTCTCTGCCGGTGCGCTCGATCGAGATGCGTCGGTCACCGCCGCCGTGGGCGCCGGCTTCGCCGACCTGGTGCTCGACGAACCGGCGCGGCGTGTCAGCAGGCCGCCGCACCTGCACGTCGACCTCGGCGGCTTCCTCAAGGGACGCACGGTCGATCGTGCGGCGACGCTTGCCCCTTCACCCGCGATGATCGATGCCGGCGGCGACGCCGTGCTCCGCGGTGCCGGGACCGACGAGACCGGGTGGCTCGTCGACATCGAGGACCCAGGCGATCCCCGTCGCGTGCTCGTGACGTTGCGCCTCCGCGATCGCGCCGTGGCGACCAGTGCTCCGAATCGCCGGCGCTGGCGGACCGGCGATGCCACCTCGCACCACCTCATCGATCCGCGCACAGGCACACCTGCGAGCTCGGATCTCGCGCAAGTCACGGCGATTGCGCCCACTGCCGAGCGCGCCGACGTGCTCGCCAAGGTCGCATTTCTCCTCGGCGCTGCAGACGGAGCGCGCCTGCTCGACGCACCCGACCTCGGGGGCGTGCTCGTTGCACGGGATGGCTCGGTCCGCGTCGTCGGAGATCTCGAGGTGACAGATGCGTGAGGTGTTCCGCGGCCTCCTGCTCGGGCTCGTGCTGCTGGCGCTCCTCGGCGCGATCGCGAGCCGCGCCGGGTGGGCCACGATCTCCATTCCCAGACCCGACGGCACCGGTCCATGGTTGTTGTCGCGGGCTACCGGCGTCACCGCCTTCATCGCGCTGTCGCTCGACGTGATCCTCGGCCTCCTCATGTCCACGCGCACCGGGGTTCGATGGTTGACGCGCGCACATGCGATCGAGCTCCACCGCTGGCTCTCGCCGGTTGCTCTGTCGCTGATCTTCGGCCACGCGATCGTGCTGCTCGCCGACAACTACATCCGGTTCGACGTGCTCGACGTGCTGGTCCCGTTTGCCGCGCCGGTTCGCGCGTTCGCGGTCGGCATCGGCGTGATCGCCGCCTACCTGGCGCTCGTCGTGCACGCGAGCTTCGGTCTGCGTCGGCGGCTCGGCACCAGGACGTGGCGCCGCCTGCACTACCTGTCGTTCGTGGCGTTCGTCGGCGCCGCGCTTCACGCGGTCCTGGCCGGCAGTGACTCGTCACACCCGTGGCTCGTCGCCGTGTATGCCGCCCCGCTCGCGATCGTGAGCGCGCTCGTCGTACATCGCGTGGTGGGTCGGTTCCGGCTCCATCACGCGACGTGACGAGACCGAGCGATCGCGGCGAGCTAGGGCTCGCCCTCGGTGGCAGCGAGAATATCGGTGGCGCTCCAGTTTCGTGCGTCGTCCGCGAGCTCGCGCAGCAGCGCATCGAAGGTCGCGACGGAGTCCGGCGCGGCGGTCTCGCGCCACTCGCTCGAGAGCGCGAGGCGGCCGCGCAGCGCCGCGGTGAGAAGGTCGATCCAGGTCGGTGGGCTGAACGTGAAGTTCAGCGCCAGCGCATCGGTCATCGCGTGGGTGGAATGCCAGGTACCGCGCGGCACGAACAGGCACGAGCCCGGCTCGAGGACGACCTCGGTGCGATCCGCCGGGAGCTCGTCGGGCATGGGCAGCGTGGCGTACGACTGGAGCTCGACATCGACGGGTAGGCCCATCGTGTGGCGCGTCATCGGCCGTGCGACGTTGGTGTTCGGCGCGAGCCACCAGGTCTTGGTCCCGTGCACCTGCAGCACGAAGTTCACGTTCTGGTCGAAGTGCGGCGCGGTGCCCTTGCCGGCAGGGGTCGCGTACACGAGGCACCGCTGCTGCGTCAGCCGCGAGAGGCCGAGGTCGGCGCGGATCGCGTCGAGCCACGGCACGAGCTGTGGCGCGTACAGGTGCACCTCGTTGAACAACAGGCCCATCCCGCTCGCGAACAGCTTGCGCGCATCGTGCGGCGCCGCCGTGATCGAGCTCGCCTCGTCGGCAAGGTCGGGCAGGTGCACCTGGATCTGGTCGGGCCACGCGCCGAGCAACGCCTCGAGTGACGCGAGGAATGGGATCGCCAGGAGCTCGGCGATCGAGTCCCTCACGCCGTGCACCGCGAACGGCTCGTCGCGCCGGAGGCTTCCGACCAGCTCCGCGACGGCGTGCGGATGGATCAGCGCGGCGAGGCCAGGTGTCATGTGCCGAGCACGGTGTCACGCCCGGCCCGAATCCGCGCCGAGGTTCGTCGCGAGATTTCGCCGCCGATCGAGATCGGTCGGCCCTCCGGCACCCTGGCCCCCCGGAACCGATCGTCGCCGCAACGCCGGCGCGAGCACCGCGAAGCCGCAGAGCAGGCTGAGCGCCGAGCCAACGAGGATCCCGCTCTTCGCCGCGTCGAGCGGCGGTCCCACGAGCGAGAGCGACGCGATGAACAGCGCCATCGTGAACCCGATCCCCCCGAGCCACGCGGCGCCGATCAGCGCGAGCCACGACACTCGATCGGGCAGGTGCGCCAGCCTCAGCTTGACCGCGAGCCACGTCGCACCCGCGATCCCGATCGGCTTGCCGAGACCGAGGCCGCAGACCACCGCGATCGCGATCGGGTCCCGGAGGCCAGCGAGGCTGACCGGGACTCCGGCGTTCGCGAGCGCGAACAGGGGCATGATCGCGAACGCCACCCAAGCATGGAGCCCGCGCTCCAGTCGCTCGAGCGGCGACACCGATTCGGTCGCCGCGAAGGCGAGGGACTCAACGGCCTCGCGTCGCTCCGGCGAGGGACCATCGCCCCCGTCGCGTAGGTGCGCGAGCGACTTGTCGAGGACCTCGAGCAGCGTTGCATCGCGGATCCATGCCGTCGCGGGCGTGAGGAGCCCGAGCAGCACACCGGCGACCGTCGGATGGATTCCCGACTTCAACGTGCACAACCAGATCGCGGTGCCGGCCAGCACGTAGATCGCCATGCGCCGCACGCCGATCCGGTTGAGCAACCCGACCACCACGAAACCGCCCGCCGCGCAGGCGACCCACACGACGTCGATCGACGAGCTGAACACCAGCGCGATCACGGCGACCGCGAGGATGTCGTCGATGATCGCGAGCGACAGCATGAAGACCTTCAGCGCGGGCGGGACTCGAGAGCCGAGGACAGCCAGGCAGCCGACGACGAAGGCGATGTCGGTCGCCATCGGTACCGCCCAGCCGGCGCGCTTTGGCAGGCTGGGCTGGAGCAGGAGGAAGATTCCGACGGGTACTGCTGCTCCGCCGATCGCGGCGACCACAGGCAGCACGACGTTGCGGCGGTCACGGAGCTCTCCCCAGATCAGCTCTCGCTTGATCTCGAGCCCGATGACGAAGAAGAAGATCGTCATGAGCCCGTCGTTGATCCAGTACCAGAGCGGGTAGGAGAGCCTGGCGCCCGCGAAGCCGATCGAGAACTCGCGATCCCAAAGCGCCGCGTACTCGTCGGCAAGTCCGGTGTTCGCGAGGACCAGCGCGATCACGGTCGCGCCCAGCAACACGGCTCCGCCCGAGGCCTGCAGGTGCATGAAGCGGACGAACGGTCGCGTCAAGCGGGCGACCGGGCGGGGTGGCAGCGCCTCGGGTGCCGTCATCGATCCTCCGCCACGCGGACCGAACCTGCCTCCACCTGCCCCGCCCTCATGCTCCCTAGGTCCCTGCCGAATGGCCGTAGAGTAGCCAGAGAGCCAGGGCGTACGCCGCCAGCATGAGCACGCTCCCCGGCTCGATCATCGCGAACCGCCGCTTGGCCCGGTAGACGATCGCGGCCAGCCCGAGGCTCATGAGGACCACCGCGAAGAGCGCCGAGATCGCATGGCTCGGATCGAGTGCCGCGAACACACTCCCCGATTGCGCGAGGTCCAGGCCGAGGAACACGGCCATGTTGCACGCGTTCGAACCGAACAGATTGCCGACGGCGAGATCGAACGAGCCCATCCTCAAGGCGGCGATCGAGGCGACGAGCTCGGGGAGCGAGGTCGCGAGCCCGACGAGCCACGTGCCCACGAACGTGTTGCCGAGCCCCGAGATCTCCGCGATGCCCTTCGCCGACCACGCGAACACCGGAGCTGTCAGCAGCACGACGAGCGCCGCCGCGACGAACCGGGCCACGGCGTGCGACAGCGACCTCGGCGGCGCTCCCTCGACCGGCGTGGCCTCCGTGGTCGACGCCGGTGCGTGCAAGATCTCGCGTGCGGCGTGGCGATAGACCGCCCGCGTTCCGGCCACGTAGGCGAGGAACAAGAACAGCGAGCCGGGTCCGACCCAGAGCAGCGAGGCCTCGGGACGCACGAGCACGAGCACCGCGGCCAGCGCGTTGAGCGAGATCGCCAGACAGGCCGCCAGCGCGTGATCGAGGGTCACCCGCTGAAGCACCTGCCTGCGCGGTGGCAACAGATCGATGACCGCGAGGATGAGCATGTTGGCCATGCTCGAGCCGAACAGGTCTCCCACCGCGAGATCGACCGCGCCGAGCCGTACCGCCGCGATGTCCGTCGTCAACTCGGGGAGCGACGTCGCCGCGGCGAGCAGCACCGACCCGATCCAGATCCGGCCGATCTTGGTCACCTCGGCGATCGCGTCGGCATAGCGAGCCAGGGCGGTGCCCGCGAATACGACGACGACCCCGCTGGCGACAAAGCCCAGCACGTACATCATGGTGACGCTCCGCGTGTGCGGGCCCGGTCGCGCCGCCGCACCACGAGCTTGCGCAGCTCCTCGACCCACAGCACGAGGCTCGCGACCGCGCCGAGGATCACGACTTCCTCGAGGCCAAAGGGCATCACGAGCGCGAGGCCGGCGGCGACGAACAGGAGATAGATGAGCGGGCTCTTGAACTGACCCAGGAACACCGAGACCAGCGAGCGCAGCTCCGGCGCTGGTAGCGCATTGGGGCCATGGCGCTCGAGCCTGCTCCGAGCCTCGTCCGCCGTGAGTCCCCTGTCATCGTCCGACTCGACGACCGCGAGCGCCTCTGTCGCGGGCAACGCGTGCCATGGACGTCGCACTTCGAGATCGGGTGGTCGAGGCTGCACGTGAGTCCTCCATGCCCGAGCTAGGGCTGCTCGAACGAGAAGCGGATGGGGCGCGCGACGAGCACGTCACAGGGTGCGTTGGCGATCACCCACTCGGCGACGCTCCCGATCAGGGCGTGAGCGAGGCCCGACCGGCCGTGCGTGCCGAGGACGATCACGTCCGCGCGGCGCCGGATCGCTTCGTCCATGACGATCGCCCGCGCCTCGCCGGCACGGACGACCGTCTTCCAGCGTGCCCGTGCCTCGTACGGGAAGAGCAGCGCGGCGAGCTTGCCAACGGCTTCGTCCCGCAACGTCCGCCCGACCCTCGCGCGCGCCGTACCGGTGGGCGTCAGGAAGCCTTCGAACGGGATGTGAACGGCATGCACGACGTTCACCGTCGCGCGATCGCCGGCGATTCGAAGCGCGAGCTCGGCGAGCCGGCGCGACGTGTCGCCGAGCTCGGTCGCGACGAGCAACTCGCGGTACGGCTTCGTGCCGACGCGGCGAACGACGAGCACCGGCGTATCGCCCATGCGGACGATGCGCGCGGCGGTCGTGCCGAGGCAGCGATCGCGTACGAGCCGCCGCCCGTGTCGTCCAACGACGACCAGCTCGGCATCGATGGTCCGTGCGCGACGAATGATCTCGACGTACGGCTGACCACGAACGAGCCTGGAGGTGATGTCGAGCTCGGAGGTGAGCGAACGCGCCCGCACGACTTCTCTCTCGAGCGCCTCGCGCGCGGCGGCCTCGACCTTCGCGCGGACCTTGGCGGAGACGTCGGAGAGGGCGTGAACGAGCTCGAGTGTCGCGCCGGGATCCAGTGGTAGCGCGAGGGCCCGATCGAGCGCCGCGGCACTGCCTTCGGAGAAGTCGATCGGCACGAGCACGGTCCGGAACGGCTCCGTGCGGAGCGCGCGTGTGCTCACCTTGTTGGCCTTGCCGATGGCGCCCATCGAGAAACTCCGCTGCACGGGCGATGCCCGTACATCCGAGGTCGAGCTCGGGCGTTCTGCCCCGCCGCGAGCCCGACGGCACCACCACCCGCATGTGTGGCAGCGCTCCGAGGCAAACCATCACACCGATCGCACGGCGCACGCCATGGTGCGCGCCCGCGCACATCTTCTGATCTACCGGATGTGTTGAGGACGAGCACGTCGCACGTGGCCGCGTCGATCACGAGCTCGGCGGCGCCGCCGATGAGGGCACGCGCGATCGCGGATCTCCCGCGTGTCCCGAGCACGATCAGATCCGATCGCCCGCGTGTGGCCTCGGCCAGCACCGTCGGCCTCGGATCCTGCCGCTCACAGAATCCCGCCCAGCAATGGCGATGCTGGCGATGAGCACCTTGGCTTGCGCGCGCCGGCAAAGATCGAGGAGGCTCGCGACATGAGCGGCCGTCCTCGCCGGAGTATGCGATGACGGTCGGCTATCGCGCGCTCGAGGCGCCGGACGCCGTCCAGGGCGTGACCGTCCCGATCCACCTCCTGTATGCGAGCGATGCGCCCGCACGCGACGAGCACTTCGGCGCGTACACGCTCACCGTCGCGCGCGATGCGCCTGTCGCCACCACCGGCCCGTTCGTCGTGGTCTCGCACGGCACCGGCGGGTCGCCGTGGCTGAATCGCGATCTCGCGATGTACCTGGCGCGGGCGGGATTCGTCGTCGCGCTCGTCGAGCATCCCGGCAACCGGCGCGGCGACGACGCGCTCGCGGGCACGCCGGCGAACCTCGAGCATCGACCGCGTCACCTCCGCCTCGCGATCGACGCGGTCGGCGCGGACCGGGCGGCGGTGATCGGTCACTCGATCGGCGGCTACACCGCGCTGGCCGTCGCCGGTGGGCGTCCGCTCGCGCTGCCGAACCAGACGGCCGACGGCAAGGCGCATCCCGTTGCCGTCGTGCCCGATCCGCGCGTCCGTGCGCTGGTGTTGCTCGCGCCGGCGGTGCCGTGGTTCATGGCCGACGGCGCGCTGGCCGAGGTCGACGTGCCGATCTTGCTCCGCGTCGCCCAGCACGATCGAGCCGCGCCCGCCGAGCTCAACGCCAGCATCATCCGGCGTGGCGTCCGCGATCCGGCGCGCATCGACTTCCAGTCGATCGCGAACGCCGGGCACTTCTCGTTCGCGAGCCCGTTCCCGCCGGAGATGGTCCGGGCGGACTTCGCCCCGTCGCAAGACCCGCCGGGCTTCGACCGCGCGGCGTATCAGCCGATCCTGCACGCCGAGATCGCGAGCTTTCTGCGCGCCGCGCTGTGACTACGTGCCGCCACGTGGCACGAGCGTTGCTCGTCTGAGAGCCAAAGATTGCGAGGCGATCATGTCTACCAGACGAGGAATGAGAGCCCTATCGCTTGGTCTGTGCGCTGCGCTGGGTCTCCAGCTCGGAGGCTGCGGGACGATCCTGTATCCCGAACGACGTGGTCAAACGTCCGGCCATGTCGATACCGGCGTCGCGGTCATGGATGGGCTGTGGTGTCTGTTGTTCATCATTCCCGGGGTCGTCGCGTTCATCGTCGATTTCGGCAATGGCGCGATCTACGAGCCAGGCGGGAGGCGCTGAAGTCAGCGCGATCGAACGACGAACCGCTCGGCGCATGTGGCACGCGTGATGCTTCCTGGAGGGCATGAGCCGGCTCTGCCTTGCCCTCGGCCTCCTGGCGCTCGCCACTTGCAAGCACGACGTCGCATCACCTCCGCAGGCGGCAGCGCCACCGAAGACGGTCGCGCCGACGCGCGGCGCGGCCGGCGATGCTGACGTCCGCGTGATGCTGGCCGAGCTGGCATCGTCGAAGGCGTGCGCGATGATCCGCGGAGGTTTCCACGGGCTCCGCGCGCCCGACCACCCGGACGTGGTGACCGGCGTCCTGTGGATCCGCGAGTGCAAGATCACGAACGTCGGTTTGCGCGTCACGTTCCGGGTTGCGGGCAACGGGTGGCTCTGGGTCGATCAGACGAAGAGCACGGGCGGTGGGACGTTCGTCGTGCGCCAGTACGTCCGGTTCAGCATCGCCTCGACGATCCAGGGCGCGCTGGATGTTGCCTACGACCGCGACGCGCACGTGGCAACGCTGTGGTTCACCCCGGCCGGTGCGCCCGACGTGGACTTCAAGACGATCGGCGACATCGAGGTCGATCGCCAGGGTCTGTGGTCATCGGCGGTGGGTGCACTCGGAACGGCGTTCGCGACGTCGCCCGAAGACCTCGCGCTCGACGAGGCGACGACGCGAGGTACGCACGACCTCAATGCCAAGCTTGCCGGCGGGATCGGGGTGACGATCAACCTGTGCACCGGGCTGATGCGCGGCCACCTCGGGCGCCCCTCGAAAGGCGAGATGGGTGCCGCCAACGTGGGTGAGACCCGACGCGTGCCGGTCGAGATCCAGCCCGGCGGGGTGATGATCATCGGGCCGCAGCGCGCCAACGACGGCCTGACGCTGCAAGCCAGCGCGCTGCAGGGCGGCGTGAGGTTGACGCTCGTGTGCGCACAGCATGCAGAGACCGTCGCCGCCGAGTTCATGACCGGACGGATCACATCGACGATCCCGGTGCTCGGTTCCATCGACGTTCGCACCAAGGCTCGGCTCCGGATCAAGCCCACCACGTGCCCCGTCGTCGTCGTCGCGAGCCCGCTCGACAACGCGCCCACCCGCTTCGCCTGGGAACGTCCGACCTCCGAGATCGCACGGTCGATGGGTGGACCGCTGATTCACTGCGAGCCGAATCGGAAGCACTAGCAACGCTGGAGTCCGAGCTTGCCTCACGAGGCGAGGCGGCACGGCCGATGCACCCTTCCTCGAGCAAGACAACCACCTGGAGCGTGTCATGGGTACGATCGAAGCGAGTGTCGACAAGACAGTGATGAGGCTGGAGGACCAGCTCACGTTGTGGGGCGCGAAGCTCAAGGAGCTCGTGGCCAAGGCGGAGGTTGCGGGTCAGGAAACCAAGATCGACGCCCGCAAGCATCTCGATGAGGTGAAGGCCAAGCTCGAGCTCGCACGGTCGAAGCTCGACGAGGCGAAGGCTGCGGGCGGAGATCGGTGGGACAACTTCAAGGCGGGCGTCGAGAGCTCGTGGAAGGAGCTCGAAGGTGCATTTCACAACCTGACTCACTGACCAGGAAGGGAACCCGCAGCCATGCTGAACGTGATCTGGATCGTTGCCGTGATTCTCGTCGTGTTGTGGGGCGTGGGTCTCGCGACGACCTACACGATGGGCGGATTGATCCACGTCTTGCTGCTCCTGGCGGTCATCGCCGTCCTGGCTCGGATCATCATGGGACGCCGCATCGTTTAGATAGACGCCGCGGATCGCGTCACGTCGGCGACGAGCGCGTCGAGCGCGTCGAGCGAGGCTTCCGGGGCGAGCGCCTCCTCGAAGGCCGCGAACGTCGCGGGCGCGTCCAGCCGGAGACCGGCCAGCGCCAGCTTCGGCCCTCGGTACCACTCGCCGCGGAGCGCGAAGTAGTCCTCGAGGAGCTGATACAGCAGCCAGTGGTAGCGGTAGCGCGCCTCGACGTCACCGCGACGGATGCGCGCCAGCATCTTGCGCGCCCAGACCCGACGCATCCGCTGCTCGGTCTCGGGCAAGGTCGGTGGTCCCTGGCGGTCGAGGGCCTCGAGGCGTTCGAACAGCGGTCCCGCCAGGTCGCGTTCATCGAGCAGCACCCGACCGCCGCGGAGCGCCAGCATCTCGATGTTGGGAGCCTGCGCGAGCGTGGTCGGGTGGACGAACGCGTCGAGGTACATGCCGTGCCACAGCCGAGCGTCGCGCGTGGTCTCCTCGACGTCGGCGAACCCGGCGACGTCGATGTCGCTCTCCGGCGTCGCATCGCCGCGCGCACGCGATCCGTAGAGGATGAGCGTGTGCAGGCGGTGCTCGCGCTGGAGGTCTTCGATCAAGGCGGAGTCGAGTTCCATGCCGTGCCAGTGTCGCCCAAGCGAGATGAATCGAGATCGGTACACGACGCGAGATCACCGGACGGCGAATCGTCCTCCCTCGGCCCATCGTGTGTAGCATCGCGCCGCCCTCGTCGAAGTCGATGACCGAGCTCCCATCCACCGACGCGTTCTCTCCCTCGGAGGTCGCCGCGCGCGTCCGCGACGTCGGGGTCGCGAAGGTGCGGCGCGATCGGTTCGGCGTGTTCATGCTCGCGCTGCTCGCGGGAGCGTTCATCGCCCTCGGGGCCGTGCTGTTCACGGTCGTCGTCACCGGCAGCACGCTGGGGTTCGGCGCGACCCGGTTACTCGGTGGTGGCGCGTTCAGCCTCGGGCTGATCCTCGTCGTGATCGCCGGCGCGGAGCTGTTCACCGGCAACAACTTGATCGCGATGGCGTGGGCGTCTCGCCTGATCACGTTTCGCGAGGTCCTCCAGAACTGGGCGATCGTGTACGTCGGCAACTTGCTCGGCGCGCTGGCCACGGTCGCGCTCGTCACGGTCGGACGCGTGCACGAGCTCGGCGACGGAGGTGTGGGCAAGACCCTGCACGCGATCTCCACCCACAAGCTCGGGCTCGATCTGTTCCAGGCATTCGCGCTCGGCGTCCTCTGCAATGGCCTGGTCTGTCTCGCGGTGTGGCTGTCGCTGGCCGCGCGCAGCGTCACCGACAAGGTGGTCGCGATCGTGTTTCCGATCGCGGCGTTCGTCGCGATGGGCTTCGAGCACAGCATCGCGAACATGGTCTTCCTGCCGTGGGACCTCGCCGTCCACGGCGCGGAGGGATCTGCCGTCGGCGGTGCGCTCGCGAACATCGTGGTGGTCACCCTCGGCAACATCGTCGGCGGGACGTTGCTCGTGGCCGCCGTCTACTGGAGCGTCTACCTGCGTAGAGCGAAGGAGGACTGAGTGCATCTCAAGGAATGGGCGAGCCGCCGCGTACACGGCGAGGTCAACGTGATCGAGACCCTGCGGGAGGGCGAGGGCGACGCGCAGGTCTCGCGCCGCACCGGCGTCCCGATCGCGGCCGTCCATGGAGTGCGCACGTTCTACGGTCTGCTGCACGACGAGGGCACGCGGACGTGCACCGGCACGGCGTGCAGCTTCGCCCGTGGCTGGCGGCCCTCGCCCGGCGCCGAGGTCCGCTGCGTGGGGCGGTGCTATCAGGCGCCCTGCGAGCTCACCGCCGGGGACCACCCGATTCCGGCGACGTCGCTCGTGCCGGAGCCCGTGGTGTTTCGCGGCGTGCTCGGGGAGCCGAGCGATCCGCAAAGTGCCTACGAGCTCCCCGCGCACGATCAGATCCTGGCGTTGATCGAAGCGAGCGGGCTCCGCGGGCGCGGTGGCGCGGCGTACCCGACGGCGGCGAAGTGGCGCGCCGCGGCGATCACTCCCTCCGCGACGCGCTACGTGGTCGCGAACGGCGACGAGGGGGATCCGGGCTCGTTCGTCGACCGGCTGCTGCTCGAGCGCGATCCCCACGCCGTGCTCGCCGGCATGAACGCGTGTGCGGCGGCGATCGGCGCGACCCACGGCATCGTCTACATCCGAGGCGAGTACCCGCGTGCGATCGAGATCATGCGCCGCGCGATCGACGAGGCACGCCTGATCCCCGGGTTCGACGTGGTCGTCCACGTCGGCGCGGGCAGCTACGTGTGCGGGGAGGAGACCGCGCTGCTCCGCGGCATCGAGGGGCTGCGCGCCGAGCCCAGCCCGAAACCACCCTACCCCGCCGAGCGCGGGCTGCACGGCAGGCCCACCGTCGTGCAGAACGTCGAGACGCTGTCGATCATCCCGTGGGTGCTCCGCACGGGCCGGCGCCCCGATACCAAGGCGTTCAGCCTGTCCGGCGCGCTCGCGACCCCGTGCGCCGCCGAGGCGAGTTTCGGGACTCCGTTGCGCACGCTGCTCGACGTCGCGGGTGGCGGGATGTTGTCGGGGCGGCGCTTCAAGATGGCGCTCGTCGGTGGCCCGATGGGGACGGTCATCCCCGCCCACGAGCTCGACACGCCGCTCACGTTTCACGCGATGCCCGGGATGGGCCACGGTGGGATCGTCGCGCTCGACGACTCCGTGTCGGCGCGCACGCTCGCCGAGCACCTGTTCGGGTTCGCGGCGGCGGAGTCGTGCGGCAACTGCACGCCGTGTCGTGCCGGCACGGCGCAGCTCTCGCGCACCACCGACGAGGCCGCGCTCGTGCGCCTGCTCGACACGCTCGAGGTCGGCAGCCTGTGCGGCTTCGGCGCCGGCGTGCCGCGCCCGATCCGCGATCTGCTGCGGCACTTCCCCGACGAGATGTTTGGGGAGCGTGCACCATGAAGATCAACGGGACTCCCGTCGCGGTGGCCTCGACGGTGCTCGCCGCCTGCCGCGAGGCCGGGGTCGACGTGCCCGCGTTCTGCAGCGACGATCGGCTGTCGAAGGGTGGTCACTGTCGGGCCTGCCTCGTCGAGGTGAACGGCCGCATCGTGGCGTCGTGCACGACGCCGGCGCGCGAGGACCTCGAGGTCCAGACCGACACTCCACGCCTGCGCGCGTATCGTCGCGACCTCGGCGAGCTGATGCTCTCCGAGAGCACGACCGGCACGCTCGCGCCGACGCTCGGCGCGTGGGGCTGCGACGGCTCGCGCTACGTTGCCCACGTCGGGCAAGCGCGCCGCGACACCAGCCATCCCTACCTCGCGCTCGATCTCGCCGCGTGCATCAAGTGCCGGCTGTGCGTGAAGGGCTGCGAAGAGATCCAGGGGCAGTTCGTCTACGCGTTCGCCGAGCGCGGGGCGGCGACGACCTTGACCTGGGGCCCGGGTCCGTTCGATGCCACCGCGTGCGTCGCGTGCGGGGCGTGCGTGTCGCTGTGTCCGACCGGCGCGATCACCGACGTCGATCGCCGCCGCAGCGCGCCCTCCACCCGCGTGGTCCAGTCGACGTGCAGCTACTGCGGTGTGGGCTGCTCGCTCGAGGTCCACGTCGCCGAGGATCGCGTGCAGCGGATCGAGGGCACCGCCGCGAGCCCGGTCAACCACGGCCACCTGTGCGTGAAGGGCCGCTACGCGCACGGGTTCTCGCGCCACCCCGACCGGCTGACGACCCCGCTGATCCGGCGGGATGGGGTCCTCACGCCCGCGACCTGGGACGAGGCGATCGCGCTCGTCGCGACGACGTTCGCGCGGCTCCGCGGTCACGTCGCCGCGCTGTCGTCGAGCCGCTGCACGAACGAGGAGAACTACCTCGTGCAGAAGTGGATGCGCGTCGGGCTCGGCACCAACAACGTCGATTGCTGTGCGCGCGTCTGTCACGGTCCGACGGCGGCCGGCATGCGCCACGTGCTGGGCACCGGCGCGGCGACCAACTCGCTCGCCGACATCGAGCACGCGGACCTGTTGCTCGTCGCGGGCAGCAACAGCACCGCGGCTCACCCGATCACCGGCGCGCGCATCAAGCAGGCGGTCCTGCGTGGCGCGCGGCTCGTCGTCATCGATCCGCGACGGACCGAGCTGGCCGAGCTGGCCGATGTCCACCTCCAGCTCCGGATCGGCACCAACGTCGTGCTGCTCAACTCGCTCGCGCGCGCGATGATCGACGACGGCGCGATCGACCGCGCGTTCGTCGATGCGCGGACCCAGGGGTTCGCCGAGTACGTCGAGTTCCTCGCCGACTACGCCCCCGAGGTCACCGAGTCCGTCACCGGCGTTGCGGCACCGCTGGTGCGCCGTGCCGCCCACCTGTACGGCACGGCGCGGCGCCCGCTGCAGACCCACGGGCTCGGCATGACCGAGCACTACCAGGGCAGCGAGGGCGTGATGCTGCTCTGCAACCTCGCGTTGCTCGCGGGTGCGATCGGGCGCGAAGGGGTCGGCGTGAATCCGCTGCGCGGCCAGAACAACGTGCAGGGCGCCGCCGACATGGGCTGTCAGCCCGATCTCCTGACCGGCTACGGGAGCCCCGGCGATCCAGAGGTCCGCGCGCGGTTCGAGCGCGTCTGGGGCCGACCGTTACCGGAGGATCACGGCCTCACGATCCCTCGCATGTATGACGCCGCGCGCGCCGGGCAGGTGAAGGCGATGTACATCCTCGGCGAGGACGTCGTGCAGACCGATCCGGCCGTGCACACCGACACGGCGCTCGCCGCGCTCGAGCTCCTCGTGGTCCAGGAGCTGTTCCTGAGCGAGACCGCGAAGCGGGCACACGTCGTGTTGCCCGGCGCGAGCTTCCTCGAGAAGGACGGCACGTTCACCAACGGCGAGCGGCGCATCCAGCGCGTGCGCAAGGCGATCGAGCCGCCCGGTCAGGCACGCGCTGACTGGCGGATCCTCTGCGACCTGATGGCGGCGATGGGCGTGCCGCAGCCGTTCGAGCACCCGAGCGAGATCATGGCGGAGATCGCGATGGTCGCGCCCGCGTTCGCCGGCGTCTCGTACGCGCGGCTCGAGCCGCACGGCCTGCAGTGGCCCGTCCCGAGCGCCGAACATCCGGGCACCGCGATCCTGCACACCGAGCAGTTTCCCGTCGGTCGCGCGGCGTTCGCGCGCGTGGCCTACGCGCCCTCGCCGGGGCTCGCACACGGCGAGCGCTTCCCGTTGCGACTCACCACCGGCCGCGTGCTCGAGCACTACAACTGCGGCACGATGACCCGCCGGAGCGACAACGTGGTGTTGTGCCCGGCCGACGAGCTCGAGCTGCACGCGGACGACGCGGCCGCGGCGGGGCTCGGCGATGGCGATCCGGTGCGCGTGATCAGCCCGTTCGGCGAGGCGCACGCGACCACGCGGCTCTCCGATCGGATGACGCCGGGGCAAGCGTTCCTCAGCTTCCACTTCCCCGAGACCGGCACCAACAACCTGACCAGTGATGTGCTCGATCGCCTCGCAGACTGTCCGGAGTACAAGCTGACTCCGGTGCGGATCGAGCGCCTGCAAACTGCAGGTCGCGTAGCCGGCCACCCGCGTGGCCGCCCCGTGGCAACTGACTGAACGCCCACGGAACACCGGTTGGTACAGCCCCTGCTCTTCACGGTCGCCATGCGCAAGACCATCATCGTGGTTGCCGTCCTGAGCACCACCTCTGTGGCGTGGGCTGACTTCGTCGATCACGCCAACCCCAACGTCACCGAGATCAGGAGCGATCCCTCCAGCGGGATGCGCGCGATCCTCGGCTCGTCTGGCAGGACGCCGTACCTCACCATCGAGCGGATCTCGGGCGGTCGCGTGAGCGAACAGATCGAGGTCGAGGATGTCCAGCTTGGAGATCGAGTGGTCGCGCTCGATTCGCTACGGAACCTCTCCCTCACCCGATGGAGCAGAGGCGAGCTGGTATTCGAAGGTTCCGCCAGGAAGCGCGACTATCAGTGCCAGTTGTCGGTCGGTCGAGTCATCAAGGCGCGCTGCACCGACGCAGCCGGTGGCGCGAGCGATGAGCCCGCGGCTGCGGCGCCCGCAGCTGCGCCGTCGATGGCGGAGATCAAGCTCGTCACCGGCGCCTGCACGAGCGCGTTCACGTACAGCGGCAGCGCGGTGAAGGACCGCTGCATCGCGAGCGGCACGAGCCTCCTCGGCGGACGTCACCGAACCAAGGTCGTGGACACGATCGCGGGCTGCAAGAAGACGTTCCTGTACTCGAGCGACACGGAGAAGCAGACCTGCATCGATACGGCGGCGAAAGGCAGCTACGATCCGCTCGAGGTGCTCAAGTACTGCGCGGAGAACAACGTCTACGAGGGCGACGCGAAGAAGCAGGCTTGCATCGCCGATTTCGCGCGCAAGTAGCTCGGAATGAGCGAGCGCGCTCGGGAAACGCCTCCTCGCGACGTTGACGTTGCCGGTTTCGCGTAGCAGATTGCCCTCGCCGATGGAGTGCGCGCCGGAGTTGCTGCCCATCCGTCGCTCGTGGTTCGCTGACAGGCTCCGATGACCGCCCTCTGGGATCAGCGCTACGGCACCGACGAGTACGCCTACGGGGTCGAGCCCAACGACTTTCTGCGCGCCGAGGCTCACCGGATCCCGCCCGGGCCGGTGCTCTGCCTCGCCGAGGGCGAGGGACGCAACGCGGTGTTCCTCGCCGGCCTCGGCTACCAGGTCACCGCGATCGACCTCTCCACCGAGGGGCTACGCAAGGCCGAGCGCCTCGCGCGGCGCCACGGAGTGACGCTCGAGCTCATCCATGGCGACCTCGCGACCTTCGACCTCTCGCTCGATCGGTGGAGTGGCATCGTCGAGATCTTCGTGCACGTGCCGCTGCTGATCCGTCGGCGGATCCACGCCCAGCTCCCGCTCGCCCTGCGCGTGGGGGGCTGTCTGGTGCTCGAGACGTACCGCCCGGAGCAACTCGCGTTGGGCACCGGCGGGCCCAAGGATGTCGCGCTCCTCGGCTCGCTCGCCGATCTCCGTGAAGAGCTGAGCCCGCTGGAGCTCGTGGTCGCGCGGGAAGCCAACCGCGACATCCACGAGGGGCGGTTTCACGACGGACCGAGCGCAACCGTCCAGATCGTCGGCGTTCGCCCCACGGTCACGTCGAATTCGTGAACCCTTCGCGCGACGCCTGGCTCTCACCGAACAAGGAGCCCAACCATGCTGACTCACAACGAATCGTCCATCGACCGCCTCGTGCGCGTCGTCCTCGGGATCGTGCTGCTGTCGCTTGTCTTCATCGGTCCCCAGACGATGTGGGGCCTGGTCGGGTTCATCCCGCTGGTGACCGGGCTGGCCGGGTTCTGTCCGCTCTATCGGTTGCTCGGGTTCAGCAGCTGCCCGGCGCCCGGCCGTCGCAAGCAGGCGGTGTGACCGTGGGCAAGCCCGCGGCATTCCCGCACCACTACACGGTGAGCCTCGAGGACCGGCGCCTCGCGGCACCGCCACGCACGCCGATCGCCGTCGGAGCCCCACCGCAGTTCGGTGGTACCGACACGGTCTGGGCGCCCGAGGAGTTGCTCGTCGGCGCGACCCTCGAGTGCCTGTGGACCACGTTCGAGGCCTACGCGCGCCACGACAAGCTCGAGTTCGCCGACTGGCGAGGCACGGGTGTCGGCGTGCTCGACAAGGGCCCGACCGGACCGGTCTTCACGTCGATCGCGCTGGCCGTCGAGCTGGCCGTCGCGCCGTCGGACGTCGAGCGCGCGCGGCGCCTGCTCGCCACGGCGGAGCAGCACTGCATCATCTCGAATGCGCTGCGCGTCGCGGTCACGGTGGAGGCCACCATTCGTCCGCGCTGACGGCGCTCACCGTCCCGCGGCGCGGCCTCCGACGCTGGCGGCGACCTCCGCGCGCACGGCGTCCATGTCGAGCGCCTGGAGCTGCGTGACGAGCTTGTCGATCGCGGGGCCCGCCAGGACTCCCGCCTGGGAGAACACGAGCACCCCGTCGCGAAACGCCATCAGCGTCGGGATTGCACGGATGCCGAGCTCGCCCGCCAGGCCCTGCTCCTCATCGGTATCGAGCTTCGCGAACACGACCTCGGGGTGACGCTCCGCGGCGGCTCCGAAGATCGGTGCGAACGCTCGGCAGGGACCGCACCAGGCGGCCCACGCGTCCACCAGCACGATGCCCTGCTCGGTCGTCGAGTCAAACGTGTCCGCGGTCAGCTCCTGGATCATCATCTCGGCCTCCACGCGATGAGAGCCACGGGCCGGCGGAAGGGTTCGGGGCTTATCGACCGATGGCGGGCGCCGCGCCGATCGCGACCATGATCGCGCCACGGACCGCGGCACGCACCGCCGCGGGCACCTCGTCGCCCGGCAGGCGGCGGCAGAGCGACACCGTGCGCTCGAGTGCCTCGCATGCACCGGCGCACCGCGCGCACGTTGTGAGGTGCTGCTCGATCTGCACGCAGGTCGCCTGATCGATCTCGGCTCCGACGTAGGCGCTCAGCTCGTGCGCCAGCTCCGGGCACGGCTCTGCGTGCTCGTTGTCGAACCCGCCGGCGAGCTCGCTCCGGAGCGCCATCCGGGCCCGGTGGAGGCGGCTCTTGAGCGCGCCCACCTCGAGACCCATCACGTCGGCGGCCTGCTCGGCGCTGAGGCCCTCGACGTCGCGCAGGATCAGGACCTCTCGCTGCTCCGGTGCGAGCGTGGCGATCGCGCGCGCCAGCAGCTCGCCGAGCTCGCGAGCCTGCACGCGAGCGTCCGGAGCCGGCGCAGGATCGACGAGCACCTGGTCGTCGAGCGATCGGGTCGGGTGCTGACCGCGGCGCTGCTTGATGCAGAAGCTGCGCGCGATCTGGTACAGCCAGGTCGACAGTGCGGCGTCGCCCCGGAAGCCCGGCAAGTACCGGAACGCGGCGAGCAACGTCTCCTGGAGCACCTCGCGCGCGGCATCCTCGTTGCCGCACATGCGGAGGCCGAACCGATAGATGCTCGGTTCGTAGCGGGCGAGCAGCTCCTCGATCGCGGCACGGTCTCCGGATCGAGCAGCGGCGATCAGATCGACGTCGTCCATGAACCCGGTCGCCTCACCGAGTGGGAAGCTGGGCGACCAAGCTCTCGAGGGCGGCGAGGCCGAACAGGATCTTCTTCATGAACGAGGCGGTGTGCGGCACGAGCACGAAGCTCGGATGGTTGGACCACGCCACCCGCAACCGCCGATCGATCGCGATCGCATCCTCGACCGACTCGATCCGGGTCGGGTTACCACCCTCGATCGAGATGCCCCCGACCGCGGCGCTCTCGAAGAAGATGACCGCATCGTAGCGTGCGACCTCCTGCGCTTCGGTGGTGTTGACCGCCTCGAAGAACCCGGGCGATTCGTCGGGCCAGTACGCCGCACCGTCGATCGTGCCGCGGTCGCACAGCAGGATCCGGTCGGGGAACAGCGCCGCCTGCGTGTCCTCGAGATCGCGTTGGATGTGGTAGATCGCCCGCTGCGCGGCGCGCCGAGCGTGGAGCTCTCGCGAGCGCGGGAAGCCGCCGGCGAACAGCAGCGTCGCGGCCTCGGGCACGACGACCACCCGTGCGCCGATCTCGCGGCGGAACAGGTCGGCGGCGGTGGTCTTGCCTCCGCCGGGCCCGCCGGTGAGGACGATCCGGTAGTGGCCGTTGGGTCGACCAGGGGCTGGCTGCATCGAACAAGTGTACCGTCGACCGTCGGGTCTGCCTGCTCGAGGCGAGCGATGCTCACGTGCGCTTGTGGTTTCGCCGCGGTCATGGTCGGTTCCCCCAATGAATCCCTCACGTCGGAACGAGGCGTAGCTCGTGCGCCTGACCTTCTTCGGTGCGGCGCAGGAGGTGACCGGCTCGATGTTCCTGCTCGAGCTGGAGGCGGGGACGATCCTCATCGACTGTGGGATGTTCCAGGGGCGGCGGGCCGAGACGCGTGCGCGCAATCGCGACTTGCCGCCGGAAGCGGTCGCGGCCGACGCGGCGATCCTCACGCATTCGCACGTCGATCACTCCGGGAATCTGCCCACCCTGGTCAAGGCCGGGTTCACCGGCTCCATCCACTCGACGCCGGCGACCTTCGACCTCTGCGCGTACATGTTGCGCGACTCGGCCCGCATCCAGGAGGGTGATGCGAGGTACCTCAACCGGAAGTTCGCCGACGACCCCGACTTCGAGCCGATCATGCCGCTGTACGACGAGGCCGATGCCGTACAGGCACTCGAACGCTTCGTCACGATCACGTACCGCCGACCGTTCACGCCGCTTCCCGGCGTGAGCGCCACGCTGCTGAACTCGGGCCATATCCTGGGATCGGCCGAGGTCATGCTCGACGTCACCGACGGTGGTCAGCATCGGCGGCTCGTGTTCTCCGGAGATCTCGGTCGCGCGGGCCTGCCGATCATCCGTGATCCTGAATTCCCTCCGCGTCCGATCGACTACGTCATCATGGAGAGCACCTACGGAGATCGCACCCACGGCGACGTCGCGGCGATGCACGACGACGTCGAGCGGATCGTCCGCGACACGGTGGCCCGGGGTGGCAAGCTCATCGTCCCCGCCTTCGCCGTCGGTCGAACCCAGGAGCTACTCTACGTCCTGCACGAGCTGGTGCGAGCGGGCCGCCTGCCGCGGATCCCGATCTTCATCGACTCGCCGCTCGCGATCGACGTCACCTCGGTGTTTCGGCTGCACCCCGAGTGCTTCGACGCCGAGACCCGGGCCTTCCTCGACGAGCAAGGCGACGTGTTCGCGTTCGACCAGGTTCGGTTCGTGCGCACGACGGAGGAGTCGATCGCGCTCAACGGTCTGGAGGGCCCGGCGATCATCATCTCCGCGTCGGGCATGGCCGAGGCCGGCCGGATCCTTCATCACCTTCGCAACCACGTCGAGGACGAGCGGAACACGATCCTCATCGTGGGGTTCATGGCGCAGCACACGCTCGGCCGGCGAATCGCCGAGCGACGTCCTCGGGTGAAGATCTGGGGCGTGGAGCGAGATCTGCTGGCGCACGTCGAGGTCCTCGACTCGTTCAGCGCCCACGCCGATCAGCACGACCTCATGGCGTTCGCCCAGGCGTGTGGCGCCGACACCCGCCGGTTCTTCCTCGTCCACGGCGAGCCCGCCGCCCAGACCGCGCTCCGCGACGCGATGGTGGTGAACGAGATGACCGTCCAGATCCCGCGGCGGGGCGAGACCGTGGTGCTCGAATGAGCCTGGAGCTTGCATCTCTACAGTTCACGATTCATCGCACGCGCATTGGCCGAGCGCCCTGGCTCGTGCGAACGATGACGACGGACGCACCATGATCTTTCGCCAGCTCTTCGACCACGTCTCCAGTACCTACAGCTATCTGCTCGCCGACGAGCAGACACGCGACGCCGTGCTCATCGACTCGGTGTTCGAGCAACACGCTCGTGACGCCGGGCTGATCCGCGAGCTCGAGCTGAAGCTCGTCGCCACGCTCGACACGCACTGTCATGCCGACCACGTCACCGGCGCGTGGCTGATGAAGGTGGCGTTCGGCTCTCGAGTCGGGCTCGCGCGAGCCTACAACGCGAAGAACGTCGACCTGCCGCTCGTCCACGGCGACACCCTCCGCTTCGGCGCGCACTCGCTCGAGGTCCGCGCCACGCCCGGTCACACGGATGGGTGCCTGTCGTTCGTCACGGCCGACCACAAGCTGGTGTTCACGGGCGACGCGCTCCTGGTGCGCGGCGCCGGGCGCACGGACTTTCAGCAAGGGGATGCGAGCCGCCTCTTCCGATCGATCCGCGAGCAGCTGTTCACGCTTCCCGATGACTGCATCGTCTATCCGGCCCACGACTACGACGGCCGCACGTCGAGCACGATCGGCGAGGAGCGGCGGTACAACCCGCGCATCGGGGGTGGCGCACGCGAGGAGGATTTCGTCGGGTACATGAGGAACCTCGGGCTCCCGCACCCCAAGCAGATCGCCATCGCGGTGCCGGCGAACCTGCGCGCCGGGCAGCCCGAGGACGGCAAGGCCCCGACCGCGCCGCCGTGGGGGCCGGTCGTCACGACCTACGCGGGTCTCCCGGAGATCGCGCCCGAGTGGGTCGCCCACCACCGCCAGGACGTTCACGTGCTCGACGTGCGCACCGCCGCCGAGTTCGATGGCGAGCTCGGCCACCTCGAGGGCGCGCAGCTGATTCCGCTCGACGACCTTCGTGCCCGTGTCGCGGAGGTGGTCGCCGACAAGCCGATCGTCGTCGTCTGCCAGACGGGGCGGCGATCCGGAATGGGTGCCGCGATCCTCGGGAAGGCGGGCCTGACGCGGATCGCGAACCTCGCGGGCGGCATGGTCCGGTGGCGCGACCTCGGGCTGCCGAGCCAGTAGCTTCCGTCAGGTGTCGAGACGGAACACGCGACGTGCCGTCGCCGTGGTCGCCGCGGCGACGGCCTCGATCGACTGGGCACGCTCGGCCGCGACCGCCGCGAGGATGTGTGGCAGGTACGCCGGCTCGTTGCGCGAGACCCGCGGACGCAGATCGCGCGGCGCGAGGAACGGCGCATCGGTCTCGAGCATCAAGCGATCGAGCGGGATCCTCGCGGTGAGCTTGCGGAGCTCCGCGCCGCGGCGCTCGTCACAGATCCAGCCGGTGATCCCGATGCACGCACCGAGCTCGAGGTAGACGTCCAGCTCGGCAGCCGTTCCGGTGAAGCAGTGGACGACCGCATCCACCAGCGAGGCACGGTACGCGCGCAAGATCTCGACGAACCGCGCGTGGGCATCGCGCTCGTGAAGAAAGACCGGCAGGCCGAGCTCGGCGGCGAGCACGAGCTGCGCCTCGAACCACTGCTCCTGGATCGGGCGCGGGGAGAAGTCGCGATTGAAGTCGAGACCGCACTCGCCGATCGCGACGACCGCGGGCAGCCGCGCGAGCGCACGCAGCGCCTCGATCGTGGTGGCGCTGCAGTGGCTGGCGTCGTGCGGATGCACGCCCGCGGTCGAGAACAGCACGCCGGGTCTCGCGGCCGCGAGCACCTGCGCCGCCCGGCTGGTGGCCTCGGACGTGCCGGTGAGGATCAGCGCCGTGACCCCCGCGGCGACCGCGCGGTCGACCACGCGGTCGTGATCGCCGGCGAACGAGCGGTGCGTGAGGTTGACCCCGATGTCGATGATCGACGGTGGGCTCACGGCGTCTCCGCTCCGGTGATCGGGATCCTCATCGTCGAGGGACCCTACCAGCGTTCCGCGCCCGGGCGATCGCGGCTGGTCTCAGACCCGACTGCGCGGCCGATCGCGGTGCGGCTCGAGCATCCAGCCGACGTAGCTCTTCACGGGATGGCCCGGCATGCCGAGATCGTGGTGCTGGTGCGTCGGGCAGTGATACGTGCCGAACACGACGTCGGTCCACGGCGCGAGGTTCGAGAAGTTGTGGCGCGTCTGCGGCACGGCGGCGTGATGCCAGTGATGAAGCTCCGGCGCGCCGACGAGCAGCCGCAGCGGACCGAGGGGCAGCCGCACGTTCGAGTGGATGAACGCGGCCCACACGCCTCGAAACACGATCAGCCACGCGAGGCCTTCGAGGCCGACTCCCAGCACGAGTGCCGGCAGGTTCATCGCCAGCTGCGTGAGAAACCCATCGATGGGGTGCTCGCGGTGTGCCGCGAGCCAGTCGAGCGTGAGGCTGCTGTGGTGAACCCGATGGAACGCCCACAGCCAGGGCACGGCGTGCGAGAGGCGGTGATACCAGTACACGATCAGATCGCCGACGACGACGAGCTCGATCGCCTGCAGCGCCCACGGCTGGCTCGCGAACCCCTCTCCCGCCGACGCCGGAATGACGAGCGCGAGCAGGCTGCCGATCGCGGCGAGCCCCGCGAGCTCGACGCCGAGCCACACCACGTGCTGGCCGAAGTAGAACGCGAGATCGGTCGCCAGCTGCGGTCGCAAGCGCCGCTGCTCGGGGCGGTTCGGATAGCACCACTCGATCGCGCCGAGGACGAGCCCGAGCGCCACGAGCTGCAGCGCCGCGTGGCCGAGCTGCGCGAGCATCAGTACAGACGCCCGGGTGCCTTGGTCGCCGGGAACCGATCGCGCTCGCGGTCTTTCAGCTTGCCCTCCTCGAGCTGCTGCGTGCCGGTGCCCCCGCCCTGCTCGGGGCCGTCGGGAGTGTTCGGCGCGGATTGGATCGCCGGCGTTGCGGGTGGGTTCGGCTGCGGTGGACGGGTGCGGGCACACATCGCGAGGCCAAGACACGCGATCGCTGCGATCAGGATCACGACGCGGAGTGCGGGACGGGGTCGTCGGTTCACGACGCCATCGTAGCTCGATGCCGCATGCGACGACGTAAGGTTCGTGTCAGGCGTCATGCCCAGCACGACACGCGGTCGGACGGCTGGCCATCGAGATCGCCGAGCAGGTGCCGATCGCCGACGTGGTCAGCGAACGCGACGGATCAAGTCTACGGCGCGATGAGTGACTCGGTCTTGACGTTGAGGCTGTAGCGCTCCCTGGCAACCTGCTGGACCGCGGTCGCGAAGTTGGGGTTGTCTCGCAGGATCCGGCTGAAGTCGGTCTTCGAGAGGACGTAGAGGTCGATCGGCGTCCTCGCACGCACGGTCGCGTTCCGCGGGGTCGACAGGAGGACGCCGACCTCGCCGAAGATGTCGCCGTCCGACAGCACCTTGAGCACGTTCCCGGCATCGTCGAGCACCTCGACCTCCCCCTGCTCGATCAGGTAGAGCTCGTGTCCGAGCTCGCCCTTGGTGATGATGAGGTCGCCGGTGGTCGCCTGCTTCGGCTTGAGCGCCATGATGACCTGCTCGAGGAACACGGTGTCACCCTCCTTGAACAGCGGCGATTGCTTCAGCACATCCTCGGTCACGACCTCGTGCCAGCGGCGACCATCCGCCGCGATCATCTCGGTGGCGGCCTTCGGTCCCCACGTGCTGCGGACATAGTTCGGGAAGTCCGCCGGCGTCGCAGCCCAGTGGTCGAGGATCGGCTGGGCAATGCGCCACGCAGCCTCGACCAGATCTCCGCGCGAGAACAGCGTCGCGTCACCGTACGAGCACGCGTAGATCATGACCTCGTAGCCCGTATAGCGAGAGGCCTTGAAGGCGTCGCCGTAGCCGAACTTCATGTGGACCGGCTGCAGGCGCATCCGCGGCCCGGGGGTCTTGGCCTGGAACTGGATCTCGATGCCCTGGTACGGCTGGATGTGGAAGATCAGCCGATTGGCGTCGAGGCTCGACACCTGCGTGCCGCGAAAGATCACCTCGGGTGCCTTCTTGAATTCGACGACGATCTCGGTGCCGCGCTTCCACAGCGCCTTGCCCGATCGCAGGTAGACCGGCACTCCCTCCCATCGCCAGTTGTCGATATAGAACCGCGCCGCGGCGTAGGTCTCCGTCTTGGACTGCGGATCGACGTCCTTCTCCTGGCGATATCCCGGCTTGTCGAGCGACGGCCCGTACTGGCCGCGCACCGTGTTACGCGCGACCTCGTCGGGCGTGTAGTTCCTGACCGACTGCAGGAGCTTTGCCTTCTCGTTGCGGATCGCATCCGGTTCGAACGAGCCCGGGACCTCCATGCACAGATACGCGAGCATCTGGAACATGTGGTTCTGCATCATGTCGCGGAGCACGCCCGACGAGTCGTAGTAGCCGCCGCGGCCCTCGACGTCGACTGCCTCGGAGACGTTGAACTGGATGTTGTCGATGTAGTTCTTGTTCCACAGCGGCTCGAACATGCCGTTCGAGAACCGGAACGCGAGCAGGTTCTGGACGGTCTCTTTTCCGAGGTAGTGATCGACGCGATAGATCTGGTTCTCCTCCCAGTTCGCGAGGACCTCGCGGTTCAGCTTCAGCGCCGACGCCAGATCGGTACCGAACGGCTTCTCGACGATGATCCGCTTCCACCCCGGACCGTCCTTGAAGCCGGTCGAGTGCAGGTTGTCGCACAGCAGGCCGAAGAACCTCGGCGCGACGGCGAAGTAGAACAGCACGTTGCCACCTGCACCGTGCGCGGCGTCGAGCCGCTTGACCTCGGCCTTCAGCGTCGCGAACGTCTCGAGCTTGGTGAAGCTGCCGGGCACGTAGTGGAACCGACTCACCAGCTTGTCCCAGACCGCCTGGTCGAATTCCTTGCGGGTGTGGAACTTCTTGATCTCGGCGCTCATGTGCGCGCGAAACGACTCCGAGTCCCACGGCTCCGTTGCGGTGCCGACGACCGCGAAGTTCTCGGACAGCAGGCCGTCGCACGCGAGGTTGTAGAGCGCGGGCACCAGCAGCCGCTTCGTCAGATCTCCGGACGCTCCGAAGATCAGCATGACGCACGGGTGGCTCGGTACGCTCACGTCCGGCGCATCGGCACCCGGCGAGCGTAGGATCTGCGACGGATCGGGCATGGTGCAGTTCTCGGTGAGTTGAGGCGCAAGATCAAGCGTCACGCCCGCGGACCGGCTCGACCGATCCGCGTCGCGACCACCAGGACGTTGCCGTCCGGATCGGCGAAGTACGCGGCCTCGTCGCCCCAGGCACGGACCTGCCGCGGGCTCAGGCAGCGTGCGCCGGCCTGTTCGAGCGAGCGGATCGCGTCGGCCAGCGACTCGACCTGGAAGTACAGCTCGGTGCGCGACACCTCCCCGGCGATCGCCGGCGCGGGAGCCTGGCCGAGGTTTCGCCCGAAGCCGTTTCGATCATAGAGCCCGAGTGTCAACGAGGGACCCACGTCGAGCTCCACGTACACCGGCGTGTCGACCGACTTGGACCAACCGAACGCACGCTGGTAGAACGCGAGCGAGTGCTCGAGGCTCTCCACGGCGAAGATGACGATCGCGAGCCGCATGCCGGCGTTGTCGCACGGGACGCGAGCCACAGGAACCGGTCACTGGACGCGGCGGCACGCGCTATCCTCGCGGGGATGCGAGATCGGCTGCGACGGATGGGAGCGATCGGCGTGGTCGTCGCCGGCTGCGGGTCGGCGCCGCGGGAGGACGAACCGATCGCCCCCCACGGGTGGACAGGTCCGGTCGCGGGGCTCGTGAACGTGGCGCAGCCGCCGACCGAGTGGGTCGAGCCGGTGACCGCCGCGCAGCAAGCCGAGCTCGCGCACGCAGCCCCGGCGCGCCGCTTCCTCGCACGTCACGCCGGGACGTGGACGCTCGACTTCGATCCCGTGCTCGCGACGCCGCGCGCGGTGCGCGGATCGGGGATCCCGTTCGCCGTCGCGGACCCGTCGGACGCCGAGCTCGCGCGCGCCGCGAGGGCGTTCGTGCGAGCGCACGCCGATCTGTTCGGCACCGCCGAGCTGGCGTTCGCCGGCGCCGTCGTCGACCGCGACCTGTGGTCGATCGCGCTCGCGCAGCACCATCGCGGGCTGCCGGTGATCTCGGGCCACCTCGGGCTCTCGATCTCGCACGGCCGGCTCGTCCTCGTGCAAGGCACGACCTATCCGATCGCCGGCCTCGACACGACGCCGCGGATCGACGACGCCGCCGCGATCGCGACGACTCGAGCCGGGATCGAGCCGCCGCCCCGCGTCGGTGATCGCGACACCGCGCGGCTGGTGATCGTCCCCGAGCGCGCACCTGGCACGGTGGCGTATCGGCTCGCGTGGGAGGTCACCGCGTGGCGCGAGGAGCTCCAGGCGGTCGCGTACGTCGACGCGCACGACGGCCGGCTCGTCGCGGCGTACGACGCGAACCGCTACGACTACGCCGGCGCCGCGACGAACCGCGTCGACGAGCGCACCGTCGGCGATGCGGTCGTCACGCTGCCCGCGGCGTATCTGCGCCTCGGCTCGACGCGCGGCATGACGACGACCGACGCCGGTGGAACGTTCGCGTTTCCCGGCGATGCCGGCGTCCTGACCGTGACCGCGAACCTGCGCGGTCGCTACGTCGACGTGCGCAACGCCGGCGGCCCGAACGCGAGCTTCGTCGGGATGATGTCACCGGATCAGCCCTACGGGCTCGTGTGGGACCAGGCGCGCTCGATGCCGGCGGAGCGCGACGTGTTCCGCGCGGTGAACACCACGAACCGGTTCGTCGCCCCGGTGTTTCCCGACCTCACCTGGATGCGGTCACCGCTGACCGCGAACGTCAACCTGCGGCGAACGTGCAATGCGTTCTGGAACGGCACGTCGATCAACTTCTTCGTCGCCGGCAACGGCTGCAACAACACCGGCCAGATCTTCGACGTGGTCGCCCACGAGTGGGGGCACGGCCTCGACTCCCACGCACCGGGTGGCGCGCTCGACGGCGGGCTCGGCGAGTTCATCGGCGACCTCATCGGCTTCGTCCAGACCAAGAGCCCGCTCGTCGGCCCCGGGTTCTTCACGAGCGGCGCGCCGGCTCGCGACCTCGAGGATCCCGCGTTCGAGTGTTACGACCCCAAGAAGCGGGAGGTCCACGCCGCGGGTCACCTGCTCGGCGCGGTCGTGTGGGACATCCACGAAGACCTCGAACGGATCGGCGTCACCGGCGATCGCTTGAAGCGGCTCATGCTGCTTCCGATCGCCGGCGCGCAGACGCGCTCGCAGTGGTACCCGCAGATGCTCGCGGTCGACGACGACGACGGCGACCTCGCGAACGGCACGCCGAACGAGTGCCTGATCTACAACCAGTTCAAGCTCCACAGCTGCGGTGGGACGCGGTGGCCCGGCATCCCGGCGGACGACCCTTCGCACTGCGTCCTGACCCGCTGATCGAGTAAGCTCTTCCCTGCGCCCTGCTCGCGAGGGGTCGAGCTACATCGAGGACGGTGGTTGTGCCGAGAGATGATGGATTCCTGAACGTCGACCTTGAAGTCGGCGCGCGTACGCGCGCTCAACTTGCGCCGCTTGTCGATGCTCTTCAGGGCAAGCTATTCGAGCTGTTCCGCGGTCGCATTCGCGGCCTCTATCGCGCACATTACGAGAGCAGCGCGTGTCGACCTGACGCGAGCCGCACAATCCACGAGCTCGCAGCAGCTATTGAGGCGCTGAGCTCATCAGGGCGGCGCGCGTGGAATACAGCCGCGATGCGCGACTTCAACATCGGTGTAGAGCTCGCGCGCGGCGTGCGTAGCATCGAGCTCGCGATCGATCCCGATGCGATCCGCCGCGTCGCCGCGCTCGGAGGACGGATTGCATTCACCGCGTATCAGACTGCGGCCATACCGCGAGCGCGGCTGGACCGCGCCACTGAAACGCGCGATCAGAAACCGCAGCAACCAACCCGTGCACGCAAGCGATCGCGGACCGTTGTGCCGCGGAGGAAATCCGCGTAGTGATCACCCGACAGTCGCCACTTCAGTTTCAACAGCAAGCGAGACATCGCCTAAGTCAACCTGGAGATTGGGAAGAACAGAGACGGCCTGAAGCGTCTCGGCGAGGCGGCGACCAGATGACGCGTGGCTCCGCTCGCCACGCCGTCCCGCCCCAGCACGCCACCGCGCCGTCGAGCGTGACCCCGCAGTAGGTGGCTCCGCTCCCACTCGCGAACAGCCGCGCGAACCGCGGGGCGGCGGTGGGAGTGGCCGGCACCTCGACGCGGTCGGTGTAGTCGAACTCGGTGCCCCAGCAGGTCACCGCACCCGCCGCGTCGACGGCGCACGCGGAGGTCGCGGTCGCGGCGATCGCGGTGAACGGTCCACCGGTCGCGGCGACGTGCGTGCACGAGACCACGCCGGCCGCGAGCGCGCAGGCCTCGCCGGTACCCTCGCTACCCCCGACCGCGATCGCCCCGGCGCCGGCGAGCGCGGGCACCTCGGCGATCCCGGGGTCGCCGAGCAGGCCCCAGCAGCGCGTGGTCGCGCCCGTGATCGCACAGGTCGCGAAGCCGCCCGCCGCGATCGCGGCCGCCGGCGCGTCGAGCTCGACGACGAGGCGTGGCTGGATGATCGAGCGGAGCTCGTCGACGCTCGGCCCGAGCTGGCCGGTGTCATTTCGGCCCCAGCACCACAACGATCCGGAGTCCGCGCGCGCACACGCGTGCGAATCGCCCGCGACGAGCTCGATCCCGTCAGGCAACCCGACGAGCTCCACCGTGGGACCTCCCGTGCCGAACGGCGGAGCCAGCGGGATCTGGTGGACGCCCGCCGCGTCGACGGCCACGAGGTCGGTGAGGCCGCTGCCGCCACGCAGGATGACCGCCGTCGTGATCGGCGCGCGGACCGGTGGCGCCAGTGGGGTCAGCTCGTTGTCGACGCACGTGAGGGCACCGTCGCAATCGACGACGCAGGTCACCGGCCCGACCGCGACCGCGCGGGGCGCGGCGCACTCGTTGGTTGGTGGCGCGGCGAGATCATCGCCACACGCGGTCAAGAGGCCGAGGATCGCGAGGCGGCGCATGCCGGAGTCATCGCACGCGCACCGCCGGCGCTGGCCGGTGCATGCTGACACCGGCTCGCGCGAGTGCGACCTCGCCGCGCACCGCGCCAGATCGATCGGCGATCGCGCCATCCGTGGCCTCGCAGCTCCGATCAATCGGCCATCAACGACGAGCGCGCCGGCGCACCGCCGAGTGGCGTGTGCATGAGACGCCGACGCGCGCGTGCCCGGTGAGTTGTCAGTAGCGCCCTCCGGGATTCAACCATCTCCTCGAAATGGCGAGGCCGCACG
>Ga0299915_10000107_pt1 | contig 62226 bp, 60 predicted proteins | sample RVTome_13_FD_200263 | JGI IMG/M metagenome (GOLD analysis project Ga0299915, IMG submission 200263) | Soil microbial communities from uranium-contaminated site in the Upper Colorado River Basin, Wyoming, United States - RVT92D227 (version 2) ...
GAACGTATAGAGGGGTTGGGTCCCCTTATTGACCTCCGTCAGCACTATCTCCATGGCGCGGCGAACACCCATACAGAAACCTGCTGTCTTTGCCAGCTTGACCTTCAACGCTTAGCCTCCTCTGCAACGCAGAGCAATCACTCTTGACGGATACGTCACTCACTGGCTAAAGAGCCACCTTTGACCAAAAGGTCACCTTCGGCGGAAATCCCGCTGTGGCGGGTAAAATCATAAATCCCCCCTTGCCCCCCTTTTTTAAAGGGGGGTTGGGGGGATTTGAAAGCATATTTTCAAGACAATATTGTATGTGAGATCAAACCGAATTACAACTGTCTTGACACACCATCTGCCGCGATCGGCACGATTAGATGATATTTTTTCTTGACGAAACATATAGAATATGCTGTCATGCTTTTGTGTGTGTCCCAACCACCTCACCGAACGATTAAGCATGGACCAGTCTCAAACACATGGTCACGAAATGGGAGAATCATTAAAGGCCATATTACTCCCCTATCAGGAGAGGATCGAGGAGGAATTGCGCCAATTCGCCCGTTTTCCAGGGCCGGCATCTTTGCGAGATCCCATCTCCTATTTTTTCACCTTGCCTGGAAAGCGCATTCGGACATTGATCACCCTCATCACGGCTGAACACTTCTGCAGTGATTATGAAGATGCCGTCCCCGCTGCCGTGGCCATCGAGGTCCTGCACGATTTTACCCTCATCCATGATGATATCATGGATGATGATCATTACAGACGGGGATGTGAAACAGTGCATACCAAATGGGACGTCGGCACCGCCATATTATCGGGTGATGCCATGGTCGCCCTGGCGTACCGGAAACTGTTGACGTCGAAATCACCCCACCTCATTGCCATGATCGAGGCCTTTACCGACGGCATGTATGTGGTGTGTGAAGGCCAGGCCAGGGATAAAGAATTTGAGACCAGAGATGACGTATCCCTGGATGATTATCTCCCCATGATCTCCCAAAAGACGGCGCGGCTTTTCGCGCTGGCCTTTGAATTAGGCTATCTCTCCTGTTCATCCGCTACTGACTTAGTAGGCGCTTTAAAGGAGATGGGAGAGCACATCGGCTTGGCCTATCAGGTCAGAGACGATCTCTTGGATTTTGTGGCGGATGAAAAGACGCTTGGCAAAGATATCGGCAGCGATTGGCGAAGGAGGAAAAAGACCTACATCACCATTGGGTATCGACAAAAGGCCGCAACGAATCAGCAACTCCCGCAAGACCTCTTTGCGCTTCCCGCCTTTTCAGCGGCCAGAGACGCCGTCGCACAGGCGGGAATCCTAGGTGAAGCCCAACAATTTATCCAAGAGAGACTCGCTAAAGCAAAGGCCATCGCCGCCTCCATCAACTTCGCACACCCCGTCTTCAATCATCTCTTGAAGTTCCTCGCTGAGAGGAGTTATTGATATATAGCCTTCCCTAGAGAGGATCGTCCATAAAAAGGGGATAAAAGGAAGCAGGTTTCCTTAACGCATCCCCGGGAACCCGCCTCTTTACGTTCCCCCCTTTGTATCCCGTATTTCCACTGATCGAGCTCAATCCAGCCATCCCCTGCCATGTGGCATCCACGAAACTTTCGGGCCATCTCTAGCCGGCAATACAGGACTTGACAGAGACGGATAGAGAGGTTATTATTGCTAATGAATCTCAATAATAATAGTTCGATCATGGATCCGATTAATAAATTTCGGGAATATATAAAGGAAAAGGGGCTTCGCAAGACGCCGGAGAGAGAGACGATCATTGAGGAGATCTTTTCTATCCACGATCACTTCGACGTGGATGAACTTTTTCTGCGATTGAGGAACAAGAGAAGAAGGATCTCCAAGGCATCCCTCTATAGGACCATCCCCCTCCTGATCGAAAGCGGCCTGATCAAGGAGGTCTATTTTGAGGACGGGCATCGCCACTATGAACAAATCTATGGTTACAAGCATCACTGCCATCTTCGATGTACCAATTGCGGGAAGATCGTCGAGTTTGCCGACGATGATGCGGTGAAGATCCAGGACAGGATCGGCAAGAAGTATGGTTTCGTTATAACCTCTCACCGATTTGAGCTGGTGGGCTACTGCCCCCAATGCGCCAAAAGGGGTGGGGGCCAGAAAGGACGGCAGTTATTCACAAAGGAACGCGGGAAAGAGGCGCGATAGGGTGCGGATTATGAGCATGAGAAGAGGCCACAGGGATATCTATAAACAGTTCAAGGTCATCTTTGAAGGGGAGGGCCTTGACCGCATCGAGGAGAGGCTGGCAATCCTCGAGGCCTTTCTCAGCACCGAGGATCATCTGACGGCGGCTGATCTGACCGGTATTCTTAGAGCGAAGAGCGTCTCTCTCCCCCAAGAATTCGTCGCTGAAAACCTCAGACTCTTCTCCCACTACGGCTTTGCCCGCGAAGAGCAGTTCACAGATCAGACACCGCGGTATGAACATCGTCACCTGGGCAAACACCACGATCACTTGGTCTGTGTCCGGTGTGGCGCCATTCTGGAGTTCTGCAATCCAAAGATCGAGGCCCTGCAGGCCGAGGCGGCCCGCCGGATTCGATTCCACGGTCTCCACCATCGCATGGAACTCTTTGGGATCTGCGCGAGGTGCCAGCGGGATCGAAAACCACTCATGCCGCTTGTCATGGCCTCCCCGGGTGAACGGGTCCGCATTGTGGGATTCCGTGGCGGCAAGGGGATGGAACGTCGTTTAACGAGCATGGGCCTCAATCGGGATGCCGAGGTAGAGGTCATCAAGAGCAGCGGGCCGGGCCCCTTGATCGTGGCTTCACGGGAAACCCGGATCGCTCTAGGGTTCGGCATGGCTAAAAAGATCTTAGTTACTACAATAATTGATACACACGGGACATGAGGAGTACGTAATGGCCGTACGACGACTGAATGAGTTGAAGACGGGAGACAGGGCTATTATTGAGCGGGTGCAAGGTATGGGTCGGTTCAGGCACCGGCTCATGGAGATGGGCTTCGTGCCGGGGACGGAGATCGTGGTGGAGAAATATGCGCCTCTGAAAGACCCCATCGAATATGTCCTGAAAGGGTATCACGTCAGCCTGAGACATAACGAGGCCGAAAAGATCTTGGTGCGGAAACTCGAGGAAGAGACAAGAGGGGATTAATGACCAAGAAGATCACCATCGCCCTGGCTGGCAACCCGAATTCCGGAAAGACGACCATCTTCAACAACCTCACCGGCGCCCGGCAAAAGGTGGGGAACTGGCCCGGCGTCACCGTCGAGAAGAAGGAGGGAACTGTCATCTATAACGGCTATACCATCCGGGTCGTCGACCTGCCAGGGACCTATAGCCTGACCGCGTACTCCCAGGAGGAGATCATCGCACGCAACTACATCATCGAGGAAAAACCCGATCTCGTGGTCGACGTGCTAGACGCCGCCAACCTGGAACGCAATCTCTACCTCGCCACCCAGTTGATCGATCTCGGCGTGAAGTTGGTTTTCGCCCTCAACATGGTTGATCTGGCCCAATCGAGGGGGCAGATCATCAACCACGAGCGGCTCTCCCTGCTCATGGGGGTGCCCTTTATCCCAACGGTGGGGACCAAAGGCCGGGGGACCAGGGAATTATTGGAAGCCATCGTCAAGGTGGCTGAGGACAGGGAATCAATTGCCCACCACATCCATATCAATTATGGCAGGGAGCTTGAAGAGGAGATTACAAAGCTGCAAGGGGTGATCCGCGCCGCTGGATCAACGGCAGATGAGCACTACGCCCGGTGGATCGGGATTAAGCTCCTGGAAAACGACGAAGAGGTCGGCAAGGAGATAGAAAAGAAATCCAGTAAGAAGGCCATCCTGGACCAGCTGGAGCAGAGCAAGGCTCGCATCCAACGGATGCTGGGTGACGATCCAGAGACCCTCATAGCCGATTGCCGCTACGGCTTCATCCATGGGGCCCTCAAAGAGACCCTGCGGCAGACTCAGAAGGACAGGCGCTACCTCTCCGATCAGGTGGACATGGTCTTAACCAACCGCTTGCTCGGCTTCCCGATCTTTATCTTCTTTATCTGGGCGATGTTCCAGCTTACCTTCAACGTGGGGCAATACCCCATGGCATGGATCGATGCGGGGGTGGGTCTCCTCGCCAAATTCATCGGAGGGCTCATGGGAGCAAGTCTCCTCAGGGGTCTCATTGTCGACGGCATTATCAACGGCGTGGGCGGGGTGGCCGTGTTTCTCCCCAACATATTCATCCTCTTTTTCTGCATCGCCCTGTTTGAGGATACAGGGTACATGGCCAGGGCCGCCTTCATCATGGACAAGGTCATGCACACCCTGGGGTTGCACGGAAAATCCTTCATCCCTATGATCATGGGGTTCGGGTGCAGTGTGCCGGCCATCATGGCGACACGCGTATTGGAAAGCAGGAGGGATAGGATCCTTACTATCTTGATCATCCCGTTGGTCAGTTGCAGCGCCAGGCTTCCCGTCTATGTCCTCATCGCCGGAGCCCTGTTTGGGGCGCGGGCAGGGAACGTCATCTTTTCTCTCTACATCATCGGCATCGCCCTGTCCATCATCATGGGGCAGATCTTCAAGCGGACCCTCTTCAAAGGGGAAATCGCCCCCTTTGTGCTGGAACTCCCCCCGTATCGCATGCCCACCATCAAAGGTACCCTTATCCATATGTGGGAACGGGGCTTCATCTTTATCAAAAAGATGGGGGGGGTGATCCTCATCGGGTCGATCGTGGTGTGGGCCCTCAGCTCCTTTCCCCAGGGCGTGGACTATTCCAGGGACTATGCGGGAGAAAAGCGCCGCATCCAAGAGGAGTATGCGACCTCAATCCAAAGCGCAGAACAAAAAAAGGCCGAGTTGCTCGCCGAGGAAATGGGGCAAAAGATCACCGAGCTGGAGATCATCAGAAAAAGGGAGTTTCAGGAAAAGAGTTATTTGGGGAGCCTGGGAAAAGTCATAGCGCCGGTCCTGCGCCCCCTCGGTTTTGACTGGAAAGGAGGTGTTGCGCTGCTCGCCGGTTTTGTGGCCAAGGAGATCGTGGTGAGCACCTTCGGGGTCCTCTATCAGGTGGGGGGAGAGAGTGGAGAAGAGAGCGAGAGCCTGCGCACCGCCATCCAAAAGGCCATGACGCCGTTGATCGGCTATGCCTTTATGGTCTTTGTCTTGGTTTATACCCCGTGCTTAGCCACGGTGGCTGCCATTCGGCGGGAGACAGGGTCCTGGAAGTGGACGGCCTTTGCCGTCGGCTACGCCCTTGTCCTGGCCTGGTGCTTGGCCTTTGTCATCTACCAGGGAGGAATGCTCCTCGGACTGGGGTAGATTCCCTGCATGCAACGTATCATGTCGTATTGAAAGTAACCCCTCCCAGCACCTATTGGCATCCCTTTTCCGGCTGCTGTTGCCGGGCCCTGAAATCCTCGATCAATTGTTTCACCCCTTGATCTTCCTGGAACTGCGGTGAGAGCGTGATGAGCTCATTGCGATAGATATTCCCTTCCCTCAATGCCTGAAGCTCTGCCTCCAATTTTTTCTTTTCCTCAGGAGACCCCGATGCCCCTTCCTTTATCTTCCTCTCCGCCATGAGCAGCGCTCTTTCCAATTCCATAATCCTGGCCTCATCGACAAAGGGCGCTTTGGGGTCCTTGAGCGAGAGGCGGAGCATGCCCAGATATTTTCCGTAAGGAGGGCTGCAAACCACAATAGTCTGCCCTACCTGGAGGGGCCTTACCAATCCGGATGCCTCACCTCCGACCACAGCGATCGTTACCCCTGGCAGTTGGGGAAGCAGGGCCCTTAGCTCAGCCAGGGGCATGGCTGCGAGGAGGACGATGATATCGGCCTTGGCCTGCAACTCCTTTACCACCTGATTGCCCGTCGTCACCGGATCCAACGCCTTCCAACTCTTGGAGTGAGGAGCAGAAGATGCCTTGGCGCTCACGAGGCTGAATATCCCCCACCGCAGGCCCCCTGCGTTCTTTACCACCGAGGAAACGGCTACCTGCCGGCCATCCTTAGAGACCACATTAGCGGAGATAAAGGGGAATTGGGCCATCTTGTTCAACGCGGCAAAATCTTTCGCGCCCAGCCTGAGGTCGTCCGCACCTATGCCCGTCGCGTCACACCCCATAAGGTTGAAGGCCTGAACCATCAATTGGGCGTTCAACAGGGCCTCTCTCTTTTGGGCGGAGGGCAGGGAAGGATCTATGTTTTTAAAGAAAAGGAGATCCCCCGCATCCAGGACGAGGATCTCCTTCTCGGTCTTCTTGGTCTCCTGTATCATTGCTGCTCTTCTGGCAAGACCGCCAGACCTGGACGCCCCTCAGCCGATGGGATCGATCTGACCGTTGATTGCGTTGCTGTAGATGATGGTGACCTGTGTACTATCCACCACCCAGGCGGCCGCGGCAGCCACGGCTACAAAAAGCAAGGCAGCGATAAAAACCCTGGTCAATTGCTTCTTCATTGTTAGCCTCCTTGATCAAAGACGAGCCGTACAGATTGGATCCTATCCTATTTGTCGTGAAAGGACAACCTGTATCCTCTCCGGGTGGGCATAGATGGTAAAACGATCCGCCCGCGCAAATCCTATGAGGGTCACCCCTAATTGATCTGCCGTTTTTATTCCCCGGTCGGTCACGGCGGCCTTGGTGAGGACGATGGGTATGCCCGCCCGGGCGGCCTTCAAAACCATCCCCTCAGGCTGCCTGCCGCTGCAGGCCAGGATGGTCTCATGCAAAGGGACGGTATGGAGAAGGGCATACCCCACCACCTTGTCTACACTATTGTGCCTGCCAACGTCCTCGGCTGCCTTTATCAGCGCGCCCTCCAGATTGAACAGCAGCGAGATGTGCACACCACCGGTCTTCTTCCAGTTCGCAGCCTGCTCGGTGATTTGTCTCGCACACTGAACGATTAGTGATGGAGGCACCGTGACGGCAGTGTCAATCGGGATAATCGACGCCCCGTTGCTCCCCCGATAGGCCGAGCTCCGCAAGACCGTCTTGGACGAAGGAACATCCGGTAGGCCATGGGTTTTGACGAAAACCCGACCCCCTCTTTGGCTGACTTCCTCCACCTCCTCTGGTTTCACCAACCCCTCAGTTACCACGTAGCCGAGGGCATGGGCCTCGAGCTCGGCGGGAGAGACCACGATGGTGTCCACGAGGGTATCGTTGAGATAAAGCTCGTATGTGCCCTCAACGGCAACCCAGTCTTCAACTGCTTTCGCCTTGCCACCCTCTATTAAGGTGGCAGAACGCTTCTTAAGCACTCCCAACCGAACCCCCTGCATGTAATGGCCAAGGGCCCCAGGGGCTCGGAGCAGACCTCCGGTACCCCTTCTCTACTGCTAGGATGTCGAGGTGGATGGTGACGATATCCTCAAGATCCAGAGAGGGCTCATAATCGAGCTTGCGAGAGTCAATTGTTTTGATGTAGCCTTTGCAAGAATCGCAGAGATCCACCCGATAGGCCTCCTCCTCTTCAAAGCAGAGGTAGCGCAGCGAGTCGAACGCCTTGTTAGAGCAATAGGGACAGGCTATCCGCTCCCAGCGCCACTGACAGCCGCAAAAAGAGCACTGGAGATACCGCTTCCCCCCCTCATCCCTCAACTCGGCCATCTGGGGGGCAGAGCCGCACAGGGGACACTGCCCCTGCAGCCACTCTTCCAGGTCGAGAAGACCCCGCAGCTGTTCCATCTGGGTTTCGAGACAAGGTCTGACACTGGCCCAGATCAAGAAAGAGAGGATCCCCTTGTCTACACTACATCGCTCAGCCGCTTGGTTGAGATGATCCATATCGTAGTGTCTGCTGAGCAGATCTTCCAACGCCAACGCCCCTGTCTCTGCTGCCTTTTTAATCCTCGGAATCTCATCGCCCATTTTCGAAGTCGATCGCTGCCCGATCGCGCTCAGTGTAAAAAAAAGTCTTTGTGCCGCCTCAAGGTCTATTGCGAATGCCTCTTTGCCCAGCAGCGGAAGGCCCTTTGCACATCGTGACTTCACCTGTTTCTTGCTCACCTCTGGCACTGTAATCTTTAACAGAGGGCGCATCTTCGCCTGTTCCTCCAGGACCAGGGCGTAGAGATCCAGGACCTCCCGATAGTGAGGCTTCTCTTTCTTAAACCCTGCGATCTGTTTCTTGATCTGATCCAGTGCATCCGCCATAGATAACCCTCTCTTTTTTTATACTATACCACCTATCTGAGTAATTTCCCATGCCCCTTTGTCGTCCTCGTATTATGACAATAACGGCATCCCCTGTATCGCATAGCGATACATCCCGACCTCTCTGATTTATGTACAGCAGTGCGGGACCTTTTGCAAACCGCCGATGGTGGCCCTTTGGCCAGAGGTGACCCTTTTGGCTAAACCGAAGGTGACCCTTTGGTCAGAGCCACTGGCCAAAGGGCCACCTTCGGCTTCGGGGTCAGGAGGGCAAGGGGGATTTAAAACCTATGTTCTACGAAACGAAAGGGCTTGCCCCGAGAGGGAATCCCTCGGGACAAGCCCTTCTACGCATGCTCATGAAGGGTAAAACTACCCCTTCTTCAATTCCGGTATGCTCACCAGAGGTCTGATGAGCTTCTTCATGGCCACCAAACGGGTAATCCCCAAGGGGCTGCGTGCCTTGGCAAACTTGTGGTACTTCTCAGCGTCATCGATGACCAAAAAGATGGTGCGGACATCTTCGGCATTGAGAAGTCGGGCCTTGGGGTATTCGGCCTTCAGCTCCTTCAGGCGCTTATCGGCCAAGGCCAGCATCTGGCTGCGGTCGCCAAAGTTCATGGTCCCCGTGGGACAGACCTTGACGCAGGCAGGCAACAGGCCGTTGGAGACGCGGTCAAAGCACATGGTGCATTTGGCCATGACCATCTGTTTGGCATCGTATCGCGGGATGTTATAGGGACAGGACACCCTGATCTCCTCGAAGTCCTTCGGCTTTACCTTCACGTTCCGATGAAAGAGCACTGCACCGGTCGCCGCATCTTGCGTGATGGCCTTTTTGTAACCCAGGGATTCGGCGGTATCTTTGCACGGCGGCTCTACACAGTGGCGGCACTGATCGGCGAAGAAGTACCAATGAAGCCCGCCGTCAGAGACCACCTCGGAGAAGCGAACGAGCTTGTACGTCACAAAGGAGAGATCCTCTGGGTTCTGGTGACTTCCCCAGTTCTTGGTCTTGGTAGCGGGGTTCCGGTTCCACTCCTTACAAGCTATCTGACAGCCGCGACAAGCGGTACACCGGGTGGTATCGATAAAGAATGTCTTATCAGTCATAGGATCATCTCCTTTATGCCTTGCGTACGTTCACCATGAACGCCTTGGTCTCGGGTATTCTTGTGTTGGGATCGCCCACCGACGGGGTCAGTAAATTGGAAGAGTCACCGCCATCTTTAGGGTGCACCCAGCCGAAGCTCCAGGGAAGTCCCACCTGATGGATCTGCTGGCCCATGATGAGCATCGGCTTGAACCGCTTCGTCACGATGGCCACCGCAGTGACCTTGCCGCGGGCCGACTCCACCATGACCTTCTCCCCATTTTTGACCCCCCTGAGGGCTGCCAACTCCTCGCTCATCTCGCAGAACTGCTGGGGTTCAGCCTCCAGCAACCACGGCTGCCATCTGGTCATAACGCCGGTCTGCCAGTGTTCGGTTACCCGGTAGGTGGTGCCCACAAAGGGGTAGCGGGGATCGCAGGTGAAGAACTTGTCCATATCGGTTTCATACAGCTTCACCGTGGGGTTGATGAATTGAGAGCTCATCAGGTTCCGATCCACCGGGCACTCCAAAGGCTCATAGTGCTCGGGGAAGGGACCATCTACCAGACCAGGCCCGAAGATGGCGGCGTAACCATCGGGTTTCATGATAAAGGGGTACTTGGAGTTGGGGTTGGGGGACCCATCGGGGTTGGCCAGGGGGGGCCACGCCCCGTCAGGCACGTCACCGGCCCACTTGGAGCCGTCCCACTTGATGACGGGTTTCTTGGGGGCCCATGGTTTGCCAAAGCGATCCACCGAGGCGCGGTTGTAGATGATCCTGCGGTTCACCGGCCAGCACCAGGCCCACTCGGCGTAGAGCCCGATGCCCGACGCATCCTTGGGCCCTCTGCGGGCAGCCATGTTCCCCTTCTCGGTGTAGGAGTTGCAGTAGATCCAGCAGCCGGAGGAGGTAGAGCCGTCAGCCTGCAAGGATGCAAAGCCAGGGACGAGGGTCCCCTTCTTGTAGGTGGTGCTCTGCACGGTGACGTCCTTCAAGAAGTAGCCGTTGATCTCCTTCGCCGCTTTATGGGGGTCGAACTTGCCCTTGGTGGTATAGTCCCACTTGAGGTTGAGGATGGGCTCGGGCAAGGCCCCGCTCTCTTTCCGGTAGAGCTCGCGGATCTTATGGAAGAGATCGACGATCATATCGCCGTCAGGCCTGGCATTTCCAAAGGGCTTGGCTGCTGCATAGCGCCACTGCATCCAGCGCCCGGAGTTGCTGATCGACCCCTCCTTTTCCGCTGAGACGGCGCAGGGGAGGTAGAAGACCTCGGTCTGGACCTGCGCGGGGTTCATCCCCGGGCCCTTCCAAAAGGAGCCCGTCTCGTTCTCAAACATGTTGACGTTCACCAGCCATTTGAGCTTGGCCAATGCCTGCCTCGTCTTATTGGCGTTGGCGCCGGAGCAGGCGGGGTTTTGGCCCCAGGCGAAGAAGCCGGTGAATTTCCCCTTATACATCTCATCAAAGAGGCTCAACCAGGAATAGTCAACTCCCGTATCCACCTTGGGGAGCCACTGATAGCCGAACTCGTTGGCAGCAGTGGCTGCATCCCCGAACATCGATTTGAGGAAGCTCACCATATACTTCGGCTCATTCTGCCACCAGTTGGCGCTCAACGGGTCATTGCTCTTGGGTCGCCTCTTGAGGTAGTCATCAAGCTTAGGCCATTGGGGGTTTGGGGTGGACATGTACCCGGGCAAGATATGGAAGAGCAGGCCGTGATCCGTGGAGCCCTGCACGTTGGACTCCCCCCTGAGGGCATTGACACCGCCGCCAGCCACCCCCATGTTGCCCAAGAGGAGCTGGATCATGGTCATGGCGCGGATGTTCTGCACGCCGACCGTATGCTGGGTCCAGCCCATCGCGTACATGATTGTGCCAGCCTTATCGGGCCTGCCTGTCTTCGCATAGTTCTCATAGACCTTGACCAGGAGATCCTGAGGGGTGCCCGTTATAGCCGACACCTTGTCGAGCGTGTAGCGTGCGTAGTGTTTTTTGAGTTGCTGGAAGACGCACCGCTTGTTCTTGAGGCGCCGGTCCTTCTTGGGGACACCCTTGCTATCCATCTCGAAGGCCCAGAAGCTCTTGTCGTAGCTCTTGCTTGTAGGATTGTATCCAGAGAAGAGCCCGTCGTTGAAGTCGTACTTCTCCGTCAAGATGTACGCGGCGTTGGTGTACTCGACCACATACTCCTTGAAGTAGAGGTTCTTGTCCAGGATATACTTGAGCATCCCGCCCAGAAAAGCGATGTCGGTGCCGGATCGAAGGGGTGCATAGATGTCCGCCTTCGCTGAGGTGCGGGTAAACCTGGGATCGACGGAGATGAGGGTCCCTCCTGCCGCCATCGCCTTGGTCACCCACTTAAAGGAGATGGGGTGGTTCTCAGCCGCGTTGCTCCCCATGATCAGGACACAATCGCTGTTGCCGATATCGATCCAGTGGTTGGTCATGGCGCCACGTCCGAACGACTCTGCCAGAGCCGCTACAGTAGCGCTGTGTCAGATACGAGCCTGGTGCTCGATATAGACGAGCCCCAGGGATCTCATCATGGCTTGCAGGGTCCAGCACTCCTCGTTGTCCAAGGCGGCGGACCCGACGTGGGCGATGCTCTCCGTCCTGTTCACCACCTGACCCTTGGCATTGGTCTTGACAAACCCCTTATCCCGGGAATCCTTGACCCGCTTGGCGATCTCGGTCAAGGTCCAATCCCAGGAGACCTGCTTCCAACTTGCGCTGCCCGGGGCTCGGTACAAGGGGGTGGCGATCCTGCTGCCGTTGTTCACCCACTGATAGAGGGAAGCTCCTTTGGCGCAGAGGGCGCCTTGGTTAATGGGATGATCCGGGTCCCCCTCGGTGTTGATCACCTTCCCGCCGCTGGAGTGGCAGATGATCCCGCACCCCACCGCGCAGTAGGCGCAGATGGTGGTGGTCTCCTTCGCCCCCTTGATGCGCAGGGTGGAGGCGTAGGCAGAGGCCGGGGACAGATCAAACCCTAACTGGCTAACATATAAGCCTGCCGCCGTTGCCCCTGAAATCTTTAGAAAGTCCCGTCGCGTTACCTTCATCTCGTGTCTTCCTCCCCTCTTTCGGATTTTATTGAGCAAAAAGATATCACATCACATCTCCTTGCCATATAACACTCAAGGGAGAACCAGACTTCAACACACCCTCTCCCTCTCAGGAAAACTCGCCGGGAAACCAACAATGCCTCTTCTCAAGCAAGAGACCTCTATCACAGGGGATTGCTTTTTGTCAACCCTTTGTTAAGGCAAGAATCTTTTTTTATTTTTCTCGTTTTTGCTAAGGTTTTCTGAGTTTGTTTTTGTTTTTTTTTGTTTCTTTTACGTATTTTTGCGCTCACCAAGGTCAAGTCAACGCCCCGAGGGATCACGACCTCGATCGCTAGGCTTAGCTTCAGATTGGCCGAGCTGAGCGGAATCCGAGTAATGAAGAAGTTTAATAGTGATGAAAGGTCGGAGTAGGGAAGGCGGCGTCCAGCTATCTGCCTAAGCTCGCCTCCACCTCTTCTTCTATCATCCGGATTACCTTCGGGATCTTTGCCTCAACGGCAGGTGACAGCTCCATCCCCATCTCAATGCACGCCGGTTCTATGCCGATAATCGTGGTGCGAGGAGTGGACCCGATGAGACTTGAGAGGTTGATTACCTCTAAGATAGAGATTTGATGAACCGAGGTCTTGAAGATATCCGGGTAGGGAGGGCAGTCCTCAATCTCGAATCGGTAAATGGATCCCGGCTGCCCTCCCCCCTTAACGGCATCGATGAGTATCATACGGTCGGCCTGTACGATGACGTTGACAAGGCCGAACCCGTCAGTTCCTCCTTCGACGACCTGCACTTCAGGAGGCATGTCCATTGCCATCATCCGCTGGGCCACATGGACACCTACCCCTTCATCACTGAGGAGCAGGTTCCCGACCCCCAAAATCAAGATGTGCTTATACTGATCTTTTGAGGTCCTTCTTTGTAATAATAGCATCACTCCACTATGAACTTCCGTATCTCATTCGTCTTCGGATCGATGAGGTGAATGGCACAGGCCAGACACGGATCAAAGGAACGGATCACCCGAACCACGTTGATGGGATTCTTAGGGTCGGGCACCGGCACGCCGATAAGCGACTCCTCATACTGCCCGCGTATACCCCGTTCGTCTCGGGGCGAAGCGTTCCATGTCGAGGGGACCACTGCCTGGTAGCCGGCGATCTTGTGATCTTTAATCCTGATCCAGTGGCCCAGCGCGCCTCGCGGCGCCTCGTAGAACCCGGCCCCTTCGCCTGTGGCTGGCGGGTCCCAATGGGCCGTGTCGTGGATTTTAAATCCCGGTTTGGTCATGGCTGCTGTCAGCTCGTCGCACCATCCGTACATCGCATCGACGATCTTTTTCGTCTCGATTGCCCTGGCTGCATGCCTGGCCACGGCTCCGGGTTTGACCCCCTGATTCTTTACCAGTCCGAGAATCGTCGGATCCTGATCTACCAGCGCCCTGGCCAAAGGACCGACCTCCATGGGAACATTGCCATATCGGGGAGCCTTCACAAAGGAATAGGCATCCGAACGCTTGAGATCAAAGATCTGTTCCCCTTCATAGGGGTGCTTGGGGGTATCTTTTTTGTACCAGCTGGAGTGGACCGACTCGGTAATCTTCTTCTGATCGAACGGCTTTATTGCCATGCCTCCGTTGAGGCCCACAATGACCCCCGGCTTAAAGAGGAGTTTCTTTCCGCCTTGATCCATCGCAAAGCTCCCGTAGGAGAGGTAGTTTGGATGCCCCCCGCCGATACCGGCCTTGGCCAAGGGAAGAAGGGGACCGGTGCCAAAAGCCACCACGTCGGGGATATAGACCTCATTGACAAATTGAGCCAGCTCATCGAGCATAGAGCGAAAGCGCGCGATCTGGTTGGCGTCGGGATACTGGGTAAAGCCTCCAACGACGATGCTCTGGTAGTGGGGTGCCCTGCCACCGAAGATGACCCCCATATTCTTGGCCTTGACCTGCATCTGCAGCGCATCCAGATAGTGCTTGACCGCCGATATGACTATCTCAGGGTCCTTCACGCTGAATTGATCGGGTTCGTAACGGGGGACCAGAGGGAACACATCCCCGCGTTTCACCAATCCGACTACCTTCTCTTTCACCTTGTTGAGTGCCGGATCTTTTCCTTTATAGTTGGCAACGGCCATTACATCGATGTAATCCAGGGCGCTCAGGTGGTAGAAATGGATCATGTGATCGTAGATATACTCGGCCCCCATGACGAGATTTCTGAGCAGTGTCCCTCCCCACGGAACCTGTGCCCCGAAAGCGGCATCAAGGGCACGGGCCGAAGCAAGCTGGTGGACGCTGAAGCAGACGCCGCAAAAACGGCTCGTCACATAGCTGGCGTCCCTTGGATCTTTCCCCAATAACAAGGCCTCAAACCCCCTGGCCATGGTGCCGCTGCTCCAGGCATCTTTGACCTTTCCGTTTTCTATCTCCACCTCGATCTTGAGGTGTCCCTCAATTCTTGTTACCGGATCAATGGTTATTCTCTTTCCCATGGGTTTCACCTCCTCCTATGCAATTTCTTTCCTAGGAATCAAACCAGCGGCCTTCTTGGCCAAAATACGATCCGTAACAGTCCCCATGGCATAGAGCGGGCTGTGTTTCACATAGAAGCCGGGCTCGGAGCATCCCTGACAGGGTGCCCCGGCGTCGATGCAAAAATTGATCCCGTTGTTCCACCGCCTTATCGGACAATCGCCATAGGTCTCCGGCCCCTTGCACCCCTTCTCCAAGAGACACCAGTCTTGCTGCGTGGGATCATTCCAGTCCTTCAAAAAGCGCTCCTCGTCAAAATGGGCACGGCGCCGACAGTTGTCGTGGACCAACATGCCGAAGTACATCAAGGGGCGGTTCAGTTTGTCCAGAGGAGGCGCCTTTTTCGTGACCAGAAAATAGATGATGGTCCCTACCACGTGATCCATGTGAACAGGGCAGGTAGGAAGGTTGATAATCGTCTTACCAGGAAGCACCTCGCTGGCAGGCATGCCCTGAGAAGGGGTACCCCCTGGGATGCCGCCAAAGGTTGCGCAGGCACCCACGGCAATGATAGCCGATGCCTTGCGGGCCGTTTCTTGCAGGATTTCCTTAAAGGGCTTCCCCCCGACCATGCAGAACCGATCATCGGCACGAGGAATGGAGCCTTCCACGACGAGCACATAGCCCCCTTCTTTGATCGTGTCTTCCAGGACCTTCTCAGCCATATAGCCTGAAGCGGCCATAGCCGTCTCGTGATACCTGAGGGATATCTTGTCCAGAATGATGCTTGCCGGTGTGGGGTCCTCTATACTAAGAAAGGAGATAGTACACCCGGCACAATCCTGCCCCTCCAGCCAGATGACCGGAGGTTTCTTGGCAGCCGATCCCAGGGCCGCGGCGACCTTTTCAACGCTGAACAGGTCCGACAGCCCAACCGTTGCGGCAACTCCGCCGCAAAGCTTTAAAAAATCCCGCCTGGATAACCCGTCAAATACCTTGACCATTGTTCCTCCCTCCTTTTCCAGTCTTTTTACCGACTACTTCAGCTCAGTGAATTGAACACAGGTCCCAAGAACCTCCGCACCTTATCTGCGCGGTATCACGGTACATCGTGTTACTCGAAGACCGCGGAATGATCACCCCTGCCAGCTCACAACAAAAAAGTCGCTTTCCTAATACGATAGAAAGCGACTGCTGATGCAAATTTGAACACCATTTTTTCCTCCTTGCCAAAAAGGGGAGATCTACCCGTTTCCGGGCAAACCCTATCGGCTCACGGCATTAGAGCAAAAGCTCCTTAGGCCTAAGAGCTCGGAGGCCTCCGTATCCTTACTTCGTCTTTTTTTAACAAAAATCAATAAGATTGTCAATATCTTTTAATGTATTTTAAGCTATTATTTATCATTTTTAGTTATTTTTAGTAAGTATTTGTTTTAAAATACGATGGACTTTGGATGCAGGTCATCCTGTCAACACATCCTTGCCTAGGATGGACACGAGTCTGGACCTGTGCTACTTTACAAACCAACGGTTTCACCTTTGATACCATTATAACAAAAAAGGTATAACATTTAGCATAGCACATGGAAGGGGAAAAGAGATACATCGCCGTCGAGGGGCCCATCGGCGTGGGCAAGACGAGCCTGACCAAGATGTTGGCGGCGGAGCTTGGTGGCGATCTGCTCCTCGAACAGACGGATGCAAATCCCTTTTTGGAAAAATTCTACCGGGACCGAAAGAGATACGCCCTGCAGACCCAGCTCTTCTTCCTCCTCACCCGCTACCAACAGCAGAAGGATCTCAGCCAGCTGGACCTCTTCCAAAAGATGATTGTCAGCGACTACCTCTTTGACCGCGACAGGATCTTCGCCCACATAAACCTTGACAAAGACGAACTGAGGCTGTATGATGAGACATATGCCCTCTTGGAGGCAAGGATCACCCGGCCCGATCTGGTGATCCTCCTGCAGGCCCGGCCCGAGATCCTCAAAGAGAGGATCAGGACACGGGGGACGCGCTCTGAGAGGGACATCTCTCTCGAGTATTTGGAGGAGGTGGTAGAGGCATATAGGGATTACTTCTTCTATTATAACGATTCCCCTCTTCTGGTGGTGGACGCAACCGAGATCGATTTTGTCCGGAGCAGGAAGGATTTTGAGGATCTCTTAAGGGAGATCAAAGGAACCAGAAAGGGGACATGGTATTACATGCCGCTTGGATCTAGGTAAGGCTGGACCGAGACGGAAGGTGCAAAGAAGCAAGAGAATAGGGAAAGAGAAGAGGCCTTCTGGACCGTCCGGAAGGCTTTTAATTTTATTGCGCAAGGCGTAGATCAAGGAGGATGAAATGGCCCAGAAGATGACAGTACCAGGTATAAAAGCGATGAAGGCAGGGGGTGAAAAGATCACCATGCTCACCGCCTACGATACCCCTTTCGCCCGGATCTTGGATCAGGCCGGGGTGGATATCCTCCTCGTGGGGGATTCGGTGGGTTCGGTGGTGGCGGGGTATCCCAATACCCTGCCGGTCACCGTCGAGGAGATGATCTACCACACAAGGGCCGTGGTCAAGGGGGTAGCGCGGGCCTTAGTGGTCATCGATATGCCCTTCATGTCCTATCAGATCAGCATCGAGGACGCCAAGCGGAATGCAGGCAGGATGATCAAGAAGAGCGGAGCTGAGGCGGTAAAATTAGAGGGGGGCGTGAACATGAAGGGGGTTATCAAGGCCATCGCCGACATCGACATCCCCGTCATGGGCCACATCGGCCTGACCCCCCAGTCCGTCCATCAGATGGGGGGATATAAGGTACAGGGCAAGGCGGAGGAGCAGAAGCGAAAAATCATGGAAGACGCTATGGCCGTAGAAGAGGCCGGAGCCTTCTCCCTGGTGCTGGAGTGCATCCCGACAGAACTGGCCACGGAGATCACCAAACGATTGAGCATCCCCACCATCGGCATCGGCGCAGGGATCCACTGTGACGGGCAGGTGCTGGTGATCCATGACGTGCTGGGTCTGTTGGGGGATTTCCGGCCTAAATTCGTGAAGAGCTATGTCGATCTGCGCACAATCATCTCCCAAGCAGTAGAAAAATACATGGATGAGGTGAGGAAGGGAAAATTCCCGTCCGAGGAGCACAGCTTTCACCTCTGAGGGAATAATGGAGATCATCGTTCAGGCTAAGGAAATGCAGCGACGCGCAGAGCAACGACGCCGGGAGGGTATGATCATTGCCTTTATCCCCACCATGGGTTACCTGCACGAAGGGCACCTTTCTCTCATGAGGGAAGGAAGAAAAAGGGGAAATTGCTTGGTCGCCAGCATCTTCGTCAACCCCACGCAATTCGGGCCTGCGGAGGACTATGACAGATACCCTCGGGATCTGAAGCAAGACCTCAAGTTTGTCCAGGGGGTTGGCGTGGATATCTGCTTCACCCCTTCCGTTGCCGAGATGTACCCTGACGGATTTCAGACCTTTGTGGAGGTGGAACGGGTTACCCAGAACCTCTGCGGGTCCGCTCGTCCCGGCCACTTTCGCGGGGTAACCTCGGTAGTGGCCAAGCTCTTCAACATCGTGAAGCCCCACCTAGCTTTTTTCGGCCAAAAGGACTACCAACAGTTGATCGCCATCAAGCGGATGGTCAAGGATCTCAATATGGATATCGAGGTCGTCGGCATGCCCACCGTCAGGGAACCCGATGGCCTGGCCATGAGCTCGCGCAACGCCTTTCTCAATCCCAAAAAAAGGAAAGAGGCCGCGCGCCTCTATCGATCCTTATTAAAAGGAAAGGAGCTCTTTGCCAAGGGCGTAAGGAGCGCAGCGACAATCCTCCAGGAGGTCAGAAACATCATCGAGGAGGATAAATCAGCCGTCATCGACTATGTCAAGATCTGCGATGCCCATACCCTGGAAGATATCGAGGAGATTAAGGGCGAGGCGGTTATCGCCTTAGCCGTCAAGATGGGCAAAACAAGGCTGATCGACAACATCATCCTTAAGGAGGAATAACCGTGCAGCGGATCATGTTAAAGGCCAAGATCCATCGGGCGAGGGTAACCGACGCAAACCTCGAGTACGAGGGGAGCATCACCATCGATGAAGCGCTCATGGAGGCCGCGGATATCCTCCCCTTCGAGCAGGTCCAGATCTACAACGTGACCAATGGGAACCGCTTTGAGACCTATGCCCTGAAGGGTGAGCGGGATTCCGGGGTCATCTGCATCAACGGCGCCGCCGCCCACAAGGCGACCACGGACGACCTGATCATCATCGCCAGCTACGGCCTTTTCGACGAGGAGGAACATGCCCGCCATCGCCCCAAGCTCGTCTATGTCGATGAAGCGAACAGGATTATCCAGGTAAAATCCTCAGATTGACAAAACGATCCGTTGGATTATTATAGGGATGAAGCCCTCGGAAAGGCGATTGCCGGGGAAAAGAGGGCGATGTATCTTTTTGTCCCGACGCAAGGAGCGATGAAAAACAGACTGTTGACCTTTCAGGATATCGTCACCAGATATCGGAGGGGTGAGAATCTCTTCGACATCACCATAGAAAAGTGGGCTGGGATCAAGGATTCCTTCCACTCATTGGAACAGATGTCTGAACTCGGTCCCATCATCAAGAGCGCCCGCTCGGGAGGGGCCTTCTGTTTGGAGTACCAGGAGAGCTGTCTCATCTGCCCTCTAGAGCGATGGTGCAAGGACCAAGAGGGCACCTACCAAACCATCGTCAAACTCATGTATCTGTACGCCTCCAGCGGCCAAAAGGAATTCAAAAATCAGACGTTAAGGCACATTGAGAAGTTTTTGGAGGAACTGGAGGAATACAAGGAGGAGTTTCGGCGGAGGCTCAACTGAGATGTCCCATCGGCACCAGGTAATTGCCCTGAGCAAGCTGATAGCCTACATCCTGCAACACCGCCCTGATGAATTCGGATTGGTCCTCGACGAGGAAGGCTTTGTCTCCCTCAAAGAACTGCAACAGGGCATCGCCGAGGAGGAGGGATGGTCGTATGTCAGGCGCTCTCATATCATGGAGGCGGTCTATGCCGGCGACCGGCAGCGGTTTGAGGTCAACGATGATAGGATCAGACACGCGCTCATCCATCGAATGCACTATGAGCCTGCATCGCCCCCCAAGATACTCTATCATGGGGCCAGGCGCAGGGCATATCCGCACATCCTTCAACAGGGCCTTGATCCCATGGGGAAACAATACGTCCACCTAGCCACCTCCCCGGAGCTTGCCGTGAGGATGGGCAAGCGTCGGGAGCCCGACCCCATAGTCGTGGAGATCCAAGCCCAGAGGGCCTCCGAGAATGGGATCATCTTTTATCAGGTCAACCCTCTGATCTATCTGGCGGACCACATCCCCCCATCCTATATTACCGGCCCCCCCATCTCCAAGGTCCTGCCGGAAAAGAAGCCGCCTGAAAGGAGAATGCCGGAACATGAACGCGAGCTCCCAGGCTCTGTCCTGCTCAACCTGAGGATGGAGCCCCTGTACAAGGGAGAAAAAGGAAAGCACTGGAAGGATCATTCCCGTCGCAACCGCCGCAGTCAGCGCCGAGTTTAGGGATTGACACCAACGAAGGAGGGAAAGCATGGCAGAGGACAAGGAGGAAAAAAAGGGCTTTCGGGTTATCGATAAGAGGATCGCTGCCGAAGATACGGAGAAAAAAGCAAAGGTCAAAAAAGAAACCAAGGCCCCGGAAAAAGAGGCGCAAAAAGAGGCAAAGGCAGAGCAGCCCCCCCCTGTGCCCGATGTAACCTTCTCCGCCTTTGTCTACTCTCTGAGCACCTCGGCCCTGGTCCACCTGGGTGAGATCCCGGAACCCATAACCGAGAAGATGGACAAGAACCTCCCCCTAGCGAAACAGACCATCGATATCCTGGGGATACTCCAGGACAAGACCAAGGGGAACCTCGCGCAAGATGAGGAAAACCTGCTCAACAGCTTCCTCTATGACCTGCGCATGCGCTATGTCAAGGCCATGGGGTGACATTGTTTTTAAAAAACTTGACATTTTGTAATTGATATGATATCTATACATCAGCCCAATCTTGTTAAGGGCTTTCATACAAAGAGTATCATCACAATCTCGCGGAGATGGAAAAGATGGACTCTCCCAAAATGGACAAAACGATTGTCACCATTGCCCCCCTCACTGATCCACCCAGTGATAAGGAGTTCTGGCTGAGCAAGACACCATACGAACGCCTGCAGGCCGTAGAATACCTTCGACGATTAAATTATGGCGATTGTCAATGTACCACCCGACTTCAAAGAGTTCTTGAGATTACTCGCCGATCATCGGGTTGAATATCTTTTGGTCGGTGGCTATGCCGTAGCCTACCATGGCTATCCCCGGACTACCGCCGATATGGATATCTGGATCGCGGTAGACCCGCAAAACGCCCGCAATTTTGTCGCTGCTCTCAAGGCCTTTGGATTTGATACGGCCGAACTTTCACCCGAACTGTTTCTCGAAGAAGGAAAAATTGTTCGCTTGGGCGTGCAACCAATGAGAATAGAAATTATGACAAGCGCAACCGGAGTCAACTTTGAAGAGTGCTATAAGACCCGGGTAGTGGATGAACTGGATGGTGTTGAAGCGAATATAATCAATCTGGAGCATTTGAAGATCAATAAGAAGTCAGTTGGCAGGTATAAAGACTTAAACGACTTGGAAAACCTTCCGTAATCTTCATCATGCTGAGATCTTTATTGTCCCATTTAGGGAGTGAAACCATCGCCTTTAGGCGAAAATTTTAGTTCGCTTTTTTTCCCAAAAAGGGCCAGAGGTTCTACAAAAATGTTTGAATGGTTTTCGCTCGAACCCTTGAACCCTCGCATCCTCCCGCTTTGCGGGATCCCGCAGTCCATAAAATCTAAATTAAGGGGCGGGATTGGCCCCTAAAGTCACGCCCTTGGCGGGATAGCTTACTCCCCCCTCCCCTCTTCAGCCAGCCTGCGCAAGATATCCCAAAATGCCCCTCGGTACCCCCTCTTGATGGCCTCCATTAGGATGCTGTTGGCGTTGTAATTGTAGTTGGCCGCAGCCTCCTCCCCGCCGCCGAAGAAAAACCGCTCGTCCTTTTTTACCAGAGAGGCGATAAAGGGGAACAACTCATCCCCCATTGCTTGGGAAACATAGAATACGGGGGCAAAAAAGTCGGAGTTAATGATCCCACGCACGTTGGCAGTGCCCTTCTCGATATCCGCCAGGGCGATCTCGGCCAGCCTCGTCCCCGGGTAGATCCTGACCCCTGCCGAGATCCCCACCCGCGAAGGTTCTATCTCCTTCATAAAGGAGATGGCCGTGGTCAAGCTCGACTTGTTCTCTCCCGGGCCGCCCAAGAGGAGGTCATACATAAAGGGGATTTCAAGCCTACGGCAGATGGCAGCTGTATCCCTCAAGTCGGCAGCAATAAACGGCCTGCCCAGCATTTTTAATATCCGATCTTCCGCATGGTCGACCCCAAAGTTTATCCCTTGGCACCCCGCCTTTACCATCAGGAGAGCCAGCTCCTCGGTAAAGGGAACCGGACTCAGGTAGGCGTACCACGCCAGCCGCTCCCCCAACCCGCGCCTGATGATCTCCTCGCAGACCTTGACGGCGTGTCCGAAGGGGAGGTTGAACTCGCTGTCGCACAGGTGCAGGTAATTAATCCCTTTACCCAAAAGGACTTCTATCTCATCGGCAACAATGGAGGGGGGCCTGAGGCGATACCTCCTGCCTTTTGCCAGGGGATCGGCACAATAGATGCAGCTCTGCTCACACCCGCGCTTGGTCTCCACTCCCCCCATCCCCCCTTCGCGAAGGTACCGGGGGTTATCCACGGCCTCCCTGCGCGGCAGGGGAAGATCCAACAACTCGGGCAACGCCGGGGGGTTCCGGCGATACCCCCCACCCTCTCGGTAGATCAGGCCGAGGGTATCAAAACACGCCTCGCCCGCTGCCATCCTTTTCACTACGGCAGGCAAGGCCCATTCCCCATCCCCCCAGATCCCCCAATCCGCCCCTACATACGCCAAAATAGGTTCGGGCATGACCGAGAAGCCGACCCCCCCCAGGATAATGGGCTTCCGGGTCTTACCTTTTATATAGTCAACTATCTCCTTTATCCGCGGGAGGATGAATGCCTGGCTCAGGTAGTAGCAATCGTCCGTGTTGCGGACAGTAACCCCGATGGCTATAGGGTCATACCCCTTGAAATAGGCGTCCAGTTCTACTTTAAAGGAGGAGGCGAAACAGAGATCGATCAGGTCCACCGAGAACCCTGACTGTTCCAAAGAACCGGCGATATAGTCGAGGCCGATGGGCGCCACCGGCGGCTGCATCTCATTGGGGTTGACCAGCAGAACCCTTTTTTTATCTGCTGATGTGGGCGGCATCGTGCGCACTCCTTGTAAAAAACTATAGCATCCACGGCGTGATGGTGCAATCCCGCGCTTCGTGGGATTCAATCCCGCCAAAAGGCGGGACGCCAAGAGCAGACTTCATCCCCTTTAGAGACTGTGTCGCCATTACATGTTATCACCCAATATCCCTTCTCCCCTTACTAGAAGGGGAGAAGGTGCAGGATGAGGGGTTACAATAAAACAATAAGTTAAATGCCTTTTAGTTGAACCCCTCACCCCACCCTCTCCCCACTGACGTGGGGCGAGGGAAATATTTGAATTGCGACACAGTCTCCAGTAGGAGGGGCAAATAAAGGCAGACTTCACCCCCCTTTGGCAAACCGAAGGTGACCCTTTGGTCAGGGGGGATGGGGGCATTTGAAACATATGTGCTACGTAAACATTTTCATAAACACAGGATGTCATCGGATGACAAAATAAGGTATAGTGTAGAGAATTTTTTCTTGATGAGACTATGAAGATAGAAGACCGCATAGCATTTGCCAGAGGGGACAGAACCGTTGACCTCCTTTTAACAAACGCCCAACTTATCAATGTCTTTTCGGGGAAGATCGAGACCCAGACCGTCGCCGTCGCCCAGGGGCAGGTGATTGGCTTTGGTGAGTACCCCGCAAAGGAGGTACTGGACCTCAAGGGGAGCTTTCTCGCGCCTGGCTTCATCGATGCCCATTGCCACATCGAGAGCAGCATGGTGGGGGTGGGGGAATACGCCAGGGCCGTGCTGCCCCATGGCGTGACAACGATCGTGACCGACTTTCACGAGATCGCCAACGTCATGGGTATTAAGGGGATACAGCTCATGCGAGAGGGCATCGGATTTATTCCCCTCAATCTCTACTGCATGCTCCCCTCGTGCGTGCCTGCCACCCCTCTGGAGACCGCAGGGGCCGAGATAACGGCAGAAGACCTCAAGGACCTCATGCAGGAGGAATGGGTAAAGGGGCTCGGGGAGATGATGAACTTTCCAGGGGTGATCCATGGAGATCCCGAGGTGCTCAAAAAGATCGCCATGGCACAGGGCAAACGCGTGGACGGCCATGCCCCAGGGTTGAGCGGCAAGGAACTGGCCGCCTATATCGCCGCCGGCATCGCCTCGGATCACGAGTGCACCAGCAGAGAGGAGGCCGAGGAAAAACTGAAGCAGGGGATGCACCTCATGATCAGGGAAGGCTCCACAGCCAAGAACCTGGAGGAGCTGATCCGCATCGTCACCCCCCTCAATGCCCGCCGATGCATGTTCGTCACCGACGATTGCCACCCTGCGGACTTGATCGCCCAGGGGGGCGTCGATCACTGCCTAAGAAAGGCCATCCGGCTCGGCCTCGACCCCATCATTGCCATCCAGATGGCCACCATCAACCCCGCCCAATACTTCCCCCTTCCGGGAATCGGGGCCATCGCCCCTGGGTATCAGGCAGACCTCGTAGCGCTGGAAGACCTCAACGAGTTCAAGATCAGCCAGGTCTTCAAGACAGGCCGCCTGGTGGCCGAGGAAGGTAAAATCCTCCCCGGGGTTATTGATGAGAGAAAGGCGAAAGTTGAGAATACCTTTCACCTCTCAAAGATCTCCGCGGAGCAGTTCCGGATCAAGGCCCTGGCCGGCAAGGCGAAGGTCATCGAGACCATTCCCCATCAGATCATCACCAAAAAAGGCGTCCATGCGGTGAAGACAAAAGCGGGATGGGCTGTAGCAGACCCTCACCGGGACATCCTGAAGATTGCGGTGGTGGAGCGGCATAAAGGGACGGGGAATATAGGGCTTGGGTTTGTCAAAGGATTCGGTCTAGCAAACGGTGCCATCGCCTCCTCCGTGGCCCACGACTCCCACAACATCGTGGTGGTGGGTGCAAACGACGATGATATGGCCCAGGCAGTGCAGGGCATCGCCCAGATGCACGGGGGGTTGATCGCGGTTAAACAAGGGCGGGTATTGGCCTCCCTGCCCTTGCCCATCATGGGGCTGATGTCTGATCGATCGATAGAGGAGGTCAGGGATTCGCTCACCCTCCTGCACCGGATGGTCAGGGAGATGGGGTGCACGCTGGAAGAACCCTTTATGGCCCTCTCCTTTTTGGCCCTGCCCGTGATCCCAGAGCTCAAGATCACCGACAAGGGCTTAGTGGATGTAACGCAATTCAAGATCGTCCCCTTGTTCGGGGATGCATAAAACCCCTTAAGCTTCAACCATCACAAAAAAGATATATTTCTCCCATCCCGCAACCAAACCGTGCGCTGGAGGTGCTCTTCTTTTTTGTTGACACAAGGTCTATTGACAGATATACTCTTCAGAGGAGGATGTGAAGTATGTTCACATTTTCCTCTTACGCTATTTTATACATTTTAATTTTCCTTCCCCGGTGCGGAGAATCCAATCTCCCTACAATATATAGAAACACCTTCAGACGATTGAACACTCACAGCTTGCCCAAGAATCTCTTGGAAGAAGTTCTGAGTCCTGCCTCGTTGAGAAAGCCCACTAGATGAAAGACAACGACAAAACTCAAAAACAACTCATCAAAGAACTGACTCAATTGCGCCAGCGCACTACGGCACTGGAGAAAGTAGAAACTGAGCGCAAGCAGCTAGAAAAATCACTGCACAAAGTCAACCGAGCGCTCAGGGCGCTCAGTGAATGCAACGAGATACTAGTGCAGGCCACGGACGAGTCGGCCTTACTCCATGACATATGCCGAATCATTGTAGACGCCGGATACCGTTTGGCATGGGTCGGTTTCGCCGAGCATGATAAAGAGAAAACTGTAAGGCCGGTGGCCCAGACGGGTTACGAGAATGGGTATCTCGACGTGGTAAACATCACCTGGGCAAATACTGAGCGAGGGAGAGGACCCACTGGCAAGGCTATCCGGACAGGTAAACCAGCCATCTGTAAAAACATCCTTACTGATCCAAACTACACCCCCTGGCGCACTGAGGCAAAAAAGCGCGGCTATGCCTCGTCAATCGCCCTACCGCTCATTGACGATGGACAGGTCTTTGGGACACTGAACATTTACGCAACCGAACCAGACGCCTTTGATGCGGAAGAAGTAAAATTGCTGACAGAGCTGACCAACGCCCTCGCGTATGGGATTAAGGCGCTCCGCACGAGCACCGCGCGCAAGAAGGCAGAGCAAGAGCTTGAAGAGTCACAAGAGCGATTCAAAAATGCAGCCCAAAGCGCCAGTGATTTGATCTGGGAATGGAACATTTTAACCGGCAGATTGGAATGGTTTGGCCCCATTGATAAGTTCCTTGGATATGCGCCGGGCAAATTCCCCAGAACGATACAGGCCTGGGAAAAGGTCATCCACTCCGATGACCACGACCGCGTGATGGCTGCACTTGATCAGCATCTCAAGAAGCAAACGCCCTATGACGAAGAATACCGGGTCAGGCGCAAAGACGGTATCTATCGCTCTTGGATAGACCGGGGCACATGCCTGCGTGATATGGAAGGCAACCCCTTAAAAATGGTCGGAGCGTGCACTGACATCACCGAGCGCAAGCAGACGGAAGAGGCATTGCACGAAAGTGCACGCTTCCTGGCCAGCATCTTCAAAAGCATACAAGACGGCATCAGCATCCTTGATAAGGCTATGAACATCGTCCGCGTCAATCCAGTGCTGGAACAGTGGTATGCGCATAACATGCCGCTTATCGGCAAGAAGTGCTATAACGCCTACCACGACAGGGATAAACGTTGTGAAGTGTGTCCCACCTGGCAAACTTTACGGACGGGTGAGCCGGCTTACGAAGTCGTCCCCAAGCGCGGACCAAAAGGAAAGATTGTGGGATGGCTTGACCTGTATAGCTTCCCGATGATTGATGCGGAGTCAGGGGAGATGCGAGGCGTTATTGAATATGTACGCGACATCACCGAGCGCAAAGAGGTGGAGACAGCGCTTAAAGAATCTGAACAAAGATTTAGGACCATTTTTGAGGGAGCCATCGATGGGATACTTCTGGCGGATATTGAAACTAAAAAATTCTATACTGGCAATATAATCATTTGCAAAATGCTCGGTTACAGTCTGGAAGAGATCAAGAATCTCGGTGTAATGGATATCCACCCCAAGGAAGCTCTCCCCTTTGTCATGGAGCAATTTGACAAGCTCGTGAGGGGGGAGATCACCAAAACCAGCGAGCTCCCGGTTCAACGAAAGGACGGCAGCGTTTTTTATGCGGAAATTTCCTCAGCCCTGCTGAAGCTGGATGCAAAAACATATCTGATGGGTACATTCAGGGACATTACCGACCGCAAGCAGGCGGAGGCAGCGCTGCAGGAGAGCGAGGAGAAATATCGCAATCTAGTCGAGCGAGCCAATGACGGCATTGGTATTGCGCAGAATTCAATCCTCCACTATGTCAATCCACGATTGGCACAAATGATAGGATACGCAGTTGAAGAATTAATCGGCGCTCCTTTCTCAGATTTCTTTATTGCTGAGGAAGTTCCAAAAGTTGTTGATCACTACAAGCGGCGTATGGCAGGCAAAGATGTCACGCCCATATACGAATCGGCACTGAGGCATAAAGATGGAAGCAGAATAGAGGTTGAGCTCAATGCAGGTGTTATTTCCTATAAGGGGAAACCTGCTGATCTGGTCATGGTCAGAGACATCGCCGAGCGCAAGAAGGTGGAGAAAGAACGGCGAGAAAGCGAGGAGAGATTTCGCCTTGCCTTTGAGAATGCCAACACCGGAGTATGTCTGGTAGATCTCGAGGGAAATTTGACAAGGGTTAATAGCAAGATGTGTGAGATCTTCGGCTACACGAAGGAAGAGCTCGAACGTATGACGGTCAATGATATCGCTCATCCGGAAGACATTGATAAAAGCCCAGAGTTCATACAAAAAACGTTACAAGGAGAGATAGATCGTGGCACGTTCCAGAAGCGGTATTTTCATAAAAAAGGGCATGTAGTGACCTGTGAAGTTTCCAGTTCGCTTGTCCGCAATGCCGAAGGCGCACCCTTATACTTTATCTCCCATGTGCATGACATCACCGATCGGAAGCAGACAGAGGAGGCGCTGCGAGATTCAGAGGAAAAGTATCGCGACTTGGTAGAAAATATAAACGACATCCTCTATGCTGCCGACAAACATGGCATAATAACCTATATTGCCCCCACTATAGAACCCCTCAGCGGCTACGCTCCGTCAGATATCATCGGCCGGCCTTTTTTTGACTTCGTCTATGAAGAAGACCTCTCCTATATGAGGGATAAGTTTCAGCAAGATCTTTCTGGCCAGGCCGAGCCACATGAGTACCGGATGGTGACCCAACCCGGCGACGTCCGCTGGGTGCGCACGTCCAGTCGGCCATTCTTTCAAGAAACACGTGTTATGGGTTTGCGTGGTGTCTTGACGGACATCACCGTCCGCAAGCAGGCAGAGGAGGAAGTCAAACGCGGTTACGAGCAACTACAGGAGACCTTGCATTCGACGGTTAGTGCCCTCGCTTCGACCGTCGAGATGAAAGACCAATATACCGCCGGCCATCAGCCGCGGGTGACGCAGCTCGCCTGCGCCATTGCCGAGGAGATGGGACTTCCTGCAGAACAGATCGAGGGTATCCGCATGGCCGCGTCCATCCACGATATCGGCAAGATCATGGTCCCTGCCGAGATCCTCAACAAGCCTGGGCCGTTGACGGAAATCCAATACGAGATGATAAAAATGCATCCCCGAGCCGGCTATGATATATTGAAGGGACTAAAGCTTCCGTGGCCCGTTGCCCAGATCATACTGCAACATCACGAACTGATGGATGGCTCCGGGTACCCCCAAGGGCTTTCAGGCGAAAAGATCATGGTGGAGGCGAGGATATTGACCGTCGCCAATGTCGTCGAGGCCATGAACGCGCACCGACCCTACCGGCCAGCTTACGATATAAAGGAGGCCCTGGCGGAGATCTCGAAAAACAAGGGTATCTTGTATGACTCGGCGGCGGTCGAAGCCTGCCTGCGGCTCTTCATGGAAAAGGGCTTTACGCTCAATCCAGTGCCGCGGTAACACATGCTACAAACCAATACCGGGTTGCAATACGTCTTTTAAAAGCGATACTACGATAGCACTATGAAAACAAAAGAGAAAACGCAGACACAGCTCACAAAGGAAATACAGCGCTTGCGCCGGCGGATTACCGAATTAGAAACAGTAGAAACCGAACACAAGCGGGCAGAGGAGGCGCTGCGGGAGAGCGAAAGGTTCCTGGCCAATATCTTCAACAGCATACAAGACGGCATCAGCATCCTAGATAAGGGTATGAACATCATCCGCGTCAATCCGGTGATGGAACAGTGGTATGCGCATAACATGCCGCTTGTCGGGAAGAAGTGTTATAACGCCTACCACGACCGGGATAAGCGCTGTGAAGCGTGCCCCACCTGGCAAACCCTGCAGACAGGTGAATCGGCCTACGAAGTCGTTCCTAAACGCGGGCCAGGAGGCACGATTGTGGGATGGCTGGACCTCTATAGCTTCCCGATGGTTGATGCAATGACAGGGAAAATGAGAGGGGTGATTGAATATGTCCGCAACATCACCGACCGCAAGCAGGCAGAGGAAGAACTGCAACGCAGTTACAATCAACTGCGGGAAACCTTTATTGAAACCGTTAATGCTTTGGCATCAACGGTCGAGATGAAAGACCCATACACCGCCGGTCATCAACGGTGGGTGACCCGGCTGGCCTGCGCCATCGCCAAGGAGATGGGCCTCTCGGAGGAACAGATCGAAGGCATTCGCATGGCCGGGCTCATCCATGATATCGGCAAGATCAATATACCCGCTGAGATCCTCAGCAAGCCCGGACAATTATCCGATATCCAATATAACATGGTTAAAATTCACGCCCAAGTCGGGTGCGATATCTTGCGGGAGATCAAGTTTCCCTGGCCGGTGGCCAAGATCGTATTACAACATCACGAGCGGTGGGATGGATCCGGGTATCCCGAGAGGCTTTCAGGCGAAGAGATCATCCTGGAGGCAAGAATCTTAGCGGTTGCCGATACGGTCGAGGCCATGTCCTCACACCGGCCCTACCGGGTAGCCCACGGTGTAGAAAGGGCCCTTGCAGAGATCTCTCAGAAGAGGGGCACCCTCTATGATCCTACGGTGGTCGATGCCTGCCTCGTGCTCTTTGAGATGGGATTTCGGTTTGACTAGTCCCGCCAAGGTCGGGACGCGTTTGGCGGAAAAAATCATAAATCCCCCCTAGCAAAGGGGGATGGGGGAATTGAAGGCTTATTTTCTAGACAAAGTAAAGTTTAACCACGAAGGTCACGAAGAAACACGAAGGTTAGGCATAGAAAAAGATTGAGCATTTTTCACGGCCTTCGTGTCCTTCGTGGTGAAAAATTAACGAAGAGCCATCCTTCATGACGGATAAGTCACCCTCGAATTCCGTCACGCCGTGGCGTGACGGGAAAAATCCCCCTGGCCCCCCTTTGCTAAAGGGGGAAGAACACCTCTGGCTAAACCGCCGGAGGTGGCCCTTTGGCCAAAGGTGACCCTTTGGTCAGAGCCACCTCCGGCCTTTTTGTAAAGAGAGGTGGGGGAGGGATTTGGCTGGTCTATATTCTGAGTACTTGAGCGCGTTTGAGCAATCAGCAAACTTCAGTGTTGCACGCCGCTTACCATGAGCTTGACAACCTTCAATTGTGATCTTATAATTAGTCATAACAAATGACTATTATGGAGGTCATTTATAATGAAAGACGTCACCATAGCCGAGGGAAAAAAATGGTTTAGTCAATACATCAGGGATGCCGCTGAAAAAGATGAAGAAATTATTATCACCAAGAGGGGAAACCCCGTGGCCGTTATAGTCCCGTATGGCAAATACCAGCAATCTAAAAAAATAGAAGGATATAAAAAGATCATGGAGGCGCGCGCGGCATTTTCTGAGACCGCTGCCTCGGCGGATGAAATATATCGGGCGTCCAGGAGCCAATTGGAGAAAAAGAAATGAGACAGGCAATCGTAGACGCCAGTGTGATCCTGAAATGGTATCTGCCTGATGAAGAACATTCGCACGTTGCCCTCAAGCTTCTCGATAGCTATGTAACCGATCGATTAACCATCCTCGCCCCTGCGTTGCTAGAATATGAGGTGATAAATGGATTGCTCATAGCACGGCGCAGGGGTAGGGTTGAGGAAGAAAAGCTCGTTCTCGCCATAGAAGGCTTCTTTGCGCTCGGTATCCCTTTAAAAACCATCGCCCCTCTTTACCCTCAGGTATTACACTATTGCAAGACCTATGATTGCTCCGCCTATGATGCAAGTTACCTGGCCCTCGCTGACCATGAGGAATATGTTCTGGTAACTGCCGACGAGAAGTTGTACCGTGCAACAGCCAAGGATCTCTCGTGGGTGAAATGGTTAGGTGACGAGCAGCTTTTTCACGATTGACCCAGAAAGGTGCCTCTGATGACAGATTTCTCTTCGCGTGACGCTTCCTTACTCAGTACAATGTTACAGCAATTAAACAAAACAGTTTGGTGCGCTGCACGAATTCAACCCTTCTCTCTGAGACAAAGGATATGACCGGGTATCGGATCGATTGGCAGGGGGTGCGGGATGAGGCAGTAGAGATCCTCAGAAAATACATCCGGATCAACACCACCAACCCCCCTGGCAACGAGATGGAGGCGGCCCGATATCTGGAGGGGATACTGCGCAAGGAGGGGGTTGAGACAATGGTCTATGAATCCGCGCCGCGCCGGGGCAATCTCATGGCCGTCATCCCTGGAAAAAAACAGGGAAAACCCCTCATCCTCCTCAATCACATGGACGTCGTTCCCGTCGAGACGGATAAATGGGACCTCGACCCCTTTGGGGGGATCATCAAGGACGGTTATATCTACGGGCGCGGCGCCATCGACATGAAGGGCAACGGCGTTGTGGAGCTGATAACCATGCTCCTGCTGAAACGACACCGGATCCCGCTGAAGCGGGATGTCATCCTCTTGGCCACGGCCGACGAGGAGGTCGGGGGAAGGTGGGGAATCAAGTGGATGCTGGAGCGAGAACTTCGCCTCAAAGAAGCGGCCTGTGTCCTCAATGAAGGGGGTTGTGTCCTCGTGCGGGAGCATGGCGAGCTCGATCACTACGAGATAGCAACGGCCCAAAAGGTGGTTGCTCAGTTTTCCCTCAAGGCAAAAGGGCGGACAGGCCACGGCTCCATGCCCCACGGGGATAGCGCCACGGTAAAGCTGATCAGGGCCCTCAACCGCATCGTGGAGTGGAAGACCCCGTTTGTGGTTATCCCCTTGGTGAAGGCATACTTCGCCAACCTGGCCAAGGTCAGGCCCCCGGAGAAGGCGAAGGGATATCAAGATATCGAAGCGGGCCTGCGCGACCCCTCCTTTGCCGAGGCCTTTATTGCCAATCCGCAATACAACGCCATGGTGAGAAACACCGTAACCCCCACCATCCTCAAGGCTGGACAGAAGATAAACGTCATCCCCTCCGAGGCCGAGGCGGCCTTTGACTGTCGCATCCTCCCCGGCACCTCCGGCGAGGCCTTCTTCGCCCAGCTCAGAGAGGTCCTCAAGGATGAGGAGATAGAAATCGTCCCCCTGCCGGAGTTCGAAAGTAACCCCCTTCCGCCCTCCCCCATCGACAACGAGCTCTATCAGGCCATTGAGCAGGTGGCCCGGAGAAAGGACCCGGGATGCGTGGTCACCCCCTTTCTCATCACCGGTGCAACGGACAGCCGCTTTTTCCGGGAGATCGGGGTGCCCTGCTACGACTTCTCACCCTTTCGCCTGAGGCTGGAGGATGCAAAGCTCGTCCACGGTCATAATGAGCGGATATCGATAGAAAATCTGGGCTTCGCCAGCGAGGCTATCTTTGAGATCATCACCGAGGTGGCTGCTGGATGAGGGCGATCATATCCCGCACCGCTTGTTCCATCCCCACCATGATTGCGCGGGCGACGATGCTGTGGCCGATGCTCAACTCCACTATCTCCGGTATATCGGCGATCCTCCGTACATTGAAATAGTGGAGGCCATGCCCGGCCTTCACCTCCAGGCCGAGACCATGGGCCCTTTGGGCCGCTACGATTACCTTCTTGAGTTCCTCGTTTACCTCATCAGGGGTTTTGGCCTCGCAATAAAGCCCGGTATGGATCTCGATGGCATCCCCCCCCACGGCACGGGAGGCCTCTATCTGCTCCATGTCGGGATCAATGAAGAGGCTCACTTTTATTCCCGCCTTCTTGAGCGCCTTCACCGCCGCCTCCACCCGCTGGCAATTGCCGACGACATCGAGTCCCCCCTCGGTGGTCAGCTCCTCCCGCTTTTCGGGGACCAGGGTCGCTACATCGGGCTTGATCTGGGAGGCGATCCGGATCATCTCTTCGGTGGTGGCCATCTCCATGTTCAATGCCGTCTGGACCGTCTCTCGCAGGATCGTGAGGTCCCTGTCCTTGATGTGCCTCCTGTCCTCCCGTAGGTGAAGGACGATACACTCCGCACCGGCCATCTCAGCCAGGGCTGCGGCAACAACCGGATCGGGATAGTTGATCCCGCGCGCCTCCCGTACCGTGGCTACATGATCGATGTTCACCCCGAGCCGCGGCATACCAATCCCTCCTATGCCAATGCCTTGTGGACCGATTCCGCCACGGCATCAGCCATCCTGGTTATCTTTTCCTCGCTTTCCCCTTCGATCATGATCCTCAGCAGCGGCTCTGTTCCGGAATACCTGATCAAGATCCTTCCTTGCTCACCCAACTCCCTCTGACATTCCTTTATCATGCGCTGGATCTGGGGGATCTGGGAGAGATCCTTCTTTGCCTTAACCCTGATTGAGCGCTGGGTCTGGGGGAAGGTCTTCATCACCTCGGCCAATTCGGCAAGAGGTGCCCCCTTCTTTTGCATGACAGCCAATACCTGCAGGGCCGTGATCATCCCGTCACCGGTCGTATTGTGGTCTAAAAAGACGATATGCCCTGATTGCTCGCCGCCCAGGTTGTACCCGCCCTTGAGCATCTCCTCCACCACATAGCGGTCGCCCACCGGTGCCCTGACCATCAAGCCCCCGGCTTTCTTGAGGGCCGTCTCCAACCCCATGTTGCTCATCACCGTCGCCACCAGCGTATTCTTTTTTAGTCTCCCCTCCTGCATCATATCCAGGGCGCAGATGGCCATGATATGGTCCCCGTCTATCACCTTCCCCGTGTGGTCCGTGAAGACTACCCGATCGGCATCTCCATCCAAGGTGAATCCCAGATCCGCGCCCTTCTCCCTCACGAGGCGGCTGATCAGCTCGGGGTGCAGGGAGCCGCAGTTGAGGTTGATGTTCTCCCCATCGGGTTCCACCCCGACGCTGAAGACCTCCGCCCCCAGCTCCTCCAATACCGTCGGGGCCACCCGGTAGGCCGCCCCATGAGCGCAGTCCACTGCGATCTTTAACCCCTCCAGGGTGAGATGTTCGGGGAAGGTATGTTTTAAAAAGACCGCGTACCTGCCCGTGGCATCGTCGATCCTAAAGGCCTTCCCCACCTCCGTGCCGGTGGGGCGCACCCCCTCCAGCTTACCGGAGAAGATCAGTTCTTCGATCCGCTGTTCCATGTCATCAGGGAGTTTGAACCCGTTTCCGGAAAAGATCTTAATCCCATTGTCGCTAAAGGGGTTATGGGAAGCGGAGATGACGACCCCCGCATCGGCCCGCATGTCGACGGTGATGAAGGCGATACCCGGTGTGGGCAGGGGACCCACCAGGAGGACATCGCCGCCCATCGAGCAGATCCCCGACGCCAGGGCGGTCTCCAGCATATAGCCGGAAAGCCGCGTGTCCTTTCCCACGACAATCCGATGCCTCCCCTTCTTGTTCCGGAAGAGGTAGGCCGTTGCCCGGCCTATCCGCATGGCCATCTCGCCGGTCATCGGCTCTTCATTGGCAACGCCCCGCACCCCATCGGTCCCGAACAGCTTCCTCATCCGCTCCTTCACTCCTGCTTAACCACAACAGTGACCTTGACCGTGCCCTTCACCCCTTCCTTTAAGCAAAGGTCGGTGAACCTCAGGGGCACCTCGAGCTGCAAGGTTTCTCTCAGGCCCGAGATGTCAACCTCCTCGGTCAATACCTCCCTCAGCCCCGCCAAGTGGCTGCGCGCCCCCTGGAGATTTATATAGGGGGGATTGACAACGATCTTGGCGACGCGATACCCCGGTGCAGGTTCTCCCTTCACTACCGCCTTGACGCGAACCACCTTGTCCATCACGCGGTCTATCTCAACCTTGATTGATGAAGTGCTGATCTGCATGATCTTTAAGGCCTTGGGGATAGTAAAGTTATCGGGGAGGATATCAAAGGTGTTCGTCCCTGGCCTGGCGTCAGAGAGATCGATCCGCGCTTTTCCCTCTCTGGTGGAAACCCGATCCACCTGCGAAAGGGGACCCATGATGCGCACCGTAATGGCATCCTCGCTCACCTGGGTGACGATGAGACTTGAGGGGCAGCGAAAAAACTCGATCGGCACCACCATCCCTACCTCGCCCTCGCTCGTGCTCTTGACAAAGAGCCAGAGGATGACGGCGAGGATAAGGGAGATTACCTTGAGGGTCGGATTTTTAGTAATAACGTTCACGGTAACCATGTACCCTTAATATCGTAAGGAAAACCGGCGTTTTTTCTTCTTACTGATGAAGATGTTAAATAAGACCCGCCTGAGCGCACTGGCATTGAGATTTCTCGTCATCTTTCCGCCAATGGCCAGGGAGATGACACCCTTTTCCTCTGACACCACAATGACCACGGCATCGGTCTCTTCGGTGAGCCCGAGTGCTGCCCGGTGGCGGGCCCCCAGGGTCTTGACCACGCGGGGGTTGGCAGTCAGAGGGAGGAAACAGCGGGCGGCTTTCAACCTTCCCCCTTGGATCAGGACGGCCCCATCGTGCAGCGGAGAGGGGGGAAAGAAGATAGTCGTAATCAGCTCCTTGGTCACCGTGGCATCTATGTCGACGCCCACCTCCAGATGTTTGTCCACCTCTGCCTCTCGCTCCAAGACAATGAGAGCCCCTATCCGCCTCCTGGCCATGCTGAGGGCAGCGTCGATAATCTCTTCCACCATGGGGGCGCCATGGGGGGAGGAGGGCTCTAAGAAGAAGGGGTTCTTCCCCACGGTGGAGAGGGCCCGGCGGATATCATACTGGAATACCACGACGATGATCAGGATGATGGAGCTCAAGAAGTTATTCAAGATCCAGTGCACCGTCATCAATCTTCCCATCTGGGAGATCAGGAGGGCGAGGATGAGCAAGACCAGTCCGACGAGCATCTGGACGGAACGGGTCCCCCGAATGAGCAGGATGATCCAGTAGATCACTGCGGCGACAATGAGGATGTCCACGGCGTCCTGCCACCTAAAATGGGCAAAGACTTCGCCTAACCCCATCATGCGCACCATCCCTCAGGGTTGATAATGGCATCCACCATATCGATGGTCTGTCTGATCGGGGGCACATCATGAACCCTCACGATGTGGGCGCCCTTGAGGGCAGAGACGGCCACCGTGGCTAGGGTCCCGATCACCCGCTGGTCTGCCTCCTGGTCCAATACCGCACCAATAAACGACTTGCGGGAGGTCCCGATCAGAATGGGCCTTTCGAGAACGGTGAGCTCATCGAGACGGTTGAGGATCACGAGATTGTCCTGAATCCTCTTGCCGAAACCGATGCCCGGATCAACGACCACCTGGTGGGGATCCACCCCGGCTTGCTCGGCCCTCTCTATCCCCTCACGCAGATAGGCGATGATCTCACCCATCAGGTCGTCATAGTGGGGGGCCTGCTGCATAGTCTTCGGGCTGCCCTTGATATGCATGATGATCAGCGGCGTATCGTATCGGGCAGCCACGGCAGACATCTGCGGATCGAAACGCAGGCCGCTGATGTCGTTGATCATCTGGGCGCCGGCCTCGACGGCCCGCTCAGCCACCTGCGCTTTATAGGTGTCCACCGAGATGGGGATCTCAAGCCGGGAGGTAAGCCCCTCGATGACGGGAAGGACCCGCCTCAACTCTTCATCCAGGGAGACGGCATCAGAGCCCGGCCGGGAGGACTCTCCCCCGACATCGATGATGTCCGCCCCCTGCTCCGCCATCCGGAGCCCGTAATCGATGGCCCTTGAGGAATCAAAGAAGCACCCGCCATCGGAAAATGAGTCCGGGGTGACGTTGAGGACACCCATCACCAGCGTCCTCTCTCCCAGTCGCAGCTCCCCTCCCCGGCAACGCAGCTCAAACTGCTTCCTGGCTCCGTTGCGGGAAGGACTCATGCAGCGGCACCCTTCTTGATGAGCTGGTCGATCTCTTCTCCGGAGAGGGACTCCCGCTCCAACAGCGTCTTGGCCAGCGCATGCAAGCGTTTGATGTTCTTTTTGAGGACCTGTTCGGCCCGCTCATAGCAACCGATGACGATCCTCTTGATCTCCTGGTCAATGTCCTGAGCGGTCTTCTCGCTGTAGTCCCGGTGCTGTGAGATCTCCCTGCCGAGAAAGATCTGTTCTTCTTTCTGACCGAAGGCAAGGGGGCCCAACACTTCGCTCATCCCCCACTCACACACCATCTTGCGGGCCAGCTCTGTCGCCTTTTCGATATCGTTCCCCGCCCCGGTGGTGAAGCGCTTCAGGACAAGCCCCTCCGCTGCCCGCCCTCCCATGAGGGTGGTGATGTTGGTGATGAGGTATTCTTTGGAGTAGAGATGTCTCTCATCAAGGGGCAGCTGCTGGGTCACCCCGAGGGCATGGCCGCGGGGGATAATGGTCACCTTATGGATGGGATCGGAGCCGGGTGTCAGCTTGGCCACGAGGGCATGCCCGGCCTCATGATAGGCGGTATCCTTCTTCTCCTCCTCGCTGATGATCATGCTGCGCCGTTCCGTCCCCATGAGCACTTTATCCTTGGCCTGTTCAAACTCATGCATGCCGATACGCTTCTTGCCCACCTTGGCAGCCAGCAAAGCGGCCTCGTTCACCAAATTCTCCAAATCGGCCCCGGTGAAGCCCGGGGTCCCCCTGGCCAGGACCGAGAGATCCACATCATCGGCAAGGGGGGTGTTCCTGGAATGCACCCGCAGTATCTCCTCCCTCCCCTTGATATCGGGGATGAGGACTACCACCTGTCTGTCAAAACGACCGGGCCGCAGCAGGGCCGGATCCAAGATATCGGGTCTGTTGGTGGCAGCGATGAGGATGATCCCCTCATTGACCTCAAAGCCATCCATCTCCACCAGGAGCTGGTTCAGGGTCTGCTCCCGCTCGTCATGCCCTCCGCCGAGACCTGCCCCCCGGTATCTCCCGACCGCATCGATCTCATCGATGAATACGATACAGGGAGTGCTTTTTTTGGCCTGCATGAAGAGGTCTCTCACCCGGGAGGCCCCTACCCCCACGAACATCTCCACAAAATCGGAGCCGCTGATGCTGAAGAAGGGCACATCCGCCTCACCGGCGATGGCCCGGGCGAGGAGGGTCTTACCGGTGCCCGGCAAGCCGACCAGCAGGATCCCCTTGGGAATCCTCCCCCCCAGCTTGGTAAACTTCTGAGGGTCTTTCAGAAACTCTATGATCTCCGTCACTTCTTCCTTTGACTCCTCAATGCCGGCCACATCTTTAAAGGTGACCTTCTTCCCCTGATCTTTAAGAAAGACCCTGGCCCGGCTCTTGCCGAAGGACATGGCCTTGCCTCCCCCTACCTGCATCTGCCTCATAAAGAAGATCCACACCCCTATAAGGATGAGTATAAAGAAGCCGTTGAACAGCAGGGATTGCCAAAACCCCGACTCCTTCGCCGGCTTGGCCGCTATCTGGACCCCTTTATCGCGCAGCATCTTGACCAGATCGGGATCATAGGGGGCAAAGGTCTTGAATACGGTCCCATCCTGAAATTTTCCCGATATCTCGTTCCCCTGGATAGTGACACTGGCCACCTTGCCTGAATCCACGGCGTCGACGAACTTACTGAAGATGATATCCTTCTCCTTTGGCCTCTGGATGGACAAGGTTTGCCAAATGAAGATTCCGGTTAAGATGACCATCAACCAAACAATTAAGCTCCTCTGCATCTGCCCTCTCACTCCTTACATTGTGTAATACGTGTACTGCTATTTATAACATAAGTGCGAGGATTCATCAACAAAAATGGCGGGGCCCCCTCCCTGACAGGACTTTGGATAAAGAGGGGTTGACAAAACCGAGCGGAAAAACTAAACTGGCTCTACGATCGCGGGGTGGAGCAGCCTGGTAGCTCGTCGGGCTCATAACCCGAAGGTCGGTAGTTCAAATCTACCCCCCGCTACCAAGCAATCTTTATCTTTCTTAGAAGGCCGAGGGCGATGCGCTCTCGGCCCATTTTTTATCGGATAGCCGAATACCCCAATATTGCCCTTGACAAGGGCACAATTCTTATCTAGCGTTCAAGAAGGTGGCAATATAAGGCCCCTCAGCATGGGCGGCTTTTGTGCTTTAGTCCTTGTTATCGCTTATGGTATTATTATGGAAGTAATCAACAAGCCGGCTCACATAGCGACATGTTAGCAGCCCATTACAGGCATGGAAAGGAGTTCAATAATGAAGAAATCAGCATCGATCATTTTTACCGTAGTGTTAACGGTAATGCTCGGTACCGTAGTCTATTCGGCAAGTATTAATGATGAACTATTCGAAGCAGTACAAAGAAACAACATCGAAAAAGTCAGATATCTGATACCCAAGGGTGCAGAGGTGAATGCCAGAGACCCTTATGCTGGCATGTCACCTCTGATGATGGCAGCATATGACGGCTACACTGAAATCGCTAAGCTATTGATAGAAAAAGGTGCGCAGGTGAATGCCAAAGGCGGCGTAGACATGGACATGACGCCATTGATCTTTGCAGCCAGCCAGGACCGAATCGACATGGTAAAACTATTGCTGGAGAAGGGGGCAAATGTGAATGTTAAAACGCGATATGGCTGGACACCCTTAATCTTCGCAGCAACGAGGGGCCGGACCGAGATTGCCAAACTGCTCATCGATAAGGGTGCGGATGTGAATGCCAAATTACCGACAGGCGAAACGGCCTTATCAGAAGCCGAAAAAACAGGCAAGAGTGATATAGTCAAATTACTGAGACAGGCCGGAGCTAAGTAAGTTTTTGCAAAAGGGCTCCACATGAAAAATCATCTGAATCAGCATCATCTTAAACGGGACATCGGTCTCTTCACTGCCACAGTTCTTGTCGTTGCCAACATGATCGGGACGGGTATCTTCACAACCTCCGGCTTTATTATGCAAGAATTGGGACATCCGATGGCTTTGCTCCTGTGCTGGCTGATCGGAGGTATTTTCGCCCTCTGCGGCGCACTCTGTTATGGAGAGCTGGGGGCTGCTTTTCCTGAAGCAGGAGGCGAATATGTCTATCTACGGGAGAGTTTTGGCAAATTAGTCGCCTTCCTTTCCGGCTGGATCTCCCTGTTGGTGGGTTTTTCCGCTCCCATTGCCGCAGCGGCTATTGCCTTTGCGACATACGGCAGCGGCATCCTCTCCCTTCCTGCCCACCCCCAATTCAGCCTGACGATCTCCGGCATCACGATTCTAACGGTTTCCCCGATCAATATATGGGCAATCGCTTCCATCGTCACCCTCTCGTTCGTCCATTATCATAGCATCAAGGTCGGCGGCAGGGTTCAAAACACACTGACATCGTTTAAGATATCGATCATCGTTCTTTTCATTGCCGGAGGCTTCCTTCTGGGAGCCGGCTCCCTATCCCATTTCTCCGGCAGCGTACCGCTGGGGTCCATGTTGCAAGGTAAATTTGCCGTTTCCCTGATCTTTGTTTCTTTCGCTTATAGCGGCTGGAATGCCGCTGGTTATCTTGGCAGTGAGATTAAAGATCCATCGAGAAACATTCCTATCGCCCTGGTCACGGGCACTTTTTTGGTTTTAATATTATACCTGCTCCTCAATGCGGTATACATCTATGCCCTTCCGGCTGGCCGGATGAGCGGCGTCCTGGAAATCGGCTTGACATCGGCGTCTTCTCTCTTTGGGAAAACTGTCGGGAAATACTTCGGCAGCGCGATTGCCATAGGCATATTGTCGGCGCTCAGCGCGATGATCCTGACCGGACCGCGGGTTTATTACGCCATGTCCAAAGACGGCTTATTTTTCGAGCTTTTCGGACGGGTCAACCAAAAACACAAAACACCGGCCTTTTCTATTTTCTTACAGGCGACGATTGCCATTCTCTTCATCTTAACGTCATCTTTTGAAAAGTTGCTTATTTATATCGGCTTCACGCTGGCCCTCTTTGCTATGCTGACCGTCCTTGGTTTGATGATCCTCAGGCTTAAGCCAAAAGCCTGGAGGTCTCCTTATAAAACATTCGGCTATCCGATCACGCCGATCATCTTCATCGTTGGCAATCTATGGATAGCCTACTTTTCAATTCAGAACCGGCCCATTACATCCTTGTGGGGCCTGGCCACGATCGGTGCAGGGATTCTGGCGTATTTTTATTTCAAAAGAAAAAAGAGAGGGATTTCCGAAAAAGGATAATCGGCTCTCTGTAAGCAACCGACTCTAATAATTTTTACTTGATTTAGTTCATTTAAGGTAAGACGGTTGCCTGGACAAGGCCGAAAACAGCCGGCACACACCCGACAGATAGACTATCACGATATTTAAAATACTTGCTTTGAATTTCGTCTTTCTTCGCTTGTAGATGATCAATGATTTTATATCCCCTGTCTGATAAAAACGAGTTTATTTCCCCTGCTTCGATTGTCCACAGGGAAGATGGCTCATTGGGGAAATTTGCTTTCATAAAATCGCCTAATTCTATCAAATTAGTTAATGGGGCCCCTTCAATACCATAGTAGGACGACGTGTAGTCAAAGCAAACCGTACTGCCGGCCGGCGAATTCGCTTTGATGAAACGCAGCGTAGTATCAACGGCCTCGGGTTCTAAGTAATAAACAACCCCTTCCCAGATAAAAAGCGTTTTTTGATTTTTGTCGTAACCGGCCCTTAAAAAAACCTCTTCAAAGGTGTCCTTGTTGAAGTCGATAGGAACAAAAATTACGTTTTTGGGGATGGGAATATCGGCCTGCAGCAACAATTCCTTTTTGTGCTGCAGGGTAGGCTGCGTATCCAATTCGAAGATCCTGGTTCCTTTGATCATGTTCTTGAAACGATAAGCCCTGCTGTCGTACCCCGTTCCCAGGATTACAATTTGAGGAATATTCTCCCTCAGGGCCTGTTCCACGATATGATCGAAATAAAATGTTCTGGCAATCAGGTATGTATACATGCCCGGAGGTTGTTGCTTAATCGCCCATGCCCTCAGGGCCGGCGTCTTCAGGAGTTCTCTTTGATTATCGGGAAGGAATATTTCAGCTAGATAATCATGCCCTCTAATCTCCTCTCTCGTTTCACCGGTAGCCAGGGCGCGCAAAAAAACACACCACATCGCTGTCCCTGAGGATTGCTCTTGTACAGAGCCTTTATTCCACTCCAATGATGTTGCCGGGTTTTCCCTATGATAGCAGCCGGCGGCGAAGGAGAATACTAATACGCATACGAATATCTTTATTACCGTTCTCATCCCATCCTCATAACAGGAAATAGTGAAGCTCGGAATGCCTGTAGTGGTCCCCCTTGGGCCAGACCATACTAACCTCTTGATAGTTAAAAGTTATCATTCCAAAATATCATTCTAAGGCCCCAACAAGCACCATAATTCACCAATTTTGTCTTTCATCGCAAATAGTTACCGAGGTCCGACCCCAGGATATGCCATATACCCTGCAACTCAGTCCGAGGCCTTTCGTCTCATAAAGAATTCGTTTTTTATGTTCCAGGTCTTGCCATCATCCTTTGATTCTCGTCCTACCCAGTGAAAAGAATTTGCGGTTATCTCCGTAAAGCACCACTGACACCGTATCCCGTCTTCCCTATGGTATTCCTGCACTATATCCGCGCCGACTTTCCGTCCAATCATTCTATCAAAAGATTGCGTGACGGGATTGATCCAGGTGATATGCCAAAGATCGCTCTGTGGATCATAGACGCGCAGCGTGGTGCCGTACAGACCACCCTGTGTAGAAATCTTGGAGTCTTGCCTCTCGTTGCGTGAAGGCGCAATCCAAACATCCTGAATAGCTCGTCCCTCCAGCACCCAACCGAAATGTACTTCACAACCCGCTTCAGGCCGGCTGCCATCGGGCGCGTGAACGACTACCCGCCCCTCCCATGACCCGACGAACTGCCCATAGAGCATCATCTGACTTTTCATGTCAGAAGCCGGCCCCTCTGCGTGGAGAACACTCAACATAGGAAATTGATCTTTTAACATAATCAGTTATTCTCCCTTGTAATGTGTTATGCCACTCCCTTTTTGATCCGCTGCAAGCCGTGGTTGTGCAGATGTTCGCTTTTCACAAAAGGTATCTGAAATCGGGAAAAAATACACCCAGTATAAAACCGATGGTGCTTACAATGATGGCTCCATATCCAAAGACTTTAATGCCCTCAGCCGACCACTTAGGCGCAAAAACGCTTATGAGAAGACCCGAGCTGAAAGTACCTTCAAGCCTTTCTGCTCCGCCCCATCTGACTAACCAAAGCCAGAACAGCATATTAAGTGCATAGACGACGATCCAAGATATCAGCGACATCTCTCCCTTATCATCCTCTTTGCATAATAATGAATAGACTGACCACTATAAGACGCCTGGCACCAACGGCTGTCAGCCTCATGCGCCGAAAATCCTAACGAGAGATGACCGGCCCCCTTTGGGTCTATCCCTTTGTTAAATAGAAAAAAATATCAAGTTTTTCTACCTCGAAAAATTATAGTAAGACAACAGACTACCAAAAAGAATGATCCGGCAATTATTAAAATTGGCGCATATTGACTTTGATTCTGATATTTTAGAAGTCCATGTAAGTCAAATAACCCAATCATTATTTGTCCGAAGCAGCATAAGGCGATCACAACATAGATTGCATACTTTTTTTGTGGATTGATAATGAATAATAAGATCAATACGAAGTATCCAATAAAACCAAGTGTGATATGAAGCCATGGACTAAAAGTCATAGATTAAGCTCTACTTAATAATTAGTAGATTAATCACTATAAGACGCCCGGCATCAGGAGCTGTCAGCCTCATATGCCGACAATCCTAATTGGAGAAGCCAGGCCCCCGAGTGCTAATTCATTTCTTTTTTGCAGCTGCTCGCTTCTTTTTGGCAGCGGGTCTCTTCTTCTTAGCGGCAGTTCGCTTTTTCGCTCGCTCGGCTTTACTCTTCCTCTTGAGATCCTGCCGATGGGCTCGTTCATAGGTCTGAATATCTAGGAATCTTCCTTTCTTGTCGCGGACTGCGTAGAGCTTCTTGCCCGATGAGCTTCTATGTGTTGTACGCTTAACCCCCCATCCGTTCGGCATCGTTTCCTCTCCTCTTATTTTTTTACTGCAGCTTTCTTCTTCCCCAGTATTTTGTTGCCACGTCCTGCGTACCTCCTATATGCCTCAATTGCGGCTGCGAACGTAATCACCTCAATAACCACGAAGGCAAATGCAGTCCAGCAGGATTTGGCCCACGAGAAATCTAATGACTTGGAGGATCTGAGACCTAGATAGAGAATCGGCAGCACGATAGTCATCCCTCCCCAGAATTGGTGGTAGCGATAGTACTCGTCAGTTGCAGCTCGGAAAGCCTCGAGTTTTCCCGGAACTCCGAGACTCGCAAAATCTGACTTTGACAATCGAAGCTTCCAGCCAAAGACTAATTCGAACAGAACCAAAAACAAAACTAATTCGAACAAAACCCAGCGTACCGCTGTTACTTGAAGACCAAGTGCTATGGCGGCGAGGATGACAAGTAGAAAGAGACCCACATTCGCATCTGCGGTTAGAAAGACCTTGAGTTGAGACTGGATAGGATCTAACCATAAGGAAAACGCGTATAGGGCAACAAGACCAGGAAGTAGGTAGGCGATGAGAAAACCGAACGATGTTGATGTGACATCCTTCATATTTTCATTCCTGATTCCATCTTAGGCGTCTAACAATTAAGAACAAAATAATGTCATTTTTTCTCAAAAAAATAAATTAAATACTCACCAGTTATCAACTTGCCTCTATTAGCGTGCCATAATGCTGAATAATCGGGAGTACAGAATATTATTCCATCACACAAGACCTTACATTTATTCCATCCTTTAAAAAAGGGATCAGTCGGAATTGCAATTTTAGCCTGAATAATGCCATCACTACTCACTTTGAGAATGTTTCGCGGAGAATCAACAACCATGTATATGTTATTGTTGCCATCAATTCCGATAAACACTAGCGGTGCGGAATTATTTAAGACCACTTTTCGAAAGACTTGTTTTCGATTTACATCTAGCTTGGTTAATATGACTCTATTTGACGATCTGTCATCAAGATTTAAATAGTAAACATTATTTTCTGAATCTATCACCCTCCTCTTTTCCTTCTCACCTATAAAATCAAGTTTCTTTATCAGATTTAACTTATTATCAACCTCGATTGCACCGCTATCAGCCTCGAATCTATCTTCGCATTCTCGTCTCAACCAGTTTAGGGGAATATTCCTCTTAATTATTGCTCCGGTGTTATGAAGAACCGCCCAGTTATTTTCCTTGCCACCTTCTGTTACATATATGAATTTGCCGTCTGAGGATACTTCTAACTGATATTCAATGTAACCCTCATCGCCCAATTCATCACTCTTATCGGAAAAGTCGACTGCAGAAAGGTTGATTTCTTTAATCAACTTGCCTTGTTGTGAGAGCAATAAAACTCTTTTTGCTTGCCGATCCAAGACATATATGTTGCGATGATCGTCAACGGCCACGTGCGTAGCCCTTACATCAATCCATGGTACATTATAGGTTCCAAATTTATTTGTTCGTTTGCTGTATGTTCCCAGTACTACCTTTTTCGGAACATACGTTTCTAATGCATAATTTAGCGTAGGAGTTGCTAGAAGAAGGCAAGCAATAGTGATAACTTTAAGTATCAATAGCATAACGGGTCCTTCACATAATAATCGTCTTATGGCAATCAATAATGCTCATACAGTCTGTATAAAACTGCAAGCGCAGACTGCTCCTTTATAGAGGTAAATTTATTGCAAAGGGATGTTAGTATTACGAAGCACCCAGACACGTGGACTGAAGATTGTCCAATTGAATTTAAAGAGCTTGATATAGAGTGTGTCCCTGTCATAAGCCCCCCGGCTTTGGGAACAAGCGCAGGTTACCACTTTTTGTTCAAAAATGTCAAGTTTCAGAGAATTTTATGAAAGGGGGATTTATTTTCTACGAAAATCTATAGTTTTCACAGATGGTACTCTGAAGGAAAAAGTTGTTTTTCCCTCTTGGTGCGTTACGGCAAAATCTCCTTCTCCGATGATATCCATGCCAATAAGCACATCGGCATCGCCGACCATGTCACCTTCGGTCACCCTTACGTGCGCAAATCCACGCCTGTTGGGGAGGCCGATATTTACGAGAAAAACCTCTCTGTTTGAGACGCCTCCTGCATGATGCACTTGCGTCATGCCGATAGGCTTGAGACCGCAGGCATGAACGACCTTTCTTGTGATCACGGAATTTGTCGCCCCGGTATCCCAAATGGCAATAAATTGTTTGGGTGGGGGAAATGGCTTGGTTGCTCTGGGATCAAATCCTATCGAAACGGTTACTTGGGTTGTTAAGGTATTGACTCTTGTGGGATATCTTTTGGTAAAAGCATAGGAGGGGGTCTTTGGCATTAACTATCTTGATCCAAAGACTGCCCTGGAGTGATATGTCTGCGTGTAGCTTTCACTGCCTGCTTCGCATTTTTGGACCAAAAAAGTACCCAACGCATGTTTCTTTGTGGTCTCTTGTATAGCTTCTAATTCCGTATCAAATGCCCCTAATACCTGAGAATTCTTTATGACAATAAATTTCCCATTGTATTTTTTAACGAGTTCCGCTTGATTGTCCAGATAATACCGGAATTCTTTTTCAAGCCTTTTGGCCATGGCTACTCCTCCCTCATCTAAAACATGACCAACTAAATTTTAAAGGATTTTTTACACGGATTAATAAAGATAATTTCATTCTAAATAGAGTTAAGCATCGTTTGTGCTCATTGTCAATCCCCCCATTTTTAGGGGAAGTGCTTTCAAAGGCCCATAACCCCTTGATACTAAAGCCTCTTTTTCAAGGGGATCACAAGTAGGGCAAATTTTTACTTCCTTCCAAGTTATCCTAGACAGGCATCGCTCAACTATATATAATCGCTGCGTTATCGACGAACCGTGAACGGAGCGTCTGACCCATGCGCTTTCTGCTCATAAACCCTTATTATCCCATATCCGAAACCCCTTCTCCCCCCCTGGGGTTGGCATACCTCGGCGCGGCCCTTGAGGCAGCCGGGGTAGAGGTGCGGATGCTCGACCTGGTGGTCTTTCCGTACAGCAAGGGGATGCTCGAATCCGTGCTGCAAGCATTCTCGCCGCAGTTCGTCGGCATCACGGCCGTTACCATGACCTTCGACCATGCCGCCGAGGTCATAAAAGACGTGAAGGGCATAGACCCGTCCATACGGACCGTCATGGGCGGGCCCCATGTCACCTTTTGTGCGATGGAGACCATGCACGCCGTGCCGGAGCTGGATTTCATCGCCCTCGGCGAGGGGGAAGATGCCATTGTCCAGCTGGTTCATGAAGCCGAAAACGGCTGTCAGTGGCACACCGTAAAAGGGTTCGTGTATCGCCAGGGCTCTGAGATTCACACTACCGGCTTCAGAGATGCAATCCTTGATGTGGATACTATCCCCGCGCCGGCGAGGTCCTTGATCCCCCTGGGGCGGTACCGGGCCCTGCACATGCCGATAAGCATGACCACGAGCCGCGGCTGTCCCTTCAAGTGCATCTTCTGTGTGGGAAGGCGGATGGTCGGGCCCAGGGTTCGTTACCGCAGCCCCGCGAGGGTCGTGGATGAGCTGGAATATCTCACGGGCCTCAATTTCCATCAGATCAACATTGCCGACGATCTGTTCACCGCCAATAAAAAGCGCTGCCTCGCGGTGTGCGATGAGATCATCCGGCGCCGGCTCCAGACCAAGTGGACTTGCTTTGGCAGGGTCGACCTGGTCTCACCGGCGATCCTGGAAAGGATGAAGCAGGCAGGGTGCGACGCCATATGCTTTGGGGTGGAATCGGCCAACGCGGCGATACTGAAGACCATAAAGAAAAGAATTACTACTGAACAGGTACTGGCTGCCGTTGCCATGTGCCGCGATGCGGGGATCATACCGCATGCATCTTTTATCCTCGGCCTTCCGGGAGAAACCCCCGAGACCCTGAAGGAGACAACCGAGTTCGGCAAAAGGCTCAAGGATAGGGGGGCCTTTTGCGGTTTTCATCTCTTGGCGCCCTTTCCCGGAACAGAGGTGTGCGAGGAGAGCGAGAGGCTGGGCATAAAGATCCTGACCGGCGACTGGAGCCAGTATCACGCCAACAGGGCCATCGTGGAGACCCAGACAGTGACGCGCGAGATGCTCGATGAGATCGTCATCGAGTGGGAAGACGAATTTAAGGAATGGCTGGGGGAGATCAAGAGACTCATGGAGACAGGGGAAGCTACGGAACAAGAGGCCTCCCTGCTGACCAATCTGGCGCAGACGGTGTTGATCTATGATCTGATGATGGGCCACGTCATCGAGAAGAAGGGCTCTTGGCGCCACAACGGCAAGCCAATTGCTAGGCCGGATGCCTTGAAAACCCTTGTTGACAGGGTTGCCGGCGCCACAAGGCATCGGCCGGAAGATATCTCCTGCTCCTTAACGCATGCAGCGGAGCACGGCAACCTACGGTATGAAGAGAGCGCGGGAAAGGTTCAATGGCGATGGGTGGACTACCTTTGACATGCCGCACAGGCGATCCGGGTTGGACAACGAGGGGTCGTTCATGATGCCAAGGGCAAAGCAGGACCCCCTGAGGATATGCCTGTTGAGCTATAGGAGCAACCCCCACTGCGGCGGTCAGGGGGTTTATATCAAAAACCTCAGCCGGGCCCTCAAGGACCTGGGGCACCAGGTGGAGGTGGTATCAGGCCCCCCGGACCCTCGGCTCGATGACGACATCACGGTCTTTCGCCTTCCCTGCCTTGACCTCTATAACCCCGACGACCTGTTCAGGATGCCTTCGTTGAAGGAGCTCTCCGACCCCGTCAATTTCATGGAATGGGCGGGGATCTCCACCATGGGCTTTTCAGAGCCTTTTACCTTCGGTCTCAGGGCATACCGATTTCTGAAGGATAAGTTTCACCGATACGATATTGTCCACGACAACCAGTGTCTTTCCTACGGCCTGTTGGCCATCATGAAACGTGTGCCGACCACGGTCACTATCCATCATCCAATCACCGTGGACCGCAGGCTCGCCATCCGCTCTGCCCCATCGTTATGGAAGAAGCTGCAAAGCAGACGGTGGTATTCATTCGTAGGGATGCAGAAACGGGTTGCTTCGAGACTCTCTCCTATCATCACCGTTTCCGAATGCGCGAAGAAGGACATTGCAAAGGAATTCAGCCTGCCCCAACAAAACCTGAGGGTCGTGCCGAATGGCATCAATACGGAGCTCTTTTACCCTCTCCCTGAGATCGAGCGAGAAAAAAATCTGCTCATGGTGACCAACAGCGCCGACACCGCCTTAAAAGGGCTCTCGTATCTCTTGCTGGCGGTGGCCGAGCTGTCAAAGACCCGTGATCTCAGGCTCACGGTGGTGGGCACGCCCCAAAAAAATGGGGGCGTCGCAAAGCTGATCAGAGAGCTCGGGATAGGAAGGCTTATCACCTTTACGGGCCATATCGACCATGGGGCATTCGTTCATCACTATGCCAAGGCCACGATTGCGGTGGTCCCTTCGGTGTACGAGGGGTTTGGGCTTCCGGCGGGCGAGGCCATGGCATGCGGGGTCCCCATCATCAGCACGACCGGGGGTGCCTTGCCTGAGGTGATAGGAGATGCGGGTGTGCTTGTCCCTCCGGCTGACTCGGGGGCGCTTGCCAAGGCCATTGGGGCGCTTCTCGACAATCCCGAAAGGGCGAGGCAACTGGGACAGACCGGACTTAAGAGGGTACGCGCGTCTTTCACCTGGAAAAAGGCGGCTGAAAAGACCGTCGAGGTGTACAGGGAAGCCATCCGTGATCACCGTCGATCTTAATAGATTACACATACAGCCGGGATCCAAGGTATTGGATGTGGGCTGCGGCACAGGTCGCCATACCTGTGCGGCTTCAAGGCTTAAGAACGTGATCGCGATCGGGCTGGATGTCAGCTTCGCCGACATACTGGAGGCCAGAAAGCGGCTGCTGTACCAGCAATCGCTGGGAGAGCAGGGTGGCGGTGCCTGGGGGATTCTTGTGGCCGACGTTACCTCTTTGCCCTTTAAAGACAATGCCTTTGACTGCGTTATATGCTCGGAGGTTCTGGAACATGTGCATCGTCAGGATGCCGCGGTTTATGAGGTTACCAGGGTGGTAAAGCCGGGGAAAGACCTGGCTGTAAGCGTTCCAAGATACCTGCCGGAACGCATCTGTTGGGCCCTTTCACGGAACTACCACAACGCGAACAACGGACATATCCGCATATACAAGAAGAAGGAGTTGATCGAGCTGCTGGAGATGGCCGGCGTCAAGAAATGGGCCCTTCATTTTGCCCACAGCCTCCACACCCCCTACTGGTGGCTCAAGTGCCTTGTGGGACCGACACGAAATGATTCTTGGCTCGTGAACCTCTATCATCGGTTTTTGGTGTGGTACATCATGAAACGGAACGGGATCACACGTTTGCTGGAGCATCTGCTGAATCCTTTTTTGGGAAAAAGCCTGGTGCTTTACTTGAGGAAAGGAAAACATGCCTAAGACGATCACGTCTCTGAAAACCCAGGATGCACCTCTTGATCTCGCCGCAACAGCGGAATTCATTCTGCGGGTACAAAAAAAGGATGGAGAAATCCCGTGGTCTGATGGCGGCAAGACCGACCCGTGGGATCATGTTGAAAGCGCCATGGGGCTGACCATCGGCGGCCATAGCGAGGCAGCCCGCAAGGCCTTTCTCTGGTCTGCCCGGACCCAGCTGGCAGACGGGAGCTGGTGGTCATGCTCCCGCAATGGCAAGCCTGAAAACGGGGCTTACAAGGATTCGAACATGACGGCCTATATCGCCGTCGGAGTTATGCATTACTATCTGGCGACAGGTGATTATGAGTTCTTGCGCATCATGTGGCCCACTGTCTGTAAGGCCATAGACTATGTGATAGACCTCCAGGCACAAGAGGGTGAAATCCTCTGGGCCAAGAGGGTTGACGGCAGCATAGATACAAAGGCCCTGCTGACCGGTTCAAGCTCCATCTATATGAGCCTCAGCTGCGCCCTGAGAACGGCGCGTTTCGTAGACGAGCAAAGACCCCGCTGGGAGGCAGCAAGGATAAAGCTGAGAGACGCCATCAGGCGCAAGCCTCAGCTCTTTGACCAGAGCAAGTCCTGCTTTTCCATGGACTGGTATTACCCCATACTCGGCGGTGCAATGAAGGACAATGAAGCCCAAAGACGGATTGAAAAGGCATGGGATGATTTCGTTGTTCCCGATTGGGGTGTGCGCTGCGTTTCGGACCAGCCGTGGGCGACCATGGCCGAAACCGCGGAACTGACGATAGCGCTTGCGGCCATCGGCGAATTCAAGACGGCGGAGTTGGTCTTCGGATGGCTCATCGACAAGCGCTATGATGACGGCGCATTCTGGACAGGCGTTACCTTTCCGGATTGCACAATCTACACGACGGAAAAAACCACGTGGACGGCGGCAGCCGTGCTGCTTGCCGCAGATATACTATACGATCTTTCTTCCGCCAGCCGGCTTTTCAGCCACAGCTTCTGAAGGCTGTCCTCTTTTGCAGGGGATTGTTTGAGACGGGATAGACGACTCTCAGCAGGCCTTGTCGCTTATTCTTTGTAGCACGCCCAAGGTCTTGACCATGGGCAGCTCCTGGAAAAGGCCGGATGCCATGGCAAGCTTATACACCTCATAAGGCGCCTGCCCCCCTTTTGCCGGATCAATAAAGATATCGTGGATCAGCAGATAGCCGCGTGGGATGATGTGCCGGCTCCAGCACTCGTAATCCGTGAGAGCAGCCTCATATGAGTGCCCGCCGTCGATAAAGACCAGGCTCAGGGGCGTGGCCCATAAGCGAGCGGCAACATCGGATCGGCAGACGATAGGGACGATGGTGTCTTCGAGCCTGGCCTTCTCCATCATCCTTCTGAACTCTTTGAATGTGTCGACACGGCCGCTTTCGGCATCGAAGAGATCAGGATCAAAATACTCCTGGCCCGGCTGCTGCTCTTCCGAGCCGCGGTGGTGGTCAATAGAAAAGAGGATGCTGTTGTTTGCTTTGCAGGCGCTGCCAAGGTAGATGGCCGATTTGCCGCAGTAGCTCCCTATCTCCAGGCACGGCCCTAGGCAACTGGCCGCAAGGGCGATTTCATACAGAGACCTCCCTTCCTCCTCATCCAGGAAGCCTTTCATATCCTTTAAAAGTGTAGCATCCAGATTCATGCTCGCATCCCAAAGCGGGAATGGCGACCCCCTACCATTCGGATATTTTTATAGATGGGGTGTCGCAAGGCGACACACATCCCCTATTCTCTGATTTATGCAAAGCGGCGCGGGATCCATCCCCCACAAAAAACTGTCTCTCAATACATTTTAGCACCAAATATCCCTTCTCCCCTTGCTAATGGGGAGAAGGTGCAGTCCCGCGCCGCTTTGCATAAATCATGGACTACGGGATGCCGCTCCCGCTCTTCAATATAGAGATAAGGATTACGGGATCCCGAAGCGGGAAAGGCGGCAGATGAGGGGTTACAATAAAACAATATATAAAATGCTTTTTAGTTGAGCCCCTCACCCCCACCCTCTCCCCGATGGGGAGAGGGAAATATTTGAATTCCAACATAGTCTCCGGGAGAGAGGAAAAAGGCCTTTAGGTCTTTCAATGGTTATGGCATTTGCCAGCGCCTCTTACCACCGGATCAAAGAGCTCCCCCACGTCAACCCCCCGCCGAAGGCGGTCAGCAGGACCAAGTCACCCGGCTGGATGGTGCCGTCCCGCACCGCCTCATCCAGGGCGATGGGGACCGTGGCAGAGGAGATATTCCCATATTTTTCGATGGTCAGATAGACCTTATCCATGGAGACATTTAACCGCTTGGCCATCCCCTGCAGGATGCGGAGGTTTGCCTGGTGGGGGATGATCACCTTGACGTCATCCAGGGTGAGGTCGTTGTGGAGAAGGGCCTCCTCACAGGCCTCTGCGAACCGCTTCACAGCCACCTTGACGGACTGGCTGGCGCCGATCATGTCGAGGTTATGGAGTTTCTTCTCCACGCTCTCGTATGATATGGGGGTGGTCTTTGATCCGCCTCCAGGCAGCAAGAGGCCATCTCCACCGGCCCCATCGGTGTGTATGTGGGTGGAAAGGATCCCGTGGTCACCACCCACCTCTGCGATCACCGCCGCCCCGGACCCGTCGCCCCAGAGGATGCAGGTCTCGCGGTCGGTCCAATCCAGTGTCCTGGTCATGATCTCCGAGGCGACCACCAGGGCATTGCGGTATATGCCGTTCTTGATATACTGCTCCGCTATTGAGAGGGCGAAGATAAAGCCCGTGCAGGCGGCGGTGACATCAAAGCTGACGGCGTTCACCGCCCCGAGCTTCGCCTCCAACCAATTGGCCCCGGCAGGGCACTGGGTATCCGGGGTGACGGTGGCCATTATGATGAGCTCTACCTCTTCAGGGGCAATCCCGGCATTTGCCAGGGCCTTCTCACTCGCCCTCTTGGCCAGATCTGAGGCTGCCTCGTCCTGTTCGGCTACGCGCCGTTCTCGGATCCCCGTCCTCGTCGTTATCCACTCGTCGTTGGTATCGAGGATCTTCTCCAAATCGAAATTGGACAAGACCTTTTCAGGAAGATAAGAGCCGGTCCCAATGATTCCCACGCGCTTCATTGCTTCTTATCCCTTAATTACCCCTCTTGTGGAATGCAATACCATTACGGCAGGGCCTTAAAAAAGATATACTCTTGTCCTTTGCTTTGTCAATGGCTAAGACCCCCAGGCACGGGGTAACCGCATGGTTAATCTTATCTGGTGGAATCCATTCAAAAAAGGTACTGGCAAGAAAATCCCCCCGCGCCCCCCTTTAAAAAGGGGGGAAATTTAATCCCGCCTTGGGCGGGACTCCCTTTGTAAAGGGAGATTCAGAGGGATTTTCCTACTCACATCAGATATGACTTTCACAGAAGCACTGACTCCAGGGAGGTCTTGAGGGCCTTGACAGAAAAGGGTAAAAAAGGGTATAAGATATATGATTTTATGAACTAACAATGAGGTTGGTAGATGGAGCACGCCCTACTCTTAAACGCTACCTATGAGCCCTTGCGGGTGGTCTCGTGGAAAAAGGCCATCACCTTAGTTACGCTGGGCAAGGTGGAGGTCATCGAGGAATACGATCGAGAGGTGCACAGTATCTCCTTTACGATCAGGCTCCCCTCCATCATTCGGCTCATCAGGTACGTGCGCAAGAAGAAAGTAGGCGTAAAGTTCTCCCGCCAGAACATCTACGCCCGGGACAAAAACCAATGTCTGTATTGCGGGAACAAGCTCTCCAGCGAGGAGTTGACCTATGACCATGTGATCCCTCGGTCGATGGGGGGAAGGACCGAGTGGACCAACATCGTCACCTGCTGCATGGAGTGCAACAGGTGTAAGGGGGGAAAGACCCCGCACGAGGCGGGGATGACGCTCTTGCGCAAACCCGTTAAGCCGGAGTGGCTCCCCATTTTGCGGATCACCATCAACATCAAGCAGGCCCCTGAGTCGTGGTTTGACTACCTCTACTGGAATGTGGAGCTCGAGTCATAGACCCTTGTAGAGTTTTTACTATCTGCGATAGGCAGGCCGTCGGCCTGCTTATCTTTTAATAAGATAAGGTAAGAAGTCCGAGATACCCTCTGCCATCCCCCTTCCCCTCCAAAGGGGATGAGGATGAAAAACTCACGGCGCAAAAGCTCCGATCTTGCATCGATGGAATATATACAGCTGAGCAATCTATCATGACGTAGCGTCACCCACGAACGATGAAAATATACGACCTCCTTCTTCCCCTCTCCCGCCAGCGGGAGAGGGCTGGGGTGAGGGTGGATATGATCTCAAGTGTTTTCCCCCTCACTGTGTCACTGGGTGACACATCCCGTATTCTATGATTTATGCAAAGCGTCCCGCCCTGCTTTGTATAAAAATCTGAATGGCGGGATGTGTCGGAATGCGACATCCCATCCATAGAGATATCTAAATGGTAGGGGATCGCAGTGCGACAGAGCAGGACTTTTCCTCTCCCTCCACGCCACAAAAACGGCGGCATCTTCGACAGGGGAGAGGAAGATAGCATTTATTGTCTAGACAATGGCCATGGATAAAAAGGAATTAACAAGAGACGTCCTCGAATTAAAACAACAACGGAATGCCGCCATCGTCGCGCACAACTATCAGATAGACGACGTGCAGGAAATAGCCGACGTGATCGGGGATTCCTTTGCCCTCAGCAAATACTGCGCCTCCAGCCCCCGGGATGTCATTGTCTTTTGTGGCGTTCATTTTATGGCTGAGAGCACAAAAATTTTATCACCTCGCAAAATAGTACTGCTGCCCGAGATCCATGCCGGATGCCCCATGGCCGATATGGTGAATGTCGAGGACTTAAGAGCGATGAAGCGCGATCACCCGGATGCCGCGGTTGTCTGTTATATCAACACCTCCGCAGCGGTAAAGGCCGAGTGCGATATCTGTTGTACCTCCTCCAATGCGGTGAAGGTAATACAGTCGCTGGCGGAAAAAGAAATCATCTTCGTGCCCGATAAAAACCTGGGAAATTACATTGCCAAGAAGGTCCCGGAAAAAAGGATGATCATCTGGGATGGATTCTGTGTGACGCACCATAGGGTCACCTTGGAAGAAGTACAGAAGGCGAAAGAGGCCCACCCTGACGCCGTGATCCTGGTGCACCCGGAGTGCAGGCCCGAGGTGGTCGAACTGGCCGATTTCGTCGGCAGCACGAGGCAGATAATCGATTTCGCAGCCGCATCAAAAGAGCGAAAATTTGTCATAGGCACCGAAATGGGTGTTCTTTACAGCCTTAAGAAAGGTAATCCGGAGAAGACCTTTTACCTGCTGTCGCCGGGCCTTATCTGCCCGAACATGAAAAAAACGAGGCTGGAAAGTGTCTATAATGCCCTCAAGGAGATGAAATACGCCATCGAGCTTGAAGAAGAGATCATTGTAAAAGCGAGGATAACCCTGGAGAGGATGCTGAAGGTCGAGTGAAAAGTCTTCTATTCTTTTTTACGGTGGTTGATAGGCGATGAAGATCATCCATACCGCAGATATCCATCTCAAAGAATATGGCGATGAGAGATGGGAAGCCCTGCAAAAACTCATCGCCCTGGGGCAGAAAGAAAAGATAGAACTGTTCCTCATCAGCGGCGACCTCTTTGACAGAGGCAGCGACGCCGAAGCCCTGAGGCCCCACATACGAGGGCTCTTCTCCAACGCGGGCTTTCGGATCTGTCTTATCCCCGGGAATCACGACAGAGATGCTTATACCGGCGGCATGTATTTCGGTGAGGATACCTTTATCCTCAACGATCTGAACAGGCCTTGCGAATATAAGGACGTCATGATATGGGGAATCCCTTTTGAGCCGGCAGAGAGAGAAAAGATTCTTCATCAACTCCATTCGTTGGCCCCTCTGTTGACCCCCGGCAAGAAGCACATAGTGCTCTATCATGGAGAGCTGCTCGATGCCTTCTTTTCCAGGGGCGATTTTGGCGATGAGGGTGACGAGCGGTATATGCCAATGAGGCTTTCCTATTTTAACGATCTCAAGGTCGATTATGTCCTTGCCGGACACTTCCATAAGCACTTTGATGTGTGGAGGCTGGAACAGGGGGGATATTTCGTCTATCCCGGATCTCCTGTTTCCATAACGAAAAAGGAGACCGGCCAGAGGCGGATCAACCTCTTTGAGCTCGGCAAGCCGCCCCAGGAACACCCTCTTGATACCCCTCACTTTGAAGAAGTGGTTATAGTATGTGATCCCTTTGCCGACAAAAGCCCCCTCGAGACCATGAAAGAACGCTTTCATGCGTTGCCTTCGAACGCACGGGGCATCCTCACCGTTACTGGCTTTATCAATGGCGAGGCCATCGGGATGAATGAAGAGGAGTTTGTAAAGCAAGCGAAAAAGATCGTCCGCGGCAGATGTGTCGAGGAACACTATGAATTCCGGGATATACGGATGATACTGGAAGACGACTTATTTAAGGGGTTTTCAAAAAAACTTGAGCAGGCCAACTATGCCGAAGAAAAAAAGAAGCACATGCGGGAGATAGCGATCAGGGCCATGATGGGGGCACGGCGATGAGGATAAAGGAATTCTTTATAAAACGCTATGGCCCCCTGCAGGAGATAAGTTACGCGCTGTCCCATCCCTTTACGCTCTTTGCCGGGAAGAACGAGGATGGGAAGACCCTCACCATCGATGCCCTGGTAAAGCTCCTGCTGGGCCGCAATGTTCGGGACTTCGGGCACATCATAGATCGGGTAGAGGAGAGCCCGGAAGGCTATTGCGTTATAGAAGGGGATGATGGGAAGGAGATCAAGCTTCCCGACAAGGGAGATCTTACAACAATCGCGGCAATAACTGCTTCAGAATGTCGCAATATCTTCATCATCAGGGATAGCGATCTCTCCATCGCCCGAGAAAGCGAGTTCTATACGACAGTGACGAACCGGCTGACGGGCCTGCGGACCGAGGAGATCCTTAAGACAAAAGAGGCCCTGAGGGAGATAGGGAAGATAACGCCGGGAGGTCTGTTCCGTGATGTTAAGGATGAGATTTTGAAGACGAGGATAGAATGGGCAAAGGGCCTCCTGGGTACTATCGAGGGTTTGGCCCAAGAGATGAGCGAAGGGAAAGTAGATGAGCTGGAAGAAGAGTCGGTCAGGGTGCAGGAAGAAATCGAAAGGATGAGGCGCGAGATCGAACACCTCGAAGATGCCCGTAAACGAGATAAGTACGCAAAGGGAAAAGAGGCCCTGGATAGGCTCAGAACGGCCCTGGAGAGCGCGGGCAAGTTGACATCGTACAATGAGAAGGATGCGCAACTATGGAGGGATTGCGAGAGGGATATCCAGTACCATAGGGAAGAGAGAGAGGCCTTGGCTGACAAACTGAAAGGCCGTGAGGAAGAACTCAAGGGCATCGACAAGGCGCTCAGGGAGAAGGCGCGAGGGTTTCGCATCTTCGAAGACAGAAAAAAAACATTGGACGAGCTGAAGGCCGAATTGAACCTCTACGAGACGAAAAGGAGGGAGGGGGTTCAGCGAGAGCGCAGGGATTCAGCCTACATGCGGATGGGCATCATTGCCGCCCTGCTGCTCGGGATATCCCTGATCGGACTCATCTTTAGGCCATCACTGCCTTTTTATATTGCCGCTCCGCTCTTTCTGATTGCGATCATTGCCTTCTGGATGCCCCAGTTCCAACGAGTACGAGACAGTGCATGGACGGCAGGGGCATTTGAAAAGATCAAGCTTACCCTTGCAAAATTTAAATGGAGCGTCGCGTCTATGGAGGAAATCTATGCCCACCTGCAGCAGTTTGACGAGGAGCTTCGCAAGAGGTCTGATGAGATACAGGAGATGACGAGAAAAAAAGAAAATTTAGAAGAGGCCATAACCGAATTGCGGAACAAGGCCATACCGAGTGAAGAAAAAAAGATTAAAGATGCGCAAGGGCGGATAGATGCTATCAGGAGCACGTCGGGAGCCGAATCACGGCAAGCATACCAGCAGGGGCTTACAGCTAGGCAACAGCATGAGAAATCGGCAGATGCAGAGAAAGGCATCTTGCGGAACCGCCTGGGGGCAAAGGGCGAAACAATGAAGGATAACATAAAGTTCTGGCAACAAGAGCTGAAGGCCCTTGAGCAGTATCGGGATACGGCGCCAGGCATCCCATACGATGAGGCCGCCGTTGCCCAATTGAAGCAGGCCGAGAACACTGCGCAAGCGAGCCTTGCCGCCCTCCACAATAGTCTGACCGGGTTCCGCAAGCGCCTCGAAGAGATCGAGAAAGAGGCAAATAAGATCTTGCAGTTGGAGACGGATTACCTCCCATGCGCAACATCCGTTGATTTGGAAGCCGTCCGAGACAAGCTGCGCGAATTTATCAGCAGCTATGAAGGCACGCGAGACACGGTCTTAAAGGTCATGGATATCTTTGCAGAGATCGAAGCGGAGGAACGGAAGAAGGTCGCCGAGCTCTTTGGCGCTGGGAGCCCTGTTTCGAACTATTTTGGTGAGATTACAGACGGCATCTACGAGGCGGTGCTCTTCAATCAGGAACAGGGGTGCATCGAGGTGAGGCGCAAGGATGGGCAAATACTGGAGGCGGAAAAGCTGTCGGGAGGCGCCTACGACCAACTATATCTCGCCATCCGCCTTGCCCTCGGAGAAAGGATCTTACAAGGTACAAAGGGTTTTTTTATCATGGACGATCCTTTTGTCAAGGCGGACCCCGCTCGATTGCAAAAACAAATAGAGGTGCTCAGGAGGATCTCCCAGTCGGGATGGCAAATCATCTATTTCACTGCGAAGGGTGAAATGAGGGAGATGCTAAAGCCGCTTATAAAGCGTGGCGCCGTGACGTGCGTGGAGATCCAAGGGATATTCTCTTAATACTTGAAACATAGCTGATCTTATCGATCCAATCCTTATCTTCCCTCTTTATCTTTTGATATCGTCCTGAAGGGCCGCAGGGGATACCCCAGCCGCTTTGGGCGAGGCATCCCGGGCCCAAAAAGAGAAAGGGTTTGACTTTTCCTATCCCCCTGGGTAACATAAACCGTACCCCGGAGATGCCGGATGCAGACGTTATGGGCCCCCTGGAGGATATCGTACATAGTGAACGGCAAAGAGGACGGCTGCATCTTCTGTAACAGGAAACACAACGGCGATGATCGCGAGCGCCTCGTCCTCCACCGGGGGAAAAACACCATCGTCATGTTAAACAAATATCCCTATAACAACGGCCATCTGATGGTCGCCCCCAAGCGCCACATTGGATTCCTGGAGGATCTGAAGCCGGAAGAGATGAACGACCTCATGGCCGCCATCCAGCGCTGTTGCGTCCTCATGAAGAAGATCCTCTCCCCCCATGGGTTCAATATCGGCGCCAATCTGGGGAAGGTGGCCGGGGCAGGGGTGGAGGACCATCTCCATTTTCACATCGTCCCCCGGTGGGAAGGGGATACCAATTACATGCCGGTCCTGGCAGATACGCGCGTCATCCCCGAGCACCTGGCGGAGACCTATAAGCGGCTCTCCCAGGTCTTTAAGGACTTTTAGACAATGAAGGTAGCCAAGGCCATTGTTATCGTCCTGCTTTTTTTCTTCGCCCTCACCTTCTGCATCCAAAATGCGGATGAGGTAACGCTCCGCTATTACGGCTTCATCGAAAACGTCACGGCGCCCATCTTCATCGTGGTCTTGGCCTCGGTGTTTCTGGGGATCGTCATCGGCTTGATAGGAGGCGGGTTGACCACCATCAGGCTCCGGATTCAGCTCAGGAGGCAGACAAAAGAGGCGGAGGCGTTGAGACAGGAGCTGGAGTCGCTCAAAGGTGAGGAAGGGACGGAGCCGTAGTAGACCCCTTCATCATTCACGACAAGCGACCAACCCCATCATAATGGATTTCTTCGACCCTGACAGCGAGCCTCTGGTAACACCCAGAGAGCTGGTGAAGAGCCTCACCCGCCCATGGATCAATGCCAAGGCCCTGCAAGTTGAGGCGTGCGCTCTCATCTGCGTCATCCCCCACGACCTGAGGGCCTTTGTCAAGATGCTGCAGGGGGAGCCCTTAAAGGCGTGGAAGGGGTACCGGGAGGTATATCAAGGACACGCGGGAGAAGGCCGGGTGACTATCGCCCGTACCTCTGCCGGTGCCCCCGCTTGCGTGGCCCTGGCAGAGGAGCTGGCCTCCTTCGGCGCGCGGCAGGTCCTTTTTGTGGGGTATTGCGGCTCGCTGCAACCCGGCGTGCGCGCCGGGGATATCATAGTGCCCGGTTCGGCCATCAGGGAGGAGGGGACATCCTATCACTACCTTCCCCCAGGTGTTTCCGCCCAACCCAATCAGGAGATCCAAGGCGTTATCGTGGATTGCCTCCAACGCAAAAAGGTCCCCTGCCATCTAGGCAAGGTATGGACCACCGACGCCATCTATCGGGAGACCAAGGGAAAGGTAAAGCGATATCAGGCAGAGGGGGTGCTGGGGGTGGAGATGGAGCTTGCCGCCCTCTTTGCCTTCGGCATGGCCCAACACGTGGCAATCGGGGGATTGCTGGTGGTCGCCGACGAGCTCTCCACGGAAAGCTGGCGCCCCCGCTTTTTCTCACCGCGCCTCATCAAGGGTGTGCGCCGGACACGTAAGGCAGTCGTGGAGATAGTGCAAGAGCTGGTGTAAATACCGTTGGCAGGGGAACAGAGGATATCCCCCTGCGCTCCCCTACCAACCTAATCAACAACGTCCGGCTCCTTTTTTGTCCCGCTCCTTCTTATCCAGGATGCCGAGACGAGCCTGTCAAGGCATAAAACCATGCTCTTGAACTCTAGCTACCTCGTCAAAGGTGTCTCAGGTGTCAGGCCTTGACGGCCTGTTGCCCAAATAATCCTTGTCGGCATTATACATTCGGTTTATAAAGGATAGCAAATACAATGTTAATGGAGTATTTGCCATGATGGGTTATCAAGCAGGTTTTCAACCGAAGCTCTTTTA